>Ga0160496_1000647_pt1 | contig 13032 bp, 13 predicted proteins | sample DIDPMG_2_FD_108231 | JGI IMG/M metagenome (GOLD analysis project Ga0160496, IMG submission 108231) | Enriched soil microbial communities from UW Madison campus, WI, USA - DID2937_E24_FP MG | ecosystem: Environmental > Terrestrial > Soil > Grasslands | place: USA: Madison, Wisconsin | collected...
CCAGGTCCACGATCGCGACGCCGCGGCGCTGCGCGAACAGGGCGTGGAGTTCAACATCAACCTGATCTTCGGCGGCCAGATCGGCCACGAGGGCTGTCGCCTGTTCCAGATCTATGCGGCCGGCAACTTCATCGAAGCCACGCCCGAGTGCCCGTATTTCCAGATCGGCGAATCCAAGTACGGCAAGCCCATCCTCGACCGCGTGCTGGATCCCGACACCTCGCTCGACGAGGCCGCGAAATGCGCGCTGATCTCGATGGATTCCACGCTGCGCTCCAACATCTCGGTGGGCCTGCCGCTCGACCTGCTGGTCTACGCGACCGACGAGCTGCGCGTGTCGCACTTCGCCAGCATCGACGACCAGAACGAATATTTCTCGATGATCCGCAGCACCTGGGGCGAGCGGCTGCGCCAGGTGTTCGCCGAAATCCCGGACCCGCTCTGGGCCCAGCCCGAGAATCCCGACTCGCTGGTGCCGTCGCATCGGGTGCATCAGCCGGTGCGCATCGCGCCGCTGGGCATGAACGTGAGCAACGACTTCCCCTGCCCGCAGTCGCTGGCAGAAGGCCACAGCGGCCCGCAGGCCAGCTGAGCCGCCCCTCGGACCATCGTCTAGAGACCGGCCCCATCCGGAGCAACCCCCATTTGGCGCACGCGAAGCGCCGCTTAGGGAATGGCAAATTCCCCTCGCCCCTGGCTTGACCCACACTGTCCGCTCCGCCGCCACGTCCGGCGGACCGACAAGAACAGGAGCGAGACATGCTTATCCCCCGTATGCCGGCGGCCGTCCTGGCCGCCGCCCTCTTCGGCCCATTGGCGCTGCACGGCGCCATTGCCCAGGCCGAGACCGCCTACCCCGCCCACGCCATCACGCTGGTCGTGCCCTTTGCGGCCGGCGGCCCCACCGACGTGGTGGCCCGCGCGCTGGGTGCCTCCATGAGCAAGACGCTCGGACAGAGCATCGTGGTGGAAAACCGCACCGGCGCCGGCGGCACGCTGGCCCCGGCCTTCGTGGCCCGCGCGCAGCCGGATGGCTACACGCTGCTGATCCACCACAACGGCATGGCCACCGCCCCGGCGCTCTATCGCAAGCTGCAATACGATCCGCTGAAAGACTTTTCCTATATCGGCCAGGTGGCCGACGTGCCCATGACCGTGCTGGCGCGGCGCGACCTGCCGCCCGACGACCTGCCGGGCTTCATCAAGTACGCGCGCGAACAGGGCAACAAGCTCAACCTGGCCAACGCCGGCCCCGGCGCGGTGTCGCAGCTGTGCGGCATGCTGCTGCAGGAGGCCATCGGCACCCAGTTCACCACCATCCCCTATGCGGGCACGGCGCCCGCCATGAGCGCGCTGCTGGGTCAGCAGGTCGACGTGCTGTGCGACCAGACCACCCAGACCATTCCGCAGATCAAGGCCAGGCACGTGAAGTTCTACGGCGTGACCACGCTCGAACGCATCAAGGCGCTGCCCGATGCGCCGACGCTGCAGGAAGGCGGCCTCAAGGGCTTCGAGGTCAAGGTGTGGCACGGCATCTATGCGCCCAAGGGCACGCCGCAGGCCGCGATCGACAAGGTCAATGCGGCGCTGCGCACCGCGTTGAAGGATCCGGCCTTCACGCAGCGCATGGCCGAGCTGGGCGCGGAGATCGTGCCGCCCGAGAAGCAGACGCCGCAGGGCCTGCAAACCTGGCTGCAATCCGAGACCGACAAGTGGGGCGCGATGATCCGCAAGGCCGGCGTCTACGCCGACTGAGCCCGCGCGCGGCACCAAAGAAAAACGGCACCCTCGCGGGTGCCGTTCTTGCTTGCGGCAACACGATCACAGCTCGAGGTTTTTCCAGATGGAAAGCGTGGCCTCGCCCTGGTTGAGCGTGTAGAAGTGCAGGCCCGGCGCGCCGTTGTCGAGCAGGGTCTGGCACAGCTCCGTCACCACCTCGGTGCCGAACGCGCGGATCGAGGCCTTGTCGTCGCCGAATTCGGCCAGACGCAGCCGGACCCAGCGCGGCAGCTCGGCGCCGCACATCTCGGAGAAGCGCGACAGCTGGCTGTAGTTGGTGATGGGCATGATGCCCGGCACGATGGGCACGGTCACGCCCCGCGCGCGCGCCCGGTCGACGAAGTCGAAGTAGGCGTCGGCGTTGAAGAAATACTGCGTGATCGCGGCATCGGCGCCGGCGTTGACCTTGGTCACGAAGTGATCGAGGTCGACGCTGGGGCTCACCGCCTGCGGGTGCATCTCGGGATAGGCCGCCACTTCGATGTGGAACCAGTCGCCGGTTTCGTCGCGGATGAAACGCACCAGGTCGCTGGCGTAGCGCAGCTCGCCCGCGTCGCCGCCCATGCCCGAAGGCAGGTCGCCGCGCAGGGCCACCACGCGCTTGATGCCTTCGGCCTGGTAGCGCGCCAGGATCTCGCGCAGCTGGTCGCGCGAGGCGCCGACGCACGAGAGGTGGGGCGCCGCCTCGCAGCCCATGTTGGTCAGGGTGCGGACGGTGTCGGCGGTGCCTTCCCGCGTGGAGCCGCCGGCGCCGAACGTGACGCTGACGTACTTCGGCTGCATGGCCAGCAATTGCTTGGCCGCGCGCACCAGCCGCTCCTGCGCGGCGATATCGCGCGGCGGGAAGAACTCCAGGCTGAGCGCGGGCGTGTGGGTTTGAGTCATCAGGGTATCAACTTGGTCAGCAGACCGGAGATGATGCTGTACAGAATCGCACCGCCCACGGCCCACCAGAAGCCATTGACCTGGAAGCCGCGCAGCACGGAGCCGGCGAACCAGAACAACAGCGCGTTGAGCACGATCAGGAACAGCCCGAGGGTCACGATGGTGATGGGCAGCGTGAGCAGCACCAGCACCGGCTTGACCAGCATGTTGAGCAGACCCAGCACCAGCGCCGCGATGAGCGCCGAACCGAAGCTGGCCAGTTGGATGCCGGGCAGCAGGTAGGCGACTGCGAGCAGCGCCACCGCGTTCAGGATCCAGACGAGTATCAATGCCATGATCGTTCTCCTGTCAGAAGCAACGCCCGCGCCGGACCGCGCGGGCTCTGCCCCCTATTGTGCTACAGGATCAATAGCGATAGTGACCCGGCTTGAACGGACCATCGACCGACACGCCGATGTACTCGGCCTGGGCCGGCGACAGCGTGGTGAGGTTCACGCCGAGCTTCTTCAGGTGCAGACGGGCGACCTTCTCGTCGAGGTGCTTGGGCAGCACGTAGACCTGGCCCTTGGTGTAGGCCTCGTTGCGCGTGTACAGCTCGATCTGCGCGATGGTCTGGTTGGCGAACGACGAGGACATCACGAACGACGGGTGGCCGGTGGCGCAGCCGAGGTTCACGAGACGGCCCTGGGCGAGCAGGATGATGCGCTTGCCGTCCGGGAAGATCACGTGGTCGACCTGCGGCTTGATCTCTTCCCATTGCAGGTCTTCGATCGAGGCGACGTCGATTTCGTTGTCGAAGTGGCCGATGTTGCAGACGATGGCCTGGTCCTTCATGGCGTCCATGTGGGCGCGCGTGATGACGTGGTAGTTGCCGGTGGCCGTCACGAAGATGTCGGCGTGCTTGGCCGCTTCTTCCATGGTCACGACCTTGAAGCCTTCCATCGCGGCCTGCAAGGCGCAGATCGGGTCGATTTCGGTGACCCACACCTGGGCGCGCAGCGCCACCAGGGCCTGGGCGCAGCCCTTGCCCACGTCGCCGTAGCCGGCCACGACGGCGATCTTGCCGGCGACCATCACGTCGGTGGCGCGCTTGATGCCGTCGACCAGCGATTCGCGGCAGCCGTAGAGATTGTCGAACTTCGACTTGGTGACCGAGTCGTTCACGTTGATCGCGGCGAACGCCAGGTCGCCCTTCTGCGACATCTGGTACAGGCGATGCACGCCGGTGGTGGTTTCTTCGGTCACGCCCTTGATTTCGGCCAGGCGGGTCGAGTACCACTTCGGATCGCGCGCCAGCGTTTCCTTGATGGCGGCGAACAGCACGCGCTCTTCTTCGCTGCCCGGCTTGGCCAGCACGGAGATGTCTTTCTCGGCCTTGGCGCCCAGGTGCAGCAGCAGCGTGGCATCGCCGCCGTCGTCCAGGATCATGTTGGCGTGGCGGTCTTGCGGCCACTCGAAGATCTTGTGGGTGTATTGCCAGTATTCCTCGAGGGTCTCGCCCTTGACGGCGAACACCGGGGTGCCGGTCGCGGCGATGGCGGCGGCGGCGTGATCCTGGGTCGAGAAGATGTTGCACGACGCCCAGCGGACTTCGGCGCCGAGCGCCACCAGCGTCTCGATCAGCACGCCGGTCTGGATGGTCATGTGCAGGCTGCCGGCGATGCGGGCACCCTTGAGCGGCTGGCTGGCGGCGAATTCTTCGCGGATCGCCATCAGGCCGGGCATTTCGGTTTCGGCGATGGCGAGCTCGCGGCGGCCCCAGCCGGCCAGGCTCATGTCGGCGACGAGGTAGTCGGTGACGGATTTGTCGGTCACTGCGTTCATGGTGTCAAACTCCACGTGAAATAAGGTCAACGGCGCCGCTGGGGCCGGACAACGCGAAGCACACACCCGAATCGACGGCGCGCATCGCCTTTCCCGCCCGAAGCGACAAAGGTGAGCGCCGTTGCTGCTGCCGCACCGGGATCCGGGGCGGCCGAACAAGGATTCCTGAGCCTGGCGATCCGGGCACGGCGGGCATCGTGCCGCCGTCGGTTCGTCGCAGCGCTCCTCAGGGATGGCAAGCATTGTAGCGGCTCCCGGGGGCCGCCGAAAAGCCGGTCAGGCGCCCTGGATGCCCGCTGTTGGCCACGCTGCGCGGCCGTCGATCGGCACCAGGGCCGACAGCAGGTCGTGGGCGATCGCGTCCCAGGTGCGGGTGAGCGCGTGCGCCCGCACCGCGGCGCGGTCCAGCGTGCGGGCCTGCAGGCAGGCGCGCGCCAGGTCGCTGTCGATGAAGCCCGTCACGCCGTTGCGGATCACGGCCCGCGGCGCCTCGGTGTCGAAGGCCGCCACCGGCGTGCCGCAGGCCATCGCCTCCAGCATCACCAGCCCGAAGGTGTCGGTCAGGCTCGGGAACACGAACACGTCGGCCGCGCTGTAGTACGACGGCAGGTGATCGTCGGCCTGCGGACCCAGGAAGTGGGCATCGGGAAACTTCTTGTGCAGACGCGCCTCGTCGGGCCCGCCGCCGGCCACGACCTTGCTGCCGGGCAGGTCGAGCGACAGGAAGGCGTCGAGATTCTTCTCCCGCGCGACCCGGCCCACCGACAGCCAGATCGGGCGCGGCAGGTGGGCGAAGGCATCGCCGTCGACCGGATGGAATTTCTTGCCGTCGACGCCGCGCGACCAGACCTTGAGGTTCTGCAGCCCGCGCGCGGCGACGATGTCGCGCACCGTGGGGGTCGGCACCAGCACCTGCTGCGAGGGCCGGTGGAACCAGCGCATGAAGCGCCACGGGATCGACGCCGGGATGCCCATGCGCGCCTCCAGGTATTCCGGAAACATCGTGTGGAACGAGGTGGTGAAACGCCAGCCGCGGCGCAGCGCCATGCGGCGCGCGGCCAGGCCCAGCGGCCCCTCGGTGGCGATGTGCAGCGCGTCGGGCACCAGGTCGCCCAGCACGCGGCGCAGCTGCCGGCCGGGCTGGATGCACAGGCGCAGGTCGGGTTCGGAGGGCGCGGGGATCGTGCGGCTGCCCTCGGGGCTCACCACCAGCACGTCATGGCCCCATTCGCGCAACAGGCCCAGCATGGCGGTCCAGGTGCGGACCACGCCGTTGACTTGGGGATGCCAGGCATCCGTGACGAGAACGATGCGCATGGGTAGGACCTGTCGTGTGCGATGACAGGATTAGGCCTACGCCAGATGACATGCCCAAGACAGCAACGCCCGGGCGGCACGACGCCTACGGGCGGCGCGGATACCCCTGCGCGCGGATGCGGGTCCAGACGGCCTGCTTTTCCTCGTCGGTCATGAAGACCCAGTTGGAGACTTCCATGGCGGTGCGGCCGCAGCCGCGGCAGATCTCGTCGAACAGGGTGGAGCAGATGGCCACGCAGGGGGAATCGGTGGCCGTGAACGCGCGCTGCGCGTCGGTGGAGCGCGAGCCCGTGGCCGGGCCGGACGGGGCGTCGGGACGGCTGACTTCGGTAACGCTGAAAGAGGGGTCGAACGGGGCTTCACTCATCCGCGAAGCTTACCATCCGAGGCCCGTCCCCTATTTCAAGCCCCTGTTGCCGTAGCGGTCTGGCCGAAGAAGGCCAGCGCCTCCTCCTGCACCTGCGCGGCGGCCTCCTCGGGCAGGTAATGCGCGGCCGGCAGGGCCTGGCCGCTGACCTCGCGGCAGACGGCCCGCCACAGGTCGAGCACGGGGAAATTGCGGCCCACGGCGCCGCGCTCGCCCCACAGCACCCGCACCGGCATGGCGAGCCGCTCGCCCGCCGCGCGGCCGGCGCGGTCGTGCTCCAGGTCGATGGTGGCCGAGGCCCGGTAGTCTTCGCAGATGCAGGTGGCCCAGCCCGGCAGCGCGGCGCAGCGCTGGTAGTCGGCCAGCGCCTCGGGCGTGAAGTGCGCCAGGCCGCCCGGCCGCCCGCCCATGATGGTGCGCACATAGAGGGCGGGGTCGTGCTCGATCATGGCCTCCGGGCCCGGCGCCGGCTGGATCAGCCAGAACCAGTGATAGTAGGCCTGCGCGAAGGCGCGGGTGGTGCCCTCGTACATGTCGAGCGTGGGCGCGATGTCGAGCAGCATCATGGACTGCACCGCGTCGGGCTGGTCCAGCCCCAGGCGATGGGCCACGCGCGCGCCACGGTCGTGCGCCAGCACGGCGTAGCGCGGCAGGCCGAGCGCCTGCATCAGCGCATGCAGGTCGGCCGCCATCACGCGCTTGGAATGGGCCGCGTGATCGGGCGCGGCCGGCGGCTTGGCGCTGTCGCCGTAGCCGCGCAGGTCGGCCGCCACGCAGGTGTAGTGGCGGGTCAGCGCGGGCCACAGCCGCTGCCAGATCAGGTGATTCTGCGGGTGGCCGTGCAGCAGCAGCAATGCCGGGCCACTGCCCGCCACGCGCGCGGCGAGGGTGATGCCGTTGACCTCGTAATGGCGCAGCGGCGCCTGTAGCAATTCGCTCATGCGACTCCTTCGGATCTCTGGTCGAGCCGTGCGCGCACCCGCGCCGCGGCGTCCTGCAGCCAGGGATGGCGCTGCCGGTGCGCGGCCTCGAAGCGCGCGATCTCGGGCAGCTGGCGCAGCGTGGCCGCCACCATGTCCAGCCCCTCGGCCACCATGCCGCGATGGCGTGGCGACAGGGAAAAATCGTAACGCACGCCGTCGGCCGCGCGCACCTGGCCGGCCAGCACGTCGATCTCGAGCGCGCACGATTGCGGCTGCGACACCTGGTCGAGCAGCGCCTGCACCTGCGCGTCGGGCAGGCGGATCAGCAGCAGGCCGTTGTTCATCGCGTTGGCGTAGAAGATCTCGCCGAAGCTCGGCGCGATGATGGCGCGCACGCCGAACTGCTGCAGGCCCCACACCGCGTGCTCGCGGCTCGAGCCGCAGCCGAAGTTGGGCCCCACCACCAGGAACGCCGGGCGGCGGTAGGGCTCGCGGTTCAGCACGAACCCCGGGCGCGGCGCGCCCGCCGGGTCGAAGCGCAGGTCGTAGAGCAGGCCGCGGTCCAGGCCCGCCTTGTCGATGATGCGCAGGAACTGCTTGGGCATGATCTGGTCGGTGTCCAGATTGGAATACGGCAGCGGCGCGGCCACGCCCTGCAGCAGGGTGTTGGGATGGGTGCTCATCAACGGACTCCCAGTTGCGCATCGAGCGTGCGCACATCGGTGATGCGGCCGGTCAGGGCCGCCGCGGCGGCCATGGCCGGGCTCATCAGGTGGGTCAGCCCGGCGCGTCCCTGCCGGCCCTCGAAGTTGCGATTGGTGGTGGAGGCGCAGCGCTCGCCCGGCGCCAGCATGTCGTCGTTCATGGCCAGGCACATCGAACAGCCCGGCTGGCGCCATTCGAAGCCGGCCTCGATCAGGATGCGGTCGAGCCCCTCCACCCGGGCCTGGTCGCGCACCGCGCCCGAGCCGGGCACCACCATGGCGCGCACGCCGGCGGCCACGCGGCGCCCGCGCACCACCTGCGCCACGCTGCGCAGGTCTTCGATGCGGGCGTTGGTGCACGAGCCGATGAAGACGCGGTCGATCGGCACGCCGGCGATCGGCTGGCCCGCCTGCAGCCCCACGTAGTCGAGCGCCTTGCGCGCGGCCAGGGCCTGCAGCGCGTCGCCCGCGCTGTCGGGGTCGGGCACCCGCGCGTCGATGGCGAGCGCCTGGTCGGGGCTGGTGCCCCAGGTCACGTAGGGCGCGATGGCGCCGGCATCGACCGCCAGCTCGCGCTCGAACACCGCGTCGGCGTCGCTGCGCAGGCCGGCCCAGGCCTGGCGCGCCGCGGCCAGTTCGCCGGCGCTCAGGTGCAGCGCACGCGCGCTCACATAGGCATCGGTGGTGGCGTCGGGCGCGATCAGCGCGGCGCGCGCGCCCGCCTCCACCATCATGTTGCACACGGTCATGCGGGCCTCGGCCGACAGCGCGTCGATGGCGCTGCCGCACAGCTCGACGGCGAAGCCGACCGCGCCCTGCGCGCCGATGCGATGCACGAGGTGGATCACCAGGTCCTTGGCGCTCACGCCGGGGCCGAGCGCGCCCTCCACGCGCACCCGCATGTTGCGCGCCACGCGGTAGACCAGGGTCTGGGTGGCGAGGATGTGCTCGACCTCGGAGGTGCCGATGCCGAAGCCGAGCGCGCCCAGCGCGCCGTAGGTGGTGGTGTGGCTGTCGCCGCACAGCACCACCATGCCGGGCAGGATCATGCCGTGCTCGGGCGCGATCACGTGTTCGATGCCCTGCAGCGGATCGGTGGTGTCGAACAGCGCGATGCCCTGGGTGTCGCAGTTGCGCTTGAGATTGCGCGCCTGCAGGGCCGCGTCGTCCTGCACGATGACGCGCTCGCGGCTGGGCACGGGATGGGTCGGGATCACGTGATCGACCACCGCCATCTGCTGGCGCGGCCGCAGCACGTCGCGACCGCGCGCGGCCAGGCCCGAGAAGGCCTGCGGGCTGGTGTATTCGTTCATGATGTGCAGGTCGACGTAGAGCAGCACGTGCTCGTCGTCGAGCCGGGCCACCTCGTGCGAGGCCACCAGTTTGTCGTAGAAAGTCGTGCCAGCCATGGCGTGGTTTCCTTGCTTGCTGCCGGGAGATTGCATGAAACGCGCGGCACGGGCCCGGGCCCGTGCCGCGTCGAAACTCAGTTGGCGGTGATGCCGGCCTGCTTCACGATGCCGGCCCAGCGCGTCATTTCGTCGCGCACCAGTTTGTCGCTGTCGGCCGGGGTCGAGACCAGCGGGTCGAAGCCCTCGCGCGCCATGCGTTGCGCCAGCGCCGGTTGCGCCAGCGCGCGGCCCAGCGTGTCGTTCAGGCGCTGCACCACGGCGTCGGGCGTGCCGGCGGGCGCACTCACCACGAACCAGGTCGTGAACGCGTAGTCGGGCAGCCCGGCCTCGGCGATGGTGGGCACGTCGGGCAGCAGCGGCGAACGCTGGGTGCCGGTCACGCCGAGCGCGCGCAGCTTGCCCGCCTCCACCTGCGGCCGCGCCGCCGACAACACCGGGAAACTCATCTGCACCTGGCCGCTGATGGTGTCCACCATGGCCGGGCCGCCGCCCTTGTAGGGCACGTGCAGGATCTGCGTGCCCGAGACCGACTTGAACAGCTCGGCGGCCATGTGGAAGGTGCTGCCGGTGCCGGCCGAGCCGAAGCTCAGGGTGTTGGGCGGCTGGCTGCGCAGCAGCGCGAGCAGGGCCTTCAGGTCCTGCGCGGGCAGGTCGCGCGTGACCGTCAGCACGTGCTGCGAGGTGCCCACCGTGCCGACGCTGCGCAGGTCTTTCTGCGTGTCGAAGGGCATGTCGGCGAACAGCGCCGGATTGATCGCCAGCGACATGGTGTTGATCGCCAGCGTGTAGCCGTCGGGCTTGGCGCGCGCCACCGCCGCCATGCCGATGTTGCCCGAGGCGCCGGCGCGGTTCTCGACCACCACGCTCTGGCCCAGCTCGCGCGCCCAGGCATCCGACACCAGGCGCGCGGCGATGTCCACGCTGCCCCCGGGCGCGAACGGCGCGACGAGCGTCACGGCGCGGGTCGGGAAGGCCTCGTCGGCGTGCGCGGCGCCGGCCGGCATCACGGCGATCGCGGCGATCGCGGCCGCCAGCGTGGCGAGCGCCGCGAGGCGTTGCACGGGGCCGCGCGCGCCGCGACAGGTGCGGCGGCGATTCCAGGCTTGCTTCATCGTTTGTCTCCGAAAGTGCCGGCCTGCTGGCGGGATGCCGCGGCCGGTCTGGGTGTAAAAGCAGTGTATAGGCCCGGTCAGAACTTATAATTAACGCTGGCAAAAACCTTTCTTAAATTCAATTTATCAATCGCCATGGACGGGCTGTCCGACCTCGCCTTCTTTTCCTTGCTGGTGCGCCACGGCAACCTCTCGGCGGCGGCGCGCGAGCTCGGCCTCACGCCACCCGCCGTGAGCACGCGCCTGGCCAACCTGGAACGCCGGCTCGGCGTGCGCCTGCTCAACCGCACCACGCGCCGCATCAGCGTCACGGCCGAGGGCGAGCTCTACCTGGCCGACGGCGCGCGCATCCTGGCCGACCTGGACGCGCTCGAGCGCCGCGTCACCAACACGCGCGAGCGCCCGCAGGGGCTGCTGCGCGTGAACGCCACCTTTGGCTTCGGCCGCACCCACCTCGTGCCGGCGATCTCGGATTTCGCGCACCACTACCCCGACGTGGAAGTGCAACTGCACCTGTCCGATCGGCCGGTGAACCTGCTCGACGAGGGCTATGACGTGGCGATCCGCTTCGGCACGCTGCCCGACGCGCGTCTGGTGGCGCGCCTGCTCGCGTCGAACCGGCGCCTGCTGTGCGCCGCGCCGCAATACCTGCAGGCGCACGGCGAGCCGCGCACGCCCGCCGACCTCGCGCGGCATCGCTGCATCGTGATCCGGGAAGACGAGCTGGCGTACGGTACCTGGCACCTGCAGGCCGGGCAGCGCCACGAGACCGTGAAGGTGCGCGGCGCCCTCTCGTCCAACGACGGCGAAAGCGCGCTGGCCTGGGCGCTGGCGGGCCACGGCGTGGTCATGCGCTCGGAGTGGGAGGTGATGCCGCATCTGCGCGCGGGGCGCCTGCGCGAGGTGCTGGCGGGCTGGCGCACGCCCCCGGCCGACATCCACGCGCTCTACCCCGAGCGCCTGCACCTGCCGGCCAAGACCCGCGCCTGGGTCGACTTCCTGGCCGAGCGCTACGCCGCGCGCGTCAGGCCGCCGGGCAGCAGCGACGAAGTCTGGTGAGGCGCATCGGAGCGCCTCAGGCGTCGCGCGTGACGAGCCGCAGCACCAGGTCGCGCGCGGACGCCAGATGGGCCTCGGTCATGGCGCGCGCATGGGCGCCGTCGTGGGCGCGGCAGGCGCGCAGGATCGCGTCGTGCTCGATCTGGAAGGCCGGCGTGTCGGCCAGCACACGCCGCTGCAGGCGCTCGTAGCGTTCGATCTGGATGCGCAGGTCGCGGATCGCCTGCAGCTGGCGCGCGTTGCCGCAGGCGCCGTAGAGGATTTCGTGGAACTCGAGATTGAGCGCATGCTGGCGCGCCGGCGTCGCGGCCTCGCCCAGCTGGCGATGCACGCGCTCGGCCCGCGCCAGTGTCAGGTCGTCGATCTGCTGCGCGGCGCGCGCGATCGCATCGCCCTCGAGCAGCATGCGCAGCGCGTAGATCTCGCGCACGTCCTGCGCCGACAGCGTGCGCACCACGGCGCCGCGATGGCGCTGGGTCTGGACCAGCCCCTCGCGCTCCAGGCGCTGGATCGCCTCGCGCAGCGGCACGCGGCTCACGGCATAGCGCTCGGCCAGCTCGCGCTCCACCAGGCGGGCGCCGTCGGGCAGCTCGCCGCGGGCAATCAGGTCGCGCAGCGCATCGGCGAGCGCGTCGGCCGCGGCGCCGGCGCGCGGGGCGATGTCGGGCACGTTCTTCATCTGGTAAATGGTATACCATTTGGCGTACGATATGCCGTTCCCCTCGCAGACGCGCCCTCCGACGCGCAAAGGCACCCCATGGCACACGGCGAACATCACTACCGGGTCACGGTCACCTGGACCGGCAACACCGGCAGCGGCACCTCGGGCTATCGCGATTACCGCCGCGACCACGTCGTGAGCGCGGCCGGCCGGCCCGCCATCGCCGGCTCGTCGGATCCCGCCTTCCGCGGCGACGCGTCGCGCTGGAATCCCGAAGACCTGCTGCTCGCGTCGGCCAGCGCCTGTCATCAACTCTGGTATCTGCACCTGTGCGCCGATGCCGGCATCGCGGTGCTGGCCTACGAAGACAGCGCCGAGGCCACGATGGTCGACGGCGAGGGTGGCCACTTCACCCGCATCGTGCTGCGCCCGCGCGTGACGGTGCGCGCCGGCGACGACCTCGCGCTGGCCGAGCGCCTGCACCACGCGGCGCACGCGCAATGCTTCGTGGCCAACTCGCTCAAGACCCCGATCGACTGCGTGCCGGTGATCGTCCCGGCCACGGCCTGAGCCACTCCCGCCCCAACGAACAAGGCCCCCGCAGGGGCCTTGTCGTGGTTCAGTGCCGGTCCGAAACTCAGACGGCCTTCTTCAGTTCCTGGACCTTGTCCGTGGCTTCCCACGAGAACTCGGGTTCCGAGCGGCCGAAGTGGCCGTAGGCGGCGGTCTTGCTGTAGATCGGGCGCAGCAGGTCCAGCATGTTGACGATGCCCTTCGGACGCAGGTCGAAGTGCTCGCGCACCAGCTTGGCGATCTGGTCGTCGGGGATGACGCCGGTGCCTTCGGTGTAGACGGTGATGTTGATCGGCTCGGCCACGCCGATGGCGTAGCTGACCTGCACCTGGCACTGGCGCGCCAGGCCGGCGGCCACGATGTTCTTGGCCACGTAGCGGGCGGCGTAGGCGGCCGAGCGGTCGACCTTGGAAGGA
>Ga0160496_1000648_pt1 | contig 12991 bp, 9 predicted proteins | sample DIDPMG_2_FD_108231 | JGI IMG/M metagenome (GOLD analysis project Ga0160496, IMG submission 108231) | Enriched soil microbial communities from UW Madison campus, WI, USA - DID2937_E24_FP MG | ecosystem: Environmental > Terrestrial > Soil > Grasslands | place: USA: Madison, Wisconsin | collected...
AAGAGCTCCGGATCGGGCAAGGCATGGGTGCAGACCAGGATCGGCGGCAGCGGGCTCTCGGTGTAGTGCTGGGCCACGAAGGCCTCCAGCACGTTGGCCGGCTCCTCGCCCTCCGCGTGGGCCGGGAAGAACGGCTTGTCGCCCAGGTGCCGCCCGCCGCGCACCATGGCGAGGTTGAGGCAGACCTTGCCGCCCGCGCTCGCCACCGCGATCACGTCGGTATCGTCGCCGCCCGCGTTCTCCATGGTCTGCTGGTGCAGCACGCGCGAGAGCGAGCCCATCTGGTCGCGCAGCGCGGCCGCCTCCTCGAAGCGCAGCTCCTGCGAGGCCAGCAGCATGCGGTTCTCGATCTCGCCCATCACGTCCTGCGCCTCGCCATTGAGAAAGCGCATGGCGCGATTGACGTCGCGTGCGTATTCGTCGGCGGGGATGGCCTCGACACAGGGCGCGGAGCAGCGCCCGATCTGATGCAGCAGACAGGGGCGCGAGCGGTTCGAGAAGACCGTGTCTTCGCAGGTCCGCAGGCGGAACACCTTCTGCAGGATCTGGATGGTTTCGCGCACCGCCCAGGCGTTCGGATAGGGGCCGAAGAACTGGCCGCGCTTGTTGGTGGCGCCGCGGTAATAGGCGATGCGCGGCCAGGCGTGGCCGGTGATCCAGAGATAGGGATACGACTTGTCGTCGCGGAACAGGATGTTGTAGCGCGGGCGCAGGCTCTTGATGAGGTTGTTTTCGAGCAGCAGCGCCTCGGCCTCCGAGCGCGTGATCGTGACCTCGACGCTCGCCACCTTGGCCACCATCTGCGCGATGCGCGGGCTGGCGAGGTTTTTCTGGAAGTAGGAGGAGACGCGCTTCTTCAGGTCGCGCGCCTTCCCCACGTACATCACGTGGCCGTCCGCGTCCAGGTGCCGGTATACGCCCGGCAGATGCGGCAGGTCAGCGAGAAACGATTTCAGATTGAATGCTTCGGGCATGCTGGTAACGGGTCTGGGCCTGCAACGCGTCCCAGGAGGGCGCGGCGAACGCGGGCATCAGGCGGCGGATGCGCTCGACCGAGGCGGGCTCGTGCACCACCTTCAGGCGGGCCAGCAGCTCGTCGGCCAGGTCGGGCCGGTTGCACACCAGCACCATGTCGCAGCCGGCATCGAGCGCGGCCTCGGCACGCGCCAGGATGTCGCCGGCCACCGACGCGCCTTCCATGGTCAGGTCATCGGAGAACACCACGCCATCGTAGCGCAGGCGGGTACGCAGGATGTCCTGCACCCAGCGGCGCGAGAAGCCGGCCGGGTGTTTGTCGACCTTGGGATAGATCACGTGCGCCGGCATCACCGACGGAATCACGCCATCGCCCAGCCATTCGTAGGGCGCGGCGTCTTCCTTGAGGATGCGCTCGAGCGAGCGCGGGTCGACCGGAATCTCGTGGTGCGAATCCGCGCCGACGAAGCCATGGCCCGGGAAGTGCTTGCCGCAGGCCGTCATGCCGGCCTGGGCCAGGCCCTGCGCCAGCGCGCGCGCCAGCATCGCCACCACGCGCGGATCGCGGTGGAAGGCACGATCGCCGATCACCTTGCTGACGCCGTAATCGAGGTCGAGCACCGGCGTGAAGCTCATGTCCACGCCGCAGGCGCGCAACTCGGCGGCCAGCACGTAGCCGACCTCGGTGGCGGCGCGCATGCCGGCCAGCGGATCGCGATCCCAGACCCGGCCCAGCGCGGCCATCGGCGGCAGCGGCGTGAAGCCGTCTTCGCGGAAACGCTGCACGCGGCCACCCTCGTGGTCGACCGCGATCAGCAGCGGCTCGCCCCGCGCATCGTGGATGCGCTGGGTGAGCTCGGTGAGCTGTGCGCGGCTCTCGAAATTGCGCGCGAACAGGATCACGCCGCCCACCAGCGGATTGCGCAGGCGGGTTTTTTCTTCGCCGGTGAGACGGGTGCCGGCCACGTCGACCATCACCGGGCCCGGCGGCAGATGCTTGTGGGCCTTGCGCGCTTTCGCGTCTTTCCTGGATTTCTTGCCAGCCATGCGGCGAGTCCTTTGAGGGAGTTTTTTCGATACGGGGCCGCGCGCGCTCAGCGCGGGCGGCTTTCGACGATGACGTAGGCGGCCGCCATGTCGATCTCGTCGGTGAGCGAGACGTGGGCGGCGCCGAAGCGCGCGTCGTACCAGTCTTGCAGCTCGGGGCCGATCACGAGCACGGGGCGTCCGCCGGGCGCATTCAGGGTCTGCACCCGCGTCCAGGTCATGGGCATGCGCATGCCCAGGCCGACCGCCTTGGAGAAGGCCTCCTTGACCGCGAATCGCGTGGCCAGGAAGCGCACGCCGCGCATCGGATCACGGGCGCGGCGCGCGTGGAACTTCTGCAGCTCCTGCTCGCCCAGGATCTTCTCGGCGAAGCGGTCGCCGTGGCGCGCCAGGGCGCGCTCGATGCGGTCGATGCGGATCAGGTCCATGCCGATGCCGGCGATGGCGCCGACGGGCAAGGGGGCGGAAACGGGCGAGACGGAAACGGAGTCGGACATGGCGGCAGACGGGCGGCGGCCGGACGGTGCGCGGCCGCGAGACGGATGATGTCCATCATACGCGAGCCGGCAGGCCACGGTGGTGACCACCGACTACGTGCGTAACGGGGCGGGAGACGCGGCGCGCGCCGCGCGGACACCGGGATACGGAGCCGCGGGAAACGCGCGCCAGCATGCGCGTGCTTGCAGAAACGCCGGCAAGCGCGCGCTGGCGCAAGCGCCTTCAGACGCGGGCTCAGCGGCCGCGCGCCGCCTCGATCATCAGCGCCTTCATGTCGCGGATGGCCTTTTCCCAGCCGTCGAACACGGCTTGGGCCACGATGGCATGGCCGATGTTGAGCTCGGACAGGCCGGGCAAGGCCGCCACCGGCTTCACGTTGCCGTAATGCAGGCCGTGGCCGGCGTTCACCCGCAGGCCCAGGCCCACACCCACGGCGATGGCGGCGCGGATGCGTTCGAGCTCGGCCTGGGCGGCGGCGCCCTCGGCCTCGGCATAGGCGCCGGTGTGCAGCTCGATCACGGGCGCGCCGGCACGGGCCGCGGCCTCGATCTGGCGCGCGTCGGGATCGATGAAGAGCGAGACGCGGATGCCGGCCTCGGCCAGCTGGGTCACCGCGTCGGTCACGGCCGCCTCGGCGCCGAGCACGTCGAGCCCGCCCTCGGTGGTGAGCTCGGTGCGCTTCTCGGGCACCAGGCACACGTCGCTGGGCTTCACGCCGCAGGCGATGCCGAGCATCTCGGGAGTGATCGCGCACTCCAGGTTCATGCGCGTGCGCAGCAGCGGCCGGATGGCGTGCACGTCGGCGTCCTGGATGTGGCGGCGGTCTTCGCGCAGGTGCAGCGTGATGAGATCGGCGCCGGCCTCCTCCGCACGCACGGCGGCGGCGACCGGATCGGGGTACTGGGTGTGGCGCTGCTGGCGCAGGGTGGCCACGTGATCGATGTTGACGCCGAGTTCTATCATGGTGATGCGATGACGGCCTTACTGCCGCGAGACGGATTGGGGTTGCACGGGTTGCTGCCCGGGTTCGACCGTGTTTTCCTGCCAGCCGCCGCCCAGTGCCTTGTAGAGCTCGACACGATTGATGAGCGCGGCCAGACCGGTCTGCACCAATGCGATCTGCGCATTGAAGTAATCGACCTGGGCGGTCTGGACCTGGAGGAAGCTGTCGACCCCGCCGGAATAGCGCAGGTTCGAGAGTTCGAGCGTGCGCGCCGACGAGACCTGCAGGCTGCGCTGGGCATCGAGCTGGGCGCCGTAGGTCGCTTCGCCCGCCAGCGCGTCGGAAACTTCCCGGAACGCCTGCTGGATGGTCTGCTCGTATTGCGCCACGCTGATGTTCTGGCGCGCTTTCGCCAGGTTCAGACCCTCGATGATACTGCCGCCCGAGAACAGCGGCATGGTCAGCTGCGGCGAGAAGCTCCAGTAGCCCTGCCCGCCGCGGAACAGCCGGTCGAGATCCGGGCTCGCCACGCCGAGCAGGCCGGTGAGCGAGATGGTCGGGAAGAAGGCCGCGCGGGCCGCGCCGATGTTGGCGTTGGCCGAGCGCAGCTGGTTCTCGGCCGCGAGGATGTCGGGACGGCGCTCCAGCATGTCGGAGGGCAGGCCCGCCGGCACCGTGGCCAGAATCTGGTCGCGCCCGAACTCGGCGGGCGCGGGCAGGTCGTCCGGCAACGCCGGCACGCCCACCACCACCAGCAGGGCATTGAGCGACTGCGCGCGCGAACGCGCCAGCGACGCCAGGTCGGCCGAGGCCTGGTCGAGCAGCGCCTTGGACTGGTTCAGGTCCAGTTCGGAGGCGACGCCGCCGTCGAAGCGGGCCTTGGCCAGGTTGTACGACTCCTGGCGCGAGGCCAGCGTCTTGCGGGTCAGGTCGAGCTGGACGTCGGCGGCGCGCAGGTTGAAGTACGACTGCGCCACCGATCCGATCAGCGTGATGTGCACCGAGCGTTGGGCCTGCTCGGTCGAGAGGTATTGCTGGTACGCGGCATCCGAGAGGCTGCGCAGCCGGCCGAACAGATCGATCTCGAAGGTGGTCAGGCCGATGCCGGCCTGGTACGAACTGGAGATCGAGGTGGAATCCGGGCCGCCCACGCGCATGTCCGGCGGCAGGTGCTGGCGCTGGCCCTGCACGCCCACGCCGATGGCGGGCCACTGCGAACCGCGCTGCACGCCGTACTGGGCACGCGCCTCTTCGACGCGTTGCACGGCCACCCGCAGGTCGCGGTTGTTCACCAGCGACAGCTCGATCAGGCGCTGCAGGCGCGGATCGTGGAAGAACTAGCGCCAGCCGATGTCGGCGGCCGGCACCGCGCCGGCCGGCGCGACCGCGGCCGCGGGCTGGGAGCCCAGCTCGGTCGGGCGCGCGTAGGCGCCGTATTGCACCTTGGGCTGGACCGGCCAGTCGGCCTGCACCGGCGACTCGGGGCGCTCGTACTTGGGCGCCAGCGAGCAGCCGGCCAGGGTCGCCACGGCCAGGGCCAGGGCGCTGCGCTTGAACATCAGGGCCATCATTCTTTCTTCTCCTGGCCGCCTTGCGTCGAGTCGGTGCTGCCGGGGGTCGTTGCGCCCGCAGCGTTTTCCTGCGCCGCGCCGCCCTCGCCTGCCTCGGCGCGCTTGGCCGCCTGCTCTTCTTCGAATGCCTTGAGCTCCGCGCCCAGCAGGCGCGGACGCGCCTTGAACAGGCTCATCACCACCACGAAGAACGTCGGCACGAAAATCACCGCGAACGGGGTGGCGGCCAGCATGCCGCCCAGCACGCCGATACCGACGGCGCGCTGGCTGGCGGCGCTGGCGCCGGTGGCAATCGCCAGCGGCACCACGCCCAGGATGAAGGCCAGCGAGGTCATCAGGATCGGGCGGAAGCGCAGGCGCGCCGCCTCGACCGCCGACTCGTACAGGCCCGCGCCGCGGGCGTACTGGTCCTTGGCGAATTCGATGATCAGGATCGCGTTCTTGGCCGCCAGGCCGATCACGGTCACCATCCCCACCTGGAAGTACACGTCGTTGGACATGCCCATCGCCGACACCAGGCCCACCGCGCCCAGCATCCCGAGCGGCACCACCAGCAGGGCCGAGATCGGGATCGCCCAGCTTTCGTACAGCGCGGCCAGCACCATGAACACCACCAGCAGCGCCAGGCCCATCAGGATGGGCGCCTGGTTGCCGGCCAGGCGTTCCTGGTACGACAGGCCGTTCCATTCGAAGCCGAAGCCGCTGGGCAGCTGCGACATGAAGCCCTCCATCTCGGCCATCGCCTCGCCCGAGCTGTAGCCCGGCGCGGCGTCGCCGCTGATGCGCACCGACTCGTAGCTGTTGTAGCGCACCACCTGGGTCGGACCCTGCGTCCACTTGGCCGTGACGAAGGCCGACAGCGGCACCATGCCGCCATCGGCATTGCGGGCGTTCAGGGCCAGCACGTCCTCCATCTGCATGCGGTACTTGGCGTCGGCCTGCACCCAGATGTTCTGCATCCGGCCCATGTTGGGGAACTTGTTCAGGTAGGCCGACCCGATCGCCGTGGAGATCAGGGTGGCCGCCTCGCCGAAGTCCACGCCCAGCGCCGCCGCCTTGTCGCGGTCGATGTTGAGCGAGAGCTGCGCGCCCGGTCCGAGACCGGTGATGCGCACCTGCGACAGCACCTTGCTCTGCATCGCCAGGCCCATCAGCTGGCCGGTGGCCGCCGCGAGCGCGTCGGTGCCGCCGCCGGCGCGATCCTGCAGGCGGAAGTCGAAGCCGGTGGCGTTACCGAGCGACGAGATCGCCGGCGGCACCACGGTGAAGACCATCGCGTCCTTGATGCCCATGAACAGCGCGCCGAACGCGCCGCCCGCCACCGACATCGCCGAGTTCTCGGAGCCCTTGCGCTCGGAGAAGTCCTTGAGCGTGGTGAACACCAGCGCCGCGTTCAGGCCGTTGCCGTTGAAGCTGAAGCCCTGCACGGCCACCACGTTCTCGGTGGTGGGTTGGCTCTTGAAGTATTGCTCGACCTGTTCGATCACCTCGATCGTGCGGTTGGCCGACGCGCCCGACGGCAGCTCGACGTTGCTGATCACGTAGCCCTGGTCTTCCTCGGGCAGGAACGACGACGGCATGCGCAGGTACAGCCAGCCCAGCAGGATCACCAGCACGGCGAAGATCAGCATCATGCGGCCACCCTTGTGCAGGATGCGCGAGATCCAGTTCTGGTAGCCGTGGGTGGTGGCGTCGAACTTGCGGTTGAACCAGCCGAAGAAGCCCTTCTTCTGCTCGTGATGGCCCTTGGGCACGGGCTTCAGGATGGTCGCGCACAGCGCCGGCGTGAAGCTCAGCGCCAGGAAGGCCGAGAAGAAGATCGACACGGCCATGGCCACGGCGAACTGGCGATAGATCACGCCCACCGAGCCGCTCATGAAGGCCAGCGGCAGGAACACGGTCACCAGCACCAGCGTGATGCCGATGATGGCGCCGCTGATCTGCGGCATGGCCTTGCGCGTGGCCTCCTTGGGCGGCAGGCCCTCGGTCACCATGATGCGCTCGACGTTCTCCACCACCACGATGGCGTCGTCCACCAGGATCCCGATCGCCAGCACCATGGCGAACATGGTCAGCACGTTGATCGAGAATCCGAGCGCCAGCATCACCGCGAACGCGCCCAGCATGGCCACCGGCACCACCAGCGCGGGGATCAGGGTGTAGCGCACGTTCTGCAGGAACAGGAACATCACCAGGAACACCAGCACCATGGCCTCGACCAGGGTGTGCACCACCTTCTCGATGGAGACCTTCACGTAGGGCGCGGTGTCGTACGGAATTTCGTACTTGATGTTGTCCGGGAAGAACTTGGACAGGTTGGCCATCTCCGTGCGGATGCCTTCGGCCGTGGACAGCGCGTTGGCGTCGGGCGACAGCACGATGGCGAAGGCCGCCGTGGGCTGGCCGTTCAGGCGCGCGCCGAACTGGTAGTTGTCGGCGCCCACTTCGATGCGGGCCACGTCGCGCAACAGCACCTTGGAGCCGTCGGGATTGGCGCGCAGCACGATGCTGCCGAAGCCCTCGACCGTGCTGAACTGGCCGTTGGCCGTGACGGTGGCCGTCACGCGCTGGCTGTCCGGATTGGGCGGTGCGCCGATGGCTCCGCCCGAGATCAGGATGTTCTGCTGGCTGATGGCGGTGTTGACCTGCGCCATGCTGAGGTTCAGGCCCACCAGCTTGGCCGGATCGACCCAGATGCGCATGGCGCGCGGCGCCGCGAACAGCTGGAACTGGCCCACGCCGGGCACCCGCGAGATCGGGTTCTTGACGTTGCGGGTGATGTAGTCGGCCAGCGCCGCCTGGTCGAGCGTGCCGTAGGTGGACGACAGCGTGACGAACAGCAGGAAGCCCGCGCTGGTCTGCTCGTATTGCAGGCCCTGCTGCGTGACGGCGGCCGGCAGCTGGGCCGAAACGTTGGACACGCGGTTCTGCACGTCGACCTGCGCGAGGTCGGGATCGGTGCCCGGACGGAACGTGGCGGTGATCTGGGCCTGGCCGTTCGAATCGCTCACCGACTCGTAGTACAGCAGGCCCTTGGCGCCGTTGAGCTCGTCTTCGATGATACTGGTCACCGTCTCGGCGACTTCCTTGGCGGAAGCACCGGGGTAGGTGGCCGTGATCGAGATGGCCGGGGGCGCCACGTCCGGATACTGCGCGACCGGCATGTTGGGCAAGGCCAACACACCCGCGAGCAGGATGAACAGGGCGACAACCCAGGCGAAGATCGGTCTATCGATAAAAAATTGCGGCATGTGGGCGGACTCTGAAAGCGATGCTCACGAAAAGGGAACGGGGCGCCCGCGGGCGCCCCGCGCCGCTTAAGACTTCTGGCCGTTCTGGCCGGCAGGCTCGGCCGGCTTGGCGGGATCCTGCTTGGCCGGGGCCTGCTGGCCCGCGGCCGGCTTGGCGCCGGGCTGGCCCTTGGCGTCGGGGGTCCAGGGCGAAGGCTTCACGGGCGCGCCCGGCCGGATCTTCTGGAAGCCGGCCACGATGACCACGTCGCCGGCGCTCAGGCCGCTGGTGATGGTCCACTGGCTGTTGATCACCGAACCGGTGGTCACCGGCACCTGCTGCACCTTGCCTTCCTTGACCAGCATCAGGCTCTGCATGCCGTCGGCGGTGCGTTGCAGCGCCTGCTGGGGCACCAGCAGCGCCTGCTCGTTCACGCCTTCGTCGAGGCGCACGCGCACATACATGCCCGGCAACAGGATGTGGTCGGGATTGGGCACCTCGGCGCGCAGGTTCACCTGGCCGGTGGACGGATCCACGGTGATGCCGGTGAACAGCAGCTTGCCGGGGTGGCCGTAGACGCTGCCGTCTTCCTGCACCACAGACACGCGCGCGGCGTCCGGACCGAGCTTCTGCAGCTGGCCGCTGGCAAACGCCTGGCGCAGGCGCGCCAGATCGGTGGTCGACTGGGTGAAGTCCACGTAGACCGGGTCGAGCTGCTGCACCAGCGCCATCTGCGTGGCGGACGTGCTCTCGACCAGCGCGCCCTCGGTCACCAGCGCCTTGCCGATGCGCCCGTTGATGGGCGAGACCACGTCGGTGTAGCCGAGGTTGATGCCGGCGGCGGTCTGCGCGGCCTTGGCGGCCGCCACGGTGGCTTCCGCCTGGCGGTAGGCCGCCACGGCGTTGTCGTTTTCCTGCTTGCTGACGGCATTCGCCTTGACCAGCGGCGCGTAGCGCTCGGCCAGCACCTTGGCCGAATACAGGTCGGCCTGCGCCTGCTTGAGCTGGGCGGTCGCCTGGTCGTAGCTGGCCTGGTATTGCGCCGGATCGATCTTGAAGAGCACCTGCCCTTCCTTCACGTCGCCGCCCTGCTCGAACTGGATCTTCTGGACGATGCCCGTGACCCGGGCGCGAATCTGCGCATCGCGCACCGCGTCCACGCGGCCCGGCAGTTCGGAAATGGTGGAGGCGCGCTGGGGCTGCACCGTGATCACGCTGACTTCGGGGGCGCTGGGCGCCGGTTGTTCTTTCTCGCCGCACCCCGCAAGGGCCAGGGACAACGTTGCGACAATACCCAGGGCCGAGACACGCTTACGCGAAAAACGCATGGATCCCTCACGGAGTGAAAAATCGCGCCATCCCCCATCGCCCCCAAGGGCGAGTGTTATACGGTTGTATGGGGGGGCGTGGAATCCGTTACTGTAGCTGATTTTTTTTAGGTTTTTTTTAGATTTCCATTGGGTCTAACCCAAAAAACCCCATATTCGGCGCGGCTCTCCGGCAGCCGCGCACGGATGCCCGCAGCGTGGCGCTCAGGTGCCGGGCCAGCCGTCCCGGCCCGCACGCCACGGCATGGCGAAGCCGCCCGCGCCGACGCCACATTCTTGCGCCTCGCACCCTCCGCGACGACGATCCTGTCGGTGCCGTTGCGGCGCGCCGCGCTACTTCGGGCTTTTCTTGCCGTTGCGTCGATGCACGTCGTGCATCACCACGCTCTGGTCGCGGCCCGGGCGGTCGAGGACGTGGGGCTGAGCCAGGGTGGCGCGTATGTCGGTCAGGCCCGACTGCCAGTGCTCCTCGATGGCGGCGGTGCTGAACTCATAGTCTTTCGACTGCCGCTCGTACTGCTTGGCCTCGTAGATGAGGTTGACGATGTTGACCTCGGGCGTGCAGGCCTGGTCGAGCAGGTCGGCCATGTCGGGCGACTCCAGCCGCTCGGGCGGCACGTGTTCGAGCGCGCGCTGCAGGGCGCGCCGCAGCTTGAGGATCCGGGCGAAGTTGTCGGTCACCACGCGCGTGCGGCTCGAATACTGGATGTCTTTCTGGCGCTCGGCCACCTCGGCCAGCGTGGTGGGCAGGGGCCCGCGCGCCGGCCAGAGATCCACCTGGAAGGCCAGCGTGTCGTGCATCGGATGCGTGGCAAGCACCTGCGACAGCGGCGTGTTCGACACCACGCCGCCATCCCAGTAGAACTCGCCGTCGACCTCCACGGCCGGAAATCCCGGCGGCAGCGCCCCCGAGGCCATGATGTGCTCGACCCGCAGCCGCGTGTTGCGGCTGTCGAAATACGCGAAATTGCCGGTCTTCACGTTGACCGCGCCGAAGCTCACCCGCACGCCGCCCTTGTTGAGCAGCGTGAAGTCCACGTGCTGGCGCAGCGTCTCGGCCAGCGGCGCCGTGTCGTAGAAGCTGGTGGACGCCGCGCCGGCATTCTGCAGCAGGTAGGGCGGCGGATAGCGCGGCGTGAAGAAGCCCGGCTGGCCCTGCACCAGCGCATGCGCGGCCGCCAGGTGGCCCGTGAAGGTGGGCAGCTGCGCGCCGAACGGCACTTGGCCGAGCCACTCGGCCCACACGTCGCCCCAGGGCAGCGCCGCGAGGCCGGTGGGACGGCTCACCGCGCGCCAGAAGCTGCGCAGCCGCGCGACGCGCTCGTCGGGCGGCGAGCCCGCGATGATGGCGGCGTTGATCGAGCCGATGGAAATGCCGGCGATCCAGCCCGGATCGATGCCGGCCTCGTGCAGGCCCTCGTAGACGCCGGCCTGGTAGGCGCCGAGCGCCCCGCCGCCCTGCAGCACCAGCGCCACGGTGCGATAGCTGGCGGCCGTGCGTGCCGCCTCGGTGGCGGGCGCTGCCTTGCGCGTCATGGTGTCTTGGGCGCCTGCTGCACCGCGCCGCTGCCGGCACGGAACGGATAGCGGCTGAAGATCTGCGCCACGGTCGCATCGACCTGCTCGGGCGACGCGGCCTTGGCCGGATCGCGCAGCTCGCCGGTGGCCACGCCCTCCCACACCAGCTGCTTGCGGCGGGCATCGACCAGATCGACGTTGAGCGTGCCCTCGGTGTACTGGATCACGTCGTCGCCCCAGCCGTAGCCCGGCCATGCGCCGTAGAAGCCCGCGCGATAGCCGTAGTAGCCGACGGGCGCCGGCGCGGCCGGGATCACGTCGGTTTTCTGTTGTTGCTTGGCGGAGAAGTTGATCAGCAGATCGGGCGCATCGGGACGATAGGTGTAGCCTCGCATCTCCATCTGCGCCGTGGTGGCGGCCTTCAGGCGCTGCGTGAGCAGGCCCGCATAGCCGGCGCGGTCGGTGCCGAGCGGCTGCATGAAGCCGAAGGTGCGGTAGCCGGAAAAATCCGCCTGGTGATCGTAGTCGCTGCGCACCACCGGCCCGCTGGCGCAGCCGGCCAGCGTGGCCGCCAGCAGCATCGCGCCCAACGCGCGCCGCGCCGGGAAACGGGGCGACACGCCCGGGTTGGCTCGCTCGATCGACATACGTGCAGTCTGCATGGCCGTGCCTCCGTTGAAAGCGCTCCCGCCATCATGCCCCGGGCGTCGCGCCCGTGCAATAGAATCGGTGCCAGTCCCCCTGCCCCGGAAGATGCCGATGTCCGCCCCCGCCGATCCCGCCCCGCCCCAGCCCCCGCTCGAACTCACCGGTTCGATCTGGCTGCGTGCCGGCGAGCAGAACTGGGGCGGCGCGCAGCGCATCGAGCTGCTGGCCCAGATCGACCTGACCGGCTCGATCACCGCCGCGGCAAAGGCCGCCGGCCTGAGCTACAAGGGCGCCTGGGACGCCATCGACACCATGAACAACCTGGCCGGCGAGCCGCTGGTGCTGCGCGCCACCGGCGGCAAGGGCGGCGGCGGCGCGCGCCTGACCGGGCGCGCGCGCCAGCTCATCACCACCTTCCGCGCGCTGGCCGCTGCCCACCAGCGCTTCATGCAACAACTGGCCGAGCAGGGGGTGTCCCCCGCCGGCGACATCGACCTGGTGAAACGCCTGATGTTCAAGACGAGCGCGCGCAACCGCCTGCTGGGCACCGTGGCCCGGGTCCGCACCGGCAGCGTCAACGATGAGATCGAGCTGCGCATCGCGGGCGATCATCGCGTGGTGGCCACCATCACGCGAGCGAGCACCGAGGAGCTGGCGCTCGCGCCGGGCAGGTCGGTGATCGCGCTGATCAAGGCGCCCGCCGTGATGTTGGCCGTGCCGCATCCCGGCCTGCGCCTGTCGGCGGAGAACCAGATCGAAGGGCGGATCGCGCTGCTGCGCGCAGGCGCCGTCAATGACGAGGTGGTGATCGACGTGCCGGGCGGCGCCACCCTGGTGGCGGTCGTCACGCGCGAAAGCACGCAGGCCATGGGCCTGGCCGAGGGCGATGCCGTGCTGGCCTGCTTCAGTGCCTCGGCGGTGATCCTCGGCGTGGTCGACTGAGCGGAGCGGCGCCGGGCCCGGCCTCAGACGCCGGACGCCTCGCGTTCGCCCACCACCCTGCCGTCGCGCAGGTCGAACACCGCCTCGCCCAGCGCCTGCACGTCGGCGGGATCGTGCGTGATCAGCATCATCGGCACGTCCAGGCTTTCCTGCAGCGCGCGCAGATCGGCCCGCATCTTCTGGCGCAGCGTCGCGTCGAGCGCGGAAAACGGTTCATCGAGCAGCAGCAGCTCGGGCCGGGCGCTGAGCGCGCGCGCCAGCGCCACGCGCTGGCGCTGGCCGCCCGAGAT
>Ga0160496_1000653_pt1 | contig 12910 bp, 10 predicted proteins | sample DIDPMG_2_FD_108231 | JGI IMG/M metagenome (GOLD analysis project Ga0160496, IMG submission 108231) | Enriched soil microbial communities from UW Madison campus, WI, USA - DID2937_E24_FP MG | ecosystem: Environmental > Terrestrial > Soil > Grasslands | place: USA: Madison, Wisconsin | collected...
AACGCAAGCTCACCACCGCCGAGACGGCGGAGCGCCTGAGCGAGGCCGAGCTGCTGGAATTCCTGTTCCTGTCGGGCTTCTCCACGCGCACGGCGGTGACCGAGATCTCGGGCCGCGGCGTGGGGCTGGACGTGGTGCAGACCATGGCACGCAAGTTGCGGGGCACGGTGCGCGTGCACACCACGCTCGGGCAGGGCACCCGCTTCGTGCTGGAGATGCCGCTCTCGCTGTCGGTGGTGCGCAGCCTGCTGGTGGAGATCGGCGGCGAGATCTATGCCTTTCCGCTCGCCTACGTGTCGTACGCGTTGCAGGTGCCGGCGGCCGAAATCGAGCAGCTCGAGGGACATCAGCATTTCCGCTTCCAGGAGCGCCAGGTCGGCCTGGTGTCGGCGCGGCAGTTGCTGCGCTACGACGGTCCGCCGCCCGCGGGCAACGAGGTGCCGGTGGTGGTGCTGGGCGACCATGACCACCTCTACGGTGTCACGGTCGACCGCTACATCGGCGAGCGCACGCTGGTGGTGCAGCCGCTCGACCCGCGCCTGGGCAAGGTGCAGGACGTCATGGCCGGTTCGCTCATGGACGACGGCACGCCGCTCCTGATCCTCGACGTCGAGGATCTGCTGCACTCCGTGCAGAAGCTCATCGACGGCGGCGGGCTGGCCCGCGTCGAGCACCAGGGCCCGGCCCAGGTGGTGTCGCGGCGCAAGCGGGTGCTGGTGGTCGACGACTCATTGACGGTGCGCGAGTTGGAGCGCAAGCTCTTGCTGAACCGGGGTTACGATGTAGCAGTTGCTGTCGACGGCATGGATGGATGGAACATGCTGCGCAGCGAGCCGTTCGATCTGGTGGTCACCGACGTCGACATGCCGCGCATGGATGGCATCGAGCTGGTTTCACGGATCAAGGCAGATCCGCAGTTGCAGGTTCTGCCGGTGATGGTCGTTTCTTATAAAGATCGCGAGGAGGATCGGCGCCGCGGGCTGGATGCGGGCGCCGATTACTACCTGGCCAAGGGCAGCTTTCATGACGACGCCCTGCTGGACGCCGTCGCAGACCTGATCGGGAACGCTGGATCGTGAGAATAGCGATCGTCAATGATATGCCGCTGGCCGTCGAGACCCTGCGGCGCGCCTTGTCGCTCGAACCTGATTTTTCCATCGCCTGGGTCGCCTCAGACGGCGCGCAGGCCGTGGCGCACAGCGCCACCGACCGGCCCGACGTGATCCTCATGGATCTGCTCATGCCGGTCATGGACGGGGTCGAGGCCACGCGCCGCATCATGGCCGAAAGCCCCTGTGCCATCGTCATCGTCACCTCCGACATGACGCGCAACACCTCGGGCGTGTTCGATGCCATGGGTCACGGCGCGCTCGACGCCGTCGATACGCCGGTGCTCGGCGGGGCCGACCTGCGCGAGGCGGCGCAGCCGCTGCTGCGCAAGATCCGCAACATCGGCTGGCTGATCGGCCGCTACGGCAAGCGCAGCCGCCCCAACCTCGCGCCGGTGTCGACCGACACGGGGCCGGCAGGGCCGCAGCGCATGGTCGTGATCGGCGCGTCCGCGGGCGGCCCGCCCAGCCTGGCGCGCCTGCTGTCGGCGCTGCCCGCCACGTATCCGGCGGCTGTCGTGCTGGTGCAGCACGTCGATGCGATATTCGCGGCCGGCATGGCGAGCTGGCTCAACGACCAGGTCGCGCTGCCGGTGCGGCTCGCGGCCAATGGCGACGTGCCGACGGCCGGCGAAGTGCTGCTGGCCGGCACCGACGACCACCTGGTCATGCACGAAGACGGGCGGCTGGCGTACACGCGCGAGCCGCGCGAGAGCCTTTACCGGCCCTCGATCGATGTTTTTTTCCACAGCGTGGCGCGGCACTGGCGCGGCGCGGTGGTGGGAGTGCTGCTGACCGGCATGGGTCAGGATGGCGCGCGGGGCCTGAAGGCGCTGCGCGATCGGGGGTGTCTCACGATCGCGCAGGACCAGGCGACCAGCGCCGTGTATGGCATGCCGAAGGCAGCGGCGGCATTGGGCGCCGCGCAGGAAATCAGGCCCTTGGATGCGATCGCGCCGAGATTGATCCAGGCCTTTGCCTGAGCGCGCCGACTCAAGTATTGAAGGAAACAGACTATGTACCCTCCTAACGACGATCGACCCGAGCAGGTGGTGTTGCAGCCGCATGCCGCGATGGTGTTGTTGGTGGATGACCAGGTCATGGTGGGTGAAGCGATCCGGCGCGCGCTGTCGTCGGAGCCCAACATCGACTTTCACTATTGCTCCGACCCGCACGAAGCGCTGCAGGTTGCGATCCAGACCCGCCCCACCGTGATCCTGCAGGATCTGGTGCTGCCCGGCGTCGACGGCCTTACGCTGGTGCAGGCCTACCGCTCGCATCCGGTCACGCGCGACATCCCGATCATCGTGCTGTCCACCAAGGAAGATCCCGAGATCAAGAGCGCGGCGTTCAGCGCCGGCGCCAACGATTACCTGGTCAAGCTGCCCGACACGATCGAGCTGGTGGCACGGCTGCGCTACCACTCGCGCTCCTACCTGGCGATGGTCCAGCGCGACGAGGCCTACCAGGCGCTGCGCCAGAGCCAGCAGCAGCTGCTCGAAAGCAACATGGAGCTGCGCCGTCTCACCAACTCCGACGGCCTCACGGGGCTGGGCAATCGCCGCTACCTCGACGAATACCTCGGCGCCGAGTGGGCCCGTGCCGCGCGCGACAACCGCGAGATCAGCCTGCTGATGATCGACGTGGACCACTTCAAGGCCTACAACGACATCTACGGCCACATCGCCGGCGACGAGGCGCTCAAGCGCGTGGCCGGCACCATCTTCAGCTGCTGCGACCGCTCCACCGACCTGGCCGCGCGTTTCGGCGGCGAGGAATTCGCGCTGGTGCTGCCGGGCAAGTCGGCCGGCGCCACGCGCCTGATCGCCGAGAAGCTGCGCCGCGCGGTCGAGGGCATGCAGCTGCCGCACGCGGGCGGCAGCGGCCAGTGGCTCACCATCAGCGTGGGGGCCGCCACCGTCACCCCCGATGGCTCCCGGCCCAGCACCGACCTGATCCAGGTGGCCGACCGCGGGCTCTACCAGGCCAAGCGCCAGGGCCGCAATCGGGTGGTCCAGGGCGATCCCGGAACGGGCGCCGAGGCCGCGCCCGCGCCGGCCACCAACTGAGCCCCGGCGCGCCGGCCCGATCCGCGGGCCGGCCGCCGCGCCGGTGGCCCCCGCCCGCGCAACTCGGACATGAAACATTCGCGCGATATGTTGCATATTCGCGCCCGAATTGTGCGCAAACGCGCGTCGATGCCTACCGGCGCCGCGCGCTCAGGTGTAAACTCTCGTAAATTCGCAGTGAATTTGTAACGATTCACGGGCATGCTGACAGCGCCCGGACCCCTCGGTCCGCCAGAGCTGACTTTGCGCGCTACACCTCCTCATACGCAGCCACGGCCATGGACCAAGAAGACTACCTGGTGACGACTCCTCTCGAGATCGCGCACCTCATGCTCACCATCATGCAGCGCGCGGCGCTGGTGTTCGTCCATGTGCCCGGCCGGCCGATCAACAGCGTGACCTCGGTGCTGGCGGTCGACGCCCAGCGCGGCCTGCTGGTGCTCGACGCCGCCCAGGAAAGCGCCATCAACGAGCGCATCGCCGCCGGCGACAAGGTCTCGTTCGAAACCTCGCTCGAAAACATCCGCGTGGCGTTCAGCGGGCGCAATGTGCGGGTCAGCGAATACGACGGCCGTCCCGCCCTGGTGATGCCGCTGCCGGAATCCGTGTCGCGCATGCAGCGCCGCGATTCGTTCCGCATCGAGGTGCCGGTGCTCAAGCCCGCGACCTGGTCGATGGCCGGCCGCCGCCTGACCCTCTCGCTCAAAGACATTTCCTCCACCGGCCTGGCGCTGGTCGACGACGAACAGGCGCTCGACACGACGCCCGGCGGCGACTTCGAAGGCGTGCTGAGCCTGCCGGAGATCGGCGCGTTCGCCATCACGCTGCGCGTGGTCCATCACCACGACCACGAAGCCAGCAAGGGCAAGATGCTGCGCCGGATCGGCTGCTCCTACGTCAACCTCGAAGGCCCGACGCGCATCCGCATCCAGGCCTACGTCAACAATCTCCAGCGCGAGATGATCGCGCGCCAGCGCGGCAACTGATCAGGCGCCCGCCGGCGTCACGCCGGTTGCATACTCGTTCACCACGGCGATGAACTGCTCGGCGGTGAACGGGCAATCCAGCTGCTGCGACAGCGCCGCCATGGCGGCGGCCGCTTCGGGCAGCGCCAGCTTGGTCGAGGCCAGCCACTGCGCCGCCAGGGCGCTGTCGGTGGCGGCCAACTGGCACAGCTTCAACACATTTTCCTTGCTCATCGTGGACTCTCCTCCGGGGGGCTGCGGGCACGCGCGCGTCTCGGGCGCGATGACGTGCCGATAGCAATGCGTGACAAACGCGCCGGATGAGTTCCATCCGGCCCCGGGCGCGGGGGCGGAATTCAGGGGAAACCCTGGGCCGGGCCGGTGTGCCCGGCCGCGCCGCCGCCTCAGCGGTAGGCCCGGCGCAGCGCCGCGCGCGCCAGCAGGCGCGTGGAGTCGAGCGTGGGCATGCCGCAATTGGTGTCGTCGAGCACCAGCGGCAGCTCCGTGCAGGCCAGCGCGATGGCGTCGCAGCCATCGAGCCGGAACTGCGCGGCGATCTTGCACAGCCGGTCGATCGACAGGGAGCGCTGCTGGCCGCGCACGAGTTCGTCCATGATGATGCGGCCGATGAGCTCGCGCGTGTCGGGGTCGGGCAGCACGCACTGCAGGCCGCGCGCGGACAGCGCGGCAGGGTAGACGTCGCTCTCGGTCAGCCAGCGCGTGCCCATCACCGCGATGCGGCGCAGGCCGTTCTGTGCGGCGTGGCGCGCCACCTCGTCGGCGATGTGCAGCCAGGGCAGCGGCGACCGGTTTTCGATGCGCGGCAGGGCCCGGTGGATGGTGTTGTCGGGGCAGATCAGGAATTCGGCGCCCGCCTCGGTGAGGTGGCGCGCGGAAGACAGCATCAGCTCGCCCACGCCGTCGAGGTCGTCCGCCTGCAGGCATTCGACATAGGCGCCCAGCGAATGACCGTGCAGCAGGATCTCGGGATGATCGTAGGGACGTCCGCCGAAGGATGCGGCCTCGGCGCAGAGGGTGCGATAGCACAGGGCGGCGCCTTCGGCGGAACAGGCAACGATACCGATACGCAAGGGCATGGGGATCTCCGGCGAGCGGGCGCCGCGCGCCCAGGACTCCACTATAGGGCACCGCGCCCGATTGGCGCGCATTTGACCTCGATCAAGGCCGCGGCACGGCCCGCTCACTACTATGGTTCTGCCGCGGCTTTCCCCCGAACCGGTCGCGGCAATTCGCAATAGGAACCTCGAGTTGGCCCCGGGCTCACGCCCGGGGCACTTTTTTTTCGGCGCGCCGCCGCCGGAAGCCGCGCGGGCCCTGGCGTATAGTGACGAGCGACATCCTCATCCGGTCCGAATCACAGAGATGCTCGCGAACACCTTGCTGCTGCTGGCCAGCCTGCTGGCGATCATCGCCGCCGTGCAGGCCGTCTCCACCCGCCTCGTCATTCCCGAGTCCAGCCTGCTGTGCCTGGTCGGCGTGGCGCTGGCCTCGTTGTATGCGGGCGCAACTTTCGCGCTGCCCGAGATGGGCCGGCTGTTCTTCGATCCGCTGATCTCGCCCAAGCTGCCGGCCGAGGCCTATCTCTGGGTGTTCCTGCCACCGCTGTTGTTCCAGGCCGCGCTCTCGGTCAATGTGCGTGAACTCGCCTCCGACGTGGCGCCGGTGCTGCTGCTGGCCGTGGTGGCCGTGTTCGTCTCCACCGTGGTGGTGGGCCTGTCGGTCGCGTGGCTCGGTGCCGGCGGCCTCGCGGTGGGCCTGCTGCTCGGCGCGGTGATCGCAACGACCGACCCGTCGGCCGTGATCGCGATCTTCCGCGAGGTCGGCGCGCCGGCGCGGCTCACGCGGCTGGTCGAGGGCGAGAGCCTGCTCAACGACGCGGCCGCGATCGCGATCTCCGGCGTGCTGCTGGCCTACCTCACCGGCAATGCCGCCACGGCCACGCCGCTGGCGGGCCTCACGCAGCTTGCCGTGTCCTTCTTCGGCGGCCTGCTGTTCGGTGCGCTGGTCGGCCGGGTCGCGGCCGGACTGTTTCCGTACCTGGGCGGTGGCGGCAACGCCGAGGTGGCGCTGTCGCTGGCCTTGCCCTATCCGGTGTACCTGATCGCCGACCAGTACCTCGGCGTGTCCGGCGTGGTGGCGGTGGTGGCCACGGGCCTGATGATCAGCGGCATGGGCCCGACGCGCCTGAAGCCGGCGCTGTGGGGCCACCTGCGCATCATCTGGGACCAGATCGCCGCCATCGCGGGCGCGGCCGTCTATCTGCTCGCGGCGGTGCGCATTCCGTATCTGCTGGATGGCGCCACGCTATGGGACCTGGCCCTGCTGCCCGTGGTGGTGGCGGCGGCGCTGGGCGCGCGCATGCTGGTGCTGTACGGCCTGTTTCCGCTGCTGAGCCGCCTGCGGCTGGCCGAGCCGGTGAGCGCCGCCTACAAGCTGGCGATCGCGTGGGGCGGCCTGCGCGGCGCGGTCACGCTGGTGCTGGCGCTCGGCATCGCGGAAGACACCGCGCTGCCCGAGCGCGCGCGCCACTTCGTGGCCATCCTCGCCACCGGCTTCGTGCTGTTCAGCCTGTTCGTGAATGGCTCGACCCTGCGCCGCGTGATCCAGGCGCTGGGCCTGACACAGCTTTCGGCGCAGGACCAGGCGCTGCAGCAGCAGGCGCTCAAATTGTCGGCGCGCGACGTGGCCGATGCCGTGCGCGCCGCGGCCGCGGCCTTCAAGATTCCGCCCGAGACCGCGGCCTCCGTGAACGCCGAGTACGAGCGCGACGTGAGCGCCAGCGCGGTGCAGCTCGACCTCGACGCGGCGGTCTCGGAAAAGGAGCGGGTGACGATCGGGCTGGTGGCGCTGGCCACCAAGGAGCGCGACCTGATCCCGCAGTACGGCGACGGCATCGTGACCATCTCGAACCTGGACCACATGATGCGCAACGCCGGCCTGATGGTCGACGCGGCGCGCGTGGAAGGGCGGCTGGGCTACAACCGCGCCGCGCGCCGCATCCTGGAGCCGCACCTGCTCGATCGGCTCGCCGACACGCTGCACGAGCGCTACGGTTTCGATGCGCTGCTGGTCTATCGCCTGGCCAACCGCTTCGAGCTGCTGGTGTGCCGGCGTGCGGTGCTGGAGCAGCTGCGCAGCTATCTGCGCGTGAGCCTGCAGCCCATGCTGGGCGAGCGGCTGGCCAATCTGCTGGACACGGTGCTGCAGGCGCGCATCGATTCGGTGACGGCGGTGCTCGACGAGATGCGCGCGCGGCACGGCCATTACACCGTGGTGCTGGAGCGGCGCCTGCTGATGCTGTATGCCCTGCGCAGCGGGCGCGAGAGCATGGCCGCCATGATGGCGGATCGCAGCATCACCAAGGAAGTCTACGACTGGATGATGCGCGAACTCGACCGGGCCTGGCGCGCCGGCGTGAAGCGGCCGCGCCTGCTGCGCGGCAAGGGCTAGAAAGCCACACGCCGCGCGGGGACGACCCGGCGCGGCGTGCACGGCCGACAGCGCGGCGGCTGGCCTTATTGCGGCGTGGCCGGGATCGAGTCGATCACGCTCTTGACCAGGGCCTGATGGCCCTGCGGGTTTTCGGCGCGCGACACCACCTGCACCACCACCAGCTTCTGGCCCGAGGCGCCGAGCAGGCTGGTCGAGATCGTGGCGGTGCCACTCATGGTGCTGGTCGCGTCGACCTGGCGCAGGCCCAGGCCGGTCTTGGTCTGGAGCGTCTTTTCGCCGGTCTTCTTGTAGTCGGGCGCGACCTCCTTCTGCTGGTCGACGAAGCCGACGACCGCGCCGGTCAGGAAGGCGGGATCGTTGTCCTGCGCCTTGACGTCGGACAGCGTGGGCGTCTCGCTCACCACCACGACCTGGCGCGCTTCCTTCTGGATGAACACGCGGCTGTTGCCGCCATCGGGGGTCTCGCCGTCTCCGGGGGCGCGCGCGAAGTTCTGGGGCAGCTTGAACGTCAGCTTGCCTTCCAGGGCGCTGATCTGCTGCAGTTGCGGCGCGGCCTGCGCCTGCGCGGCGGCCTGGCCGGCGGCCGTGCCGGCGGGTTCGGCGGCGTGCGCCATGCCGAGCGAGCCCAGGGCCAGGGCGAATGCGACCGTGGTCGACTTCAGCGTGCGGAAAGACATACGCGGAACTCCTTCAATGAAAATCGCCCGGACCATGCTACAGGCCGGGCGATCATCATGTCAGGGCAGGCGCTTTCCGTTTGCTGGAAAGCATTACCAGTTATGGCTGCGCGCCGGCCTCAGGGCACCAGCGACAGGCCGATGCGGAATTGCGATTCGTTGCGCTGGTTGTATCCCAGTAGCGTTTCGCCGTAGCCGTTGAAGTACTGCAGGTGCAGGTAGCCGTTCATGTTGAGGAAGGTGCGCTTGAGCGGCCAGTTGAAATCGAGCTGCGTCGTGCGCCGGCCGGCATCGCCCTGGCGATACAGCGCGGACACCACCGCGCCGCCATCCTGGGCCCAGCGCAGCTTCCAGTCGACGTGGCCCGCGTACTTGGAGAAGTCGCGGTTCTCGTCGGCCACGCCGAAGTAGGCCCGCACGCGCGGCGCGAACGACAGCGTGCTGCCGCCGTCGAAGCGGTAGAACATCGCGGGCTCGACGTAGGCGTCGTTCACCGAGCGCGAATCGTCGCCGTCCTTGCCGTTGGAGCGGTGTTCGACGCCGGTGTTCATGCCCAGCCGCCAGGTCTGGCTCGGCGAGCTCCACAGGCTGTTGTTGAGCCAGAAGATGCTGGGATTGAAGGTGGTGTCGATGAAGGGCATCGAGTCGCCCTGCAGGTCCCACAGCGAGGTCTGCGTGTAGCCGAGATAGAAGTTCTCGCTCCAGCGCGCCTGCTGGCCGCTCTGCGGGCTGAACAGGCGGTACTTCGCGCTGAGCTGGAAGCGGGCCGTGGTGCGGCCGCGCGTGCCCAGGTCGAAATACATGGGCTCGTATTCGGAGATCGCCGAACGGAAGGTCTCGAAGGCGGCGGCCGGGGTGCCGGGTTCGGCGCGTGCCACCTGCACCGGCGACGGGCCCTGCTCGGGCTGGGCGCCGGCGGCCGTGACCACGGCGGGCGGCACCGGCTGGCCGGTGCCCGGATCCGTGACCGGCACGGTGGCCGGCGCGGCGGCCACCGTGGCCGACCCCGTGGCGCCGGCGGTGTCGAGCGCCATCATCGCGCTTTCGCCCTCGATGGTGACGGCCTGCAGGCCGCGCGCCTGCGCCGGCACCTGTGCGGTCCAGGCCAGCCGGGCGAAGTTGTTCACCGGCACGCTCACCGGCGTGGGTTCGCCCTGCAGGGTGGCCAGCGTGCGCACCGTAGCGCCATCGGCGCCGCGCCACTGCAGCACCAGCTGCGGCGGCGGCTGGAAGCGCGAGCGGGCGTCGCCGTCGTTGAAATACACCGCCTCGACGCGCACGGTTTCACCGGGGCCCGCGGCGGGCCGGTCGAGACGGTAGGACATGCCGGCGTGCGCGGCGGAGAGGGTGCACAGCGTGCCGGCGGCGCCGAGCACGAGTCGGGCCAGGCGCGGGGTGCGTTGCCCGCGCGTGACGGAAAGGAGGAACATTGGGTCGGATGGCAACAATGAGGACAGGCCACTTTAGCATCGGGCCGGGCGGGCGCCGAAACGGCTTGTAAGAACCCTGTCAATTCCTGCCGGCGGCCGGGGGCGGCACGCGCCGCGGATCGCCCCGCGACGCGCGCCAGGCCTCATTCTCCGAACTTGATGCCCTGGGCCAGGGGCAGGGCGCGCGAGTAGTTGATGGTGTTGGTCGCACGCCGCATATAGCTCTTCCAGGCGTCGGAGCCGGATTCCCGGCCGCCGCCGGTTTCCTTCTCGCCGCCGAAGGCGCCGCCGATCTCGGCGCCCGAGGTGCCGATGTTGACGTTGGCGATGCCGCAGTCGGAGCCCGAGGCCGACAGGAAGGTTTCCGCCTCGCGCAGATCATTGGTGAAGATGGCCGAGGACAGCCCCTGCGGCACGGCGTTTTGCAGCGCGATGGCCTGCTCGAAGTCGGTGTAGCGCATCACGTAAAGGATGGGCGCGAAGGTTTCGTGGCACACCACGTCGCTCTGGGCCGGCATCTCCGCGATGGCCGGGCGCACGTACCAGGCCTGCGGCCAGGCGTCTTCGAGCAGGCGTTCGCCGCCGGTGATCGTGCCGCCCTGTTCGCGCGCGGCCGTGAGCGCGGCCTGCATGGCGTCGAACGCGGCCTGGTCGATCAGCGGTCCCACCAGCGTGCCGGCCTCGAGCGGGCTGCCCACCGTGGCGCTGGCATAGGCGCGCTTGAGGCGGGTCAGCAGCGCGTCGGCCACCGACTCGTGCACGATCAGGCGGCGCGTGGTGGTGCAGCGCTGGCCCGCCGTGCCGATGGCGCCGAACACGATGCCGCGCGCGGCCATGTCCAGGTCGGCGCTGGGGCCGACGATGATGGCGTTGTTGCCGCCGAGCTCGAGCAGCACGCGGCCGAAGCGCTGCGCCACGCGCGGGCCGACCTGGCGACCCATGCGGGTCGAGCCGGTGGCCGACACCAGCGCCACGTCGTGCGAATCGACCAGCGCCTCGCCCAGTTCGCGGCCGCCGATCAGCAGCTCCGACAGGCCCGCCGGGGCATCGTCGAACTGCTGCGCCACGCGCTGGAACAGTGCCTGGCAGGCCAGGGCCGTGAGCGGGGTCTTCTCCGACGGCTTCCAGACCACGGCGTTGCCGCAGACCAACGCCAGCGCGGTGTTCCACGACCACACCGCCACCGGGAAGTTGAACGCGCTGATGACGCCGATCACGCCGAGCGGATGCCAGGTCTCCATCATGCGGTGGCCCGGGCGCTCGGAGGCGATGGTGAGGCCGTAGAGCTGGCGCGACAGGCCGACCGCGAAGTCGCAGATGTCGATCATTTCCTGCACTTCGCCCTCGCCCTCGGCCAGGATCTTGCCGGCTTCGAGCGCCACCAGGCGGCCAAGCGCCTGCTTGTGCGCGCGCAGGCTCTCGCCGTAGCGGCGCACCAGCTCACCGCGGCGCGGCGCCGGCACGTCGCGCCAGGCGCGGCTGGCGTGGCGCGCGCGCGTGATCGCGGCATGCGCCTGGGCCACCGTGTGTTCGGGCACCTGCGCCAGGATGGCGCCGTCGATCGGACTGCGCGCGGGCAGGGTGCCGTTGGCCAGAGCGGCCGGATCCAGGCCGAGTTCGCGCAGCAGCGCCGTCAGGGTTTCCATGGCGTTTCCTCTAGGTTTGATGAGCCGATTCAGGGTTATGCCTAAGTCGAATTTCGGAGAAAAAATTTACTATACGAAACTCCGACGTCAAATGCGAAATCTTTTTTCGAGGTTGACCGATGTCCCAGCCCCTGGTCCAGGTGCAGTCCGTCAGCAAGTGCTTTGCACGTCCCGGCCTGCCGCCGCACCCGGCGCTCACCGAGGTGGATTGCGAGCTCGGGCGCGGCGAGGTGATGGTCATCATCGGTCCGTCGGGCTCGGGCAAGAGCACGCTGCTGCGCACCCTCAACGCCCTCGAGACCATCGACGCCGGCGAGATCCGCATCGACGGCGTCTCGCTGTCGGACCCCGCCACCGACCTGAACCGCTGGCGCGCGGAGGTCGGCATGGTGTTCCAGCACTTCAACCTGTTCCAGCACCGCACCGCGCTCGACAACATCGTGCTGCCGCAGTGCGTGGTGCGCGGCGAGGCCGAGGGCGCGGCGCGCGAGCGCGCCCAGGCGCTGCTCGAGCGCGTCGGCATCGGCGAGCTGGGCAAGCGCTATCCCAGCCAGCTTTCCGGCGGCCAGCAGCAGCGCGTGGCGATCGCGCGCGCGCTGGCCATGCAGCCCAAGGTGATGCTGTTCGACGAGGCCACCTCGGCGCTCGATCCCGAAACCGTGGGCGGCATCCTGGCGCTGATGCGCGAGCTGGCGCACGACGGCATGACCATGGCGGTGGTCACGCACGAGATGGGGTTCGCGCGTGACGTGGCCGACCACATGATGTTCATGGACGCCGGCCGCATCGTCGAACGCGGCACGCCGGCCGAGCTGTTCGGCCACGCCACCCACCCGCGCACGCGCGCCTTCCTCGACCAGATTCTCTGAAGCGGCGCCGCCCCGCGCGGCGCCGTGGCTTTGCAGTCCCAGCAGTCCAGGCGCCGGTGCAGCGCGGCCGGCAACCCGCAACGCGGGCATCACATCACCAAAGGCAGAAGGGGTAAAAAAATGCGGAACATCAAACATTGGCTGGGCCTGGCCACCGTGGCGGCCGTGGCCGCCCTGGGCGCGAGCGCGCCCGTACAGGCGGACGAGCTCGGCGACATCCTCAAGCGCGGCGAATTCCGCGTGGCGGTGCAGACCTCCGGGCCGCTCATGAGTTTCATGGACAAGAACGGCAAGCGCACCGGCCTGGCCGTGGTGCTGGCCCAGCGCATGGCCGACGACCTGGGCGTGAAGCTGGTGCTGCAGGACTACGAATGGAAGGGGCTGATCCCGGCGCTGCTGTCGGGCAAGGCCGACATGATCGCCGCCGACATGACGCCCACGCCGCAGCGCGCCGCGCAGCTGCTGTTCTCGGTGCCGATGTTCTATGCCGACACCGTGGCCGTGGTGCCGAAGGACTCGCCCTACAAGTCGTACGCCGAGCTCGACAAGGCCGGCGTGACGGTCGGCGCGCTGGGCGCGTCCACCTATGCGGAAGTGGGCAAGAAGATGCTGCCCAAGGCCACGCTGAAAGAGTTCTCGGGGGGCAGCGCGCCGGTGGGCCAGGCCCTCTC
>Ga0160496_1000656_pt1 | contig 12840 bp, 12 predicted proteins | sample DIDPMG_2_FD_108231 | JGI IMG/M metagenome (GOLD analysis project Ga0160496, IMG submission 108231) | Enriched soil microbial communities from UW Madison campus, WI, USA - DID2937_E24_FP MG | ecosystem: Environmental > Terrestrial > Soil > Grasslands | place: USA: Madison, Wisconsin | collected...
GCGCTGGACCTGAGCTACCGCATGTCCTGGACCGGCGACGACCCGGTCAGGATGCAGAGCGCGCTGGCGCATGCCGCCCAGACCCGCCGCTCGCGCGAGGAGATCAAGGGACCGGACCTGATCCGCCGCAGCGACGGCAGCATCACCTACGTGATCGACTTCGTCGGGCCCGCGCTGCGCGGCCTGGCCGCCGTGCCGGCCGTGGAGGCCTGGAGCGATGCCAACGGCGAGATCGTGGAGCAGAGCCTGCGCGCCAACGACGCGACGGGCGGGCAGCGGCTCCAGCTGCGCGTGATGCAGAAGGACCCGACGCGGCCGGTGGAGCTGCGCGCGCGGCTCGCGCAGGACGGCGCCGCGCTCACCGAGACCTGGACCTATCAGGTGCCGGCCCATGACACCGACGCCAAGTGATCCCGGCACGCTGATCCGCGGCTACCTCGACGCCCTGCCCGACGGCGCGGCGCGTGCGGCAATGCTGGCGCGCGGCCTGGAGGCGGCGGCGGCCGGCGCCGAGCCGTGGCGCGCGCTGCACGAGACCCTCGCCGGCGGCACCGCGCCGGCCGAGGCCTCGCTCGCCTCCGAGGGCGCGCGGCTGGCCCTGCTCCCGGGCGCGGCGCTGCACGATTCGGCGCTGTTGCGCGCGGAGGCGGCCGGCGCCACGCTCGCCCCCGCTCCGCGCCTGCACCGCACGCCGATGGCGCCGCGGCCCTGGCAGACCAACCCGTTCGTGCGCGCCTGGCGGCGCCTGCGCGACGACACGCCGCAGCAGGCCCCCGACACGCGCGCGGCGCGCACCGCCAATGCGGCCGACGCGGGCCAGGCCTGGCGCCTGGCGGGCAGCCGCCGCCGGCTGGCCCTGATCGCCGCGGTCGCGGCGCAGGCCACGCTGGCCACGCTCTATATGAAGAGCGTGCTGCCCTACCAGGGCGGGCAATGGCTGGAGGTCGCCATCCTGGTGCTGTTCACGCTGCTGTTCGGCTGGGTCTCGGCGGGCTTCTGGACGGCGATGATGGGCTTCGTGCAGCTCATGATCGGACGCGACCGCCACAGCATCTCCGCCCGCGGCCTGTCGGCCGCGCCGCTCGACGCGCAGGCGCGCTGCGCGCTCGTCATGCCGATCTGCAACGAAGACGTGGCGCGCGTGTTCGCTGGGCTGCGCGCCACCTGCGAGTCGCTGGCGCGCACCGATGCGCTGGCCAACTTCGACGTGTTCATCCTGAGCGACAGCTATCGCGCCGACGTGTGCGTGGCCGAGCAATCGGCCTGGCTGTCGCTGTGCGAGGCGGTCGGCGGCTTCGGCCGGATCTTCTATCGCCGCCGGCGCAGGCGGGTCAAGCGCAAGAGCGGCAACATCGACGACTTCTGCCGCCGCTGGGGCGCCGACTACCGCTACATGATCGTGCTCGACGCCGACAGCGTGATGAGCGGCGAGTGCCTGCGCGCGCTGGTGCAACTGATGGAGGCGCATCCCGACGCCGGCATCATCCAGACCGCGCCGCAGGCGGCCGGCATGGACACGCTCTACGCGCGCATCCAGCAATTCGCCACGCGCGTCTACGGGCCGTTGTTCACGGCCGGCATGCATTACTGGCAGCTGGGCGAGTCGCACTACTGGGGGCACAACGCCATCATCCGGCTGACGCCCTTCATGCAGCATTGCGTGCTGGCGCCGTTGCCGGGCAAAGGCGCCTTCGCCGGCGCCATCCTGTCGCACGACTTCGTCGAGGCCGCGCTGATGCGGCGCGCCGGCTGGGGCGTCTGGATCGCCTACGACCTGCCCGGCAGTTTCGAGGAGCTGCCGCCGAACCTGCTCGACGAGCTGCAGCGCGACCAGCGCTGGTGCCACGGCAACCTGATGAACTTCCGCCTGTTCCTCGCCGACGGCTTTCATCCGGTGCATCGCGCCGTGTTCCTGACGGGCGTGATGTCGTACCTGTCCGCGCCGCTGTGGTTCCTGTTCCTGGCGCTGTCGACCGCCCTGCTCGCCGTGCACAGCCTGACCGAACCGGCCTACTTCATCGAGCCGCGCCAGCTGTTCCCGCTCTGGCCGCAATGGCATCCGGACAAGGCCGTCGCGCTGTTCAGCACCACCTTCACGCTGCTGCTGTTGCCCAAGGTGCTGGGCGTGCTGCACGTGATCGCGCGATCGGCCGCCGACTACGGTGGCGCGGCGCGCGCGCTGGCGAGCATGCTGCTGGAGATGCTGTTCTCGATGCTGCTGGCGCCGGTGCGCATGCTGTTCCACACCCGCTTCGTGCTGGCCGCATTCCTGGGGCTGAAGGCGCGCTGGATCTCGCCGGCGCGCGACAACGACGCCACCTCCTGGCGCGAGGCCCTGCGCCGCCACGGCGGGCAGACGCTGCTCGGCCTGGCGTGGGCGGCGCTGGTGGCCTGGCTCGATCCCGTGTTCCTGTTCTGGATGGCGCCCATCCTGCTGGCGCTGTTGTTGATCGTGCCGTTGTCGGTGGCATCGAGCCGCGTGGGCCCGGGCCTGCGCGCGCGCGCGGCGGGTCTGTTCTGCATTCCCGAAGAGACCCGCATGCCCGCCGAGCTGCGCGCCACCCGCGCCTACGTCGAGGCGAGCCGGCAGCGGTCCGCGGGACAGGCGAGCTTCGCGCGGGCGGTGCACGATCCGCTGCTCAACGCGCTGGTCTGCGCCATGGGCGCGGCGCGGCGCAAAGCGGGCCGCGCGGGCGCCGCCGCGCGCGCCGAACGCGTTGCCGTGGCGGCCGCCGCCCTGGCCACGTCGGCCCCGCTCGACGACGCGCTGCGGCTCAAGCTGCTGGATGATCCGCTGGCGATGGCGCAGCTGCACCGGCTCGCCTGGACCCGCTGATCAGGACGTCGACAGCTTCAGCGCGAACGCGATCAGCACGCCGGAGAAGGTCCAGCGCTGCACGGTCTGGGCGCGCGGATGGCGCCTGAGCCAGCCCGAGAGCCCGGCCGCGCCCAGGCTCAGCGCCACGTCGAACACCACGCCGACGGCCACCAGCACGGCGCCGAGCATCAGCATCTGCGACCACACCGGGCCGGCCTGCGGGTCGACGAACTGCGGCAGCAGCACCGAACAGAACAGCAGCGCCTTGGGATTGAGCAGGTTGCCCATCACGCCGCGCAGCATCGAGGCGCGCCACGCACCCGGCGGCACGCCCACGCCGGCCGCGTCGAGGCGGAACAGCGGCGAGCGGAACACCTGCACGGCGATGTGGATCAGGTAGAGCGCGCCCACGATGCGCACCGTCTCGTAGAGCCAGGGCGCGCTGCGAAACAGCGCCGCCAGGCCGCAGGCCGACAGCGTGACGTGGGCCGCCCGCGCCAGCGCCAGCCCGGCCGCGGTAGCCACGCCCTGGCGCACGCCGCGCGTCAGGCTGGACTGCAGCACCAGGGCCATGTCGGGCCCCGGCAGGGCATAGACCACGGCCAGCGCGCCGATGAAAACCGAGAGAGTGGACAGCGTGATCATGGCGGCTCCGGGCCGGTCCTTCGAGGGGATGTGACGGACGACATGATGCGCCCGCCGGACCCGGATTTCCCGGCAATTTGCCGCGGTTTCCTGCTATATCATTGGGGGAATCCGCCAACATTTGACGAATTACGCATGGACAGCACCTTGAATACCCTGGATCGCGTGGACCGCGCCATTCTGGCCGTCCTGCAGCGTGACGGCCGGCTGCCGATCAGCCGCCTGGCAGAGCAGGTCAACCTGAGCGAAACCCCGTGCGCGCGCCGGCTCAAGCGGCTCGAGCAGGAGGGCTTCATCGAGGGCTATCGGGCGGTGCTGTCGCGCCGCACGCTGGACCTCGGCGTGATCGCCTTCGCGCAGATCCGCTTCAACACGCACGACCGCACCGTGTCGGAACGCTTCGAGCGCGAGGTGATGGCGCTGCCGCAGATCGTGTCCTGCCACAACATCTCCGGCAGCGCGGACTACCTGGTGCAGATCGTGTCGCGCGATCTCGAGGCCTATGGCCTGTTCGTGCGCGACGTGTTGCGCACCTTGCCCGGCGTGACCTCGGTGGAGTCGATGCTGTCGCTGCGCGAGGTCAAGCGCGACGTGGGCCTGCCGCTGCGCTAGCGGCGGCCCCCGGCTCAGGGACCGGTGTCGGGATAGTTGGGGCCGGCGTCGCGGAAGCCGCCGTTGCTCCAGGGGTTGACGGCGCCGGGGTGCGGCGGGCCGGGCTGGCCGTTGCCGGCGCAACCGGACAGCGCCAGGCTCGCCAGCACCAGCATCAGGCAATAACGTGCACGCATGATCGTCTCCAGGCGGCGCGCCGGCCGGACCGCCGGGCGCCTGTGTCATTCGATACGGCCATTGTGCGCCTGCCTCCCGCCGCCGCCAAATCGAAGGTGGAACCAGAGGTATCAGGCCGGGCAGACGCGGATGCGATGGCCGTCGGGGTCGAGCGCCACGAAGGTCAGGCCGAACACGTCGGCATGCGGCGGCTGCTCGATCTCGATGCCGCGCGCCACCCAGTCGGCATGCATGCGCGCCACCGCCGCATCGTCGGCCACCGCATACGCCAGCTCGCCGCGATTGCCGCGCGTGGGCGGCGGCGGCGTGACGCGATGGGTGGCCCACAGGCCCAGCATCAGCCCGCCATCGAGCGCGAACGCCACATAGGCGGGAAAGGCCTGCGCCGGCTCGCGCCCGAGCAGCTCGCGGTAGAAACGGGCGCTGGCGGCGGGATCCTGCACATACAGAAGAATCAGGTTGGGACTGCTCATGGACGGACTCCTGTCGAGAAGCCCGCCAGCTTAGGCCCGCCTGCTGTCAGTTTCCGTCAGCAGTGACGGCCTTGGGCGCGTGCGTCTCGGCGAGGCGCTGCAGCCGCGTCCATTCGCGCAGCAGCACGTGCTTGCTGCGCGGATAGCGCTCCGGCAAGCCCTGCAGCGCGTTCATGCGGTCGGTGCGGAAGTGACGGAAGTCGCCGCGCAGCTCGCACCAGGCGACCACCACGCGCACCTCGTCGAAGAAGCCGATCGCGATCGGCCAGATCACGCGCGCGCTCTCCCGGCCGTCCACGTCGGCGTAATCGATGCGCAGCTTGTGCCCCTGGCGGATGGCGCGCCGGATCAGGCTGGCGTCGACCCGGTCCACCGCCATCGACTGCCGGGGCGCGACGAACAGCGCGTTGGTCTCGACCGACAGCCGCAGGTCGGGCGGCAGCACCGCCACGATCTTGGCCAGCGCGCTGCGCGCCGACTGCGCCAGATGCGGGTCGGCGCGCTTGGCGACCCAGCGCGAGCCCAGCACCAGCGCCTCGATCTCCTCGTCGGAAAACATCAGCGGCGGCAACATGAAGCCCGGCTTGAGCACGTAGCCCACGCCGGCCTCGCCCTCGATCTTGGCGCCCTGGGCCTGCAGCGAGGCCACGTCGCGGTAGAGCGTGCGCAGGCTCACGCCCAGCTCATCGGCCAGCACGCGCCCGCTCACCGGCACGCGATGCTGGCGCAGCGACTGCAGCAGGGCGAGCAGGCGTTCCGAACGCGACATGGCTTGCGGGCCGGCCTCAGGCGCCGGGACCCGCCACGGCGGCCCCTTCGATCCCGTGGCGCTTCAGGGCCTCGGCCACGAAGCCCTCGGCCTTCATCTGCTCGACGAAAGCCGACAGATAGGCGGCCGCCGCCTCGTCGCGCGCCTTGCGCAGGCCCATGGCCTGGCGGATCAGCATGAAGTGGCCATCGAGCAGGCGCAGGCCGCCCAGGCGGGCCGCGTCGGCCTGCAACTGTTGCTTGACCCCCGCCGCGACCTCGAAGCCGCCGTCGATGAAGGTCTGCACCACGGTCGGCGAGGTCGGCGCGCGTTCGATCGCGGCGTGCTTGAGTTCGCGCGTGAGATAGAGGTCGTAGGCGCTGCCCTTGCCCACCGTCACGCGGTTGCCCGCCACGTCCACCGCGTCGCGCGTGGCGATCGGCGAGTCGTCGCGCACCAGGTAGGCGCCCTCGATCACCACGTAGGGGCCGGTGAACGCGATCTGCTCGCCGCGCTTCGGGTCGATGGCGAAGAAGCCGATGTCGGCCTGGCCCTGCTCGACCGCCTGCACCGATTCGCCGGCGGAGGCGAACACCACCAGGTCGAGCGGCAAGCCGAGGCGGCGCGCCAGCTCGCCGGCCAGGTCGACCGAGACCCCGCCGGCGCGGTTCGCGGCCACGTCGCCGTGCGCCAGGATGGGATTGCCGACGTTGATCGAGGCGCGCAGGCGGCCGGTGGGCGCGAAGGCGTCGCGCAGCTGCGAATCTTCAGACATGGAAGCTCCTTGGACGGGTTCAGGATGCCAGCAACGGCCGGATGCCGGCCAGGTTTTCGAGCGTGCGCCCCAGATGGTGGGCCAGCGCGCGCGAGGCCTCGCGCTGGCGTCCGGCCTCGAGCAGGTCGAGGATCTCGAGATGCTGGTGGCAATGTTCGATGTAGCGCTCGCGGTTCTGCATGGAGCGGTACGACAGCAGGCGCCGCACGCGGTTCACGCGGCGGATCGTGTCGATGAAAAAGGGATTGTGGCTGCCTTCCACCAGCGCCTCGTGAAAGCGCACGCCGCGATCGTGCAGCTGGTCGGGCGAGTCGGTGCCGATGGCGCCGTCCAGCAGGCGCTGCTCCGCCGCGCGGCAGCGCGCCAGCACCTCGGGCGCGATGCGGTAGCCCGGCTCCAGCAGCGCCGCGGGCTCGAGCGCGAGCCGCAGCCGGTACGACTGCAGCAGGCTGTCGGGCGTGGTCATCATCTCGGAGAAGGCCCAGCCGTAGCCCGCCGTGCGTTCGGCCCAGCCCTCCTGCGCGATGCGGGTCAGCAGCGCGGTCACCTGCGCGGCGGTCAGGTCGTAGCGCATGCGCAACGCGCTTTCGGTGCAGGCGGAAGGCAGGTCGCCGCGCAGCAGGTCTTCGGCAAGCTGGAAATAGACCCGCGTGACCTCGTCGGGCTCGTCCAGGCCGAGGCGCCGCGTGGCGCGCGCGCTCAGCGTGTCGAGCGGCTGCGCCAGAAAGTAGCCGCGATTCGGCACGTGGCGCAGCATGCCCTGCTCCTGCAGCCGCGCCAGCGCCTCGTTCACGGGCGAACGCGACACGCGCAGGCGGTCCGCCAGCTGTTGCGCGGCGAGATGGGTGCCGACCGGCACGTCGTCCTGGCGCAGCAGGTCGACGATACGGTTCAGGACGGTGGACGGTCCGGACATGGAGGGAGGCCTCGACGTTCAGAAGAGCAAGTTACGGCGACGCGTTGCGTGCACACGGGCGTGCGCAAGAATAGCCGGGATTGGTCGGGTGAGCGCGGCCGGCCGGGCCGGCGGCGCCGTCCGGAAGCAGCGCTGGCCGAGGCGCGCGGCGCGCGGGCAAGGGCGCATTTTTGCATTTACCCAAGGTGAAGTGCAATCGCATCGCGGCGGGTCTTCCCGCCCGGGCGCCGCTCGCGCGGCCCGGCTCGCGCGTCCCGCATCGGGAAAAACCCTCAGATTTTTGCGCCCCATATTGGCGCCAAAATAATCTAATATTTTCCTCTTCCATCGTCCCTGCGCAGGCGCCTGCCTTCCACCATGTCCCAGATCCCGCAGTTTCCCTTCGTGTCCGTGTCCGGCAATCCCGAGGAGCGCGGCCGCTCCTACGGCCAGCAGGCGCGCGAGCGCGTGCGCAAGAGCGCCGCGATGTACGGCCAGACCCTGGTCGAGCTGGGCTACGACGCCGCCGCGCGCAGCAGCCTGATTGCGCATTTCGCACGCGAGATCGAGGCGTTTGCGCCGCACTACCTCGAGGAGATGCGCGGCATCGCCGCCGGTGCCGACGTCGCATTCGAAGACGTGGTCATGATCAACGCGCGCACCGAGGTGATCGCCAAGGCGCGCGCCGAAAAGAAGAAGGCCGCCGAACTCGAGCCGGGCGACGGCTGCACGGGCGCGCTCATCCTGCCGACCCGCTCGGCCAACGGCAACCTGATCCATGGCCAGAACTGGGACTGGCGCGCCGAGTGCGCCGAAACCGCCATCGTGCTGCGCGTGCGCAACGACAACGGGCCCGACTTCCTCACCTTCGTGGAGGCGGGCGGGCTGGCGCGTAGCGGCCTGAACAGCGCCGGCGTGTCCATCACCGCCAACTACCTGGAATCCGACCGCGACTTCCGCCAGCTCGGCGTGCCGCTCTCGCTGATCCGCCGCAAGGTGCTGGAGCAGAGCCATTTCGCGCTGGCGCTCAAGGCGGTGGCCACCACGCCGAAATCGTGCTCGAACAACATCATGATCGGCATGGCGCAGGGCTTCGGCATCGACTTCGAGTGCACCACCGACGAGGCGTTCCCGATCTATCCCGGCAACGACGACCTGATCGTGCACGCCAACCACTGGGTCAGCGAAGTGGCGCTGGGCAAGCTGCGCGACACCGGCCGCGCCAGCACGCCCGAGAGCGCCTACCGCGACTGGCGCGTGCGCCGCCTGCTCAACGAGCAGGACAAGCTCACGCGCGAAGACCTCAAGCGCGCGCTGTTCGACGACTTCGGCGCGCCCTATTCCGTCTGCCGCCCGCCCCGTCCGGGCAGCCACGACAATCTGTCGGCCACGGTCTCGATGGTCATCATGGAGCCGGCCGCCGGCCTGATGGAGGTGGCGCCGCTGCCCGCGCTCAACCGCACGTTCACGCGCTACAGCCTGACCGACGAACCGCAGCTGCTCGCCAGCGCGGCCTGAGGCCGGCACCAGGGTCCGGGGCCGCGCCCCGGCCCGCCTACGACGATATACAAGGGGAACACCGCCGATGAAACTGAACCGAACCGCCGCCCTGGTGGCGCTCGCGCTCGCGGGCGCCGCCGCGCAGGCCCAGACCGCGCCGCCGCTGCGCATCTCGTTCACCGCCGACATCCGCTCGACCGAGCCGGGCGTGAACCGCGACAGCAACAGCGACGCGCTGGTGATGCACATCGTGGAAGGCCTGGTGGCCTATGGCGAGGACGCCGAGGTGCGGCCGATGCTGGCCCGCTCCGTCGACATCAGCCCCGACGGCAAGACCTACACCTTCACGCTGCGCGACGGCGTGACCTTCAGCAATGGCGCGCCGCTCACCTCGGCTGACGTCAAATGGACCTGGGACCACTACATGGCGCCCAAGTCGGGCTGGCGCTGCCTGAGCGAGTTCGACGGCCGCGGCCCGGCCAAGGTCACCGGCGTGGACACGCCCGACGCCCGCACCGTGGTGTTCCACCTGGAAGCCCCCTCGGGCCTGTTTCTCGCCTCGCTGGCGCGCATCGACTGCGGCGGCACCGGCATCGTGCACAAGGACTCGGTCAAGCCGGACGGCAGTTGGGACCGGCCCATCGGCACGGGCCCGTTCGTGCTCGACGAGTGGAAGCGCGGCGAGTACGTCAGCCTCAAGCGCAACCCCAAGTACGCCAATCTCGACGGCAAGCGCGACGGCTATACCGGCTCCAAGCGGCCCCTGGTGGACGCGGTGCGCTTCGTGATCGTGCCCGACGACGCCACCGCCAAGGCGGCGCTGCAGCGCGGCGACATCGACATCATCGAGGATGTCTCCAACAACGACGTGGCGCCGCTGCAATCGCTCAAGGGCGTGACGGTCGCGCATGCGCCGGTGATGAGCGTGACCGGCCTGCTGCTGCAGACGCGCGACCCCTTGCTGGCCGATCCCAGGATGCGCCAGGCGCTGGCGCACGCGATCGATCATCCGCAGCTCACCGCCGCGGTGAGCGAGGGGCTGGCCAAGCCCAACAACTCGCTGGTGCCGCTGGTCTCGCCCTACTACGGCGCGGTGGAGAAAAAGGGCTGGGACTACGATCCCGCGCTGGCGCAGCGGCTGCTGAAGGAGGCCGGCTACAAGGGCCAGGAACTGGTCATCATCACGACCAAGCGCTACCCGCAGTCGTACAACTCGGCCATCATCATCCAGGCCATGCTGCAGGCGGTCGGCGTCAACGCCAGGCTCGAGGTCATGGAATGGGCCACCCAGCTCGACCGCTACAACGCCGGCAACTACCAGATGATGACCTTCCCGTACTCGGCCCGCCTCGACGCGGCGCTGAGCTATGAGATGGTGACCGGCGACAAGCAGAAGCAGCCGCGCAAGGTCTGGGACAATCCCAAGGCCATCGCGCTGGTCGAGCAGGCCTCGCGCAGCGCCGACCACGCGGAGCGCCAGCAGCTGTTCGACCAGCTGCACACGCTGATGCTGGCCGACGTGCCGCTGGTGCCGCTCTACAACGGCCTGGACATCGGCGCCTACCGCAACGACATCAAGGGCTACACGCCGTGGGCCGTGAAGAAGCCGCGCGCGTGGGAGGTGGAACGCGCCGCGAAGTAGCGGCCCGCCCCACAGCGCCATGCTCGACCCGGGCCCGCCCCGGGTTTTTTCATGGGCGCATGCCGTTGCGCGCGCAATGAAAACGGCCGCACCGAAGTGCGGCCGGTCGCGCCAGCCTGGCGGCAGGCTCATTGCCCGACGGTGGTCTCCCACGCACGCGGCTTGCCTTCCCAGACGGAGAAGCCCTGCACGCGCGAGGTGTTGGCCCAGGCGTCGGCGCCGTTGTACAGCACGATCAGCGGCGTCTGCGCCAGCATCAACGCGTGCATCTTGTCGAAGATGGCCTGGCGCCTGGCCGGATCGGACTCGGCAAAACTGGCGTCGAGCAGCTTGAGCGCCTCGGGGTCTTCCCAGATCTTGCGCGGCTGCTTGTCCTTGTCGCCGGTGAACTGCTCATAGCTGAGCGCCGGGTCCAGGCGCGACGAGTACGAGAACGAGCTGATCTGGTACTTGCCGGAGTTGTAGCGGTCGAGCTGGGTGGCCCATTCGATCACCTCGATACGCGCATTGATGCCCACCGACTGCATCATCGCCTGCGCCATCACCGCCACCTGGTAGCTCGGCACGTGGGTGCGCTTGTTGGCATAGATGACGATGGGCTCGCCCTTGTAGCCGGCTTCCTGCAACAGCTTCTGCGCGCGCGCGGGGTCGTAGTCGTAGCCCTTCTTCTGCGCCGCGTCGAAATAGACCGAGCTGGTGTGGATGCCGGAGTTGTTGAACTGGCCCAGGCCCTCGGAGGCCGCCAGCACGATCTGCGGCATGTCGAGCGAGGCGGCGATGGCCTGGCGCAGCTTCACGTTCTTCAACAGCGGGTCGCGGGTCTGGAGCAGCAGCACGTGCTTGGTGGCGTCGTGCGGCACGAACACGTTCACCTTGCCGTTGGCGCGCAGGTCGGCCACGTCGGTGTTGGTGACCTGGCTGGCGTCGATCGCGCCGGACATCAGGCCCGCCTTGATGGTGGAGGGATCGGGCACGACCAGGAACTTCACCTCGTCGACCAACGGGCGCTTGCCGCCCAGGAAGCCGTCGGGCTTGCCGCTGCCGGGCGACTGGTAGTCCTTGAAGGCGGACAGCAGCACGAACTCGCCACGCTTCCATTCCTTGAACTGGAACGGGCCGGTGCCGATGGGCTTGTCCCAGGTGCCGTCCGGCTTGAGCGAATCCTTGTGGATGATCGCCGTCATGCCGCAATCGGTGCGGGCCAGGGAGTCGAGGAACACGGCGGACTTGTGGTCGATCTTCATCACCACCGTGTGCGCGTCGGGCGCGCTCACCTCCGTGACCTTCAGGCCGTTGCGGCCGTCGAAATCGCTGCGGCAGCGCCAGTCGGTGCCGGCGTCCATGTAGCGCTGCCAGTTCCACAGCACGTCGGCCGAGGTGAGCACCGCGCCGTTGTGGAACTTCACGCCCTCGCGCAGCGCGAAGGTGTAGGTCAGGCCATCTTCCGAGACCTCGACCGACCGGGCCAGGAGCGGGCCCACGGTGCCGTTGTCGCGGTAGCCCACCAGCCCTTCCACCATGTTCAGCACCACGCCGTCGGTGGTGTTGTCGCGGTTCACGCCCGGGTTGGTCGAGCGGATGTCGGCCGGCTGCGCGATGGTGAGCGTGGCGGCGTGCGCGCCCCAGGCGGCCGACAGGGCCAGGACCAGCGCGAGCGGCCGGGCGTAGGTGGTGAAGGACATGAAGAGACTCCAGGCTGCCGCGCCAGATTTTCTAATAAATTGGCGCCAAAGAAAGCGCCTATTATGGGCGGCCCACCGGGGCGTGCCATCCGGGGTATCCCTGAAAGCGGCGCGGCCCGCACGAGGCGGGCCGCAATCGATGCGCATGCGGGCGGCGCGGGGCCGCGCGCGGATCAGGACACGTCCTGGTTGATGTGGGCCGTGATGACCTTCTGCAGCCGCTTCACGTCGTTGGCCTCGATGGCCTCGACCATCTCGAAGTGCTCGCGCGCCGACTTCTCGATACGGGCGTGGGTGACCCATTCGCGCGCCACGGCCGACGGGCCGCGGCTGCGCATCTCGAGGATCAGCGCGGCCAGTTCGCGGTTGCGGCACATGTCGTAGACCGCGGCGTGAAAGGCCAGGTTGACCTCGTATTGCTCGAGCAGGGTGCCGGTCTTGAGCAGGCCGTTGAAGCGCTCGGCCAGCTGCTTGACGAGCCGCAGCTTGGAGGCGGTCACGTTGTTCATCAGATCGGCCGCCGCGCCGGTTTCGAGCAGCAGGCGGATCTCGCGCAGCTCTTCATGGCGCTGCGGGTCCATCGCGAACACGTGATAGCCGCGATTCGGGATGTGGGTGATGAGGCGCTTGCCCGCGAGCTGGTCGAGCGCGCGCCGCACGTCCAGGCGCTTGGCGCCATAGCGGTCCTGCAGATCGATCTGCTTGAGCCAGGCGCCCGGGCCGTACATCCCGGCCTGGATGTCCTGGGCGATGCGGTCGGCCAGATTGGACTGGACGGTTGAGGCCGTTTTCGGCGCGGCCGATTTCGGCATGACGTGCTCCCGCGATGTTAGGCATGCAATTATCGAGCATGCATTTTATGCAAAACCCGCC
>Ga0160496_1000659_pt1 | contig 12799 bp, 10 predicted proteins | sample DIDPMG_2_FD_108231 | JGI IMG/M metagenome (GOLD analysis project Ga0160496, IMG submission 108231) | Enriched soil microbial communities from UW Madison campus, WI, USA - DID2937_E24_FP MG | ecosystem: Environmental > Terrestrial > Soil > Grasslands | place: USA: Madison, Wisconsin | collected...
AGCCTTGCTCTCAGAACTCCACGCGCGCGTTCAGGCTCAGGGTGCGCGGTGCACCGGCGAAGATGTAGCTGTCGCCGTTGTAGACCCAGTAGCGGCGGTCGGCGAGGTTCTGTACCTGGGCATTGAAGGTGACGTCCTTGCCGCTCAAGCGGGTGCGATAGACGGCGCCGACGTCCATGACGGTGTAGGCGCTCAACTCACGCTGGGGGGCGCCGGTGTCGAGCTTGGAGCGGCCGACATGGCGCAGGCCGCCGTTCACGCTGAGGCCAGCCACGCCCGCGACGCGGTACCGCACACCGGCGGTAGCCTGCATGCGCGGCGCGCCCACGACCTGCTTGCCGGCCAGGTCGGCGGAATCGCTCTGGTACTTGGCGTCCAGCCACATGAGGCCACCCTCCAGGCTCAGCGCCGGGGTGAGCGCATAGCGGCCGGACAGGTCCAGGCCCTGGTAGCGCGTCTCGCCATCCTGCACCAGCGTATTGGCCGCGTTGACATACTCCGCCGCCCGCTGCATGCGGAACACCGCCGCCGTGGCGCTCCAGTTGGCCTGCTCGACCTTCACGCCGGCCTCGATCTGCTTGCTCTTCAGGGGCGGCATGACCTCGCCGGCATTGGCCGTGGTATCGCCCGCCGTGCCACCGCGCTCCAGCGCTTCGACATAGCTGACATAGGTGGTCAGGCCGGCCATGGGCTTGAACATCAGCGCCACCGTGGGCGTGACCGGGGAACGCTGGTAGGTCGTCGTCTGCACGCCGACCCGGTTGTAACCCCGCTGGTCGAAGCGGGTGTAGCGCAGCCCTCCGATGAGCGACCACTGCTCGCCCAGGCTCAGGGTATCGCTGGCGAAGAGTGCGTTCTGCACGATCTCCGAACCCCGGTATTGGGAATGGCCGGCGTTGCTGATGCTGCCCACGCTGAGCAGCGAATCGCGGTAGATGTTGCCGCTACCCACGGCCGTGCTGGTCGAGGCGCGGTCGGAGAGCACCTCGTATTGCTGGCGGCTGGCGCCAAAGACCAGTTGATGACCGATCGCACCGGTCTTGAGCTTGCCCTCCAGCATGGCCTGCAGCTGCTGATACTGGAAGCTGTAGAGCCCGCCATAGACCTGCGTGCTGGCATTACCCAGCGCATCGTTGATGCTGATGTCGCCGTAGACGTAATCCACGTCTTCACGGGCGTAGCGATAGTTGAAGCTGGATTTCCAGTCCGGATTGAGCTGCCATTCTAGGCCGGTGCTCACGACGATGTTTTCATTGCTGAAATAGGCCCCTTCAGGTTGCTGGCGGGTGCGCGGATCGATGGCCGTCGGCAGGTCCAGGCCGCTGGACAGGCTCATGCCCCAGAAGGCATTGCCATTGGACTTGCGACGGGCATAGACGGTATCGAAACTGAGCTTGAGGTCCGGGCTCAGCTTGAGGTCGGTGGCCAGCGAGGCCACGGTACGATCCAGCGAGCCGCCCTTGAAGTAGGTGCCGCCCTGCTCCTGCACCAGGTTGATCCGGTAGCCCAGACGCTGGTCGTCGCCGGCACGACCGCCCATGTCGATGTGCTTGGAGAACAGCGAGCCGGTCTTGTAGCCGACATCGACGGCAAACAGATTCTCGTCGGTGGGCCGCTTGAGCACGTAGTTCATGATCCCGCCCGGCGAGCCGAAGCCATACATGAAGCCCGACAGCCCCTTGAGCAGCTCCACCCGCTCGAACACTTCCATGGGCAACAGGTCGTTGCCCCAGCCCGGCAGGGCCAGGCCATCCATCTTGAAACCATTGGTGTCATCGATGCCCAGGCCGCGCACCAGCAGCGAGGACCCGCGCCCGTATTCGCCGCTGGCCGAGGTCACCGAAGGATCGTAGCGAAAGGCCTGCTCGACGGTAGTGACCTGGCGCTCCTGGATGTCGTCCTTGTCCACCACGGTGATGGAAAACGGCGTCTCCAGCAGCGAGCGCGATCCCAGCGCGCCACTGCTGGCCGGACGCTGCAGGCCGGCACCAGGATCGACGGCGCTGGTGGCCACCACGGTCAGGGCCGGCAGGCTGGAGGACTGCGCCGGCAACTTGCGTACGTGGATGCTGCCATCCTCGCGTTGATCCGCCACCAGGCCACTTCCGGACAACAACTGTTCCAGCGCGCGACTCACCGGCAGATTGCCTTCCACGGCCGGCGCCTGCCTGCCGCGCAGCAATGCCGGATCGACCACCAGCAGGCGACGCGCACTGGCGGCCAGGCGGTTCAAGGACTGGTCCAGCGGACCGGCGGGAATGGACAATGGGAGGCTCTGCTCGGCCGCCACCGGCGTGGCCGCACTGGCCGGCATGACCAGCGCGGCACCGGCCAGCAGCAGGCTACCTGCCATCAGGACATGGGCGGTGGTGGACAGCGCCCTGAGCGGACGGGTTGCACCGGTGACGCCGTGGGCGCGATGGGTGGTGGCGGTAGAACGAAGCGACTGATGGCGCATTATTGTTATCCTCGTTAGCGATGAAAAGTGAAGGTCTTCATCTGCTTTACGAACGAGAATCCAAAAGTGCTATGGCTGGCCGGATTTTTTCTGCACGGCAGCGACCACCCGGGTCCAGTAGCGCGTGTGACGCTGGATGCGAATCGGGAAGGCATGCTCCAGCGCCGCCAGCACGCGGTCGGTATCTTCCAGCGGGAAGACGCCATTGACCGGGATCTGCGCCACCGCATCATCAACCTGCAACAGGCCCGGCCGATAACGCCCCAGCTCGGCCAGCAGATCGCCCAGGGGCCGCTCGCGGGCGATCATCATGCCCTGGGTCCAGGCCTGCGCGTTCGGGTCGAGCACAGCGAGCCCGCCCACCGTGACATCGTCGAAAACCGCCTGCTGCCCCTGCCCGACCAGCGCGCTCCCCACAGCGTTGCGTGCCGGGGTGATGCGGACCGCACCTGCCATCACCTCGACCCGACTGCGGCCGGCCTGGCGCCATCCGGGCGATGCTTCCTGGCGCACCACGAAGCGTGTCCCCAAAGCCTGGACCCGCCCCTGGGCCGTATCGACACAAAAGGGCTGCTCTGCCCAGGCTGCCAGGTGGGCGGTCTCGACCATGATGGCACCGCGTCGCAGCACCAGCCGCCGCAGTCCATCGGCGAAGCGGATATCGACAGCGCTATCGCTGTCGAGCACCAGTCTGCTGCCATCGGGCAGCGCCAACTCGCGCCGTTCGCCGACGGCGCTGCGCTGATCGGCAGTCAGCGCCAGATAGGCGTGACGACGGTCATAGCACAGTGCGCCGGCACCGGCGACCAGCAGCAAGGCCAGCACCTGCCGCCGACTCGTCCGGACAGGGCCGCGGGGGCCTCGGGCGCCACGGCCGCGCAAGGCCTGGCCCGCCGCCTGCGACGGCATGCCCTGCAGCATGCCCTGGAAGCGGCTCACCGCTTCCCACTGCCGGGCATGGGCCGGGTTGGCCGCCAGCCAGGCGGCGAAGGCCTGTCGTTGCGCGGAGGTGACTTCACCGGAGGCCAGGATCACGAACCATTGCAAGGCCTGGTCCAGGGCGTCTCCGGTGACACCATCCGCGGCGTCCGGGTGCGGAGTCGCGGCGCTCAGCATGCGCAGACCGGTTCGCCGCACTGCTGCATGGCGAGGAAGCAGGCCCGGGTGGCCGTGAGCATATGCTTGCGAACAGTGGCAACGGCGATGCCCAAGGACGCGGCGATAGCGCTATACGTCATGCCGTCGAATTGCGACATGAAGAAGGTTTCCCGCACCTTCGGCGGCAGACCTTCCAGCGCGGCATCGATGACGGCCAGGGTCTGCAGCACGATGAGGGTGTCTTCATGGGATGGCGCATGGGCTTCCGGCAAGGCTGCCAGCGCCTCCAGATAGGCCGCCTCCAGCTTGCGACGCCGATGCAGGTCGATCATCAGGTGCTTGGCGATCTGGACCAGATAGGGGCGCGCCTGCTCCGGGTTCGGCATGCTGCGCCCTGTCGCCACCCGGATATAGGTGTCCTGCACCAGATCGGCCGCGTCGCCACGGTTACCCAGCTTGCGTTGCAGCCATTGCAGCAGCCAGCCGTGATGGCCGCTGTACATCCTTTGCAATGCATCGCTTTCCTGCCTGTCGAGTAACCGGGCTTCCATGAGCATGATTCTTAATAATGAGAATCATTATTATATGGAAGCAGCTGCGATTTGTCAGTTTTCAGTCCACGAAACTGATCACTTGCGCCATTCCAGGGGTTCGCCGGGCTCGGGCAGGTCCAGCTTCAGACCGAGGCGCTCAATCAGGCGCCGGGCGTCGAACGGTGCCTTGACCTTTATATCGTTATCGAAGTAGCAATAGACATCACGACTGGCGCGCTGCCGTGGCGCACTCGACGCAATACGCGGCCCCTGCGCCGGCTGACCGCCCTCGGCCCAGGTCCGGATGCGTTCGGCCCAGGCGTCGATGGCCTCATCGCTGTAACCGCTCTGGTAGAGGCGCTTGTCACCGTGCAGGCGCAGATACATGAAATCAGCCGTCACATCTTCCTGGTAGGGCCATTTCTTGGGCGCATCGGCCACCACCAGCGCCACCTTGTACTTGCGCAGCAGCTTGATGAAGGACTCGTCAACGAAGCTGTCATGGCGGATTTCCATGGCATGGCGCAGCTTGCGTTTCCTGTCGATTTCCAGCTGTACCCTGCCCTCCATGCGCGGCTCATGTGCACGGGCCAGTTTCTGTGCGGCTTCGGTATCGTGTGGCAGCAGGCTCAGGAAGTGCTCCAGGGCCTCCGGCTCATAACTGAAACTGGGCGGAAACTGCCACAGGAAGGGGCCGAGCTTTTCCTTCAGGTTGAATACACCGGAGGCGAAGACATTGGCCAGGGCGCCATCGATATCCTTCAGCCGACGGGTATGGGTGATGAAGCGATTGCCCTTGTGGCTGAAGATGAAGCCGGGTGGTGTGGATTCGTACCAGCGCTGATAGCTTTCCGGCCGCTGCAGGGCATAGAAGGAACCGTTGAGCTCGATGCTGGGCAGCATGCGCGAGGCATAGCCCAGCTCGTCATCCTGGCGCAGCCCCTTGGGGTAGAAACTGCCGCGCCAGGGCGCGTAACGCCAGCCGGAGATACCGATCCAGATCTTGCCCATGCCTGCCTCCTCGATCCTGTTCATGCACGGTGTGACCGGGGTAGGGGGACTTGGTGCCGGCCAGCGCGGCAGTAGCACGCTGCTGGTACACTGCTGCCCTTTGATCGACCGCCCTCCTTATCCCCTTTTTCGTCCTTTTTCGTCCTTATCCTTAAATTGCAGGCCCATTCCATGACCGCCATCACCCAATTCCGCCTCGGCTCCCCCGCTCCCGAACATGACCACCCCGTCGAAGAGCGCCGCCTGGAAGGCAATCCCCTGCGCACCACCTGGAACCACTTCACCAGCGCCAGCGGCGAAATGAACGCCGGCATCTGGGCCTGCGAAAAAGGCAGCTGGCGCATTGCCTTTGCACCGACCAAAGATGAATATTTCTACGTGCTGGAAGGTCGCTGCCGCGTCATTGATGAGCAAGGACAGGCTGCCGAAGCCGGCCCGGGAGATGCCATGGTGATCCCGGCGGGTTTCAAGGGCGTGTTCGAGGTGGTGGAGGCGATGCGCAAGCACTATGTGATCGTCGAGCGCGGCGACACTTGAGACGATACAAGCCGCTCTCCATCACCTCCTTAAATCCGATAAAACGTGTTTTAACGCTCAAGCCGTCACTTAAAACACAATCAAGGATAATTAATAAGCTTGCCGCTTATCAGGGATAAATCTATAATTTGGGGTATTAACTAGCATTAGCCCTGATAAGCCCCGCCATGTTGGATTTAAATCTCAGCAAACCTGATGAAGTGGTCAAGCGGCTCTGCGAACGCTTGCGCACAGAGCGGCTGGCGCAGGCAATGACGCAATCAGACCTGGCCGGGCGCGCCGGCATCGGCGTCAATACGGTGTCCAACCTGGAAGCAGGCCGCAACGTCGGATTCGAGAACATCGTCCGGGTGGCCATGGCCCTTGGCAGGATCAAGGAGCTGGAAGCCCTCTTCCTGCCGAGGCTGGACAGCATCGAGGATATTCTCCGGTACGAGGAAAGCGCCCGCCGTCAACGTACCCGGAGAAAGTCCGATCATGCCTGAGCAAGTCGACGTCTACTACGAGGGTTGGCGCGAGCGCTGGCGCTGGGGCCGGTTGATCTCAACCACCCTCCTGACGGGGCGGCCACAGATCGCCTTCGAATACAGCAACGAAGCCAGGCAACGTGGTCTGGAACTGTCTTCCCATACCTTGCCCCTGAAGGGGCCGGCGCTACGTCGCGACTTTCCCCCCCATCAGCTAGGCCTGCCCGGACCGGTCTATGATGCCCTCCCCGACGGCTGGGGCATGCTGCTGATGGACCGCCTGTTCCGCCGGCATGGTCTCACCACGGCACGCATCGGCCCACTGGAGCGGCTGGCCTATATCGGTCGCAACGCCATGGGTGCGATGAGTTTCGAACCCGTGGCGCCCGAGGGGCAAGCGCCGGTTTCGCATATTCCGCTGGAACAGTTGGCCATCGAGGTTCAGGATGTGCAGCACGGCGACGGGGGGCAATTTCTGCAGACCCTGCTGTCGGTGGGCGGCTCACCGCAGGGGGCGCGACCAAAGGCCCTGGTCTATCGCGATCCCCGTAGCGGTGCCATGACGACGGTTGCCACACCGGGTTTCGAAGCCTGGCTGGTGAAATTCCCGGCGCGCGACGAGCATCCCGAGGTCTGCGCCATCGAGACGGTCTATGCACATTGCCTGCGCTTATGTGGCATCGACACGCCCGACACACACTATTTCACTTTACCGAATGCCATGGCAGCTTTCGCCAGCAAGCGCTTTGATCGCGTGGACGGGATGCGGGTCCCCATGCAAAGCCTGGCCGCCTTCACGGGTGCGGATTACCGCACGCCCGGTGCGCTCGACTACGTCAATTTCATGCGTGCCACGCGTTTGTGTACCAACGATGTCCGAGAAATGGCGCTGGCCTATACGCGCGCCGTGTTCAATGTTGCGTTCCACAACAGAGACGATCACCCCAAGAACTTTGCCTATCTCATGTCTGCGGATGGCCGGTGGAAACTGGCGCCGGCCTACGACGTCACCTTTTGCGAGGGGCCGCAGGGATACCACCAGATGGACGTGATGGGAGAAGCATTGACGATTTCGCGCACGGAGATGCTGCGACTGGCCGCCGAAGCCGAAGTTGCGGAGGATGTCGCCAGCGATCTCATCGACAGTATCTGCGACGTGGCGCGCCGGTTTGCAAGCCTGGGTGAAGAACTTCATCCCGGTGCCGTCAGACCTGACACGCTGCGCACCATCCAGCAGCAGATTGACCGTAACGTGGCGCTGCTGCGCTAGCGTGCGCCGGATCGACGGCGCAGGTGAGCGGATTCTGAGCGTGATCACCTGCTGATGGTTGCGCGTCGCCTCTCACGATTAGATCAGGGAAATCGTTGGAAATGAAAAAGGGAGCTGCATGCTCCCTTTTTCCTCAAGTACCCTTACAAAATCACTCCCACTCGTCCAACAACGACTCGCCACGACTAAAGGCCGACAGTGTAAATGTGGCCGGCCTTGAGGACCAATCCGCCGTTCGCGATCATCGAGGATGCAGCAGATTTCGGTTGAGGCGGACGTTTAGGGTTTCGCCGGAACCGCCCCGGAATGAGCAGCCCTAGCTAGTTAGGGGAGTGGCAGGTCTTGATCTATGAGTGCGGGAAAGCTGCCACTCACCCTCGCCAGTTATCGGCACGCTTTTTGAAGTCGATATTCTTCCACTCCGTTTTCCAGAGCGTGAGATATTTCACGTCACTGGACGAGGGTTCGGGGTCGCATTTCTCCACATAGACGACGCACGGCATGATGACAGCGTCCCCGATCAGAAGCGCTTCCCCTTGCTCCAGCGCAGGCATGCCCTCGGTCAGATTGCCGAGCGTATCCGGCAGCAGGCGACGGACATAGCTTTGATCATCGGGATTGGTGAGACGCATTGCCAGGAAGTTGGAGCATTGCGAAAAAATAGTTTCTGAAATTTCAGACGGTCGCTGGCTTGAAATGAGAAGGCTAATGCCGTACTTTCGGCCTTCTTTGGCGATGCGTTCGATTGCAGCCAGGGAAGCCTTGTAGCGAGCAAGGCCACTCTTTGGCGCGTATTTGTGCGCTTCCTCATAAACCATCAGGAATGGCTGTTCAGTCTTGCTTACAACGCGCCGAGCGTAATAGCAAAAATCGAACATTAAACGGGAGATCAGCGAAACGGTAATGCTGAGCAGTTCAAAGGGGATGCCGCTGAGGTCGATGATGGTGACATTCGACTCGGCTCCCGCCTTGTAGCCGGTAAACTGTTCAAGTACCTGCTCCAGGGTCGCTGCTTTGGCCTTCGCACCGAATATGAAGTCAAGCCGGGAGTTGGATATCTTTGATCTAATCCGACGCTCGAATTTGTCGATGCTACCGTCGGCATAGGGGCCTTTGTTGATTTTGCCACGTTCCGGGGCCGCGAATTCCCGCAACGCCTTGCAATAATGCTCAAGCTGCCCCTCCACGTCATCGAACGTTTCGGTCGTGCCGTCCTTAAACTTGATATGCAGCGAGTTCTCAGCATCTTTCGTTTCCCGCGTCAGGTTGCGGAAAGCGTTCGCTATGTGCTGAATGTCATATCGAAGCGGACTGTCGAAATTGACCTTCTCGACGGCAGGATTGCTGATCTTCTTGGCGATGGTCACTACGGAACGGAGCAGCGACTCCTGGTTGTAGTTGTTGTTGTCCCCCGACTCAAGGAACATGTCCTCCATCTCGTCTTCGTTGAGAAGCCAATATGGCAGGACGAGGTCATCGACGGTGATTACATTCGCCTTCGGAAACGCCGTGGCATATTCGGAATGAAGATCGAATATCAGGATATGGGAGTTGTTGAGGCCTTGGTATTCGCCGGTTTTGGCTGATATAGCCCTTTGCAGAACCGACGACACACTCGACGACTTTCCCGATCCCGAAGCACCGACAACGGCAATATGTTTGTTGAAGAACCGGTCGCCGTGAACGGGTACGACGATATCACGTTGCCGAGTCAGTGAAGAAAAGCAAAAGCGGTCTTCAGCCGCATAGCAGTCTGCATAAATGGCTGCGATTTCGGTTTTCGTCGCCGGGACCACCTTCTTGGGTGGAATAGCTAATTCGTCGCCGCCACGATTGAACTTTCCATCTTTAAGAGTCCCGAGAGGATAGGCGTCAATCATATAGACGCGCTTGTAGTCACCGCCTCCATCGCCTTTGACCTCTTTCATTTCGATTGAAAAACTTTCGATAATGCAGATGAGGGAAACATTTTCGTTGTCGGAGACTTTGAGAAAGGACCCAACGCGGAGGGATTCACCCGCCGTCTGGAAGTTCAACAGATCATCAACGGCCACCCGAACCTTGTTAGGGTAAACGGCGACAACCTCGGCATTGGCGATTTCCTCAGTCATTGTACGTCCTCAGATAATTTTCTTGATTGTAGAGATGCTGCTGACGGGGATCGAATACATCCGACTCCTTGGGTACGGCATCGCCATGGTCGCAGGGCCTTCAAGGAAGAAGTCATAGATGTGGCACAACTTCCGTCCCATCCCATCGAGGACCTCCTGCAACTGGATTTCGTCGTCCACAAAACGAATTTCGATCTGATGCTCTTGGGTTTGTAGGCTATGGACATGATCGCTGCGGAATGGCGATCCGCGATATGGGAAGCCGTCTACGAAAACTGTTCCAGTATCGAAAAGCTCGTTTTTCACTTGCGTAGTAAGTTTTTCATCCGCGCCGCGTAGCAAGATGAATGGCGCATAGCGATCAGAATTCTGAATGCGGCGCTTCCTAGCCGAACTCCAGTTGTTGCCGATTGCCCTGAGTTGATCGCAGACAACCGAAGGGTCTGTTGCCGCATCGCATTCAATGAAGAAAGCGCGGACGATTCCTGCGCCGTTCGTAGGCGAGAAATACAGGCGTTTCATATGCTTCGCATACTCGGTTGCTTCCTTCTCTCGGAGAAGCCAATGATTATGGACAGCTTGGGTGCCCTTGAGCACTTCCTGCAGATTACGACGAGTGGTCTTGCGATTGTTGTGATCTTTTTTTGTGGCTAGTCTGGCAATGTAATCGAGGGCTCTTGGATAGTGAAAGCCCTCAACCTCAACCGCTGAGACGCCTTGGTTCTTCCGTATTGTTTCGATGACGAGGTTGCGATGTTCAGAAAATTCCATCGAAATTTGTATACTGAAATTTTTGCAGAACGCCCCAATCAATTCATCAGTCGCCGACACTCCCTCGAGCAGCGACTTATTCTCGTACGTTTTCTTACCGTCAGCAGTCTTCACTTCCTTCCGGTATTCCATCACCGATTTAAATCGCTCGACGGAAAGCTCACCAATATCGATCTTAACTTCTGAAAAGTGCCCGTACAGAAGATATTTTCGGCCTGCCCGCTGTGAATCTTCGAGCGCACAGAAATGAACAAAGAGCTTATGCAGGGGCTCACGCAGTACCGATTCTGTCAAGTTCTGCTCCGCGTAGTATTTTACCTGGCCGTAAATTACGCCTTCATCGGTGTAGCGGTCGAAGTCTTCAATGCCCTCGATTACGACGTCATCGTTCAGCTCCGCGCTCAGGATTGCGAGCAAGGTCGCATCGAGTTGGTAAAAATACCCCCGAATCGAAGCTGTCGCCTCGCGTTTCTTGTCTACCTCCAGCATCCGCCCCTCCGAATCAATCCCTAATTGGCATTATAGGTGAGAGCAAACGAAGATTGCGAGTGAGCATATTTGCGCCTACGGGACTGGTCATAAAGCGTCGCTTGTGGTCGATAGGTTCTCGGCTGGCAAGACGATCAGCGCGGTGGCAGGTCCGCATTACTTAAACTCAATCCGCAATGCGTTCTTATCGCTCGCCGCTTCGTCACAGATGACATGGCACCCGGGCTGCTGAAGCGCATCGGGCTGCAAGTCCAGATGCCAGTCTTCCGTGGAGAATCGTACGTAGCCGATTCGCTGTGTCATTGACACAACCGGCTCGTTGAAAACTTGACAAGGATGTCAACTGACAATTGGGGGCGATTGCCTCGGGTGCCATTTTTTAGCGTGTTCGGAAAACCACCGTTCTACGGATACTTTTGACGAAAGCACTACCTATCCTTGCCAGTAAGTGCTGCACCAAAATTCAAAAAAGCCCGCAGTGACGCGGGCTTTCGGGCGATTTGATGCTCTCAGCTATCTGGCATTGCCAGACCCAAGATTATTCCCACTCAATGGTCGCTGGCGGCTTCCCCGAAATGTCATACACCACCCGGTTCAGGCCGCGGACTTCATTGATGATGCGGTTGGACACGCGTCCCAGCAGTTCATGCGGCAGGTGCGCCCAGTGGGCCGTCATGAAGTCCTGGGTCTGCACGGCGCGCAGGGCCACGACGTATTCATAGGTACGGCCGTCGCCCATCACGCCCACCGACTTCACCGGCAGGAACACGGCGAAGGCCTGGCTGGTCTTGTCGTACCAGCTCTGGCCGTCGTCATCCTTCGTATTGCGCAGTTCCTCGATGAAGATTGCATCAGCGCGGCGCAGCAGGTCGGCGTATTCCTTCTTGACTTCACCCAGGATACGCACGCCTAGGCCCGGGCCGGGGAACGGGTGGCGGTAGACCATTTCCGGCGGCAGGCCGAGGGCCACGCCCAGTTCGCGGACTTCATCCTTGAACAGTTCGCGCAGGGGTTCCAGCAGCTTCAGGTTCAGGGTTTCCGGCAGGCCGCCAACGTTGTGGTGGCTCTTGATGGTGTGGGCGGTCTTCTTGCCCTTGCCGGCGCTTTCGATCACGTCCGGGTAGATGGTGCCCTGGGCCAGCCACTTGGCGCTGGTCAGCTTGGCCGATTCGGCCTGGAACACTTCGACGAACTCGCGGCCGATGATCTTGCGCTTGGCTTCGGGATCGGTGACGCCAGCCAGATGGCCCATGAACTGGGCGGTAGCGTCCACGTGGATCACCTTCACGCCCAGGTTCTTGCCGAACATCTCCATGACCATCTTGCCTTCGTCCAGGCGCAGCAGGCCGTGGTCGACGAAGACACAGGTCAGCTGGTCGCCGATGGCGCGGTGGATCAGGGCCGCAGCCACGCTGCTGTCCACGCCACCGGAGAGGCCCAGGATGACTTCATCGCTGCCGACCTGCTGGCGGATCATCTCGACGGCTTCGGAGATGTAGTCCGGCATGTTCCAGTCCGACTGGCAGCCGCAGATCTCGTGCACGAAACGCGCCAGCATGGCCTTGCCCTGCACGGTGTGGGTGACTTCGGGGTGGAACTGCACGCCGTAGAAGCGACGTTCTTCGTCGGCCATGCCGGCGATGGGGCAGTTGCCGGTGGAGGCCATGAGCTTGAAGCCGGCCGGCATGTCATTGACCTTGTCGCCGTGGCTCATCCAGACCTTCAACATGCCGTGGCCCTGGGCATTGGTGAAGTCGCTGATGTTTTCCAGCAGCTTGGTGTGGCCGTGGGCGCGCACTTCGGCGTAGCCGAATTCACGCAGGTGACCGTTTTCGACCTTGCCGCCCAGTTGCTCGGCCATGGCCTGCATGCCGTAGCAGATGCCCAGAACCGGCACGCCCAGCTCGAATACCGATTGCGGTACGCGCGGGGTGTCGCCTTCGGTGACGCTGTTGGGGCCACCGGAGAGAATGACGCCGGCCGCGCCGTAGTTGCGCACGAATTCGTCGGTCACATCATGCGGGAATACCTCGGAAAACACACCGGCTTCGCGC
>Ga0160496_1000663_pt1 | contig 12748 bp, 8 predicted proteins | sample DIDPMG_2_FD_108231 | JGI IMG/M metagenome (GOLD analysis project Ga0160496, IMG submission 108231) | Enriched soil microbial communities from UW Madison campus, WI, USA - DID2937_E24_FP MG | ecosystem: Environmental > Terrestrial > Soil > Grasslands | place: USA: Madison, Wisconsin | collected...
AGGAATTCGTGCGGGCGGGCCTGGGCTGCGGCATCGTGCCGCGCATGGCGGTGGCCCGGGCCGGCAACCGCGCGGGCCTGCGGGTGCAGTCGCTCACGCCGCGGCTGGTGCGGCGGCTGGCCATCGTGATGCGGCGCGACAAGCCGCTGAGCCGCGCGCTGCGCCAGGTGGTGGAGATGCTGCAGGCGCTCAGCGCCGACCGGCCGGCGGCGCTGGCGGGCTCGCGGCGGCGCTGATCCGGGCGGGGGAGGGCGCCCTGTCAGGCGGGCTTCAGCACGCCGGGGGCGGTTCCAGCGTATGATTTACCGCTTTGCCGAACCCCTCTTATTTCGAGAAGGCTATGCCGCACTACCGCTCCCGCACCTCGACCCACGGCCGCAACATGGCTGGCGCCCGCGCTCTCTGGCGTGCCACTGGCATGAAAGATGGCGATTTCGGCAAGCCGATCATCGCCGTGGTCAATTCGTTCACCCAGTTCGTACCCGGCCACGTGCACCTGCGCGACCTGGGCGCGCTGGTCGCACGCGAGATCGAGCAGGCGGGCGGCGTCGCCAAGGAATTCAACACCATCGCGGTCGATGACGGCATCGCCATGGGCCACGGCGGCATGCTGTATTCGCTGCCGTCGCGCGAGCTGATCGCCGATTCCGTCGAATACATGGTCAATGCCCACTGCGCCGACGCGATGGTGTGCATCTCCAACTGCGACAAGATCACCCCCGGGATGCTGATGGCCGCGATGCGCCTGAACATCCCCGTGGTGTTCGTCTCGGGCGGTCCGATGGAAGCGGGCAAGGTGATCTCGCCGACCGACGGCAAGGTGCTGGCCAAGATCGACCTGGTCGACGCCATGATCAAGGCCGCCGACCCCACCGTGAGCGATGCGGAAGCCGAGCAGATCGAACGCAGCGCCTGCCCCACGTGCGGTTCCTGTTCGGGCATGTTCACCGCCAACTCGATGAACTGCCTGACCGAGGCCATCGGCCTGGCCCTGCCCGGCAACGGCACCATCGTTGCCACGCACGCCTGGCGCAAGGGCCTGTTCGAGCAGGCCGGCCGCCTGGTGGTGGACCTGTGCAAGCGCTACTACGAACAAGACGACGCCTCGGTCCTGCCGCGCAGCATCGCCACCAAGTCGGCCTTCGAAAACGCGATGGCGCTCGACGTGGCCATGGGCGGTTCGACCAACACCGTGCTGCACCTGCTGGCCGCGGCCCAGGAGGCCGGTGTCGACTTCTCCATGACCGACATCGATCGCATCTCGCGCAAGGTGCCGTGCCTGTGCAAGGCGGCGCCCGCCACCGACAAATACCACATCGAAGACGTGCACCGCGCCGGCGGCATCCTGGGCATCCTGGGTGAGCTCGCGCGTGCCGACCTGCTCGACCTGAGCTGCGGCAACGTGCACAGCGGCACCCTGGGCAACGCGATCGCGGCCTGGGACGTGGCCGGCGGCGCCGGCGAGGCCGCGCAGAAGTTCTACCGCGCGGCGCCCGGCGGCGTGCCCACGCAGGTGGCCTTCAGCCAGGAAAAGACCTTCCTCACGCTCGACACCGATCGCAAGACCGGTTGCATCCGCAGCAAGGAAAACGCCTACTCCAAGGATGGCGGTCTGGCAGTGCTCTACGGCAACCTCGCCGAGAAGGGCTGCATCGTCAAGACCGCGGGCGTGGACGAATCGCAGTGGGTCTTCACCGGCCGCGCGCGCGTGTTCGAGGCCCAGGAAGATGCGGTCGACGGCATCCTGAACGACGAGGTCGTGGCGGGCGATGTGGTCATCATCCGCTACGAAGGCCCCAAAGGCGGCCCCGGCATGCAGGAAATGCTCTACCCGACCTCGTACCTGAAGTCCAAGGGCCTGGGCAAGGTCTGCGCGCTGTTCACCGATGGTCGCTTCTCGGGCGGTTCGTCGGGCCTGGTGATCGGCCATGCCTCGCCGGAAGCGGCCGAAGGCGGCACGATCGGCCTGGTCGAGGATGGCGACACCATCGAGATCGACATCCCCAACCGCCGCATCCACCTGGCCGTCTCCGACGCCCTGCTGGCCGAGCGTCGCGCCGCCATGGTGGCGCGTGGCGACAAGGCCTGGCAACCGGTCGACCGCGAACGCGTGGTGTCGCAGGCGCTGCAGGCCTATGCCGCGCTGGCCACCTCGGCCGACCGCGGCGCCGTGCGCGACCTGAGCCAGCTCAAGCGCTGATCGCGTCTCGCCTGAGAAAAATGGTGCGCCTCGGCGCACCATTTTTTTTGCCCGCGCCGCGCCGTTGCGCGGAGGCGCAAGCAGGGCCGGCATGATCGCTGGCGCAATGGTTGCGCCGGCAACGATCAGCCGCGGGCGCGTTCCGCGCCCAGCCGGTGCGCCAGCGCCACCAGCACGTCGAGCGCGGGGTTGCCCGGCTGGGGGCGGTACACCAGCGTCATGGGCGCGGTGAGCCGCTCGCGGGCACGCATGCGGAAGTAGGCCACGCCACCGCTGTCCTTGCCGCGCATCGAGGCCGGCACCACCGACACGCCGGCGCCCGCGGCCACCAGGTTCAGGTTGGTCATCATGCGTTCGACCTCGGCCGCGATGCGCACGCGCAGGCCGAGCTGCGTGAGGCGTTCGAGCAGGTCGCCATACATGCCGGGCGCGCCGGGACGGCGCACCAGAATGAACGATTCCTGCGCGAGCTCGCCCAGCGCGAGCGTGGGCAGGCGCGAGCGCGGGGCGTCGGCGTCGTAGCGGCGGGCGAGCGGGTGGTCGAGCGGCAGGGCGAGCAGCATCTCCTCTTCGAGCAACACGTCGCAGCGCAGGCCGTCCTCGGCCTGTACGGTGCGGCGCAGCAGGCCCGCGTCGAGCTGGCCGGCGCGCACCTGCTCCATGATCTCGGCCGCATTGTGCTCGCGCACGGCGGTGTGCAGCCCCGGGTGGGACTGGCGCAGCGCGCGCAGCAGCGTCGCGGTGAGCGCGTGCGCCGACGCCGAGCTGGTGAAGGCCAGCGCGAGCTCGCCGGCCATGCCCGCGCCCACGCGGCGCATCGTGTCGACGAGCTGCCCAGCGTCGCCCACGAGCCGGCGCGCCAACGGCACCAGGCGCTCGCCTGCCGCGGTGAGCGCGACGCCGCGCGGCAGGCGCTCGAACAGCACGCAGCCGAGCTCATGCTCCAGCGCGCGGATCTGCATCGACAGCGGCGGCTGCTGCAGGCCGAGGCCCTGGGCCGCGCGGGTCATGTGGCCGGCCTCGGCGACGGCAAGAAAATAGCGCAGGTGTCGAAGTTCCATCGCCATATATTAAAAGTATGTTTTGGCCTTGGCGCATATATTTTACGTTTCTCCAGGCGCTGTCTAAGATGCCTCGAATCGGGCCATCTACGAGCCCGCCAGCGCACCGCGGCGCGGTGCGCGATAACCCTGGAGACAGTCATGTCCACGATGCAATTTCCGGTGCGCGGGATCGCGCGCGCCCTGGCCGCCGCGCTGCTGGCCGGCGCCTGCGCCACCGCCACGGCCGCCGACGCCGCGCCCCGGCGCGACAACTTCTATTGGCTGGGCGAATTCAACAAGGCATCCACCGTGATGACGGTGGAGCAGGGCATTCTGCCGCGCGACCTCGGCGTGAAGACCGCGCAGGCGGTGGCGCAGGTGATCGCCGACGGCGACAAGCCGGGCGGCAAGCGGCCGGGCGACTATCTGCAGCTCGAACCGCTCATCACCAGGATCGCCGGGCCCGACGCGACGCGCATGCATTCGGGGCGCAGCCGCCAGGACATCCTGGCCACCACGCGGCGCGTGATGCTGCGCGACCGCATGCTCGATCTGTATGACGCGCTCAACGACACGCACGAACGCTTCAACACCCTGGCGGCGCGCTACGCCGACGTGATCGTGCCGGCCTACACCAACGGCGTGCAGGCCCAGCCCATCACGTATGGCCACTATCTGCTGGGCTACTCGGCGGCACTGGCCCGCGACGCCGAGCGCGTGCGCCAGGCCTATGCGCGGCTGAACCTCAGCCCGATGGGCTCGGCGGCGCTGGGCACGTCGAGCTTCCCGGTGGACCGCAAGCGGCTGGCCGACCTGCTCGGCTTCGACGGCGTGGCGGAGAACTCCTACGACGCCAATCAGCTGGCGCAGATCGACATCGGCGCCGAGTCGGCCATGCTCGCGAGCACGATGGCACTGACCGTGGGCGCCTTCGTGCAGGACGTGCATACGCAGTATCACCAGCCCAAGCCCTGGCTGATGCTGCAGGAGGGCAAGCTGACCGGCACCAGCAGCATCATGCCGCAGAAGCGCAATCCCTATGCGCTGAACGTGACGCGGCTGCAGGCCAGCGACACCGTGGGCCAATCCATCACCGCGCTGATGGTGGCGCACAACGTGACGCCGGGCATGCCCGACTACAAGCGCGAGCAGGCGCAGGACGCGGTCGATGGGGCCACCGATATGTACCGCAAGCTGTCGGCCCTGCTCGGCGGGCTGGTGCTCAATCCGGAACGCGCGCTGGCCGAGGTGAACGCCGACTACTCCACCAGCACCGAGCTCGCCGACGAGCTGCAGCGCAAGGCCGACGTGCCGTTCCGCGTGGGCCATCATTTCGCCTCCGAACTGGTGAGCTACGGCCGCGCCAACGACCTGAAGCCCGCCGAGCTGCCGATGGACCAGGTGCGCCGCATCTACACCGAGTCGGCCAAGAGCTTCGGCATCGAGAACGCGCAGCTGCCCCTGTCCGAGGCCGATTTCCGCGAGTCGCTGACGGCGCGCAACATGGTGAACGCCAGCCTGGGTATCGGCGGACCGCAGCCCAAGGAAGTGGCGCGCATGCAGAAACAGGCCGAAGCCACGCTGGCCTCGGACCGCGAGTGGGGCAAGCAGGCGCGCGCACGCCTGGCCGCGGCGCAGACCCGTCTGGACGAGGCCTTCGCTGCGTTGAGCAAGTAGCGCGGGGCGGCGCTCTCGACGCGCTCGGGTCTCAGCCCTGCAGGCGTTCCGGATGCTCGATCAGATGCCGGAACGCCGCCAGCCAGCGGGCGCCGAGCACGCCGTCGATCGCGCGATGGTCGGCCGAGAGCGTGACGCTCATCAGCGTGGCGAGCGCGAGCCTGCCGTCCACCGCGGCCGGCCGTTCTTCGGCGGCGCCGCAGGCGAGGATCAGCGCCTGCGGCGGATTGATGATCGCGCCGAAGCGGCTGACGCCATACATGCCGAGATTGGTCACGGTCATGGAGCCGCCGATATAGTCTTCGCGCCGGAGGTGCCCGTCGCGCGCGCGGCGCGCGAGCTCGGCTGTGGCGGCCGCGTAGTCGGCCAGCGGCACGCTGTCGGCGTCGTGCAGGATGGGCGTGAGCAGCCCGCCCGGCGTGGCCACCGCGATCGCCACGTCGATGTGGCCGTGCCGCACGAGCCCGTCTTCGCGCCAGCTCACGTTGGCCTCGGGTACCTCGCGCAGCGCCAGCGCGCTGGCCCGCACGATGAGGTCGTTCACCGACAGCCGGGCCTGGGTCTGCTGATTGAAGCCGGCCCGCCATTGCAGCAGCGCGTCCATCGCACAGTCCAAGCTCAGGTAGAAATGCGGGATGGTGCGCTTGGCCTCGCTCATGCGGCGCGCGATCACGCGCCGCATCGGCGTGTGCGCCACATGCTGGTCGGCCGCGGGCGGCCGGTTGCGTGCGGCGGGATGCAGTCGCTGGCGTTCGTGAGCGGTTTCGATGTCGCGCCGTGATACGCGGCCATGCGGCCCGGTGCCGGTGATCTGCGCCAGGTCCACGTCGAGCTCGGCGGCCAGGCGGCGCAGGGCGGGGCTGGCCTGCACCTCGGCCGTGGCCGTGCCGCGCACCGGCGGCGCGCGCTTGAGCAACGGCGCCAGCGTGGCCTCGGTGTCGTGGGCCAGCGCCATCACGGCGACGGCGTCGCCGGCGCGCAGCGGCGTGCCGGGCAGCGCGAGCCGCCGCACCAGCTTGCCGTCCTGCGGGGCGGTGAGGTCGACCACCGTCTTGCCGGTCTCGATCGCGGCCAGCGCGGTGCCGGCCGTGACGGCCGTGCCTTCGTCGCACAGCCATTCGTGCAGCACTGTGCCGTCGCCTTCATCGATGGCGGCCGGCAGCTGGAGCAGGTAGCCCATGGCGCGCCGCTCAGCCGAAGATCTGTTCCATCTCGCGGCGATAGCGCGCCGCGCGCGATTCTTCGTCGCTGGCCACGTCGCTCCAGCGGATCGGCTGCGACTGGCGCACCGCGCGCTTGAGCGTGACGCCCTGCGCCAGCCCGAGCGGCAGATAGGCGTCGGCCACGGACTGGCGTGCCGGCATCAGCTTGCCGTAGACCGTGTAGCCACCCTCGCCGTCGATCTCCTGGCCGGGCTCCATGTCGCGCTTGGCGGTGGCGATCACGTCGGCATGCCAGGCGGTGGGCGAGCCGGTGGGTTCGCGCCGCAGGCCCACGCTCGCCACGCTCATGCCCAGCTCCAGCCCGATCAGGTGATAGGGCTTGTACATCGCCGCGAAGTTGCCGCTGGGGTCGGTGATCATGCCGTATTCCTTGAAGCAGCGCCGCACGAAGTCGCTGTCGGCGGCCACCGTGACGTAGACGCCCCAGCGCAGGTCGCGGAACACGGGTCGGCCGTCGCGCTCGAGCGAGCTCACGACCTCGACCTGGCCGCGATGATGTAGCGTGCCGCCGTCCTCGCGCGGCCGCAGCACGCGCGCCAGGTCGTCGGCGCCGCAGGGCGGAAAATGCAGGCCCGACGGCGACGGCGTGAGCCCGGTGGCGTTGCAGGTGCTGGCCATCTCGAGCGCGCTCTTGGTGCCGTCGAGAAAGCTGTTGAACATCTGGGCGTCGAAGTCTCCTGCGGCCACCATCTCGTCGGTGAAGCCGTAGTACGGCCACACCGTGTCGGGCGTGGAGGTGTGGAACTCGGGCAGGTACTTGGTGCCCTTGCCCGCCGCGATCACCTCGAAGCCGCTGGCGCGCGCCCAGTCGACCATTTCGCAGATCAGCGCGGGCTGGTCGCCATAGGCCAGCGAGTAGACGAGCCCGGCCTCGCGCGCGCGGCGCGCCATGAGCGGGCCGGCCAGCGCGTCGGCCGACACGTTGGCCATGATCATGTGCTTGCCGTACTCGACGCAGACCAGCGCGTGTTCGATGCCGGCCGCGGCGCCCGCGCTGGCGTCGATGACGATCTCGACGTCGGGGTCGGCGATGGTGGTGGCCGCGTCGTCGCAGCAATACACCTTGCCGGACTTGAATGCCTCGTGGATGCTGCTGGCGTTGAGCGCATGGGCGGGCCAGCCGGCGCGGGTGAGGGCGGCGCGGGCGTTGCCGGGATGGGCGTCGACCACGGCCACCAGGCGCAGGCCGGGGGTGCGCTGGGCCTGCGACAGAAACATGGAGGCGAACTTGCCGGTGCCGATCAGCGCAACCCGCAAGGGCTTGCCGTCGGCCTCGCGTTGCTTGAGCAGGCGATGCAGATTCATGTAGGGCTCCTGGCCGGACCGCCGGCGCATGAGGCGCCGGACGTATCGGTCAGGATAGCCCTAATTCGTGACCACTGGCAGGGGGTCAGCCGTCCGCACGATACAGCGCGCCGGCCAGCACGTTGCGCCAGTTCTGCCAGGTCAGGCGCGGCCGGTCGGCCACGTGACGGTTGTAGGGCGCGTCATAGAGGATGTGCTGCCAGCGCGGCCGCACCGCGCCCGCGATCTCGGGCCGGTCGTCGATCAGCAGATCGCCCTGCACCAGCGTCTTGTCGCGCGTGAGGATCAGCTTCTCGGTGGCCGCGCGGCCGAGATGCTTTTCGACCCACAGGAATTTCTCGGCGACGTTGTTCTCGAACTGGCGCAGCGGCGACGAGCAGATCCGCACGTCCAGCCCCAGCGCGTTCAGGTCGCGCCACGCCTCGATCGCGCCCGGCACCGGCGGCAGGTTGCGAATGAAGCCCGGCGCCGTATAGATCGCCTCCGCCTTCGCGCGCAGTTCGGGCGGGTAGTCGTCGAGGATGTGGAACGACGTGCGATTCTCGAATGCGACCGGCGCGATCTCCGGATGCCGCTCCCGCCACGCGGCGATAAACGCATGTTCGAAATCGGCGAGCACCCCGTCTTGATCAAGCAGGACCAGCATGGCTGAACACACCCCAAAAAAAACCTGCCGCGATTGTGCCACGCCCATCCGCCACCCCAAAAAACAAAGGTGTCAGACTGCAATTTTCCTTCGTCCGACATACCAAACAATGGTGTCAGACTACATTTTTCGCATGCACCGTGCCCTCAAACAAAGGTGTCAGACTGCATTTATTGGAAGCGGACCAGCCACCGTCGGCCGTCCAAAACAATGGTGTCAGACTGCATTTTTTGAGGCGGGTCGGCCAGCGTCTGCCGTTCGAAACCCTCGTCAAAAATGCAGTCTGACGGCTTTGTCGGGATCAGCCGCCGGAGTGGGCGAGGACGTGGTAGCGGGCCTGGCCGCCCGGGTCGGACTGGACCAGCACGCAGCGGTCGTAGTGCCATACCAGCGGCGCGGGCGCGTCGGGGGGATCGGTGCGGGTGTTGCGCAACAGCGTGACGTGCGGGCGGTAGGTGGGTTCGGTGGGCGCGTAGCCCAGCGGGGCGAGCGCCTGCCAGAGCGCGGCATGCAGCGCCAGCAACGCGGCATCGGCTTCGGCGGGGCCGGCCCAGACCACGCCGGGCCGGTCGAAGCGGCCGTAGCGTTCGAGCCGGATCGTGCCGGGTGCCACGGGCAGCGCGCGAGCGATGCTCTTGAGCGGCGCGACTTGGCCGGGGTCGACATTGCCCAGGAAGGCGAGGGTGAGGTGCAGCGTGTCGGGCCGCATCCTGCGCCCGCCGCAATGCGCGTGCGCCGGCGCCGCCCAGCCGGCGTCGATCTCCTGCGCCACGTCGGGCGCGGGCCAGAGCGCGAAGAAGAGGCGGGTGGCGGGCGGGCTCATGCCTGCATTATGTACCGGCGCGCGTCGCCCCGTACGCCCAAACGTCGCCGACGAGGCGCGGCCACCTCGCACCGCCCGCGTCCAACCAAAACAAAGGTGTCAGACTGCATTTTCCCGCTCGCCCGGCCTCCAAAACAAAGGTGTCAGACTACATTTTCGGCAGCTTGCTCCGCCACGGAAAATGTAGTCTGACACCTTTGTTTGCGCGGGAAGCTGCACGAAAAAATTTAGTCTGACACCTTTGTTGGGGAACACTCAGCATCCGAAAATGCAGTCTGACACCTTTGTTTGGTATGTCGGACGAAGGAAAATTGCAGTCTGACACCTTTGTTTGAAGCGGCTGCGCGTGGGTGCCGCTTGCGAATCGAGCGAATCGAGCGAATCGAGCGGATCGAGTGCGTCGGCGTGGCGGGTCCGTTCACCAATGAAGGACCCGCCAGGCCTGCCCGATCAGCGCTGCGCCAGGCGCGAGTCGCCGCCCGACTGGGCCGACGGGGCGGCCGCGGGCGGGGTCTTCTGCGCATCGGCCGAACGCGGTTCTGCGCCGGGCAGCGGCGTGTCCCAGCCGCCGCCCAGGGCGCGCACCAGCGCCACGGCCGAGCGGGCGCGTTCGCCGCTCAGCTGCACCGACACACGCTGCTGCGCGAGCACGGTGCGGTCGGCCTCGATCACGTCGAGATAGCTGATCGAACCCTCGCGATACTGCGTGTGCGAGATGCGCGCCGCGCGCGAGGCCGAGTCCACCGCGCTGTCCTGCGCGCGGGTCTGGTCGGCCAGGATGCGCAGGTTGGCGAGGTTGTCCTCGACTTCGCGGAACGCGTTCAACACCGTCTGGCGGTACTGCGCCACGTCCTCTTCGTAGACCGCGCGCGCCCGGTCCACGCCGGCCTGGCGCCGGCCGCCGTCGAAGATCGGCACCGACAGCGCGGCGCCCACCAGCGGGCCCAGCAGGAAGGTGCGCGACGACCACTCGAACAGATTGCCCAGCGACGACGACTCGTAGCCAAAGGCGCCGGTGATGTCCAGGCGCGGGAAGAACGCCGACTTCGCCACGCCGATGCGCGCGTTGGCCGCGGCCATGGTGCGTTCGGCCGCCGCGATGTCGGGGCGGCGCTCCAGCAGGGTGGACGGCAGGCCCGCGGGGATCTGCACCAGCACCGGCTGCAGCGGCTGCGCCGGCATCGTGAACTCCGCCGGCGTCTTGCCCAGCAACACGGCCAGCGCATGCTCGGCCACCGCGCGCTGGCGGTCCACGCCCAGCGCCTGCGATTGCGCCGACGCCAGTTCCGACTTGGCGCGCGCCAGGTCGAGCTCGCTGATGTCGCCCGCGTCGTAGCGGCGCTGGATCAACTGCAGCGTTTCCTCGCGCAACTTCACGGTCTGCCGATACAGCTTGGACTCGGCGTCGTACTCGCGCACCTGGAAGTAGGCTTGCGCCACGTCGGCCTGCAGGGCCAGCAGCACCGAACGGTACAGCGCCTCGCTGGCCTGCTGGTCGGCCGTCGCGGCCTCGACGTTGCGCGACACGCGGCCGAACAGATCGGCCTCGTAGGCCACCGACGCCTGCGCACGCCAGAGCGTGTTGGCCGACGAGGGCGCGTCATCGGCCAGCCCTTGCGAGGCCGGCGACTGGCGTTGGCGCGACGGGCCGAAGGCACCGTCCACGCGCGGGAAGTAATCGGAGCGCGCGTCGCGTTGCAGCGCGCGGGCCTGGGTCAGGCGCGCGGCCGCGGCCTGCAGGTTCTGGTTGGCCTGGATGGCCTCGGCTTCCAGCGCGTCGAGCGCGGGGTCGCCGAAGATCTTCCACCATTCGCCGCGCAGCGCGTCTTCCGACGGCGTCGCGGGCTTCCAGCTGCCGGCCTCGTGGGCCTCCAGCGCGACCGGCGTGCCGGCCGCTTCCTTGTAGCCGGCGGGCGTGCTCACCGCCGGTCTGTCGTACTCCGGTCCCACCGCGCAGCCCGCCAGCACCAGCAGGGAGAACAGCAGGGCGGAGCCGCGAAAATAGCGTTGTTTCATGTCAGGCTCCGTGGATCAATGGCTGGCGCTGGGCGTGTGCGGCGCATGCAGCGGCGCATCGTGATGCGAGGCCGATTGCAGCTTGCGCTTGCTCAGCGTGCGCAGCAGGACGTAGAACACCGGCGTGAGGAACAAGCCGAACAGCGTCACGCCCAGCATGCCGAAGAACACCGCCACGCCCATGGCATGGCGCATCTCGGCGCCGGCGCCGGTGGCGAGCACCAGCGGCACCACGCCCATGATGAACGCGATCGAGGTCATCAGGATCGGGCGCAGGCGCAGACGGCTGGCTTCGATCGCGGCCTCGCGCGGGCTGGCACCCTGCATCTCCAGCTCGCGGGCGAATTCCACGATCAGGATCGCGTTCTTCGCCGACAGCCCCACCAGCACCATCAAACCGATCTGGGTGAAGATGTTGTTGTCGTTGCCCGTGAGATAGACACCGGCCAGCGCGGCCAGCACGCTCATCGGCACGATCAGGATCACCGCCAGCGGCAGCGTCAGGCTTTCATACAGCGCGGCCAGCACCAGGAACACCAGCAGTACGCTGATCGGGAACACCCACACCCCCGCGTTGCCGGCCAGGATCTGCTGGTACGTCAGGTCGGTCCATTCGAACTTCATGCCGCGCGGCAGCGTTTCGGCGGCCACGCGTTCGGCGGCGGCCTGGGCCTGGTTGGTCGAATAGCCCGGCGCCGGTCCGCCGTTGATGTCGGCGGCCGTATAACCGTTGTAGCGCACCACCATCTCGGGGCCGAACGTCTGCTTCACCGTGACCAGCGACGACAGCGGCACCATGTCGCCGGCGGCGTTGCGGGTCTTGAGCTGCAGGATGTCGTCGGGATGCGAGCGGAACGGCGCATCGGCCTGCGCACGCACCTGGAACACCCGGCCGAAGCGGTTGAAGTCGTTCACGTACATCGAGCCGAGATAGATCTGCATCGTGTCGAACACTTCCGTGACCGGCACGCCCAGCTGCTTGGCCTTCACGCGATCGAGGTCCACGTCGAGCTGCGGCACGTTGATCTGGAAGCTCGAGAAGCCCGGGCCCAGTTCGGGCGTCTGCGCGGCCTTGGCCAGGAACGCCTGCGTCGCCTGGTCGAGCGCCTCGTAGCCCAGCGCACTGCGGTCTTCGATCTGCAGCTTGAAGCCGCCCAGCGTGCCCAGGCCCAGCACCGGCGGCGGCGGGAACACCGCCACGAACGAGCCCTTGATGGCGCCGAACTTCTGGTTCAGGGCGGCGGCGATGGCGTTGCCCGACAGCGCGGCGTCCTTGCGTTCGGCAAACGGCTTGAGCGTGACGAACACGATGCCGGCGCTCGAGCTGTTGGTGAAGCCGTTGATCGACAGGCCCGGGAAGGCGATGGCGCTCTGCACGCCCGGTTCCTTGAGCGCGATGTCCGACATGGTGCGGATCACGTCTTCGGTGCGGTCGAGCGAGGCGCCGTTGGGCAACTGCGCGAAGCCGATCAGGTATTGCTTGTCCTGCGCCGGCACGAAGCCGCCCGGCACCAGGTACGAGATACCCACGGTCGCGGCCAGCAGCACGGCGTACACCACCATGGCGGAGCTCTTGCGGCGGATCACGCCGGTCACGCCGGTGGCGTAGCGGTCGGAGCCGCGCGAGAACACGCCGTTGAACCAGGCGAAGAAGCGGCCGAACACCTTGTTCATGGCGCGCGTGAGCCAGTCGGGCTTCTCGTGGTGGCCCTTGAGCAGCAGGGCCGAAAGCGCGGGCGACAGGGTCAGCGAGTTGAAGGCCGAGATCACCGTCGAGATGGCGATGGTCATGGCGAACTGCTTGTAGAACTGGCC
>Ga0160496_1000664_pt1 | contig 12745 bp, 11 predicted proteins | sample DIDPMG_2_FD_108231 | JGI IMG/M metagenome (GOLD analysis project Ga0160496, IMG submission 108231) | Enriched soil microbial communities from UW Madison campus, WI, USA - DID2937_E24_FP MG | ecosystem: Environmental > Terrestrial > Soil > Grasslands | place: USA: Madison, Wisconsin | collected...
GAGAAGTTCTCGCGCTACTTCGACGCGAACACCTACCTGCTGATCACGCGCGCGCTCGATTACTTCGATCCGGCGCGCGCGACCGGCGGCGACCTGGCGCGCGCGCTCAAGCCCGCCAGCGCGGAGTTCCTGCTGGTGTCGTTCTCGACCGACTGGCGCTTCCCGCCCGAGCGCTCGCGCGAGATCGTGCGCGCGCTGCTCAAGAACGGCAGCCCGGTCACCTATGCCGAGATCGACGCGCCGCACGGCCACGACGCCTTCCTGCTCGACGACGCGCGCTACCACGCGGTGATGCGCGGCTACTATGAGCGGATCGCGCTCGCGCTGAACCTGCGTCCCGTGCCCCAGAACCAAGGATTGCCCGCATGACCACCCAGCCCAACGCGGGCGCGTTGCCTGCCCTGCGTCCCGATCTGGCCCGCATCGCCAGCTGGATCGAGCCGTCCTCGCGCGTGCTCGACCTGGGCTGCGGCGACGGCGCGCTGCTGGCCTATCTGCGCGACGCCCGCCAGGTGTCGGGCGCCGGCGTCGAGATCGACGACCATCACGTGATCGAGTGCGTGCGGCGCGGCGTGCAGGTGGTGCAGCAGAACCTCGAAGACGGCCTGGCGCTGTTCGACGACAAGCAGTTCGAGACCGTGGTGCTGTCGCAGACGCTGCAGTCGATGCACCGCACCGAGAAGATCCTGCGCGAGATGGCGCGGGTGTCGCGCTTCGGCATCGTGTCGTTTCCCAATTTCGGCTATTGGCCGCACGGCTGGTCGATCCTGCGCGGCCGCATGCCGGTGACGGGCCAGATGCCCTACCAGTGGTACAACACGCCCAACATCCACCTGTGCACGCTGCGCGACTTCGAAGACCTGGCCCGTTCGCTCGATCTGCGCATCCTCGAACGCGCCACCTTCAACGAAGACCGCGAGGTGCGCGTGCTGCCGAGCTGGCGCAGCACGCTGGCGGTCTACCGCTTCGCCGCGCCCTGAGCCCGCCCCGGTGCCCGCGCCGGGTTGGTAATATGCCGGTTGTTGTTGCAGGCCGGCGCGCGAGGCGAGCCGGCGCCATCGAAGGAGCCGCGCCATCGCCGACCTCACTCAGGCCTCCCGGGTCTATCTCAATCGCCGCGTGGCGCCCCTGCTGGTGCTGGGCTTCGCCAGCGGTCTGCCGCTGGCCCTCACCAGCGGCACGCTGCAGGCCTGGGCCACCGTCGACGGCGTCTCGCTGCAGCAGATCGGCTTTCTCACGCTGGTCGGCACCGCCTACACCCTGAAATTCCTCTGGGCCCCCTTGGTCGATCGCTACGCGCCGCCGCTGCTGGGCCGCCGCCGTGGCTGGATGCTGCTCACGCAGGTGCTGCTCGCCATCGCCATCATGGCCATGGGCCTGATGTCGCCGTCGCAGGCGCTGCTGCCGCTGGCGCTGCTCGCCGTGGCGGTCGCGTTCCTGTCGGCCACCCAGGACATCGCCTTCGATGCTTATTGCACCGACGTGCTGCACAAGTCCGAACGCGGGGCGGGCGCCGCGGTCAAGGTGCTGGGCTACCGGCTCGCCATGATCGTGTCGGGCGGGTTGGCGCTGATCCTGGCCGACCAGTGGCTGGGCTGGGGGCATACCTATGTGCTCATGGGCCTCCTGATGCTGCTGTGCGTGGTGGCCACGCTCATGGCGCCCGAGCCGGAGGTGCCCGCCGCCACGCCGCGCACGCTGGGCCGGGCGGTGGCCGAGCCGTTCCGCGAATTCTTCAGCCGCCGCGGCGCGCTCACGCTGCTGCTGCTGATCGTGCTCTACAAGCTCGGCGATGCCTTCGCGGGCGCGCTGTCCACCACCTTCCTGATCCGCGGCGCCGGCTTCTCGGCCGGCGAGGTCGGCACCGTCAACAAGGTGCTGGGCCTGGTCGCCACCATCGTGGGTGCGCTGGCCGGCGGCGCCATCATGACGCGCTGGGGCCTGTATCGCTCTCTGATGGGTTTCGGCCTGCTGCAGGCGGTGTCCAACCTCGGCTACTGGTTCATCGCCATCAGCCCCAAGAGCCTCGTGACCATGAGCCTGGCCGTGGGCGTCGAGAATCTCTGCGGCGGCCTCGGCACCGCGGCCTTCGTGGCGCTGCTGATGGCGATGTGCAGCCAGCAGTTCTCGGCCACGCAGTTCGCGCTGCTGTCGGCGCTGTCGGCGGTGGGCCGCACCTATCTCGCGGGGCCGCTCACGCCGGTGCTGGTGGGCTACATGGGCTGGCCCGGGTTCTTCGCCGCCACCGTGCTGATCGCGGTGCCGGGGCTGGTGCTGCTGTGGCTGCGGCGCCAGGACATCGACGCGCTCGAAAACGAAAACGCCACGTCAACCTGAACGCCGGGCGCGTTGTCGCGCCCGTGCAACCATGGTGTGTTCCTCAAGTGTCCACGCACTGCAACGGTGCTAATGTAGCGGCCTGCGTTACCCGCGCATCCGGTCTCGGAGAGGGGCCGGTATAACGACACAGCGCGCGCCATCCATGCGCGCGCACCGAGGAGAAGAATCACATGAAGCGACTCGCATCCGCGTTCGCCCTGGCAGGCCTGTGCGCCGCCACGGGAGCCCAGGCGGCCGAATCCAGCGTCACCCTCTACGGCATCGCCGACATCAGCCTGCGCTATCTCAGCACCGGCAACGGCCCCAACAACGACAACAGCCGCGTCAGCCTCGAAAACGGTGCGATCTCGAACAGCCGTTTCGGCCTGCGCGGTGTCGAAGACCTCGGCAACGGCTACTCCACGTTCTTCCGCCTCGAGGGCGGCTTCAACGTGCAGAACGGCCAGCGCTCGGATCCCGATTCGTTCTTCAACCGCCACGCCTACGTCGGTATCGACGGCAAGCAGTGGGGTGCGATCTCGCTGGGCCGCCAGGACACGCCGATGTTCACGATCCTGGCCGATCAATACGATCCGCTCACGGTCGGCAACTACGTGCAGAACTCCTGGCTGCCGGTGGCCATGTCGCGCGCGCGCAGCTCCAACTCGGTGCGCTACCGCAACAACCAGCTGGCCGGCTTCGACGTGATCCTGTCGTACGCCTTCTCCGACAGCTTCGAAGACCACAAGCTCGGCCGCCAGTACGGCGGCACGCTGTCGTACACCACCGGCCCGTTCTCGATCGGCGGCGGCTACCAGCTCACCAACTCCGCCGCGGACTCCGACCTGGAGCAACGCGTCTGGAACGTGAACGCCAGCTACAACTTCGATCCGGTCAAGGTGTTCGCCGGCTACTTCAACGGCCGCGACGAAACCGGCTGGGTCAACGCCGTGATGGGCAGCGAGCTGCCCACCAACGGCCTGCAGCGCAAGGACAACGGCTATTTCCTGGGCGCGACCTGGCAGGCCACGCCGCGCTGGGCCATCACCGGCGCCGGTTACTACGACCGCTCGGAAAACGTCCAGGAAGACGGCGACAAGGGCAAGCGCTACGCCTTCGTCGTGGTCGCCGAATACGCGCTGTCCAAGCGCACGCAGCTGTACGGCACCGTCGACTACAACAAGGTCAAGGACGCCGCCAGCGAAGAGATCTCGCGCGGCAGCCAGGTCGGCGCCGGCGTGGGCATCCGCCACATCTTCTGATGCCGGGCGCGCGGCCTTGCGCCGCGCACGGAAAAACGGCCGTGCTGCCCGCAGCACGGCCGTTTTTTCATGGGGCGCAGGCCGCTGTCAGGCGCGCGCCGCGCCGTGCTGGCGCACGATCAGCACGTCGCAGGGCAGGGCCTCAAGCAGCTTCTCGGCCACGCTGCCGATGGCGGTGCGCAGGATGCCGGTCAGACCGTGCGTGCCGGTCACGACCAGGTCGCAGCGGCGCTCGAACACGAAGGGCGAGAGCAGGGTCTCGGGCTGGCCGGCCTGGATCACGATCTCCGGGCGCGCGTGCCCGGCCAGCTCGGGCGTGTCGCGGACGAACGACTCGGCCTTCAGCAGCGCGTCCCTGCGCAGGTGTTCGGCGATGACTTCGGCCGGCAGCGCATCGGCCTCGGGCGGCACGGCATAGGCGTGGAACAGCGTCAGGCGGGCGCCCGGCGCCACCGCCAGCGCCGCGCGCAGCGCCTGGCGCGAGCCTTCCGAGAAGTCGGTGGCAATGACCACGTCCTGGTAGGGCTTGCGCGGGCGCGCCTTCACCACCAGCACCGGCTGGCGCGCGACGCGGGCCAGCCGCTCCACCGTGGTGCCCAGCAGCAGCCGGCCGAGCGTGGTTTCGCGCGCGATGCCGGTCACGATGAGGCTGGCGGACTCGCGCGTGGCGGTATCGAGGATCGCATCGACCGGATGGCCCCTGACCACCAGGGCCTGCGTGGGCACGCCGGCCTCGGCCAGGTCGTCGGCCAGGCGCTGTTCGGCCAGCGCCTTGTGATCGGGCGTGAGGCGCTTCCAGGCGGGCGTGGTGAGCGCGGTGGCCGGGGGCGGCTCCATCACGTGGAGCGCGACCAGCCGGGTCTGGTGCTGGCGGGCCAGCAGGAGCGCACGGTCGAGCGCGCGGTCGCTGCGCGCGCTCAGGTCGGTGGCAAGCAAGAGGGTCCCGAGATGGTTCATCTGTTTCTCCTTTTTGGGGCGCCGCGGCATCCTGACGGACGTGGCGCGATGATTCCATTCTGGGCCGGCGCGGCGCGGCGTGCCTTGACCGGCGTCAACGCCGGCGCACGCACCCGGCGGCTCACCTAGAATACGGACTTCTCATGCCGTCCCGGTGCCGTTTGCCATGCCCGTCGAAGCCTCCACCCTGCTGCTGCACGCGCTCTATCTGGTGGCCATCGTGGCCGAAGCCATGACGGCCGCGCTCGCCGCGGGGCGGCGCGACATGGATTGGTTCGGGGTCTGCGTGATCGCCTGCGTCACCGCGCTGGGCGGCGGCTCGCTGCGCGACGTGCTGCTGGGCCACTATCCGCTGACCTGGGTGGCGCACCCCGAGTACCTCGGCATGACCGCGGGCGCGGCGCTGCTGACCGCGCTGTGCGCCCGGGCGCTGCGGCATCTGCGCAGCCTGTTCCTGCTGCTCGACGCGCTCGGCCTGGTGGCGTTCACGGTGATCGGCTGCAAGGTGGCGCAGTCGATGGACCTGCCGCTGACGATCGTGCTGGTGAGCGGGATGATCACCGGCTGCGCCGGCGGGGTGCTGCGCGACGTGCTGTGCAACGACATCCCGCTGCTGTTCCGCAGCGAGCTGTATGCCAGCGTGTCGCTCCTGACCGGGGTTCTGTACCTGGTGCTGGACCAGTATCTTGGCCTGGTGTCCCTGGCCGTGCCGGTGGCCCTGGTGGTGGGCCTCGCGTTCCGCCTGCTGGCGTTGCGCTTCAACTGGCAGATGCCGAAGTTCGTCTATCGCGACGACTGGCATTGAGGGGCGGGCGGCCGCGCGGCCGCACCGCCCTCGGGGCAGATCAGTACAGGCCCTGATGACGCATGGCGTCGGCCACCTTGACGAAGCCGGCGATGTTGGCGCCGTCCACGTAGTTGACGTAGCCCTCGGCCGCATGGCCGTGGCGCACGCAGTTTTCGTGGATGTCGCGCATGATCGCGTGCAGACGGGTGTCCACTTCCTCGCGGGTCCACGACAGGCGCGCCGCGTTCTGGCTCATTTCCAGGCCCGACACGGCCACGCCGCCGGCGTTGCTGGCCTTGCCCGGCGCGTACAGCACGCGCGCGTCGATGAAGGCGCGGGCCGCGGCCAGCGTGGCGGGCATGTTGGCGCCCTCGGCCACGCACTTCACGCCGTTCTTGATCAGCACGCGCGCGTCCTCGATGTCGAGCTCGTTCTGGGTGGCGCAGGGCAGGGCCACGTCCACCGGCACGTGCCAGGGGTTCTTGCCGGGCACGAAGCTCAGGCCGAACTTGCGGGCGTAGTCTTCGATGCGACCGCGCTGCTCGTTCTTCACCTGCATCAGCGCGGCCAGCTTTTCCTTGGTGAAGCCGGCCTCGTCGACCACGGTGCCGCTCGAATCCGAGGCGGTCACGACGCGCGCGCCCAGCGCCATGGCCTTCTCGATGGCGTACTGGGCCACGTTGCCCGAGCCCGAGACCGACACGCGCAGGCCGTCGAACGAGGTGCTGATACGGCGCAGCATCTCCTCGGCGAAGTACACGGTGCCGTAGCCGGTGGCTTCGGGGCGGATCAGGCTGCCGCCGAAGGCCAGGCCCTTGCCGGTGAACACGCTGGCCGCCGAGTTCGACAGCTTCTTCATCATGCCGGCCATGAAGCCCACTTCACGGGCGCCCACGCCCATGTCGCCGGCCGGCACGTCGGTGTCGGGGCCGAGGTGGCGATAGAGTTCGATCATCAGGGCCTGGCAGAAGCGCATCACTTCGGCGTCGGACTTGCCCTTGGGGTCGAAGTCGGAGCCGCCCTTGCCGCCGCCCATGGGCAGCGTGGTCAGGGCATTCTTGAAGGTCTGCTCGAAGCCCAGGAACTTCAGCACCGACAGGTTCACGGTGGGGTGAAAGCGCATGCCGCCCTTGAACGGGCCGATGGCCGAGCTGTGCTGCACGCGGAAGGCGCGGTTGACGCGGGCGCGGCCCTGGTCATCGGTCCAGCAGACGCGGAACTGGATCACGCGTTCCGGCTCGACCAGGCGTTCGAGGATCGCCTGTTCGGCGTACTGCGGGTGCTTTTCGAGGAACGGCCAGAGGCTGATCATCACCTCCTCGACCGCCTGCATGAACTCGGGTTGATGGGGGTCGCGGGCGGCCACGCCCTTCAAGAAGTCATCCAGGCCCTGCAGTTTCACGGTGTTCTCCGATGCCGCAAAAGCGTGCGGCAATGTTCCTGATTGGTGCATAAACAGAACCAAGTCGGTGCGCGTGTGTCTGATCGCACTGCTTTGGTGCGCGGCGATTGTGGAGGAAATCCGAGGCCGCTGCAAAGCCCGCGCCCGCGTGAAAGATGGGGGCGGATAGGCCAGAAATACAGGGGACGCATCAAAAAGCCGACGCGACGACATCGCGTTGGCCGCGGCTCGGAAAGGCCGCTATTTCAGAGACAAATATCTATATGTCCCTAAATTATTAGGGACCGGACCGGGTGGCACTTCCGAGGGTTCATACAGGGAAAAACCACGCCCACGGACCGCAGGGAGAGCAGCGAAAAAATATTTTCGCCGTAATATGTCCCCGTATTATTCGGGCTTCAGTTTGAAGTCGTAGTCAATGGTCAGCGGGGCGTGATCCGAGAAGCGCTCGTCCTTGTAGATCGCGGCCGATTTTGCCCGGGCGGCGATGCCGGGCGTGGCGATCTGGTAGTCGATGCGCCACCCGACATTCTTGGCCCAGGCCTGGCCGCGATTGCTCCACCAGGTGTACTGGTCGGCCCGGTCATCAACCTGGCGGAACACGTCGACGAAGCCGCGCTGGTCGAACACCTCGGTCAGCCAGGCACGCTCTTCCGGCAGGAAGCCCGAGTTCTTCAGGTTGCCCTTCCAGTTCTTCAGGTCGATTTCCTTGTGGGCGATGTTCCAGTCGCCGCAGATCACGAATTCGCGGCCGGTCTTGCGGTGCTCGTCCATCAGGCCGTCGAGCCAGGGCGCGAAGGCGGCCAGGAAGCGGTACTTCGCCAGCTGGCGCTCGTCGCCGCTCGAGCCCGAGGGCAGGTAGGCACTGATCACGCTCAGGTCTTTCCAGTCGGCGCGGATGATGCGGCCTTCCAGGTCGAATTCCTCGCATTCGAAGCCGCTCACCACGCGCTCGGCCGGGTTGCGCAGGTAGATGCCCACGCCGCTGTAGCCCTTCTTCTCGGCATGGTGGAAGTGGCCGGTGTAGCCGGGCGGATGACGCAGCTCGTCGGTCAGGTCGCCGTCGGCGATCTTGATCTCCTGCAGGCACAGGATATCGGCGGCGTGGGTTTCCATCCACGGTTGCAGGCCCTTGCGGAAGGCCGAGCGGATGCCGTTGAGGTTGAGCGAGGTGATGCGCAGCAAAACATGACTCCTGAATTCGGGGGCGGGCCCTTTGGCCGGCGGGCGTCGGACGGATACGCGTCGACGCGGTCAGGCCTGAACTTTAACCGACCCGGGGGACGGCGGGCGGCGGCCCGCGCGGCCGGGCCCGCTCGCCGGGGCGCGGCGCGTGCGACCAGGCAGAAAACAGCCGGATCGCGGATAATGGCGGGGTTTGTCAACCTTTACGCCTGGGAACGATCCGCATGTCCGCCGCCGCCTCCACCGCCCTTCAGTTCGTCCGTTTCGCACTCGATGAGAGCGTGCTGCGCTTCGGCAGCTTCAAGGTCAAGTCGGGCCGCACCAGCCCGTATTTCTTCAACGCCGGCCTGTTCAACAGCGGCCGTTCGGTGGGCAAGCTGGCCCAGTTCTACGCCCAGGCGCTGCTGGATTCGGGCGTCGAGTTCGACATGCTGTTCGGCCCCGCCTACAAGGGCATCCCGCTCGCCACCGCCACTTCGGTGGCGCTGGCCGGCCACGCCCAGGCGCAGGGCCGCGACTTTCCGTTCGCCTACAACCGCAAGGAAGCCAAGGACCACGGCGAGGGCGGCACGCTGGTCGGCGCGCCGCTGGCCGGCCGCGTGGTCATCATCGACGACGTGATCACGGCCGGCACCTCGGTGCGCGAATCGGTCGAGATCATCCGCGCCGCGGGCGCCACGCCGGCCGCCGTGCTGATCGCGATGGACCGCATGGAGCGCGCCGGCGCCGACGATGCGCTGTCGCCCCACTCGGCCGTGCAGGACGTGGCCCGCACCTACGGCATCCCGGTGGTCAGCATCGCGTCGCTGGCCGACATCATGGCGCTGCTGCAGGACGACGCCCAGTTCGCCGAGCACCGCGACGCCGTCCAGGCCTACCGCAGCAAATACGGCGTATAAGCCGCCGCGCCCCGCGCGCATGAAAAAAGCCGCCGCCCGGTGACAACCCCGGGCGGCGGCTTTTTCGTGGGCGCTTCGGGCTCAGGCGTCGAGCTTTTCCTTGAGCAGGTCGTTGACCTGCTGCGGGTTGGCCTTGCCGCGGGCGGCCTTCATGATCTGGCCCACCAGCGAGTTGAACGCCTTCTGCTTGCCGGCGCGGTACTCGGCCACGATGGCCGGGTTGGCCGCCAGCACCTCGTCGATCATGGCGCCGATGGCGCCCGTGTCGCTGATCTGCTTCCAGCCGTTGGCCGCGATGATCGCGTCGGCGTCGCCGCCTTCCTCGCCCGCCCACATCTTGGCGAACACGTCGCGCGCGATCTTGTTGGAGATCGTGCCGTCGATGATGCGGTTGATGAGCTGGGCCAGCGCGGGCGCCTGCACCGGGGCGTCGGCGATGTCCTTCTCTTCGCGGTTGAGGGTGGCCGAGAGCTCGCCCATGACCCAGTTGGCCGCCAGCTTGGCCTGGCCGGCCGGCAGGGCGGCCGCCACCGCTTCGAAGTAGGCCGCGAGGCCGCGGCTGGTGGTGAGCTGGGCGGCGTCGTAGGGCGTGAGGCCGAAGTCGGCCTCGAAGCGCGCGCGCAGCGCGGCCGGCAGCTCGGGCATGGTCGCGCGGACCTGCTCGATCCAGTCGGCGCCGATCACCAGCGGCGGCAGGTCGGGGTCGGGGAAGTAGCGGTAGTCGTGCGCGTCTTCCTTGCTGCGCATGCTGCGGGTCTCGTCGGCATCGGCGTCGTACAGGCGGGTTTCCTGGACCACCTTGCCGCCGTCCTCGATCAGCTCGATCTGGCGCCGCGCCTCGAACAGGATGGCGCGTTCCAGGAAGCGGAACGAGTTGACGTTCTTGATCTCCGTGCGGGTGCCGAACTCGGCCTGGCCGACCGGGCGCACCGACACGTTGGCGTCGCAGCGGAACGAGCCTTCCTGCATGTTGCCGTCGCAGATGCCGAGCCACACCACCAGGCTGTGCAGCGCACGGGCGTAGGCCACGGCCTCGGCGGCCGAGCGCATCACGGGTTCGGTCACGATCTCGAGCAGCGGCGTGCCGGCGCGGTTGAGGTCGATGCCGCTGGCCGGGCGGCCGTTGGGCAGGTTGAACTCATCGTGCAGCGACTTGCCGGCGTCTTCCTCGAGGTGGGCACGGGTGAGCTGCACCGTGTGCTCCTGCTCGCCGACGAAGAACGAGATCGAGCCGCCCACGACCACCGGCAGCTCGTACTGGCTGATCTGGTAGCCCTTGGGCAGGTCGGGGTAGAAGTAGTTTTTGCGGGCGAACACCGAGCGCGGCGCGATCTCCGCGCCCACCGCCAGGCCGAAGCGGATCGCGCGTTCGGCGGCGCCGCGGTTCATCACGGGCAGGCTGCCGGGCAGGGCCAGGTCGACCACGTTGGCCTGGGTGTTGGGCGCAGCGCCGAAGCGGGTGCTGCTGCCGGAGAAGATCTTGGAGTCGGTGGAAAGCTGCGTGTGCGTTTCCAGGCCGATGACGATTTCCCAGTTCATGGTCAGGCGTCCTGCGTAGCCGGCGTGCGTTGATGCCAGTCGGTTTCTTGTTGATAGCGGTCGGCGAGGGCGAGCAAGCGGCCTTCGTCGAAGTAGTTGCCGATGATCTGCAGGCCCACCGGACGGCGGCCGTCGGCGCCGAAGCCGCACGGCACCGACATGGCGGGCAGGCCGGCCAGGCTCACGCCCAGCGTGTAGATGTCGGCCAGCCAGTCGGCGGTCGGGTCGTCGCGGTTGTCGCCGATGTTCTTGGCCACGGTCGGGGTGACCGGGCCCATGATCACGTCGCACTTGCCCGCGAAGGCGGCCTGGAAGTCCTGCGCGATCATGCGGCGCAGGCGCTGGGCCTGGAGGTAGTAGGCGTCGTAGTAGCCATGCGACAGCACGTAGGCGCCGATCAGGATGCGGCGCTTGACCTCGGCGCCGAAGCCTTCGGCGCGCGAGCGGCTGATCATCTCTTCGAGACCGTCGTAGTTGGCGGTGCGGTGGCCGTAGCGTACGCCGTCGTAGCGCGACAGGTTGCTCGAGGCCTCGGCCGGGGCGATCACGTAATAGGCCGGGATGGCCAGCTCGGTGCGGGGCAGCGAGATCGCGATGCGCTCGGCGCCGAGCTGCTCGAACTGCTTGAGCGCGGCCTCGACCGCGGCGGCCACGTCGGGCGCGAGGCCCGCGCCGAAGTATTCGGCCGGCACGCCGATGCGCAGGCCCTTGAGGGGCTGGCTGCCGGCGGCCTGGTAGCCCTGGGCGGCGGCGTCGAAGGCGGCGCGCACGCGGCCCGGCGCGTTGGTCACGCCGTCGCAGGTCTCGAGGCTGGTGGCGTCGAGCGGATCGAAGCCGCTCATCGGATCGAGCAGTTCGACGAGGTCGCGCGCGCCGGGGGCGAGCGGGCCGGCCTGGTCGAGGCTGGAGCCGAACGCGACCATGCCGTAGCGCGACACGGTGCCGTAGGTGGGCTTGATGCCGCTCACGCCGCACAGGGCGGCGGGCTGGCGTACCGAGCCGCCGGTGTCGGTGCCGGTGGAGGCCGCGATCAGGCGGGCGGCCACCGCGGCGGCCGAGCCGCCCGAGGAGCCGCCGGGCACGGCCTGGGTGTCCCAGGGATTGCGGACCGCGCCGTAGGCGGAGTTTTCGTTGCCCGAGCCCATGGCGAATTCGTCGCAATTCAGCTTGCCGAGCGACACGGCGCCGGCCGCCTGCAGGCGCTCGACCACGGTGGCGTCGAACGGGCTGACGTAGCCTTCGAGCATGCGGCTGCCGGCGGTGGTGCGCCAGTCGCGCGTGACGAACGCATCCTTGTGCGCGATCGGGACGCCGGCCAGCGGGCCGGCATTGCCCTGCGCCAGGGCGGCGTCGGCCGCGCGGGCCTGGGCCAGCGTCAGGTCGGCGTCGACGTGCAGGAAGGCATTGAGCGGGGCGGCCGACTCGATCGCCGCCAGGGCGCTTTGGGCCAGCTCGACGGCGCTCACCTTGCGCGCGGCCAGGGCGGCGCGCAACGCGGCGATGTCGCCGATTTCGGTATGCAGTGCGGGTTTAGCCATGACTTACTCGATAACCTTGGGAACCAGGAACAGACCTTCGGCCTGGGCCGGGGCATTGGCCAGCAATTCGGCGCGGCGTTCCGGGGTCGACGGCTCGATGGGTTTGTCGTCGCGCAGGCGCAGCACCACGTCTTCGTGGGCCGACAAGGGGTGGGCCAGCGGCTCCACGCCCGTGGTGTCGACGGCCTGCAGCTTTTCGATCAAGTCCAGGATGCCGTTCAGTTCGATCTGAGCGGTATCCTGCTGTTCGGGGGTCAGTTCGATGCGGGCCAGCCGGGCAATGCGGGCCACGTCTTGTGCGGTGAGCGCCATGGAAAGAAGACCAAAGGATGGGGAGGCGTAGCGGGGGGTGTAGGACCGGCAGTATGCACAGCCCGAACCCGTTACAAAGCTTGAATAGCCTGCATTTAAGCGCTATTTCCGGTGAAATTATAAGTTATGATTCACGGTTTAATCGCTGCAGTCAGGCGGAGCCGGTGTCGTAGCCCGGGCCGCCGCGTCTCGCGTCACCCCCTAATTCCTGAATCTAGCTGAGCTCCCATGTTCGGATTCCTCCGCAGTTACTTTTCCAGCGATATGGCGATCGACCTCGGTACCGCCAATACGCTGATCTACGTCCGGGGCAAGGGCATCGTGCTGGACGAACCGTCGGTGGTCGCCATTCGTCACGAAGGCGGCCCCAACGGCAAGAAAATCATCCAGGCCGTCGGCCAGGAAGCCAAGCAGATGCTGGGCCGCGTGCCCGGCAACATCGAAGCCATCCGCCCCATGAAAGACGGCGTCATCGCCGACTTCACCGTGACGGAGCAGATGCTCAAGCAGTTCATCCGCATGGTGCACCCCCGCAACATGCTGGC
>Ga0160496_1000670_pt1 | contig 12618 bp, 11 predicted proteins | sample DIDPMG_2_FD_108231 | JGI IMG/M metagenome (GOLD analysis project Ga0160496, IMG submission 108231) | Enriched soil microbial communities from UW Madison campus, WI, USA - DID2937_E24_FP MG | ecosystem: Environmental > Terrestrial > Soil > Grasslands | place: USA: Madison, Wisconsin | collected...
ACATGGGGCGCGGCGCGCAGCAACGGGCGCCGGCACGAGGGCATCGATATCTTTGCGCGGCGCGGCACGCCTGTGCTGGCCGCCACCGAAGGCGTGGTCACGCGCATCGGCACCAACAATCTCGGCGGGCAGGTGGTCTGGGTGATGGGGCCGGGCCGCCAGATGCACTACTACGCCCACCTCGACGGCTATGCCGACATCGCGCGCGGGCAGCTCGTGCAGCCCGGCGACGTGCTCGGTTTCGTCGGCAACACCGGCAATGCGCGCACCACGCCGCCGCATCTGCACTACGGCATCTACGGCGCCGGCGGCGCCCTCAATCCCTACCCGCTGCTCAAGGCGGGCCCGCGCTGAGGCGCGGCGCGCTTAGTCCTTGCGCGCATCCTCGGTGGCCTGCGCCAGTTCGGTCTTGCCGCGTTCGCGCAGGCCGGTGACGGTGCCGGCGCGGTCGCGCGCATCCTTGTGCTGGCCCAGCTTGGACTTGCCCTCGATCCGGTCGATCTCGATCTCGATGCCCACGATGGCCTGCAGCATCTGGTCGATGAAATCGGCCGGGGCATCGGTCATCTTCCAGGGCCGCGGCTGGTCCGCCTCGTGGGTGCGCGTCAGGCGCGCCACCAGGCCGCGCACGAAACGCTCGTCGTCCACGATGCGCAGGCGGCCATGCACGTGCACGACCTGGTAGTTCCAGGTCGGCACCTGGCGGTGATGCTCATGCTTGCTCGGATACCAGTTGGGCGAGATGTAGCCCTCCTGGGCGCTGAACACCACCATCACCGCGTTGCCGTCACGCTGCGTCTGCCAGACCGTGTTGGCGCGCGCCACGTGGGCGCGCAGCACGCCGTGGCCAGCGGCCGCCGGGTCGAACTCGAAGGGCAGGTGATTGGCGTCCAGGCCATCGGCGTCGTGGGTGACCAGCATGCCGAGCGGATGCCCGGTGATGATGCGGAGCAGTTCGTCGCTGCGTTGTTCGGCGAAGTGGGCGGGCAGATACATGGTGCGGGGCGGGTGACGGCTGAGAAGCGCTCATTGTGGGCCGATAGTGGTACATTTTTCAGGTCCATTTATAGGCAGTGTTACTGGTCCACTTATGCCGCGTCGCGCCGATCCTCCCGCCTTGCCGCTGCTCGCCCGCCTCGACCGCGAGGCGGGCGGGGTGGGGCGCCAGCTGCTGCGCCTCCTGCGCGATGCCATCACACGCGGCGAGCTGGCGGCGGGCGAACGCCTGCCGTCCACCCGCGCGCTGGCGCTGTCCATCGGGTTGGCGCGCGGCACGGTCACCGAGGTGTACGACCAGCTGGCCGCGGAAGGCTATCTCGACGCGCGGGTCGGCGCGGGCACCCGGGTCGCCGCGGTGATCGAGCTGGGCGCGCAGCAGGCGCCCTCGGCGGCGCAGGGCGGCGGCGCGCCGCCGCTGTCGTTGCGCGCGCAACATTACGCCGCGCTGGCGCACGGCATGGCGCCGCTGCCGCCGGTGCCGTTCGCGGTGGCGGTGCCCGCCGGCGAGGCCGCGCCCGACGACCAATGGCGCAAGCTGGGCAATCGCGTGCGGGCAAGCCGGGCGGCGGCGCCCGCCACCTACGCCGATCCGCAGGGCGTGCCCGCCTTGCGCGAGGCGATCGCCGACTATCTGCGGCGCGCCCGCGCGGTCACCTGCGATCCGGCGCAGATCCTGATCACGGCAGGCACGCAGCAGGGCCTGTATCTCGCGGCCAAGGTGCTGGCGCAACCAGGCGATACCGCCTGGGCCGAGGACCCCGCCTACCTGGGCCTGATCGCCGTGCTCGAAGATCGCGGTCTCGCGGTGCGGCGCCTGCCCGTGGATCACGAAGGCATGCGGGTCGAAGACGGCGTGGCGCAATGGCCCCGGGCGCGCGCCGCCTTTGTGTCGCCGTCGCACCAGTTTCCGCTCGGCATGCCGATGAGCATGGCGCGCCGCATGGCGCTGATCGCCTGGGCACGCGAGGCCGGCGCCTATGTGGTCGAAGACGACTACGACAGCGAGCTGCGCTACGCCGGCCATCCCTTTCCGTCGATGCAGGGGCTCGATCCCTCGCGCGTGGTCTACCTGGGCACGCTGAGCAAGGTGATGTTTCCCTCGCTGCGGCTGGGTTATCTGGTGGCCCCGTCGCACCTGGTCGATGCCTTCGTCGGCGCGCGCACGCTGATGGACCGGCACGCGCCCACCACCGAGCAGCACGTGCTGGCGGCCTACATGCGCGAGGGCCTGTTCGAGGCCCATATCCGGCGCATCCGCGGCGTGTACGGCGAGCGCTTGCGGTGGCTGGAAGAGGCGATGGCGCGCCACCTGGCGCCGTGGGGGCGGCTCGAGCCGGGCGACCAGGGCATGCACCGGGTGCTGTGGCTGGCGCCCGGCATCGACGACGTGGCGGTGGTGCGGCTCGCGGCCGAGCGCGGCCTGGCCTTGCGGGCGCTGTCGCCGATGTATGGCGGGCCGGCGCGCGAAAGCGGCCTGATGATGGGCTTTGGCGCCTATACGCGGGCGCAGATCGAGACCGCGGCCGTCGAGCTGGGCCGGGTCTGCGCGGCGGTCGCGGCGCGGTCGGCCTGAGCCGGCGTCGCGCCCGCGGCCGGCCGTCTTCAGGCCTCGCCGGACGACTGCTGCGTGAAGGCGCGCACCATGCGCGCGATGTGATCGAACTCCTCGCGCGCGGCGTTGGCCCACTCCGGAATCTCGAAGGGCCCGTCGGGCGGGGTGTCGTCGACATGGGTACGCAGGTCTTCGATCAGTTCCAGCGCCATGGTGGTGGCCTGTTCGTGGCCGCGGGTCGCCAGGGCGATGGCCACGGCAAGGGTCTGGCGCAGGGCCAGCAGGCGGCCGTCGAGTTCGTCGTTCATGGGGGCGATTCCGGGCAAAAACAACATTCTACGTGGCGGCCCGGCACAGCCGCGCGGGCATTGCGCCAGATCAATACCGGCCCGTCGGTCGCCACCCATAATGCTTGCCATGGCGACCCCGATCCCGATCACGATGCATACCCCCACGCCCGCGGCCCAGGCCGCCTGTGCGCCCGAATTCTCCCCTGCGCTGCTGGCGCGCATGGCAAAAAACGGCCCGCGCTACACCTCCTATCCCACGGCCGACCGCTACAGCCCGACGTTTGGCGAGCGCCACTACCGCGTCGCGCTGGAGGCCCGCGCCCGGCGCGCCGGCGAGCCGTTGTCGCTCTACATCCACATCCCGTTCTGCGAATCGGTGTGCTACTACTGCGCCTGCAACAAGATCGTGACGCGCCACCACGATCGCGCCACGCGTTATCTCGCGGCGCTGGAGCGCGAGATCGCGCTGCATACCGAGGTGCTGGGCGAGGGCGAGCCCGTGTCGCAACTGCATTTCGGCGGCGGCACGCCCACCTTTCTGTCGGACGAGGAGCTCGAGCGCCTGATGGCCGTGCTGCGCACGCGCTTCGCCTTCCAGCCCGACGCCGAGATATCGATCGAGGTCGATCCCCGCACCGTGGGCCGCGAGCGGCTCGCCCACCTGGCCCGCCTGGGCTTCAATCGCCTGAGCCTGGGCGTGCAGGATTTCGACGCCGCCGTGCAGCATGCGATCCATCGGGTGCAGCCCTATGCGCAGGTCGAGGCCTTGATGCACGATGCCCGCGCGCTGGGCTTTGCCTCGATCAACATGGACCTGATCTACGGCCTGCCCAAGCAGACCGCCGCGTCCTTTGCCCGCACGATCGAGCAGGTCGGCGTCCTGCGCCCGGATCGCGTGGCGCTGTACGCCTATGCCCACCTGCCGGAGCGCTTCAAGCCGCAGCGCCGCATCCTCGATGCCGACCTGCCCGACGCGGCGGCCAAGGTGGCGCTGCTGGGTAGCGCCATCGCGGGCTTCCTCGCGCTCGGCTATGTCTACATCGGCATGGATCACTTCGCACTGCCCGGCGACAGCCTGGCGCAGGCGCGCGCCGCCGGCCAGTTGCAGCGCAACTTCCAGGGCTACAGCACGCAGCCCGATTGCGACCTGGTCGCGCTCGGCGTGTCGTCGATCGGCCGCATCGGCGATGTCTACGCACAAAACGCCAAGACCCTCGAGGATTACTACGCGCGCATCGAGTCGGGGCGCTTCGCCACCGAACGCGGCCTGCAGTGCACCGCCGACGATCTGGTGCGGCGCGACATCATCATGGCCATCATGTGCCGCGGCGAGGTGGATCTCGCCGCCTTCGTGTCGCATTGCGGCGGCACGTGTGGCAGCGCCTGTCGCAAGACCGACGCCGCGCGGGTGGCCGAGCAGTATGCCCCCGAATGGGCACGCCTCGAAGAGTTGCAGGAGATGGGGCTGTGCACGCTGACCGGCTCGCGGCTCAGCGTGACGCCGACCGGCTGGTACTTCGTGCGCGCCATCGCGATGGTGTTCGACCGGCGCCTGCGCGACGATGCGGTCGCCGGCCGTTACTCCCGCATCGCCTGAGCGCCGGCGCCCGCCTCAATAGACGTCGCGCTGGAACTTCTCCTTCAGGTAGAGCGCCAGCGCGAGGTCGTCCGGCAGGCCGAGTTTCTTCATCGCGCGGCGCTTGTGCGTGCTCACGGTCTTCTTGCTGCGCGACAGCCGCTTGGCCACCTGCGTGACCGATTGCGACTGCGAGATCTGGCGCAGGATCTCCAGCTCGGCGCGGGTGAGCCGGTCTTCGGGATGCACCGGGTTGGCCGCCAGCGAGCGGCCGTTTTTCCAGCCCACGAAGGTGTGTTTGTCGGCCGAGGTGCGGCGGATCAGTTCCGGCAGGAATTCCACGGGGGCCAGCTTGGGCAGATAGGCGTTGGCGCCGGCCTGGAACGCGGCGAACTCGGTTTCGTCCTGGCGGCCGGCCGAGCACACGATCACGGCCATGCCCGGGTAGAGGCGCTTGAGGCGCCGGATCAGGTTGGGCCCGTCGCTCTGCTGGCCGGGCAGGTAGAAGTCGACCACGGCCACGTCGCAGGGGTGCTGGCGCAGGAAGTTGTTGAGCTGGTCGGCGCGCGTCTCGGCCCAGCGCACGTCCAGGTCGGTGAGGGTGCGCAGGTAGGAGGCCAGCCCCAGCACGGTGGCGGGGTGGTCGTCGAGGATGACCACCCGGATCTTCGGGCGCGGGCTCAACGTGTGGCGGCGCACGGAGTAGGGGGCGTTGCCGATATTGGGGTCTGAAAAGACGTCTGGAACGGTGGTCACGGACATGGCGATTCCCGGTAACGTTGCTGCTTTCAGGCAATTCGGGGCCTGAAGGTCCCAGACCGGTACGTTACCGGGGCGCCCCGGCTTCTGGGGCTTGGTCCGGGCATTTGCAGAAACGTCCTACGACCTTGTAGGAAATGTCTTTCAGGCTCGGCGGCGGCCGGCCGGGTTATCCCGGATTCGCGCGCAAAGAGTGCTACAATTGGTGTTCTATCGGGTAATCCGGTCAGGAATGGTGCCGTCGCAGGCGCCACGAGTCCTCTCCGGTGTTTCCATCGGCGCCCCTGGCGCGGGTGTCCGCCCCGAGTTTTTCCCGTTTTCCGGCCGGTGCGCGTTGCGCGGCGGCCTCACAGGTAGATCCAGGCACACGCCATGTTTGTCCTTCCGACACGAACTACGACCGGAAACCTTCGCCCCAAGTCGCGTCAGTGATTCGAGCGTAGGGTTTTGGTGTCGGACAGACAACAGACTCTTCATGCAAGCAGGTGAGAACGCGGCTCCAAGAGGCCGCGTTCGTCGTTTTCAACCCAGGAAAATCTTCGATGGTACAAATCACATTGCCGGATGGCTCGCAACGCCAATACCCGGGGCCGGTCACGGTCGCTGAGGTCGCGCAGTCCATCGGCACCGGCCTGGCCAAGGCAGCGCTTGGCGGGCGGGTGGCGTTCGAGGGCGTCGAGCCCAAGCTGGTCGATACGAGTTTCTCGATCACCACCGACGCCAATCTGGCCATCGTTACCGCGAAGGACGCCGACGGCCTGGATCTGATCCGCCACTCGACCGCCCACTTGCTGGCCTATGCCGTCAAGGAGCTGTTCCCCGACGCCCAGGTCACCATCGGCCCCGTGATCGACAACGGCTTCTACTACGACTTCTCGTACAAGCGCCCGTTCACGCCCGAAGACCTCGAAGCCATCGAAAAGAAGATGGCCGAGCTCGCGCGCAAGGACGAGAAGGTCACCCGCGAAGAATGGACGCGCGACGACGCCGTCAAGTTCTTCAAGGGCATCGGCGAAGACTACAAGGCCGAGATCATTGCCTCGATCCCGTCCAACGAAACGCTGAGCCTGTATCGCGAAGGCGACTTCATCGACCTGTGCCGCGGCCCCCACGTGCCGTCCACGGGCAAGCTGAAGGTCTTCAAGCTGATGAAGGTGGCCGGCGCCTACTGGCGCGGCGACAGCAACAACGAGATGCTGCAGCGGATCTACGGCACGGCCTGGGCCACCAAGGACGAGCAGGACGCCTATCTGCACATGCTCGAAGAGGCCGAGCGCCGCGACCACCGCAAGCTCGGTCGCGACCTCGACCTGTTCCATTTCCAGGATGAGGGCCCCGGCCTGATCTTCTGGCACCCCAAGGGCTGGACGCTGTGGCAGCAGGTCGAGCAGTACATGCGCTCGGTCTACATCGACAACGGCTACCAGGAAGTGAAGGCGCCGCAGATCCTCGACCTGTCGCTCTGGAAGAAGACGGGCCACTGGGACAACTATCGTGAAAACATGTTCACGACGGAATCCGAGAACCGCGTCTACGGCCTCAAGCCGATGAACTGCCCGGGCCACGTGCAGATCTTCAATTCGGGCCTGCACTCCTATCGCGAACTGCCGCTGCGCTACGGCGAATTCGGCCAGTGCCACCGCAACGAACCCTCGGGCTCGCTGCACGGCATGATGCGCGTGCGCGGCTTCACGCAGGACGACGGCCACATCTTCTGTACCGAAGACCAGCTCCAGGACGAGTGCGCCGACTTCACGGCGCTGCTGCAGAAGGTCTATCGCGACTTCGGCTTCACCGAAGTGCTGTACAAGGTGGCCACGCGCCCCGAGAAACGCATCGGCAGCGACGAGATCTGGGACAAGGCCGAAGAGGCCCTGATGGAGAGCCTGCGCCGCACCGGCTGCGAGTTCGAAATCTCCCCGGGCGACGGCGCTTTCTATGGCCCGAAGGTCGAGTACACGCTGAAAGACGCCATCGGCCGTCACTGGCAGTGCGGCACGATCCAGGTCGATTTCTCCATGCCCGTGCGCCTCGGCGCCGAGTATGTCGACCAGAACGACCAGCGCCGCGCGCCCGTGATGCTGCACCGTGCGATCCTCGGTTCGCTCGAGCGTTTCATCGGTATGCTGATCGAAAACCACGCCGGTGCGATGCCCCCGTGGCTCGCGCCCGTGCAGGTCGCGGTGTGCTGCATTTCCGAGCATTCCGCCGACTATGCGGCACAAATAACACAAAGCCTGAAAAAACAAGGCTTTAGGGCTCAAGCCGATTTGCGCGGTGAAAAAATCACTCGTAAAATCAGGGAGCATAGCCTGCAAAAGATTCCGTACATCCTCGTCGTGGGCGACAAGGAGAAGCAAAACGGAACGGTTGCGGTACGAGGCCTGGGCGGCCTGGACCTCGGCGCCATCGCCTACGACGACTTCGTCAGCCGACTGACCGAAGACGTCGCTACCCGGCGCGCCGTCGTCCAGCCTGAAACCAGCGCTGCTTAATCAACTACTAGGAGTCTTCAACATCGCTACTGAAAAACCCAATCGCATCAACGGTGAAATCCGCGTCCCTGAGGTGCGCCTGATAGGTCTGGACGGGGAACAGCTCGGCATCGTCAAGATCGCCGATGCCTTCCGTCTTTCCGAACAAGCTGACGTGGACTTGGTCGAGATCGCGCCGAACGCCGAACCGCCAGTCTGCCGTTTGATGGATTACGGTAAGTTCAAGTACCAGGAACAAAAACGCCAGGCCGAAGCGCGCTCGAAGCAGAAGGTCATTCAGGTCAAGGAAGTCAAATTCCGTCCTGCGACCGACGAGGGCGACTACCAGGTCAAGCTGCGCAACCTGCGCCGCTTCCTCGAAGAGGGCGACAAGGCCAAGGTCACGCTGCGATTCCGCGGCCGTGAAATGGCTCACCAGGAACTGGGTATGCGAGTGCTGGAGCGGGTTCGCGACGATCTGATCGAATTGGCTCAGGTCGAAGCGATGCCCAAGCTGGAAGGCCGTCAGATGGTCATGGTGCTGGCGCCGAAGAAGAAGGCGGCGCCCGCAGGCAAGGCCGACGCAGCCAACTGATCCCCGGACCGGCCCGGGCGCCTCGCGGCGTCCGGGCCGGTTTGCGTCTGGCATCTGCCTCCTCGCACGGCCCGCCGGCTCACGCCGGTTGGGCCGTCGTGCGCTGTGGGCCGGCGTCCGGTGGATGTGCACGGCGTGGCCGTGCGATGGCGCGGCGACCGCTGCCGCGCTACGATGAATCGAATGCCCGTGGGCGACTGAGACCCGGCGGGCCGTACCAGGTGTCGCGATGCACGTATTGTTTGTGATCGATCCCTTGCCGCTGCTCAAGGCGTACAAGGACAGTTCCGTAGCCATGATGCAGGCGCTCGTCGCGCGCGGTCATACGCTGAGCGTGGCCCTGCAGGGCGATCTCTTCATCGACGAGGGTGTCGTGCGCGCGCGCGCCACGCCCATCGAACTCGTGGCCGGCGCCGACCTGCACGAACACGCCTGGTGGCGCGACACCGCCGACGCGGCCGACGTGCCGCTCAAGTCGTTCGGCGCGGTCGTGATGCGCAAGGATCCGCCCTTCGACATGGAATACGTGTATTCCACCCACCTGCTCGAATACGCGCAGGCCCAGGGCGCCAAGGTCTTCAACGGCGGCGCGGCGATCCGCAACCATCCCGAGAAGCTCGCCATCACCGAGCTGGCCGAGTTCACCGCGCCCACGCTGGTCACGCGCGACATGGCGCGCATCAAGGCCTTCCATGCACGCCACCACGACGTGATCGTCAAGCCGCTCGACGGCATGGGCGGCACGGGCATCTTCCGCCTGCAGGCCAACGATCCCAACACCAACGCCATCCTGGAAACGCTCACCGACAACGGCGCGCGCACCATCATGGCGCAGCGCTACATCCCCGAGATCGTCAAGGGCGACAAGCGCGTGCTGATCATCGGCGGCGAGCCGGTGCCGTTCTCGCTGGCGCGCATCCCGCTGGCCGGCGAAACGCGTGGCAACCTCGCCGCGGGCGGCCGCGGCGTGGCCCAGCCGCTGTCCGAGCGCGACCTGGAGCTTGCACGCGCGGTGGCGGCCAAGACGGCCGGCCGCGGCCTGCTGCTGATCGGCCTCGACGTGATCGGCGACTTCATCACCGAGGTCAACGTCACGAGCCCGACGTGCTTCGTCGAGATCACCGAGCAGACCGGCTTCAATGTCGCCGACATGTTCGCCCAGGCGCTCGAGCGCGCCGCCGGCTGACGGACTGCCATGACTGGAATCGTGATTGTCGTGCACGCCCCGCTGGGCAATGCCATGCGCGAAAGCGTGCGGCATGTGCTGGGCGACGCCACCGACACGCTGGCCGTGCACGACATCGCGCCCAAGGACATGCCCGACGACCAGGTGCCCGAGGTCCTGAAGGACATCCTCGAAGAGGATCGCGGGCAGGGCGTGCTGGTGCTGACCGACCTGATCGGCGCGACCCCGGCCAACATCTCCAAGCGGGCGGTGGCCGAGGCGCAGGCCCTGGGGATCCAGTGCTGCGTGCTGGCCGGTCTCAACACGCCGATGCTGCTGCGGGCCCTGACCTATCGCAACCTCACGCTCGCCGAAACGCGTGAGAAGGCGCTGGCGGGCGGCGTTCAGGGCTGCTTGCGTGTAGACTGACGGGCAGACGTTTGCTCCATCCTGCGCAGGCGCCATCCATCCGGGGGCGCCGGTGCCGATCATAAGAAACGCCGCGGTTCGCTGTGGTCACAAGTACTATGCCTACAAAAGACATCGTCATCAGCAATAAGCTCGGCCTGCATGCCCGGGCTGCGGCCAAGCTCACGCAGCTGGCCAGCAAGTTCAGCAGCGAAATTTTCATTTCCCGCAACGCGCAGCGCGTCAACGCCAAGAGCATCATGGGCGTGATGATGCTGGCCGCGGGCCTGGGGGTCACGGTCAAGATCGATGCGTCGGGCGCCGATGCCGATCAGGCCCTGGCGGAGATTGAATCCTTGTTCGACAGCAAATTCGGTGAGCAGGAATAGGCCAAACCCCTCCGACACGGCTGCCGCGGGACAGCTCCCGGCCGCCGCGTCCGACTCGACCATATCCCCCGACGGGGCTGGCTGCGCCAGCCCCGTTGTTTCTTTGTTCGGCAAGGGCGTGGCCCGGGGCTTCGCCATCGGCCGTGCCGTCGTCATGGGCGCCGCGGCGCTCGAGGTGGCGCACTACCGCATTGCCGCCGAAGACGTCGCCAGTGAAACGCAACGCCTGTCGCAGGCGCTGCTCAAGGCCCAGGCCGACCTGCTCGAGCTGGCCGAAAACCTGCCCGACGACGCGCCGCGCGAACTCGGCGCCATGCTCAACGTGCACCGGCTGCTGCTCGGCGATCCCCTGCTGGCCGAGCAGGCGCAGGCGCTGATCGCCGAACGCTTCTACAACGCCGAATGGGCCCTGACGGCCCAGGGGCAGTTGCTGGGCGAGCAGTTCGAGGCGATGGACGACGAATACCTGCGCGAGCGCGGCGGCGACGTGAGGCAGGTCATCGAGCGCGTGCTGCACGTGCTCGCAGGCACCTCCGCCATCCTGCCCGACGGCGCCGACGTCGACGGCGACGACCCGCTGGTGGTGGTGGCGCACGACATCTCGCCGGCCGACATGCTGCGCCTGCGCGGCGGCCGCTTCGCCGCGTTCGTCACCGACCTGGGCGGCCCCACCTCGCATACCGCGATCGTGGCGCGCAGCATGGGCGTGCCGGCCGTGGTGGCCATGGGCAACGTGCGCGAGCTGGTGCGCGACGGCGACATGCTGATCGTCGACGGCGCGGCCGGCGTGGTGGTGGTCAACCCCTCGCGCCGCATCCTCCAGGAATACCGCGCGCGCCAGCGCACCTACGCGGAAGAGCGCGCCACGCTCGCGCTGCTGCGCGACGAGCCTTCCGTCACGCTCGACGGCATCGACGTGGCGCTGCACGCCAACATCGAGCTGCCCGAGGAGGCCAGCCTGGCGCTGGCCCAGGGCGCGCAGGGCATCGGCCTGTTCCGCAGCGAGTTCCTGTTCATGGGCCGCGCCGACCTGCCGGGCGAAGAAGAGCAATACGAGGCCTACGCCTCGGTGGTCAAGGTGATGGCCGGCCGGCCGGTCACGATCCGCACCCTCGACATCGGCTCCGACAAGACGCTCGATGGCGAGGCCACGGTGGCCACCAATCCGGCGCTGGGCCAGCGGGCGATCCGCTACTGCCTGGCGCGGCCGGAGATGTTTGCCACCCAGCTGCGCGCGATCCTGCGCGCCTCGGCGCACGGCACCGTGCGGCTGCTGGTGCCCATGATCGCGCACATGCACGAGGTCAAGGCCGCGTTCGCCGCCATCGAGGCCGCGCGGCGCGAGCTCGATGCCCGCGGCCAGGCCTATGCGGCGCACATCGAGGTGGGCGCCATGGTCGAGGTGCCGGCGATCGCGATCGCCATCGAGCCGTTCGCCCAGGCGCTGGACTTTCTCTCGATCGGCACCAACGACCTGATCCAGTACACGCTGGCGATCGACCGCGGCGACCACGACGTGTCGGAGCTCTACGATCCGCTCCATCCGGCCGTGCTGCGGCTGGTCGCCAACACCATCAATGCGGGCGAACGCGCCGGCATCCCGGTGGCGGTCTGCGGCGAAATGGCGGGCGACGCGCGCCTGACCCGGCTGCTGCTGGGCCTGGGCCTCACCGAATTCTCGATGCATCCGCAGCAATTGCTGGATGTGAAACGCGAGATCCGGCGGGCCCATTCCAATGCGCTGCGCGTAAAGGTGGCCACGGCCCTGAACCGCGCGCTGCCGGTCGATCTCGACACGCTCGACCAGGCCTGAACCGAAGGCGCCCGCGCGGCGCCTTCGGTAGCTCCACCGTCTTCCCGTCCATTGCCCGAAAGCCCCGGCAGGGCTGCCGGCGATCATGTTGCGGCGCAGCATCGCAAGTCGACGTATTCGTGGCTTCGGCAGTCGCGGTTCCAGAATGTGAGCTGTGATGCGGCCCTAATTGCGATTTCTGCGCAGTGTGTGCGCAAAACACAACGTTTTCCCTGATTTACAACGTGTGCTTCGAGCAAGGCGGGTTTCCTATTGCGTCGCAACATCGACAGGCATAGGATGAGCTTGCAGGCAGTTGAAAGCCTTGCAGTGTCCAAAGCGCCTTTCTCAGAGGAGAGCATCATGGGCGATGCCATTCGCAGCAAACCGGCCACCGGCCGTACCCGACTCACCCAAGCTTTTGGCTGGCAGCGCGTGCGCGCCGGTGCCAATGGCGCGCTGGGTTTCGTCGGTGATGTGCTGCACGCCATGGATGCCGGCCGCCGCCAGCACCCGGTGATTTCGGCGTATCGGCGTTGATCGTTCCGTGCGCGCCCGCAGTCGTGGCGCGCCGGGCGATTTGACTCAGGCCAGCCCGCGGGCTGGCCTGATGCATTCC
>Ga0160496_1000674_pt1 | contig 12535 bp, 10 predicted proteins | sample DIDPMG_2_FD_108231 | JGI IMG/M metagenome (GOLD analysis project Ga0160496, IMG submission 108231) | Enriched soil microbial communities from UW Madison campus, WI, USA - DID2937_E24_FP MG | ecosystem: Environmental > Terrestrial > Soil > Grasslands | place: USA: Madison, Wisconsin | collected...
CACGAACACACCGCCCCAGGCCGACTGCATGGCCAGGTCCAGCTGCTCCACCTGGCTGGGCAGGTAGCCCAGTTCCGGCAGGGTCTTGACCTTGCTGGAGGAACTGGCGCTGGAATGCAGGATTCGCAGCACCACATCGAAGCCCCCCACCGAGGGGTGGCTCTGGTAGCGCAGGGTGAAATCGCGGTCCTTGTTGCGGATCGGGATCATGGCCTGCTGCGGCAGGCGGGCATTGAAGGCGGCATCCGAGCGTGACAATTCCTCGGCCTGCACGGTAAAGGCGGCGCTGACCGCATCAATGACGATCTGCGCCGGATAGCTGCCGATGCGGCGTATCACGCCATCCACGCGGGCATTGAGCACGGCATAGTCGCCGCGCACCTCGAGATGGGCATCGCTGGCGCCGATCTCGATGGCGCGCCCGACCATGTCGGCGAAGTAGTTCAAGGGCTTGGACTCGGCGATGATGACGTCGATGCCCGATACCGCTCTGGTCGCCGCTTCCTCGTGATTAGCCGCGACCTGATACTCAAGGATCTCGAAGACGATAGGTTCGGCCGTGAAGAACATGCGAGGCGTTTTACCGTCGCGCTTGAACCGGTCAAGGATGTGGAACCACTCCGAGGACAGGTTCACGCCCCGGGTGGCGACCACCGCAATCAGGCCCGCTTCCATGTTGAGCACGGCGATACGCTCCGGGTTGAAGGCGCGGTATTTCTGGGCCGGCCACATCTCCATCACGCTGCGGAACTGCGGCAGTTCCTCGGCGCGCCGGAGATGGGCCATCTCCAGGCCCGCGGATGGGGTGCGGTCGGGGAGCGCGCTGGTACTGCCCGCGCTACCCGTGCTACCCGTGCTACCCGTGCTTCCCACGTTGCTTATCTTGGCCATGCTGCTCATGTCCGTCACACTGGCCATCAGCGCAAGGCCGGCTTCGTGTTGACCATGTTGATGCGCTCGCCCGGGCTCTGCGGCTTGCCGCCGAATTCGAGCGCCGTCGTGCGGGCGCCGACCGGGAGCTGGCTGGCCAGATGACGTGCCTGGGCGTCCGGCGTGATCAGTGAGCGTGAATCGTCGCTGCCCTTGGGCACCGACAGGAACAGGCAAGTCTCCTGTTGCTGGCAGGCCTGCACCGCAGCGTCGCGTTTGGCGCTACCTGCCTTGCTGCCGTCGTGCGGACTCCTGGTCAGCAGCACGCCTTCTTCCATGAGCGCGATGTACTTCCACGGTCCCATCTTGCGTACCGGCCCAGGCACGGCGACCACGCGGGACTGGCCGTTGATGTCGAGTTCGGCCTTGTAGTGGCGGTCGATCCCGTACAGGGCCAGCAATACCGGATTCTTTTCGACCACGGGTTCGGCAGGCTCCTTGCCGACGTTCTTGCCGGCCGGTCTGAGGCGGGGGGCAAACTCCCGCTCGCCGGCCTGCTTGGCCAGCTTGATCATGTCGCCCAGGGTCGCGCCCTGGTCCAGGTGACTGATGGACGCGTCAGCTGCTGCCGCTGCTGATGCGGTTGCTGTGGTTGCAGCCGTTGTTGCTGCTGCCGGCGCTGCAGTCCCCTGGCCGCGTGAGACCTGCGCGGTACCCAGCAGCAAGGCAGTCAGCGCAACCATCAATGGCAGATTAGAAGTCTTTACCTTTTGCATAATATTTTCCAGAGAGCTTGAAATGGATCTTTTCCATGGATGGGCCCGCCTTGTCCGTGTCGAGTTCGACGCTGAAGGTGTCAAGGGCCACATAGTCGTCCAGCACGATGTTTTCCAGCGTCCACAGCGGCCCCTCGATGCTCCAGGCGGCGTTGACCACCGGGCGCACCAGCTGGTTGACATCGCCTTTCCCGGCGAACAGTGTTGCCGGCTCCACCTTGACCTTGATGTCCACCATGGACAGGTCCTGCAGGGTGCTGAAGAACTTCGACGACACGGCACTGCGCAGCGGCAGCGCCGCGCGCATGAGTTTCGGTGGGGCTGCCGACGCGGTCGGTACGACGCCGTCGGCGGTGGTTTCCTCCAGCCGGTGCTGCGTCACCAGCCGGGCGCTGGTCAGGTCGTCGGGCTTGAAGACGTCGTATTGCGGCTGGCCCATCGCCGAGGGTGGCAGCGCCTCGCCGAATTCGGCAAAGTTGCCGTAGCTGCGGCTCCATGAGGCGTTGCACAGGGCGGGAGTGCATTCCACCTTGCTCAGCCGCCAGCCATTGATCTGCAGCGGGATCTGCTTGAGCCCACCGACCATGCGGCGCAGGCTGGTCTGGCCGGTGCCGGTGATGGCGGCCAGATCGCCCTCGATCCTGGTTTCGTAGACGATATTGGGATCGCTGGCCAGGCGTGCCTGTTCGTCGGCGATGCGCTTGTCACGGGCCAGCTTGTAGCTGACCCCGCTGAAGCCGGCCGCGAACACCACGGCCGACACCGCCAGCAAGGCGAGGATCTGGCGGATGTCGGGAATCTTCTTCAGGCGCGCCTTGGTCGTGATTTCGTCCAGCACCAGGTCCCAGTCGATGTCTTCCACATTGCCCAGCAGATCGACCGCGCCGACGCGTCGTACCGCGCCTACGTCGGTCAGTTGCAGGAAGGTGTTGATGCGTTCCGTCACCACCTCGGCGCTGCCGATGACATCAAATCCCGGCACCGGTTGTCCGTCGCGCAGCACGATCACGCAGCAGCGCCTGGCATCGACATGGAAGGCGAAGACTTCCTCGCCACCGTGCGAATAGTTCTCGCCCAGCAGCAGCGCCAGCGAGACCAGTGCGCCACGCCCCTTGCCATGGCCGCCCGGGTTGGAGGAGAAAAATCCGATCTGCGTGCCATCAGGGGTGACGCAATAGCTGTGCTCGCCTTCGCTACGGGCGGCGGTGAAGAGCTTGCTACGCTCGCCCTTGTTCAGCGGCACCCAGCGCAGGCCAGCCACCAGCGCCACCTTGTTCTTCTGGAAGATGCGGCTGTGGTCCACCTCCGGCCTGGCCGGGCGTGCCGGTTTCTTGTTGAGTAGAGTCTTAAACATCGGTCAGCCGCGGAGTGATCAGGATCACGAAGGATTGCCGTACGTTGGCGGCGGTCTTGCTGGCGGCCAGGCCATCGACGCTGCCGCTGTTGCTGGAATTGGCCTGGGCCTGGTCATACCCGAGCATGACCAGCGTTTCGCCCGAGGGCACCACCATGCGCTGGCCGACGGTGAAGGCGTTCACGTTGGGCAGCTGGATGGTCTGCCCGGCCGAACTGAACGAGGGCAAGCCCTTCAGGCTGGAGATGTTGACGTAGGTCTGCAACAGCACCTGATTGGAATCCAGCACCACCGGCAGGAAGGCCAGGGACATGCCGGTACTGATCTGGCCTGGGGCCAGGCTGGGCCCGGTGGTGGAGACGCTGCCCACCTGTCCGCCGGCGACGACCGCCGCCTGGGTCTGCTTCAGATAGGCCTGCTGGTTGACCACCATCAGGGGTACCGAGACCCGGTTGGAGGTCACGGCCACGCCGGAATAGGTGGTCGAGACGCGGCCGAAGGTCTTGAGCAGCTTGATCAGCGCGGTATTGCCATTGCCGTTCTGGTAGCCGATGGTGAAAGGGCTGCCGGACTGGCTGGGTAACAGCGCTGCGGGCGCCGAGGAGGTGAAATTGTTGCGGACCACGTTCCAGTCGATGCCGGCCGAGAACTCGTCGTTCAGCTGCACCGACAGGACCTGGATTTCCAGGCTGACCTGGCGCATCAGCGACTTGTTGACCAGTTCGACGTAGCTTTCCACGGCCTTCATCGGCTCGATGGCGTCGGTCACCGTGATGACCCCGGATTTGGCATCGACCGAGAATTTGCCGCCGCCGGAGACCAGGGATCCCAGGGTCTTTTCGATGCCGCCCCAGAAGTCGGACTCGAAATCCATGCTGGCCGAGCTGCTGCCACCACCACCACCTCCTCCGCCACCTCCACCACCACCACCTTCACCCGTCGAGGCCGACAGCGACGCCGTGTACTTGAAGGAAGAGCTCAGCGTCTTGACGAAGAAGGTGCGGGTGCTGACGCGATAGAAGAGGATGCGGTCGTCCTCGTATTTCCATTGCAGTCCCGCGCGCACGGCCACGTAATCCAGCAGGCCCGCAAAGGAGCCGGCGTAATTGAGTTCGTAGGTGTTGCCGTAGGACTGGTTGCTGAAGCTGAGGTCGCTCAGGCCTTTTTCGCCAAAGGCGCTTTTCTCGCTGGCCGCGCCCTGCGGCCCCGCGCCTGGAAGCGGCTGGGCAACCGCGGCCAGTGCGGCACCTGCTGCACCTGCGGCACCGGCTGTGCTGCCGACGGTAAAGCGCGAGGCCGGCAGCAGGGCGTCGGGCGTGAGCAGCATGGGTACGCCGGTCTCGCTGGCGATACGCTCGACGATGGTGGCCACCGAATAACGGCCCGGGAAGCGGAAGGCCACTTGACGCATCGCATCCGGCAAGGCCGCCTCGCGGGAGAGGGGCATGGAGCGCGTGGCGATCATCAGGCGTGTGTCCTTGACCGCATAGGCCGGGCGCGGCTGGGCCGTCATCAGTTCGGCACGCGAGCTGTCGGTGCGGCTGACGACCTTGTCCAGGGTCTGGTCGGCCTGGCGCCAGGTGCTGCATGCGCTACACAGCATGCTGGTGGCGACCACCAGCGGAAGGGCGCGGCCGGCGCGGCGAGCGTGCGGCGCAGTGGAGCGGGCAAGAGCTTGCCCGGGGGCGATGATGTGTTCGATTTTCATGATTTTGCGTGATGGACCTAGCGGGCCTTGCCTTCCAGATAGCGGCCGATGCGGATGATGCGCAGCTCGCTGTTGATGCGCGCCTGCACCGGATAGTCGGTGGTGGCCAGCGACTCGATGACGGCGCTGACGACCTGCTCGATACGGCCCGACAATTGCAGCTCGGTCTCGATGGGGAAATCGCGGGGGGCATCCCACACCAGCTGCCAGCCGGCGTCGCTGCCCCAGCGTTGCAACATGCGCCGCACCGAGACGTCGGTACGGCGTACCTGCCATTGCTGTACGCCGGGATCGGGCTGTTGGCCCAATGCGGACATGGCGATGCCGTCGGACAGCTCGGGGGCAATCGTGTCGCCCTTGGGCAGCCAGGCGGAGGCACGCGCATTGGCGGGTGTCGTTAGCGCAGAAGCTTCTGCTGGTGCGTCAGCCTGCACTTGCGCGCTGTCGGAAACCTGCTCCGTCGCCTGCTGGGCATGGACGGGAAGGCTGGCCGCCATCAGCACGAGCGGGGGCAGCCATTGACGCCCCAGGTGGGTGAGGCGGGTGGGATCAGTAAGGTAAGCCGTGACTTTTTTCATATGGTGATGTCATGCCTAGAGAGCATGGTTGTTACCTGTAAGGAAGAGGTTGAAGTAAGGCTGGTCGGTTTCGCACAGGGTGCTCATGGCGGCCGGATTGAGCGGGGCATAGGGATCGCTCTTGATCACATACACATCGGCCAGCGAAGTGGTCAGTACGCGGTTGGCGTCCAGCGCGACCGCGCCCAGCGCAGAGGTGGTGACTGCCGTGCCGTTAGTCGGTGAGCCGGCCAGACCATGTCGCAGGTTGGCGGTGTTCAAGGTGGATTCCACGCTCTGCACAATGTCCGGACACAGTCGCATGGGCAGCCCCGATACCTGCAAGACCCAGTCGGTATTGCTGCCGGCGATCAACGAACCCAGGAACATCTGCCCACCCCAGGGATTGTTGATCTGGGTACTGACACCAGCACCGCCCCCTACGTATTGGCGGGCCACGGCGGCGCCACTGGCTAGCGTGCTGTTGTTGATGGGTGCGGCGCCGTTATCGTTGGAAAAGAAATCCTGTAACGCCACCGCCGTCTGCCGCAGAAAGTAGGAGGACGAGGTCACCTGCGCCTGATCCAGCTGCTGGCGCAGCAGCGCCAGCGAGGCCACCGCCAGGATGGCGGCAATGGCCATCGAGACGGATAACTCCACCAGCGTGAAACCACATTGACGCAGGTGTGGCGTTGGCGTGCAGGGCAGCCGGGATAGGAGTAAACGATTCATCTTAGTTTGGATTTCAGTAACAGCACGCCGAGGCTGTCGCCAGCGTCCTGGCATGCAGCGGACAGCGCAGCGGGGGCAATTTCCTCGGTCAGGTTCTTGACGATGCGCGGGGCGGCGGCGCCAAAACCTGCGCCGAAAGTGATCGCCGGTACGTTCGTATCGATGAAGAGGCCCCTGGACCAGTCATTTGGATTGCCCATCCCGCCGGGAAAGATCACGAGCGCGTCAGCAACCGGTGCTGACTGCAACAACAGCTCGGCGCACAGCTCCGCCGGTATGGCATTGAGATACAAACCCCATGCCTGGGCCCCGCCATTGACCGGTGCCACGCCCACGGCGCCGCGCAATGGATGCGTCACGGTCACGTTGTTGGTGGCGCGCTGGGTGATGGCGAACTGGCTGAACGCGCCGAACGACACTGCCTGTCGCAAGGACAGGCCGGCATAGCTCGGCAACTGGGCATAGGCCTCGTTGACGCGCTTGATGGCGTCGGCATTCTGCGTCGCGAGTTCGTTGACTGTCTGTTGATGGAGCAGCGTGGTGGCGCCCACGAGACTGCCCACGACGATCAGGCCGGCCAGGGCCATGACCACGGAGAGTTCGACCAGCGTGTAGCCGGATTGTTGGTTTTTCATGGGAGAACTCCGATCTTTCCCGGCGGCTCATCGCTGCAGGGAAAGATCGACGCCAAGTACGGCTTACTTCCAGTTGACCATGGCGATGGTCACGGTGTCGTTATTGGTCCCACATGCATTTCCGCCGGACATTGCAGCCACATCCAGCCGGCTGTTATTGTCAGTGCCTTTCACCATGACACCGGCTGGCGGAGCAGTGCCAGTTCCGTCGAACACGGGCATGGTGAGCGCTGCGGCATTGGCTTCTGTAAATGCCGGTGTGCCGACAACGCCTTCCGGTGCGACGATCAGGCCAAGGACACCGGAGGTGGCAGCAGAGCTCACGATATCAGCGCATGCGGCCCGGGGAATGCCGCTATACATCACGGAATAAGCTGTGCCGCCAGCCCCCGCTCCGGTGCGAAAAGCGGTTGTCGATCGCGCCAGGGTCTGATAGCCAAATCGATGGGTCGCCACCCTGGCGTTGGCTGGGCCAGTAATGTCGAAAGCACCGTCGAAAGCGCCTATGCCAATGGCGACCTGGGTGTTCAGGCCGGTGAATTCGGCCACGCGGGCGTACATCTTGTCAATTTGCGTCATCGTGCGCGGGATACTGCTCACCAGGTCATTGGTACGCGTTTGCCGCAGCACCACCTGTACCAGTGCAATCGCCGAGACCAGCAGCACGCCGGCAATGGCCACGGCGACCGACAGTTCGACGATGGTAAAGCCGCGTTGCGCATGCGGCAGGGTGCGCGGCTGGCGCGCCGGGTGAGGGGAGTGAAGCATGTCTGTATTCCTTGAAATAGGGTTAGCGCCGGCTGAAAGAGGGGGGCAGGCCTAACTGATGAGTGGATGGATTCTTGGCAAAGAACACCGCGCCGGGCCAAGGGTTGTCCCGTTCTTCATGCCACGTCCTGGCAGGCAACCAGGGTGTCGGGGCAGTCTTGCGCGCATGCGCCTTGCTTTCTGTCACTTCGTCGTGGTGCTTGTCCTTGGTTTGGCGATTTACTTCATCACGGGGCTATCTCCTTTCTCGTGGATCGAAACGCTTGGCCTGGATCGGCAGGACGAAGCGGCGCGAATAGCTCAGTACCCGCATGTAGCCGGGCAGGCGGAATTGCAGGATGTCGTCCTTGACGGCGCCAAACAGGCTTTGCACCGAGGCCAGGGCATCGACCTCGATGTCGCTGGAGAGATGACCGATGAAGAAGTTTTCGGTCTGCGTCAGCAGGGAATAGCTGACCGAGGTCGGCGACTGGGTCGAATAGACGATGCCGATGCCGAACTTGGCGCCTTCCTTGGCAAAGCGGGCGTAGATGTCGGTAGCGTTCTTGCCGGCCGCCTCGACTGGGAAGATCATGTGCGCTTCTTCGAAGTAGATCTGCACGAAGCGCCCGGCCAGGGTGTTGGTGATGAATTTGCGTTCCTGCTGCTGGAACACGGCAGTGGAAATGATGCGCGAGAAGTAGCGCACGATGCGTTCATTGGCCGCACCCAGATCGATGATGACGGTCTTGCCGGTATCGAGGGCACGCAGGCTGTCATGCAGGAAATCGCTGGCGTTGGCGGAGTGGAACTGCAGGCATTCGCGCAGGAAATAGGGACCCACGCCGTTGGTCTGGCAGAGCAGTTCCTGGATCACGCGGTCTTCTTCGTCGAACAGTTCGGTGCGGCCCACGCGCAGGTTGGGGTCGTTCTCGTACTTGAGCGCGAAGGCCGAGAGCACGCGGATTTCTTCGGTCATCTCGGTGAAGCTGGTGGGTATCGGCGGCGGCACCTTCGATCTGATCGCCTGCCAGGCCGCCATGCGCAAGCCCTGGGTGAAACCGACGTTGACCAGCCCACGGGCGGCGATGGCGGCGCAGACGGCCTCGCCCGGCTCGAAGCCGGCTTCCTGGAGCAGTGTCCAGTACAGGCAGAGCTTGCGGAAGGCGGCGGCACTGTCGTCGGCGCGACCGGTCTTCAGGGCCGACAGGGCCGGAAAGCGGATCATCAGGAAGTTGCGTACCTCGGGAATCTCCAGCACCGAGGGCGTGAGCAGTTCGGAAAAGATCGCCAGGGCGCGGTCCGGGATGTCATAGAAGTTGTAGCGCAGGAATTCGCCGTCGCCACGGGGCTGGGTCGAGAGGTAGTACACCTGGACGCGCTCGGGGTAGGCCGAGGCGATGGAGAAATTGCCGTCCTGGGGATTGTCGTTGGCGTATTCGCCGTTGACGTCGAACACCAGCTGGCCGACGTGAGCACTCTCGCGGGTGGCATTGAGCACGCCCTGCATGAGCAGCTTGACGACGTTGGATTTGCCCAGCCGGGTCTTGCCGAACATGGCGGTGCGCTTGCCCACCACTTCATTGACGCTCATGGCCACCGGCGCCGTGTAGGCATGCTGGCCGATATGTTCGCCCCAGCGCACATGGCCCAGTTCGAAGGCCTCGCCGACCTCGCCGGAGAGCGCCAGCAGGGCGCGCAGGATGGGCTCGGGCAGCACGTGGCAGCCGCAGGTGGGCGAGAGCATCAGCCCACTGTAGCCAGGCAGGCCGGCGAAGTAGCTCAGTTGTCCGTTGACCGGGTCGATGCGACAGCTGCCCATGACCCGGCAATGCAGTTCGCAATTGGTGCTGTAGCCATCGCGCCTGGCTGTGACCTGCAGGAAACGGACCAGGATGAACTCCTGCTGGCCGTTGAAGATCCAGTCGGGGGCAGCAACGGCGAGGAATTGGCCGGGCACGATGCCGGCGTCGCGCAGTCTTTCATAGGAGGAGCCTGCCTTGACCAACGGGCCGTCCTGGGATTCGACCCAGCCCAGGCTCCCTTCCCGATTGAAAAACGACTGCGCATCCTTGGAGGCCGCATTGCCAGCCGCGGCACCGTTTGCACTGAGCAGCGTCACGATCGCCTTGGTCTCAGGCATGGGGGTAGTCGACACACGCGGGATGATTCCGGTCGATGTCGGGTGCGGGCTGGTGGCGACAGTGGTGTTCATAAATGAGAGTGGCTGCAATCAATACTTCATCGCTACAGCGCTACGATCCATTGATTTGACGGCTGTACTTTAGCTAGCAAAACTACACGCCGGCTGACATTTCCTGACCGGATTGATCGTCGCAAAGCCGCGCGGGCATTGGATTTCCGTCGATCAAAGGAAATCTGCATCCAGGCAAAACAAGGAGCGCGGATTCCTCGTTTCCTACAAGCGAATGTCCCGCCGTCCTATGCCCTGCGGAACAGGTCGACCCTTATCATCGAGCGATCCGGCATGCCGTCCGGCAAGTCCGCTGGCGCTGCCATCCCGCTCAAGGAGTCCGCATGACCAAGTTGCCCGCCGCCGATCTTCAACTTCCGCTGTTCGTCTACAGCCAGCGCGAGTCGCTGACCGAGAAGAGCGCCTGGATCGCCCTGCAGGAGCACCACCAGTACAGTGCCCGCCACTTCCGCCTGGAACGCCTGTTCGCCGCCGATCCCCGGCGCGGCGAAACCCTGACCGCCGAAGCGGCAGGTATCTATCTCGACTACTCCAAGAATCTCGTCACCACCGAAACCATGACCCTGCTGATGCAGCTGGCGCGCCAGTGCGGCCTGCAGGATCGGGTGGAGGCAATGTTCCGCGGCGACCGCATCAATGCCACCGAGCAGCGCGCGGTGCTGCATACGGCCCTGCGCAAGCCGGCGACAGAGCGGCTGGTGGTGGAGGGTGAAGACGTGATTGCGCAGGTGCAGGATGTCCTGGCGCGCATGGAGGTGTTTGCCGAACAGGTGCGCAGCGGCGCATGGACCGGGCATACCGGCCGGCCGATCCGCCATGTGGTCAATATCGGTATCGGCGGTTCGGACCTGGGCCCGATGATGGCGCACGAGGCCCTGCGCCATTACAGCCAGCGTGACCTGTCGCTGCACTTCCTCTCCGATGTCGACGCGGCGGCACTGCTGGAAACGGTGCGCGGCTTGCCGGCGGAGGAGACGCTTTTCATCGTCTGCTCAAAGACCTTTACCACCCTGGAAACCATGACCAATGCCCAGGCCGCACGCCAGTGGCTGGTGCAGCAATTGGGCGACGAGGCGGCTGTGACCAGGCACTTTGTGGGCGTGACCACCAATATCGAGGAAGCCAGCCGCTTCGGCATCGATGAGCGCAACATGTTCGGCTTCTGGGATTGGGTCGGTGGCCGTTATTCGATGAGCAGTGCCATCGGCCTGTCGACCATGATTGCCATCGGACCGCAGCACTTCCGCGACATGCTGGCCGGTATGCACGCGATGGATGAACATTTCCGCACCGCGCCGCTGGAGCAGAACCTGCCGGCCATCCTGGGCATGCTCACGGTCTGGTATGGCAATTTCTTTGATGCCCGCAGCCAGGCAGTGCTGCCGTATAGCCAGTATCTCAAGCGCCTGCCGGCCTACTTGCAACAGCTGACCATGGAGAGCAACGGCAAACAGGTAACCCTGCACGGCGAGTCGGTGGATTACCAGACCTCGCCGGTGTATTGGGGCGATAACGGCATCAATGGGCAGCACTCCTTCTACCAGATGCTGCATCAGGGAACGCAGATGGTGCCGTGCGACTTCATTGGCTTCTGCCATCCCGCGCAGGCGCTGGGGCAGCAGCAGGAACTGCTGATGGCCAACATGTTCGCCCAGGCCGAGGCGCTGGCCTTCGGCAAGACCGTGCAGCGCGTGCGCGAAGAAGGCACGCCTGAAGAACTGGTGCCACACCGGGTCTTCCCCGGCAACCGCCCCAGCAACAGCATGCTCATCGAGCAGCTGACCCCCTATAGCCTGGGCAGCCTGATCGCGCTGTACGAACACAGTGTCTTTACCCAGGGTGTGATCTGGAATATCGATTCCTTCGACCAATGGGGCGTGGAGCTGGGCAAGCAGCTGGCCAAGCGCACCGCGCGCGAGCTGATCGATCACGTGCAGCCGCTACACCACGACAGTTCCACCAATGCCTTGATCCGGCGCTATCGCGCCTGCCAGGGCGGCACTGTCGCTAGCGATCCATCCAAATGAAGCGAAGCGGCCGCCTTGCGCCGCAGGGATCAAGGAGGAGACACCATGGGCAGCATCATCGCCGCACGATTTGAATTGCAGGACGAGGCGGCGCGTGCCGTCAATGCGCTGGTCGATGCCGGCTTCGCCCGCGAGCGCATCAGCAGTTTCTTCGTCAACCCGGCCGGGCAGCATGACCGTTTCGCCGTGGGCGGCGATCGGGACAAGTCGCCCGGCGCCGAAGAGACGGATAAAGGCGCGGCGGCTGGCGTGGCCGCGGGTGCCGGCGCCGGGGCGGTTGCCGGGGTGGCCGCCGCGCCCGTGGCGGGTCCCTTGGGACCGGTGCTGGGTGGGCTGGTGGGTGGCCACCTGGGCGGTCTGGTGGGCAGTCTCAGTGCCACCGACGACGATCCGGTGCCGCGTCGCGTCGCAGGCATGCTGGTGGCGGTGCAGCTGGACGAATCTGCAGATGTCGCCGATTCCGTTGATGCCGCTGATTTCGCGATCGAGCAACGCGCCATGAAGGTGCTGCAAGACCTGCAGGGTACTGATCTGGAGCGCGCGGAAGGCCAGATTCGCGATGGTGACTGGATCGACTTCGATCCTTTGATCGCACCGCAGTGGGTGCAGGGTGGCGTTGGCTGACGCAGTGCAGCGACAGGATCAGGACCAGGCCCGGCAGCATGCTGTCGGGCCTTTTGCTTTCCTGAAGGCACAGAGTGCAATCCTGGGCATGCATACCGTCGCTGAGAGTTGATGAGTTTATGACTTTATAAGTCTATAATTGGGCGTAATAATTGATTACCAGAAATTCAGCGGGCGGGCGTACGACAGAACAATAAGAAACGCCAAGAGGGGGCGCTGCGATGGAAGGCAGCTGCGCCGTGAGAATGATCATGAAGCGGACGAACGCACATGAGATTATTGACCAAGGG
>Ga0160496_1000676_pt1 | contig 12529 bp, 1 predicted proteins | sample DIDPMG_2_FD_108231 | JGI IMG/M metagenome (GOLD analysis project Ga0160496, IMG submission 108231) | Enriched soil microbial communities from UW Madison campus, WI, USA - DID2937_E24_FP MG | ecosystem: Environmental > Terrestrial > Soil > Grasslands | place: USA: Madison, Wisconsin | collected...
CACCAGCGTCCGCACCCGGTCCAGCAGTTCCGGCTGCACCAGCGCCAGCACCGCGCCGCTGTCTTCAAGCATGTAGGCCAGGCGCTCGTCCGGATAGTCCGGGTCCAGCGGCACATAGGCCGCGCCGGCCTTCAACACGGCCAGCAGGCTCACCACCAGGCCCACCGAGCGGTGCGCGATGATCGCCACCACGCGCTCGGGGCCCGCGCCCTCGGCCACGAGCTCGTGTGCCAAGGCATTTGCGCGCGCATCCAGTTCGGCGTAGCTCACGGCCTCGTCACCGACCCGCAACGCGATGCGGTCAGGGGTTTCGCGCGCCTGCGCGGCGATGCGCACATGCACAGCCTCGCCCGCCCAGTCCGCACCCGCCGCGAGCGGCGCGCCACGTTCCCAGCCTGCGAGGCGCTCCGCCTCGCAGGTGTCGAGCAAGGGCGCGTCATAAACGCGTGCGTCGGGCTGCGCCACCATGGCCTGCAGCAGGCTCAGGAAACCCTGGCCCAGGCGCGCCATCCGGGGCGCGCCCAGCGCCTCGCTGGCATAGCGCAGCAGCACGCGGATCCCGCCGTCGTCGTATTCGAGGGTGTCGCATTGCAGCGTGAACGGCAGGGTCGGCGCGGCGAGCGCCACCGCCTCGCAGGGCAGCCCGGCCACGCGCCAGTCCGGCCGGGCCGGCAGCGACTGATGGTTGAACAGCACCTGGAACAGCGGCGTCTCGCCGGCCGCGCGCGCGGGCTGCAGCGCGTCGACCAGCTGGTCGAACGGCAGCTCCTGGTGCGCCTGCGCGGCCAGCCAGCCGGCGCGCGTCTGCGCCAGCAGATCCTCCCAGCGCATGTCGGGCGACAGTTGCGCGCGCAACACCTGGGTGTTGACGAACAGGCCCACCATGGCCTGCAGCTCGCCCCGGCCGCGGCCGGCCACCGGAATGCCGACGTTGAGGTCGTCCTGGCCGCCGTGGCGCGCCATCAGCGCCTGGAACGCCGCCAGCAGCAGCACGAACACCGTGGTGCCCCGGCGCTGCGCCTCGCGGCGCAGCTCGGCCGCCAGCGGCGCCGGCAGCGTCAGCGGCAGCGTGGCGGCGGCGTACGGCGCCTGCCCCGCCCCGGCACCGGCCGCCAGGCTGAGCCTGGGTTGCGACACGTCGAGCGCGCCGCGCCAATAGGCCTCCTGGCGGTCCCGCTCGCCGGCCTCGAGCAGCGCGCGCTGCCACGCCGCGTAATCGGCGTAACGCAAGGGCGGCGTGACCGCGGCCAGCGGCTCGCGGCGCGTCCACGCCTCGTAGGCTCGCGTGAAATCCTCCAGCAGCAGGCCCATGGACCAGCCATCCGACACGATGTGGTGCATCACGGTGACCAGCAGCGTCTCGTCGTCGGCCACCCGGATCAGGCCGACGCGAAGCAGCGGCCCGGCGAGCAGATCGAACGGCGCCGCGACCCAGCCGGCCATGAGCGCCTGCGCGTCATCGTGCCCGCGCGCACCTGCCGCCCGCAGATCGGCCACTTGCAGCCCGATCGACGCCTGCGACTCCACCACCGGCCGGCCCATGCCCAGCGCGTCCATCGCAAAGTGCGTGCGCAGGGCCTCGTGACGCTGCGCCAGGGCGTCGAACGCCGCGCGCACGCCGGCCTCGTCCAGCGCGCCGCGCAGACGCAGCACGCCCGGCAGGTGATACGAGGCATCCTCGGGCGCGAGGCGCCACAGGAACCACAGGCGCTCCTGCGCATGCGACAGCACCGGCTCGCCCTGCGCCGGCAGGATGGGCAGCGCCGTCGGGTCCAGCCCCTGCTCGCGCATCTTGGCGTAGACGGCGCGGCGCTGGGCCGGGCCGAGGGAGGCGAACTTGGCGGCAATCTGCCTGGCCAGCGTGTCGTCCATCAAAGTGTCTCCAGGGAATCCATGAAATCGCCGATCTGCCTGAGCGCCGCATCCTCGTCGCCCGCGCGCGCCTGCCGCGCCGCCACCGCTTCGGCAAAACCCGCCAGCGTGGGCGACTCGAACAGCGCCGTCAGCGGCACGTCCAGGCCCAGCGTGTCCTGGATGCGCGCCACCACCCGCATCACCAGCAGCGAGTGGCCGCCCAGCTCGAAGAAACTGTCGCGCCGGCCCACCTGCGCCACGCCGAGCACGTCGCGCCAGACGCCGGCCAGCTGCGTCTCCAGGCCCGCGCGCGGCGGTTCGTAGTCGTGGCGGTGCTGCGACAGGTCGGGCGCGGGCAGCGCCTTGCGATCGACCTTGCCGTTGGGGGTGAGCGGCAGGCGCGGCAGCACCACCCAGGCGGTCGGCACCATGTACGCGGGCAGCGTGTCCGCGAGGCCGTCGCGCAGCGCCTGCAGCCAGGCCCGTTGCGGCTCGCCCGCGGCGCACAGGCCGGCGTCGGCCGGCGCCACGTAGCCGACCAGGCGCTTGCCCTGGCCATCGTCGCGCGCGGCGGTGACCGCCTGGTGCACGCCGACCAGCCGCGCCAGCGCCGCATCGATCTCGCCGAGTTCGATGCGAAAGCCGTGCACCTTGACCTGGTGATCGCGGCGGCCCGCGTACTCGAGCACGCCGTCCGGCCGCCAGCGCGCCAGGTCGCCGGTGCGGTAGAGCCGGCTGCCCGGCGCCTGCGCGTAGGGATCGGCCACGAAGCGCTCCGCCGTCATGGCGGGCTGGCCCAGGTAGCCGCGGCCCACACCCACGCCCGCCACGCACAGCTCGCCGATCGCACCCGGCGGCACGGGCGCGAGATCCGCGCCCAGCACATACAGCCGCGTATGGTCGGCGGGACGGCCGATCGGCAGCACCGCGCCCGAGAGCGCCGCGGCGTCATCGACCCGATGCAGCGCCACGTCGTCGGCGCATTCCGCCGGGCCGTAGGCATTGATGATCGGCACGGCCGGATAGCGCTCGAACCACGCGCGCGCCAACGCGATGGTGCTGGCCTCGCCGGTCGGCAGCATCCAGCGCAGCCGGGGCAGCGGCTCGGCGCGCCCCAGCAGCATGCCCTGGATCAGGGCCGGCACGCACTCGAGCACGGTGATGCCGCGCGCGTCGGCGTGGCGCATCAGCGCCTGCGGATCGCGCGCCACCGCATCCGGCACGATCTCGATGCAGGCCCCGCACAGCAGGCCCGCGAGCAGCTGCCACACCGAGATGTCGAAGCTCTGCGACGCGGTCTGGCCGATCACGTCGTCGGGGCCGAGGCCGAGCGCCGGGATCTTGCTCAGCTGGTTGTTCAGCATGCCCGCGCTGGTCACGACCACGCCCTTGGGCGTGCCGGTCGAGCCCGAGGTGAAGATCAGGTAGGCGGATTGATCGGGCCGCGACGGCAGGCCGGGATTGCGCTCGGCGCCCGTCTGCGGCAGGGCGTCGGTGCGCAGCACCTTCACGCCGCAGGCCAAACCGTCCAGCACCTCGGCGTGCCGCTGCGCGGCGGCGCCGTCGAGCACCAGCGCGCGGGCCTGGCTCAGCGCCAGGATCTGCGCGATGCGCGCAGACGGCAGGCCGGGATCGAGCGCGAGCGAGGCCGCCCCGGCCTTGAAGACGCCGATCACCGCGCCCAGCATGGCGATGCCGCGTTCTGCCAGCACCACCACCACGTCGTCGGGCTTCACACCGGCCGCCGCGAGCGCATGCGCCGCGCGGTTGGCCAGGCGATTGAGCCCGGCATAGTCGATCTCCGCGTCCGCATCGCGCGCCGCCACGCGCGTGGCGTGGCGCGCGGCCTGGGCCTCGAACAGGGCCGCGTAGCCGGCGTCGAGCGGATAGTCCGGCGCGGGGCCCGCGCCCAGCGCCAGCACCGCGCGCTGCGCCGCGGCGTCGAGCAGCGCCACCTCGTGCAGCGGCGCCTCCGGCTGGCGCGCGAAGGCGTCCAGCACCTGGGCCAGGCCCGCGAGCACCGCGCGCACGTCGGCGGCCTCGAAGCGCAGCGGGTCATAGGTGATCTGCAGCACCAGCGCGTCGCCCGGCTTCACCACCACGGTCAGCGCGTAGTTGGTGTGCGTGCGCGCGCCCGCGGCCCGGGCGCCGATCGCCTCGGCCTGCGCCAGCAGGCTGCCCTCCACCGGCGCGTTCTCGAACACGAACAGCGTGTCGAACAGCGCGGTGCCGCGCGGCACCTGCGCCTCGGCCTGGATCTCCGCCAGCGGCACCTGCTCGTTTTCGCGCAGCGCCGCGTTGCGGGCCTGCACCTCGCGCAGCCACGGTGCCACCGCGACGCCGTCTGCCGGCACCGCGATGCGCAGCGGCAACGTGTTGATGAACAGCCCGATGGTCTGCTGGATGCCGTCGAGCTCGGTCGGCCGGCCCGCGACCGTGACGCCGAACACCACGTCGTCGACCTCGGCCGTGCGCGCCAGCCACAGCGCCCAGGCGCCCTGCGCCAGCGTGTTGAGCGTGAGCTGATGCTGCTGCGCGCAGCGCTGCAGCGCCTGCGTCTGCGCCGGCGTGAGCGTGAGCACGGCGTCGGCCATGTCGGCGCCGTCGCTGGCCTCGCCGCGCGACGCCAGCGGCAGCGGCGTCACGTCGGAGAAGCCCCGCAGCGTGTCGCGCCAGTATTGGCGCGCGGCGGCCAGGTCCTGGCGTCCGAGCCACGCAATGAAGTCGCGATACGGCACGCCGGCCGGCGGCTGCGGCGCCAGGCCCTTGCTGCGCGCCTCGTAGGCGCCGAAGAAATCGGCCAGCAGCAGCGAACGGCACCACGCGTCCATCAGGATGTGGTGATAGCTGATGACCATCACGTCGGCATCGTCGAAGCGTGCGAGATGGATGCGCCACAAGGGCGCGCGCGCCATGTCGAAGCCCGCGGCGCGTTCGTCGGCCAGCAGGGCCTCGAAGCGCGCGCGGGCGGGCGCGCCCGCCTCGTCGCGCCAGTCGTGCACCCGCACCGGCACCTGCACGGCGCGCCGGATCACCTGGACGGGGTCCTCGCCGCTGTGCCAGGAGAAGCCGGCGCGCAGCGCCTCGTGATGGCGCGCCACGTCCTGCCAGGCCTGTTCCAGCGCCTGCGCGTCGAGACGGCGGGCGAAGTGATAGCGGTCCTGCATCAGATACATGCCGGAGCCGGGTGTCATCAGCGTATGCAGCAACAGCCCGTGTTGCAAGGGCGTGGGCGGATAGATGTCGGCGACCTCGGTGGCCGGCAGGTCGAGGCGATCGAGCTGCGGCTGCGACACGGCCGCCAGCGGGAAGTCGACCGGCGCGAGCCGGCCGGCGCCGGGCGCCGCCACGTGCGCGGCCAGCGCCTCCAGGCGCGCGAGGCAGTCCTCGGCCACGGCCCGCACGTCGGCCTCGTCCAGCTGGGCGCCGCTGTAGCGCCACACGAAGCGCAGCCCGTCGTCCTGCAGCGCCACGCCGATGTCGATCAGGTTGCGACGCGGGCTGTCGGGCGCGCGGTCCTGGCCGGCGCTCTCGCCGGTCCAGCCCCAGCCTTCGGCGCGCGTGTCGACGCGGCCCAGGTAGTTGAAGGTGATCGCGGGATAGGGCAGCGCCGCCAGGCTCGCGCCGGCCGCGCTCAGGTGGCGCAGCGCGCCGTAGCCCAGCCCCTTGTCCGGCACCTGCCGCAGGCCCGTCTTGATGGCCGTGAGCGAGGCGCCGGGGTCGGCCGCGCGCGCATCGAGGCGCACCGGATAGAGGGCGGTGAGCCAGCCCACGATGCGGGCCGCGTCGGGGCCGACCAGCGCGTCTTCGCGGCCATGGCCCTCGAGTTCGATCAGGACCGCGTCCTGCTGCATCCATTCGCCCAGGGCGGGCGCCAGCGCCGCCAGGATCGCTTCCTGCGCCTGCGCCCGGTAGCTGCGCGCGGCATCGGCGAACAGCGCCTGCGCACGCGCGACCGGCCAGCTCAGGCTCAGGCTGCGCTGGTCGGCGACGCGATTGCCGCCCTCGGTGCGCGCGCGCGGCAGCGCCGCGGACGCCTGCGCGCAGACCTGCTGCCAGTACGGCAGCTGCGCCTGCGTGGCGGGCAGCGCGGCATAGGCCTGCAGCGCCACCGTCCAGTCCTTCAGCGTGGGCGCGCCCGCCACGCGCGCCGCCGCCACGGCGCCGGCATCGGCGCCGGGCTCGGCCAGCGCCGCGTACACGGCGTCGAGATCCTCGATCAGCACGCGCCACGACACCGCATCGACGACCAGGTGATGGGCCACCCAGGCCAGCGTGCCGCCGTCGGGCGTGGCGATCCAGGCCGCCGCGCACACCGGGCCGGCCTCGATGTCCAGCCCCTGCTGCAAGCCGGCCTGGATGGCGTCCTCGCGCGATTCGCCCGTGGCATCCGGTTCGAACGGATAGACCTGCAGCGTCGGTGTCACCGCGTCCTCGGCGTAGTGCGCCTGCCAGCCCTGGGCGGTGTCGCCCCAGCGCAGCCGGAAGGCATCGTGCGCGGCCAGCACGGCATTCATCGCCGCGGCCAGCCGCTCGACCTGCACCGGCCGTTGCGCGCGCAACACCACCGACTGGTTCCAGTGATTGCGCGCGGGATAGTCGAGCGTGAAGAAGCCCTGCTGCGCCGGCGTGGCCGGCAGCTCGCCCTGCGGCGCCAGGCGCTGCGCCGCCCCGTCGCGCAGGGGCCGGGCGGCCGCGGCCAGCGCGGCCACGGTCTGGCGTTCCATCACGTCGCGCGGCGCGATCTTCCAGCCCGCCTGGCGCGCGGCGGCCACGATCTTCAGCGTCAGGATGGAATCGCCGCCGAGCTCGAAGAAGTTGTCGCCGCGGCCGACGCGCTCGAGGTCCAGCACGCGCGCCCAGATGGCGGCCAGCCCCGTCTCGATCTCGCCGCGCGGCGCCTCGTAGGCGGCGGCGTTCTCGAACGAGGCCGCCGGCAGCGAACGGCGTTCGATCTTGCCGTTGGCGCTCAACGGCATGTGCGGCAGGGCCACGATCACGGCCGGCACCATGTAGTCGGGCAACGCGCGCGCCAGGCGCTCGCGCAGCGCGGCGGTGTCGGCCGCGGCCTGTACGCCCGCGCCGCTCACGTAGCCCACCAGCTTGGTGCCGCTGCCGGTACGCTGCGCCAGCACGGCGGCCGCCTCGACCTGCGGCAGGGCCGACAGCGCGGCCTCGATCTCGCCGAGCTCGACGCGGAAGCCGCGAATCTTGATCTGGTGGTCGGCGCGGCCGTAGTAGTGCAGGCTGCCCGCCTGCCAGGCCACCAGGTCGCCGGTGCGGTAGAGCCGGCCGCCGGGGGCAAACGGATTGGCGACGAACCGATCGGCGGTCAGGCCCCCGCGGCCGACGTAGCCGCGCGCCAGCTGCACGCCGCCGAGATAGAGCTCGCCCACGGCGCCGGGCGGCACCAGATTGAGGTCGGCGTCGAGCACCCAGGTCTGGGTCTGCGTGATGGGCGCGCCGATCGGCACGCGCGCGCCGTCGGCCCGCGTGCACGCCACGGCCGTCACGTCGATGGCGGCCTCGGTGGGGCCGTAGAGATTGTGCAGCGCGGCCTGCGGCCAGGCCTGCAGCGCGGCATCGCGCACCTCGGCCGGCAGCGCCTCGCCGCTGCACAGCACCCGCCGCAGCGAGCCGCAGGGCGCGCCCGGCGCCACGGCCAGGAAGGCCTGGAGCATGGACGGCACGAAGTGCAGCGTGGTCACGCCGTGCTGCCCGATCAGTGCGGCGAGCCGGTCCGGGTCGCGGTGGTCGCCGGGCTCGGCCATCACCAGGCGTGCGCCCGTCATGAGCGGCCAGAGAAACTCCCACACCGACACGTCGAAGCCGAACGGCGTCTTCTGCAGCACCACGTCGTCGGCGCCGAGCGCATAGGCCTCCTGCATCCAGGCGAGCCGGTTGGCCAGCCCCGCGTGGTGGTTCGCCGCGCCCTTGGGCTTGCCGGTCGATCCCGAGGTGTAGATGATGTAGGCGAGGTTGTCGCCGTGCAGCGGCACCATCGCGGCGGCGGCCGGCGCCACCGGATCGCACAGATCGATCACCGGCACCGTGGCCGCGGCCGCCAGCGCATCGGGCAGGCCGCCCGCCACCAGCAGCAGGCGCGCGCCGCTGTCCTGCAGCGTGTAGCCGAGGCGTTCGGCCGGATAGTCGAGGTCGAGCGGCACATACGCCGCGCCCGCCTTCAGCACGGCGACGATCGCCACCACCATTTCGATCGAACGCTGCATGGCGATGGCCACCGGCACGTCGGGCCCGGCGCCGCGCTGGCGCAGGGCGTGCGCCCACGCGTCGGTCAGCGCATCGAAGTCGGCATAGCTGAGCGCGCGCGCGCCGCTGACCACGGCGGTCGCGGCCGGCGTGGCGCGGGCCTGGCGTGCAATCGCCGCGTGCACCGGCTCGGCCATCGGCGCGCCAGCGGGCCCCTGGCTCCAGCCCTGCACCATCGCCGCCTCGTCAGGCAGCAGCAGGTCGAGCGCCGCCACCGTGCTGTCGGGCGCCTGCACCAGCCGCTCGAGCACGCGCAGATAGCGCTGCGCCATGCGCTGCGCCGCGGGCTCGGTGTTGAGTTGCGTGTTGAATTCCAGGCGGGCCTGCAGCACCGGCTCGGCGCCCGCATCGTCCCACAGCACGTCGAGCGACCACTCCATCTTGGCGCCCCGCTCCGGCATCGGCACGCGCGTGGCGCTCAGGCCCGGCAGGTCCAGCCCCGGACCGAGGCTGCCGACCTGCAGGCCGAAGAGCGTCTGGAACAGCGGCGAGCGTGCCGGATCGCGCGTGACCGCACGGCGCTCGATCAGGCGCTCCAGGGGCAGATCGGCGTGCGGCAGCGCCGCGCGCGCGTCCTGCCGCACCCGCAGGCACACGTCGCGCAGCGTCTGGGCGGCGTCAACGTCCACCCGGAACACCTGCGTGGTCACGAAGAAGCCGATCGCATCCGCCAGCTCGGGCCGGGTGCGGTTGCCACTCGGCACGCCGACCGCGAAGCCGCGCTGGCCGCTCAACCGTGCCAGCAGGAGCTGCCAGGCCGCGAACAGCACCACGAACGGCGTGCATTGCAGTTGCGTGCACAACGACCTTACCCGGGCCGCCAGCCCGGCCGGCGCCGCGAAGTAATGCGCGGCGCCCTCCTGCCCCAGCAGCGCCGGACGCTGGCGCGTCGACGGCAGGTCCAGGTCGCAGAGGTCGGCGCCGAGGTGGGCATTCCAGTGCGCGATGGCGGCCTCGTAGCCGCCCGCGGCCGCATGGTCGCGCTGCCAGGCCGCGAAGTCCGCATACTGGCGCGGCAGGCGCGGCAGCGTCGGCTCGCGGCCGGCGGCAGCCTGGGCATAGGCATCCGCGAGGTCGCGCATGAAGATCGGATTCGACCAGGCATCGGAGGCGATGTGGTGCAGGCACCAGGCCAGTACGTGCTCGTCGGGCGCGAGCCGGATCAGCGTGGCCACCAGCGCGGGCGCGGCGTCCAGCGCGTAGCGATGCGTGGCGATCGCCGCGCAGGCGGCCGCCGTCTCCGCCTCGCGCGCCTCGGGCGCGAGCCCGCTCAGGTCGCGCAGCGGCAGCTCGAAGACGCCCGGCGCCCGGGCCTGCTGGCGCGGCTGGCCGTCATCGTCATGGAAGGTGCTGCGCAGGATCGCGTGCCGCGCGGTCAGCGCGCCGAAGGCGCTGCGCAGGGCCGCCACGTCGAGGGGGCCGTGCAGCCGCACCGCGCGCGGCAGGTGATAGGCGGTCGAGTCCGGGTCGAGCCGGTGCAGGAACCAGAGCTGTTCCTGGATCAGCGACAGCGGTGCCGACGCGCCCTCCGGCAGCGCGGGGATGCCCTCGGGCGCGTCGTCGTCGCCGTCGTCTTCGGCGAGCAGGGCGCGCAGCAGCGCGGCGTTGGGCTGGGTCATGCGGGCTCCGCGAGAGAGGTGGCGAGCGCGGCGCGCGCCTGGGGGTCGAGCGCCGCCAGTTGCACGCGTGCGGCGGCGATGTCGTCGAGTGCCGCGGGATCGGGCGCCGCGGCGCGCAGGGCCTGCGCGAGCTGCGCCACCGTCGGGTGGTCGAACACCACGCCCGGCTCCACCTCCACGCGCAACTGCTTGCGCAGGCGGGTCACGAGCTTGATGACCAGCAGCGAATGGCCGCCCAGCTGGAAGAAATCGTCGTGGATACCGACCTGCGGCCGTTCGAGCAGCGCGGCCACGCTGGCGGCCACGACCTGCTCCAGTGCGTCGCGCGCCGGCGCGGCGGCCGCGCCGGCGTCGGGCTCGGCCAGCAGCGCGCCGAGCGCACGCCGGTCGACCTTGCCGTTGTCCAGCCGGGGCATCGCGGCGACGGCCACGAAGCGCGCCGGCACCATGGCCTCGGGCAACAGGCCGGCGAGCGCCTCGCGCAGCGCACGGCCATCACCGATCGGCGCGTCGGCCGTGACGCAGGCGGCGAGCTGGCGCTGGGCCGCGTCGCCCACGGGCAGCACTACCGCCTGGCGCACGCCGGGCTGCGCCAGCAGCGCCGCCTCGATCTCGGCCGGCTCCACCCGGAAGCCGCGGATCTTCAGCTGATGATCGGCACGGCCGGCCAGGCGGATCAGCCCGCCGGGCAGCGCATAGGCCAGGTCGCCGCTGCGGTAGAGCAGCGCGCCGGGCGTGCGCGGGTCGCTCAGGAAGGCCGCGGCGCTGTCCTGGCCGAGGTACCCCTGCGCGACCTGGATGCCGCCGATGTACAGCTCGCCCAGCGCACCCAGCGGCACCGGCCGGCGGTCGGGCGCGAGCACCTGTACCGTGCCGTTGGCCAGCACCTGGCTCAAGGGCAGCACCTCGCCGCGCGTGTCGTGGGGGCCGCGCACCGCATGCACCATCACGCCGATCGTGGTCTCGGTGGGCCCGTAATGGTTGTAGACCGAGCAATCGGGCGCGATCGCGCAGATGCGCTCGAGCAGCGCACGCGGCGTGGCCTCGCCACCCAGCACCACGCAGGCGGGCAGCGCGGGCTCGGCGCCCTCGATCAACGCCGCGAGATGCGACGGCACCATCTTGATCGCATCGATTTCGTGGTCGCGCACGAAGCGCGCGAAGGCGTCGGCATCGTGCAGCGCCGCCTCCGGCGCCACCACCAGCGCGGCGCCGTGATGGAGCGCGCCGAACACGGCGGTGTTGCCGAGGTCGGCCGCGATGGTGGCCGTCATGGCCCAGCGGCGCCAGCGCGACAGCGCGAGCGCGTCGCCCACCGCCGCCACGTAGTTGAGCAGCGCCCGCTGGCTCACGGGCACGCCCTTGGGCTTGCCGGTCGACCCGGAGGTGTAGAGCACGTAGGCGTTGCGCGAGAGCGGCGCATCGAGCGCGAGCGTGACCTCGCCGCGCGCGCGGGCCTGCGGCGTGAGCACGGGCACGCCCAGCGCGTCGTGCGTGGCGGCATCGCTCACCACGCAGGTGGCACCGGCGTCGCGCAGCAGGCCGCGGATGCGGTCGCGCGGCCAGGCCGGGTCGAGCGGCAGATAGGCCGCGCCGCAGCGCCAGGCCGCGAGCATGGCGACGATCAGGGCGGCGCCGCGCGGCAGGTGCACGCCAATGGTGTCGCCCTCGGCCACGCCCTGCTCGCGCAACGCCGCGGCCAGCGTCGTGGCCTGCGCCACCAGGCCGGCATAGTCGAGCGTCACGCCGCGCTGCGCGTCGATCACGGCGGGCGCCGCCGGCGTGCGCGCGGCCCATTGTTCGATATGGGCCAGCAGGCTGCGCTCGCCCACCGCCAGCGCCGGACCGTGCAGCACGGCGCTGGTGGCGTCGGCCGGCGGCAGCTGATCGAGCGGCAAGGCGGCGTCGCGGCCCAATGCCAGCAGCGACCGGACGACGTGTGCGAGCAGCACCTCGAGCGCCTCGACCGCATAGGCGCCGGCCGCGGCGTGCAGCGCGATCCCGGCGATTCTGCCGTGCCGGTCGTCGGTGGCGACCAGCGCGAGCTCGAACGGCGCCGGCCCGCTGCGCGCGAGCAAGGTCACCGGCGCCGCACCCGCGCGCCACGCGCGATGCATGAAGCCGTGCGCCAGGTGCTCCACCGTGGGCGGTGCATCCACCGGCCAGTATTCCTGCACGGCGCGATGGGCCTGGCGCGTGGCCGCCAGCGCGGCGGCCCAGTCCGCGAACGCGGCGTCGGCCTGCCATTCCACGCGCAGCGGCAGCACCTTCTCGTAGGCGCCCACGGCGTCGGCCAGCATGTCGTAGTCGGCGCGGCAATCGTGGCTCCAGCCGCTCAGGAACGCGTGCGCGCCACCGAGCCGGCCCAGCACGGCCAGCCACACGGCATGCACGACCTCGGCGGCCGGCAGAGCGAGCCGCTGCGCCACCAGCTCGAGCGCGGCCCGGGCGTCCTCGCCCAGGGCGCGTTGCAGGTTCAGCGGCATGCCATCGCCCTGGCCCGGCGCGTCGTTGCGCAGCGCCAGGCGCAAGGCGCCGGCCGGCGCCGCCAGATGCGCGCGCCAATGATCGCGCGCCGCCGGTGCGCCCTCGTCGGTCTCGAGATCCTGGCGCCAGGCGACGTAGCTGGCGTAGTCGAACGGCGCCTCGTCGTCCGGCTGCGCCACGGCTTGCGGCGCCAGGGCCGCGTCGAGCCAGCGCTGCAGCGATGCGTCGTCGGCCAGCAGCGGCGACGCGGCCAGCGCCAGGCTCGCCGCCCCGCCGGGCTGCGCGATGTAGAGGGCATG
>Ga0160496_1000678_pt1 | contig 12479 bp, 10 predicted proteins | sample DIDPMG_2_FD_108231 | JGI IMG/M metagenome (GOLD analysis project Ga0160496, IMG submission 108231) | Enriched soil microbial communities from UW Madison campus, WI, USA - DID2937_E24_FP MG | ecosystem: Environmental > Terrestrial > Soil > Grasslands | place: USA: Madison, Wisconsin | collected...
CACATGCTGGACCAGCACGATGGCCGCCGGAAACGCGGCCGGCAAGCCCTTGAGCAGTACTTCAAGCGCTGCCGGGCCACCCGCCGACGAGCCGATCGCCACCAGCCCGCGACGTTGGGAAGCCTCGCGCAGCGGTGTCGCCACCGGCCTTGCTGCCGGGGCTCGCTGCTGGCCGACCAGCCAGCCGATATTGAGAATTTTGCGCAGCAGTGGTGCGGCCGCTTCACGGGCATCACCAGCCCCCAGCGCCGGCGTATCGACCACGTCGAGGGCGCCATGGCCCATGGCCTCGAACACCCGATGCACGTTCTGTTTGCGATCGACCGTGACGATGACGATGGCGCACGGGGTTTCGGCCATGATCCGCCGGGTGGCCTCCACGCCGTCCATGACCGGCATGATCAGGTCCATGAGGATCAGGTCCGGCAACTGTTCGGTGCAACGCTGCACCGCTTCGGCGCCATTGCTGGCTACCCACACCACCTGGTGCGCGGGCTCGAAGGCGACCGCGCGACGCAGCGCCTCGACGGCGATGGGCATGTCATTGACGATGGCGATCTTCATCCCTGAGCACCTCCGATCAGCTCCACCACAGCATCCAGCAACGCATCGTCGTGGAAACTGGCCTTTGCCAAATAGTAGTCAGCGCCGGCATCCAGGCCGCGCCGTCGGTCTTCCTCACGGTCTTTGTAGGACACCACCATCACGGGCAGCGATTGCAGGCGCTGATCGCGGCGCACCAGGGTCACCAGTTCGATACCGTCCATGCGCGGCATGTCGATGTCGGTGATCAGCAAGTCGAAGTCCTCGCCGCGCAGGGCGTTCCAGCCGTCCATGCCATCCACCGCCACCGCCACGTCGTAGCCACGGTTACCCAGCAGCTTGCGCTGCAGTTCGCGCACGGTCAGCGAGTCATCGACTACCAGCACCCGCTTGCGGGTCACGCCACGAACGCCACTGCTGCCGCGCTCGATGCGTTCCAGGCTGCCGGTGCTGAGCAGTTTTTCCACCGAGCGCAGCAAGTCTTCGACATCGACGATCAGTACCACCGAGCCATCATCCAGCAAGGCGCCGGAGGAAATGTCCTGCACCTTGCCCAGCCGGGGGTCGAGAGGCATCACCACCAACACACGCTCGCCCACCAGGCGCTCCACGGCCACGCCGTACAGTTGCTCGCGCTCTCGGATTACCACCACACGCAGGCTGGCTTCGTCACTTTGCCTGGCTGGACGGTTGAGCAACTGGCTGGCCGCCACCAGGCCAATGTGCCGGCCTTCGTGCCAGAAGTGCTGACGGCCTTCGATCTGAACGATCTGTTCAGCGGTCACCTCCAGCGTGCGTTCGATATGGGCCAGCGGGAAGGCGTAGGCTTCACCGCCCACCTCGACTACCAGGCTACGCACCACCGACAGGGTCAGCGGCACCTGCAAATGGAAGCGACAGCCCTGCCCCGCCACCTGCGTCAGCTCGATCGAGCCGCGCAGTTCGCGAACCATGTGCTGCACCGCATCCAGCCCCACGCCGCGCCCGGACACTTCGGTGACCTTGTCACGCAAGCTGAAACCGGGCAGGAACAGGAACGTCAGCAGTTCCGCATCGCTCATCCGCGCCACCGTGTCGGCAGGTGACAGGGCACGCTCGACGATGCTGCTGCGCAGGCGCTCCAGGTCGATGCCGGCACCATCGTCGATCAACTCCAGGCTGAGCATGCCGGCCTGGTGCGAAGCGCGCAGGCGGATCACACCCTCGTCTGGCTTGCCCGCCAGCAGCCGCCTTTCTGGCAGTTCGATACCGTGGTCGACGGCATTGCGTAACAGGTGAGTCAGGGGCGCTTCGAGCTTTTCCAGCACATCGCGGTCGACCTGGGTCTTCTCGCCGTCCACCACCAGTCGCACCGGTTTACCCAGCGAGCGCCCAAGGTCACGCACCATACGGCTTTGCCCGGTCAACACGTCGGCGAACGGGCGCATCCGGCAGGCCAGGGCGGTGTCGTAGAGCAACTGCGCACGCTGGCTGGCTTGCCAGCCGAACTCGTCCAGGTCAGCCGCCTGCTGCTGCAGGATTTGCTGGGTTTCCGCCAGCAGCCGCTGGGTTTGCGCCAGGGCTTCGAGCACCTCGTTGCTTTGGCCACTGTCCTCCAGTTGCAAGCGCAGGCCGTCAAGCGCCTGCATGCCCTGACCGTGCATGCGTTTGAGGCGCTGCAAAGTGGCCAGGTACGGCTTGAGCCGCTGGGTTTCCACGAGCGACTTGCTGGACAGGTCGAGCAGGCTGTTAAGGCGGTCGGCGGTGACACGCAGTACCCGCTCGGCACCTTCGCCAACGCGCTTGCCGGGTTTGCGCCGCAGGGCAGGCTCGGGCTCCGGCTCGGGTTCAGCCGGGTCCACTGGCACTACCGCCGGTTCAGACGGCAAGGTTGCCACCAGCGGTTCCGCTTGCAGGGGGGCCGCCAGCGGCACCGCAGGCACGGTTGCAGCGCCAGGGTCGAGCAAGCTGGCCATTTGCGCAAGAAATACCGGCAAGGTCGCCTGCGCCACGGCATCGCCTGGTGTGGCGATGCGCATCAGCAAGTCGGTCCCCTGCAACAGCGCGTCGATGTGCTCGGCGCTCAAACGCAAGCGACCCTCCTGGGCGGCTACCAGGCAATCTTCCATGACGTGGGCGACACTCACGCCGGCATCCACCCCGACGATACGCGCGGCCCCCTTCAGCGAATGGGCGGCGCGCATGCAGGCCTCAAGCTGGTCGGCCTGGGTGGGGTTGCGCTCCAGCGCCATCAGGCCGGCGCTGAGCACCTGGGTTTGCGCCTCGGCCTCCAGGCTGAACAGCTCGAGCAACGATGCATCGCGCATTTGCTCTGGGGTCATGACAGGCTCCGCTGCACGGCAGACAGTAAGTGTTGATCGTCCAGCACTCGCACGCTACGGCCGCGCCACTGCAGCACTGCGGCAGTGAAGCGCGTGGCGTCCTGGCCACTGTCCAGCAGCAGCGGGTCGAGCCGGTGAATACCGTCGATTTCCTCTACGGCCATTACCACAGGGCCACCTTCGGCAGCCAGAATCAGCATGCGTGGCATCACCCTGCCGCTACGTTGCTCGGCGGTGCCGGCTTGTACGCCCAGCAAATCGGCCAGTGACAGGCACGGCACCAGGGCACCGCGAACATTGGCAACCCCCTGCAACACCCGCGAGCGCTGGTGCGGCAGCGAATGCACAGCCTGCAATGGGGCGATTTCGGCCAGGCTGGCGGTGGCCAGTGCCAACCACTCTTCGCCCAGACGGAACAACAGCATGGAACGGCCAGTGTTTTCCTCGACCGGCTGCGCCGCCGCGGCCTGGTGGTCCTGCATCAGTGCGTAGCGGTCAAGCAGGCGTGTGGCCGCTGCCGCATACACGTCGCAATTGCGACAGTGAACATGACGTTCCAACAGTGGGCATTGCTTGTCGCCGTGCACACCAATACGGTTCCAGCAATCGTCGATGTGCGCGTCGTCTTCGGCGAGTAGCTGCATCGCAGAGTCACCCTTCATCGTTCAGGCTCCCGGCCAACCCGCGCTGCACGCTCCTGCAGGCGTCGGGCACCGGCCTGGTCGCCCTGGGCCGCCAGCAAGGCCGCCAGGTGCACCAGCGCCTCAGGGTGTTGCGGCTCAAGGTACAGCGCCTTGCGGTAGTGGGTCAGTGCCTGTTGCGCATCGCCGTCGGTATCACTGAGCAACCCCAGCCAGTAGTAAACCTGTGCCGACGGCGCGTACTGGCCCAGGTAGCGCTGGCATTCGGCACGCGCCTGTTCGCTGGCGCCAGCATTGGCAAGCTGGGCGATACTGGCCAGCAGTTCGTTTGCGTCCTCACGTTTGGGTTCGCGGGCCGGCGCGGGTCTAGCGACCACCGGTACTGCCCGTAACGGACGCGGCAATGGCGCGACGGGGGGTGGATAACCCACCGAGGCCTGCGGTAGCACGGTACGCCGTGCAGGTTGTGCCGGGGCCACGACCTGTGGGGCGCTACTGCCTTGTTGGCGCACGTAGGCGAACGATTGGGCAATGCCCAGCGGGCGCATCCCCATCCGCGCCAGCAAGCTGCCTTCGGCCGGGCCGATGAACAACACACCCTGGGGATGCAGCAGACGCTTGAGCACTTCGAACACACGCTGCTGGGTCGCCACGTCAAAGTAGATCAACAGATTGCGGCAGAACACGAAGTCGTACAGGCCATCGCGGGTGGCCAACGCTGGGTCGAGCACATTGCCCACTTGCAGGCTCACTTGCTGCTGCACCCGATCATGCAGGCGATGGCCTTCGTCGAGGGCATCGAAGTAGCGCTCGCGAAAGCCCAGGTCGCTGCCCCGGAAGGCGTTGCGCCCGTATACGGCCTTCCCGGCCTTGGCCACCGAATTGGGGCTGATGTCCATGCCGTCGATCAGGAACGCCCCCGGCGCGATGCCGGCGTCGAGCAGGGCCATGGCCAGGGAATAGGGCTCCTCGCCTGTCGAGCATGGCAGGCTGAGCAGGCGCAGTGGCCGTGCCCCGGCCAATTCGGCCAGGCGCTTGTGTGCCAGGCTGGCCAGGGCTGTGAAGGATTCCGGGTAGCGGAAGAACCAGGTTTCCGGGACGATCACCGCTTCGATCAACGCCTGTTGTTCATCGGCCGACTGCTGCAGGCGCAGCCAGTAATCATCCAGGTCGATGGCGTTCATGGCCACGCAACGCTGGCGCAGCGCGCGCTCGACCATGGGCGCACCCACCGATTCGACGTCCAGGCCAATGCGCTCGCGCAAGAAACGGAAGAAACGTTCGTTCATGTCGGCATCCCTGTCGGCTCAACCGTGTACAGCAGTTGGTGCACGGCATCTGGCAACAGATCGTTGACCTCGATGCGTTGCAGCAGGCCTTGGTCATCCTGGCGTACAGGCCCCAGGTAAGGGGCTTCGCCGCTGTCCACACCATAGGGCTGGAACTCGTCGGGGTGGCAGCGCAACGTCTCGGTGGCCTGCTCCAGGATCAGCCCCAGTTGCAGGCCACCCCGATAATGCACCAACACCAGACGGGTACTGGTGCGGTGTGCCGCTGGCTGGCCAAAACTCAGCGCAGCAAGGTCGATCACCGGTACCAATTGCCCACGATGGGAAAGGATTCCCGCGACCCAGCCTGGCGCCTGGGCTATCGGTTTGAGCGGCTGGCGCGGCAACACCTCGATGACCTCGTGCACGCTCAGGGCAAAACGCTGTTCCCCGATACGAAACTGCAGGTACAGCGCCCCTTTGGCGTTGTCCGCCCGTGCGGCGTGCGGTTGCAAGTGGTTCATCGCGGTCAGACTTTGAAGCGCGACACGCCGCCACGCAGGCCCGCGGCCACCTGGCTCAGCTCATCGATGGCATAGCTGGCCTGGCGCAGCGACTCGACAGTCTGGGTGCTGGCATCGCTGAGCTGGGCCAGTGCCTGGTTGATCTGCTCGGCACCGGTGGCCTGGGCCTGCATGCCTTCGTTGACCATCAATACGCGCGGCGCCAAGGCCTGCACCTGGTGAATGATCTGGCTGAGTTGCTCGCCCACCTGTTGCACCTCGAACATGCCGCGGCGCACTTCTTCGGAGAACTTGTCCATCCCCATGACACCGGCCGACACTGCTGACTGGATCTCGCGCACCATTTGCTCGATGTCGTAGGTGGCCACGGCGGTCTGGTCGGCCAGGCGGCGCACTTCGGTCGCGACCACGGCAAAGCCGCGGCCATATTCACCGGCCTTTTCCGCTTCGATGGCGGCATTGAGCGACAGCAGATTGGTCTGGTCGGCAACCTTGACGATGGTTACCACCATCTGGGTGATGTTGCTGGCTTTCTCGTTGAGGATACCGAGCTTGGCATTGACCAGATCGGCAGCGCCCATCACCTGGTGCATGGTCTCTTCCATGCGTGCCAGGCCCTGTTGCCCGGAGCCTGCCAGACTGGATGCCTGATCAGCAGCCGTCGTCACTTCGGTCATGGTGCGCACCAGGTCCCGCGAAGTCGCGGCGATTTCCCGCGAGGTGGCGCCAATTTCGGTGGTGGTGGCGGCCGTCTCGGTGGCGGTGGCCTGCTGTTGCTTGGAAGTGGCGGCAATTTCGGTGACCGAAGTGGTCACCTGCACCGACGAGCGTTGGGCCTGGGCCACCAGGTTGGCCAGTGCCTCGGCCATTTCGTTGAAGCCGCTTTCGATGGCACCGAATTCGTCCTTGCGATCCAGGCTCAGGCGCATGCTCAGGTCACCGGAACGCAGCTTGTCGAGTGCATGCACGATACGCTGCATGGGCGCTGTGATAGCGCGCAGCAGCAACAGGCCGCAGATGCCGGCAGCGACGATTGCCAGCAGCAGTGAGACCACCATGCTGCCCTTTGCCGTGTTGACTGCGTTGACGATATCGTTGGTGGCGGCATCGGCAGAGGCCCGATTATTCTCGATCACTTCATTCAGGTGCTCGCGCCCATCCTTCCAGGCCGGAGTGAGGACCTCGGTGATCAGCCGCTGGGCCTCGTCGTAGTTGCGCTGACCGTACGCATCCAGCACCTGGTTGACGATTTTGAGGTAGCTTTCTTCCAGTTGCACGAAGCTGTCGAAGCGGGCCTGGTCGTCTTTGTCCTGGATGGTGGCCTGGTAGCTGGCCATGTATTGCTTCAGCCGGTTATCGAAGCTTCTGAACAGTTCCAGGTCGGCCGAAGTGATTTCACGATGGTTGGACAGGCCCACCAGTTGCTGGCTGGTGACGTAGCTGTCGACCCAGGCGCTGCGAATCATCGAGCTGTAGTAGACGCCAGGAATGCTGTCGGTCCCCACTGCCTCTTCGGCGGTTTCGATAGCCACCAACCGCGAGTAGGCGGCTACGATCATCAGCAGCATGATGGCGATGATCACGGCGAAACTTGCCAGGATCCGTTGGCGCAAGGTCCAGTTCTTCACATTCAGCCCTCAGGAATTCACAACGAGCGGGAAAAATCGCCGAAGTATAGCCCAGAGGTCTTACGGTATTGATGTGATTGTCGTTAGGAATTTTGCGCCTGGGGGACCGAGCGCCGCGCGGGCGGCGCTCGATCTCACAGGCGCTGAATACGCCCCGGCAAGCACCGCCACTACACTGCAGCCAACCGCACCTGGCTTTCCAGCTCCTGGCGCAAGCCCGGGTCCAGCCGCAGCTGACGTGCCAGCTCGTCCAGGTAGGCACGCTCCATGAAGTTTTCCTGATCGACCATCATCACGCTGGCCAGGTACATCTCGGCAGCCATCTCCGGCGTTTGCGCAGCGCGGGCCACTTCGGCCGGGTCCAGCGGCTTGTTCAGCTCGGCATGCAGCCAGTGCTGCAATTCGCGGTCGCTGTCCAGGCGCGTGAATTCGCCCTCGATCAGCGCCCGCTCGCGCTCGTCGATATGCCCATCGGACTTGGCCGCCGCCACCAGGGCGCGCAGTACCGCCTGGCTGTGCTGCTCGGCCTGGGCCGGCGGCAGGCGATCGATGGTTTGAGGCTCGGCTGCGGCCCCCCGCTGGTTTGCCTGCCAGTTGCCGTAAGCTTTATAGGCCAGCACCCCCAGCGCGGCGAGGCCACCGTAAGTCAGGGCCTTGCCACCGTACTTACGGGCCTTCTTGCTACCCAGCAACAGGCCCAGAGCGCCCCCACCCAGCAGGCCGCCCCCTGCTCCGGACAACAACCCGCCCAACCCGCCTGAAGGGTTGCCAGGCTTGGTGGCGCCCCCCTGCTTCTCGAGCAGTTGCTGGCCGGATTTGAGGAGTTGATCAAGCAAGCCCCGGGTATTCATTCGCGTGTCTCCACGTAAGAGGATTCAAACGCCAGAGTAAGGCTTGGCCGAGCACACGCCATGCAGGGATTTGCTTCAGGATGTTGCGTTAGCTGGCAAAAAGCCAACTAGACTCGATATCGCCAATACCTCGCACTCACGCACTACGCTTATAACAATTGCTTCACTGCTTGCCTCATGACTGCCCGAACAAGATCGCCAAGAAGAGGGAACACCATGTCAGTGCACAAGACCGCATTGCTCGGCGCCACCACCTGCGCCATGCTGGCCAGCGCCAGCCTGCAGGCCGCGGAAGCGCCCAAGGCCCTGGGGGCCGGCGAGGGGCGCCTGGACATCGTCGCCTGGCCCGGCTACATCGAACGCGGTGAAAGCGACAAGGCCTACGACTGGGTGACCGGTTTCGAAAAGGAAACCGGCTGCAAGGTCAGCGTGAAAACGGCCGCCACCTCGGACGAGATGGTCAGCCTGATGACCAAGGGCGGCTATGACCTGGTCACCGCCTCGGGTGATGCATCGCTGCGGCTGATTGCAGGCAAGCGCGTACAGCCGATCAACACCGCCTTGATCCCCAACTGGAAAACCATCGACCCGCGCCTGCAGAACGGTGGCTGGTATGTGGTCGACAAGCAGGTGTACGGCACGCCGTACCAGTGGGGGCCAAACGTGCTGCTGTACAACACCAACACCTTCAAGCAGGCCCCCACCAGCTGGAGCGTGGTGTTCGAGCCGCAGAACCTGCCCGACGGCAAGCCAAACAAGGGCCGCGTGCAAGCCTATGACGGGCCGATCTACATCGCCGATGCAGCGCTGTACCTGAAGTCGGCCAGGCCCGAACTGGGCATCAAGGACCCGTACGAACTGAACGAGGCACAATACAAGGCCGTGCTGGAACTGCTGCGCCAACAGCAACCGCTGATCCACCGCTATTGGCATGACGCCACGGTGCAGATGAGCGATGTGAAAAACGAAGGCGTGGTTGCCTCCAGCTCCTGGGGCTACATGGTCAATGGCCTCAAGGCCGAGAACCAGCCAGTGGCCTCGACCATTCCCAAGGAGGGCGCGACCGGCTGGGCCGACACCACCATGCTGCACGCCGAGGCCAAGCACCCCAATTGCGCCTACAAATGGATGGACTGGTCGTTGCAACCTAAGGTGCAAGGCGATGTGGCGGCCTGGTTCGGCTCGTTGCCGGCTGTGCCGGCGGCGTGCACCGGCAGCGAGCTGCTGGGGGCCGAGGGCTGCAAGACCAACGGCTTTGACAACTTCGACAAGATTGCCTTCTGGAAAACACCGCAGGCCCAAGGCGGCAAGTTCGTGCCTTACAGCCGCTGGACCCAGGACTACATTGCGATCATGGGTGGTCGCTGAGGTTGTCTGAATGCCTGTACCGGCCTTTTCGCGGGCAAGCCCGCGCCCACAGGTTCTTCACCGCCTGCAAGGGTGGCGCTCCACCTGTAGGAGCGGGCTTGCCCGCGAAGAGGCCGGCACAGGAGACATATTCATACCTGGAGTCCACGCATGCCCCTAGCCGTCCAGTTCACCCAGGTTTCCCGCACCTTCGGCGAGGTCAAGGCCGTCGACCAGGTCAGCATCGACATCATCGATGGCGAGTTCTTTTCCATGCTCGGCCCTTCCGGCTCGGGCAAAACCACCTGCCTGCGCCTGATCGCAGGCTTCGAGCAACCCTCCAGCGGTTCGATCCGCATCCAAGGGGTCGAGGCCGCTGGCCTGCCGCCCTACCAACGTGACGTCAACACAGTGTTCCAGGACTATGCGCTGTTCCCGCACATGAACGTGCTGGACAACATCGCCTATGGCCTGAAGGTAAAAGGCGTGGGCAAGGCCGAACGCCACAGCCGCGCCGAAGAAGCCCTGGCCATGGTGGCCTTGGCCGGCTATGGCGCGCGTAAGCCGGCACAGCTGTCTGGCGGCCAGCGTCAGCGCGTGGCCCTGGCCCGGGCGTTGGTCAACCGCCCACGGGTGCTGCTGCTCGATGAGCCACTGGGCGCGCTGGACCTGAAATTGCGCGAGCAGATGCAAGGTGAGCTGAAAAAGCTGCAACGCCAACTGGGCATCACCTTCATCTTCGTCACCCACGACCAAACCGAAGCACTGTCGATGTCCGACCGGGTCGCGGTGTTCAACCGCGGCCGTATCGAACAGGTCGACACCCCGCGCAACCTGTACATGAAGCCCAGCACAACCTTCGTCGCTGAATTCGTCGGCACGTCCAACGTGGTGCGTGGCGAGCTGGCCATGCAGCTCAACGGCAGCCCTGCGCCCTTCTCCATCCGTCCCGAACACATTCGCCTGGGCGACCCGGTAGTGACCAGCCATGAGGTACAGGTCAGCGGCGTGCTGCGTGATGTCCAGTACCAAGGCAGCGCCACACGCTACGAACTGCAGCTGGAAAACGGTCAACTGCTGGCAGTAAGCCAGGCCAATGACCGCTGGCAAAAGCAGGTGCAGGCCTGGCAGCCCGGGCAACGCCTACAAGCGCACTGGCCCCGCGAAGCCATGACGGTGCTGCAGGAAACCGAGGGCCGCTGAGATGAGCACACTGCGCGCCCTGTCCAACCTGCTGTACCGGCGCCCCAACCTGTACCTGGCACTGCTGTTGATCCCGCCGCTGACCTGGTTCGGCGCGATTTACCTGGGTTCGCTGCTGAACCTGCTGTGGCAGGGCTTCTATACCTTCGACGACTTCACCATGGCGGTGACCCCGGACCTGACCCTGGGCAACTTCGCCGCACTGTTCAACCCGTCGAACTTCGACATCATCCTGCGCACCCTGGGCATGGCGGTGGCGGTGTCGCTGGCCAGCGCGGTACTGGCCTTCCCCATCGCCTATTACATGGCGCGTTACACCAGCGGCAAGACCAAGGCGTTTTTCTACATCGCGGTGATGATGCCGATGTGGGCCAGCTACATCGTCAAGACCTATGCCTGGACCCTGCTATTGGCCAAGGGCGGTGTGGCCCAATGGTTCGTCCAGCAGTTGCACCTGGACGGCCTGCTGCAGGCGGTGCTGGCCGTGCCGGGCGTGGGCGGCAGCACGCTGTCGACTTCGCACCTGGGGCGCTTCCTGGTGTTCGTGTACATCTGGCTGCCATTCATGATCCTGCCGATCCAGGCCTCGCTGGAGCGCTTGCCACCGTCGCTGCTGCAGGCTTCGGCCGACCTGGGCGCACGGCCGGGGCAAACCTTCGTGCAGGTGATCCTGCCGCTGTCGATCCCCGGCATCGCCGCCGGCTCGATCTTCACCTTCTCGCTCACCCTGGGCGACTTCATCGTGCCGCAGCTGGTCGGGCCGCCCGGCTACTTCATCGGCAGCATGGTCTATGCCCAGCAAGGGGCGATCGGCAACATGCCGATGGCCGCCGCGTTCACCTTGGTGCCCATTGTGCTGATCGCGGTATACCTGGCCATCGTCAAGCGTCTGGGGGCCTTCGATGCACTCTGAAAAAGCGTCGGCAGGGCTGCGCCTGGCGGCCTGGGGCGGGTTGTTGTTCCTGCACTTCCCGATCCTGATCATCTTCCTGTACGCCTTCAACACCGAAGACGCGGCGTTCAGCTTTCCGCCCAAGGGCTTTACCCTGAAGTGGATCGACGTGGCCTTTGCCCGGCCCGATGTGCTCGAGGCAATCAAGCTGTCGCTGCAGGTGGCTTGCCTGGCCACTTTGATCGCACTGGTGCTCGGTACGCTGGCCTCCGCGGCGCTCTATCGGCGCAGCTTCTTCGGCAAGGAGAGCATTTCGCTGGTGCTGATCCTGCCCATTGCCCTGCCAGGCATCATCACTGGCATCGCCCTGCTCTCGGCGTTCAAGACGTTAGGGATAGAGCCCGGGGTGTTCACCATCGTAGTCGGCCACGCCACATTCTGCGTGGTGATCGTCTACAACAACGTGATCGCCCGCCTGCGGCGTACCTCGCAAAGCCTGATCGAAGCCTCGATGGACCTTGGTGCCGACGGTTGGCAGACCTTCCGCTACATCGTCCTGCCCAACCTCGGCTCGGCGCTGCTGGCGGGCGGCATGCTGGCCTTTGCCTTGTCGTTCGATGAAATCATCGTCACCACGTTCACCGCCGGCCATGAGCGCACCCTGCCGATCTGGCTGCTCAACCAGCTCAGCCGCCCACGCGACGTGCCCGTGACCAACGTTGTCGCCATGCTGGTGATGCTGGTGACCATGCTGCCGATTCTTGGCGCCTATTACCTGACCCGTGGCGGAGACAGCGTCGCGGGCGGTGGAAAATGACCCTGGAGGAGCCCCCGATGCAAACGCAGATGCTGATCAATGGCCAGCTGGTCGCTGGCCAAGGCCCGGCCTGGACCGTGCTCAACCCGGCGCTGGGCACTGCCCTGGCGCAGATCAACGAAGCCACCGAGGCACAGGTAGACAGCGCCGTGCGCGCTGCCGACCAAGCCTTCGACAGCTGGTCGCAAACCAGCCCTAAAGAACGTTCGCAGGCCTTGCTGGCGCTGGCCGACGCCATCGAAGCCCATGGCGATGAACTGGCCCGGCTGGAATCGCAGAACTGCGGCAAGCCCCTGAGCGCTGCACTGAATGACGAGATCCCGGCGATTGCCGACGTGTTCCGTTACTTTGCCGGTGCTGCGCGCTGCCTGGGCGGCTCGGCGGCAGGCGAGTACCTGCCGGGCTACACCTCGATGATCCGCCGCGATCCGTTGGGCGTGGTGG
>Ga0160496_1000682_pt1 | contig 12398 bp, 12 predicted proteins | sample DIDPMG_2_FD_108231 | JGI IMG/M metagenome (GOLD analysis project Ga0160496, IMG submission 108231) | Enriched soil microbial communities from UW Madison campus, WI, USA - DID2937_E24_FP MG | ecosystem: Environmental > Terrestrial > Soil > Grasslands | place: USA: Madison, Wisconsin | collected...
GGCCATTCCGCAGGGCGCGCGCACCGTGTCGGTGGGCGTGGCCGCCTACCCGCAGGACGGCGCGACGCTGGCCGAGGCGCTGGGCCGGGCCGACCAGGCGCTCTATCGCGCCAAGGCCGAGGGCCGCAACCGCGTCTGCTCGGCGCACGAGCTGGGCTGACACGTCCGCGCAACGGCCGCATGGCGCCGCTCGCGATTGCCACGGTCAGTCGCTATCATGGCAAGGTTGCCCCCTCCGCTGCCTGCCTATGCTTCTCCCCATACGCGTGCATCTGCGCAGCCTGATCCTGTGGTTCTGTGTGTTCTTCGTGGGTGCCGTCCTGGCCAACACGTTCTATGCCACCTACGTGGTCAAGCGCGACATCCTGCTGCAGGATACGCTGGAGGCCAACCGCGTCTATGCCGAGAAGCTGGCGCGCGTCACCGAAAACTATCTGCGCAGCTGCCGCCGCCTGCTGTTCGCCGTCGGCGAAGACCTCGAAGCGGGGCCGCTGGCGCCGGGCCCGGCGCAGGATGCGGTCGATCACATGCTGCGCGTGAGCGATCTGTTCAACGAGCTGCTGGTCGTCAACACTGATTCGGTTGTGATCGCCGACACCGATGCGGCGGCCCGGCTGGTCGGCCAGCGGGTCGACAGCCAGCCGGCGCGGCTCGCGCTGGCCGCGCGCGGCCCGCTCACGAGCCAGCCGTTTCGCCGCGGTGAAAACGGCCGCTGGGTGGTGATGCTGTCGCATCCGATGTACGACGCCAACAACGAATACATCGGCTACGTCGCCGGCCTGATCTACCTGCACCAGCCCGCGATCCTGCAGGCCATCCTGGGCGAGCACACCTATCTCGACGGCACCTACGGCTATGTGGTCGACAGCGGCGGCGCCCTGATCTATCACCCCTCGTCGGTGCGCGAGGGCGAGGTGGTGCACAACCCCGCCGAGCAGGCGGTGCGGCGCGGCGAGCGCGGCGCGATGCGTTTCGTGAACCAGGAGGGCGTGGAGATGCTGGGCGGCTATGCGCCGGTGCCATCGGTGGGCTGGGGCGTGATCATCCAGAAGCCCACCGAGGCCGCGCTCGAGCGCGTCGATGCCGCGCTCTGGCGCACGCTGATGTATGCGCTGCCGCTGATCGGCCTGAGCCTGTTCGCCATCTGGTGGCTGTCCGGGCTCATCACCCGCCCGCTGCGCGCGCTCGCGAGCGCCGCCACCGCCATGCAGGATCCGGGCACGCCGGCCACGGTGCGCGCGATCCGCGGCTGGTACCAGGAGGCGGCCGACCTGCGGCGCGGCCTGCTGATCGGGCTCATGGCGACGCTGCGGCGCATCCGCACCCTGCGGCGCGAGAGCGAGAGCGACCCGCTCACCGGCCTGCTCAACCGCCGCGGCCTCCAGAGCGTGGTGGACGCCCTCGCGGCCAGCGGCACGCCGTTCGCCATCATCACCTTCGACATCGACCGCTTCAAGACCATCAACGACACCTTCGGCCACCACATCGGCGACCTGTCGGTGCAGGAGGTGGCGCGCGCGATCGAGCAGCAGGCGCGCCAGCGCGACGCGGTGGCGCGCCTGGGCGGCGACGAGTTCATGATCATCCTGCCACGCGTGCCCGTGACCGGCGGCGCGGCCTTCGCCGAGCGCCTGCGCCAGGTGGTGTCGAGCCTGCGCGTGGAGGGCGGCCGCCCCATGACCATCTCGGTCGGTGTGGCGCACTTCCCGCTATCGGGCGCGACCGTGGAGGAGGCCTTCCAGAATGCCGACCGCGCGCTCTACGATGCCAAGGAGGCCGGCCGCGACCGCACCTTCGTGTACGAGGCGCACGGCACCCGGCCGGCGGCCGAACTCGACCCGGCCAACGCCACGCATCAGCGGCGCTGAGCGGGCCTCAGCCCAGCAGCCAGGGCAGGGCGAAGGGCGAGGCCACGAAGCACAGGCCGTCGTTGTCCTGCTTCCAGACGAAGCCCGGCGCGAGCCGGCCCGAGGCGGGGTCGGGCAGCATGAGTACGTGCGGCTCGACGCGGAAGTCGCCTTCCCAGCCGATCGCTTCGGCGCGTTCCTGCACCTCGACGAATTGCGCGCGCAACTGATCGTGGCTGAGGTCCACGTCGATCGGCTCGCCGCGTTCTTCGGCGGCCTCGAGCAGCGCGAAGGCCTCGGTGAGGGTCAGGAGAAAGTCCCAGCCCACGTCGATGGGGGCGGTGCGGTAGAGATGCCAGTTCATGAGCGGATCACAGAGAGGGAGGATCCGCCCATTATCGTCCAGACGCGGCTTGCCGCAGCGGCTCGATAGCGGCTCGGTGGCCGCTTCAGTAGCCGCGCTCCGCGTCGTAGAGGTGGGGCAGCGCCGCGCCGCGCTCGTGGAGGTGGATCAGGCGCACCGCGTGGCGGGCGCGGTCGCGCCGCGAGGGCGTCGCGCCATAGTGCGGCGTGACGATGATGCGCGGATGCGACCACAGCGGCGAGTCGGCCGGCAGGGGCTCGGTGTCGAACACGTCGAGCACGGCGCCCGCCAGCCGGCCGCCGTCGAGGGCGTCGAGCAGCTCGGCCTCGTTCAGGTGGCTGCCGCGGCCCACGTTGATCACGGCCGCGCCCTGCGGCAGGCGCGCGAACGTGCGGGCGCCCAGGATGCCGCGGGTGGCGGGCGTGGCGGGCAGCAGGCACACGAGGATGTCGGTGCCGCCCAGGAAGGCGTCGAATTCCTCCTCGCCGGCGTAGGTCTGCACGCCCGCGATCGCGGCGCGCGAGCGGGACCAGCCCGACACCTGGAAACCAGTGTGGGCCAGCAGGCGGGCGCTGGCCGCGCCGAGCTGGCCCAGGCCCATCACGCCCACGCGCACCTCGCGCATGCGGCGCGGCGCCGGCAGCACGTTCCAGCGGCACGCGGCCTGGTCCAGCGCCATCAGGCGCGCCTCGCGCAGCAGCATCAGCGCGGCGGTCAGCACGTATTCCGCCATTACCTCGGGGGTTTCCTCGGTGATCATGCGCGCGATCGGCAGGCCGGCCGGACGCTGCGGGTCGGCCAGAATGCCGTCCACGCCGGCGCCCGCGCTGATGATGAGGCGCAGCTCCGGCAGGGCCGCCAGGCCGCCGGCCGGCGGCTGCCACACCAGCGCATAGCGCACGCCGGCCGGATCGGCCTGCGCCGCCTCCCAGCCCAGCACCTCGATGGCGGGATCGAATTCGCGGAAATGCCGTTGCCACTCGGGCAGGGCGGCGGGGCCGCCGGAGGCGATGGTGATGCGCATGGTCACACCGTGTAGTTCAGGGCCAGCCGTCCGCCGTCGACGAACAGCGTCTCGCCCGTGATGTAGCTGGAGGCGTCGCTGAGCAGATAGAGTACCGCGTCGGCCACCTCGGCGGGCTCGCCGAGCCGGCGCATCGGCGTGCGCGAGAGCAGGCGGGCGCGGCCGGCCGGGTCGGCCATCACGGCGTTCTGCGCGAGCTCGGTGGCGATGGTGCCGGGCGCGACCGCGTTGACGCGGATGCCGCGATCGATGAGCGCCAGCGCCATGGCGCGGGTGAGCTGGGCGATGCCGCCCTTGCTGGCGTTGTAGGAGGCGATGGTCGGGATCGCCATCACGGCGTTCACCGAGCTCATGTGCACGATGGCGCCCGATCCTTGCGCCGCCATGCTGCGCGCGACGGCCTGGCCGACCAGGAACGCGCCCTTGAGGTTCACGCCGATCACCCGGTCCCAATCCTCCTCGCTGATGTCGAGGAACTCGCACGGCCGCACGATGCCGGCGTTGTTCACCAGCATGTCCACGCGCTCGCAGCGCGCCAGCGTGGCGGCCAGCGTGGCATCGACCTCGGCCTTGCGCGATACGTCGCAGCGCAGATAGTGGGCGGTGGCGCCGAGCCCGCGCAGCTCGTCCACCAGGGCCTGGCCCGGCGCGTCGGCCACGTCCCAGATGCAGACGGCGGCGCCCGCCTCGGCGAGGCGGCGGGCGCAGGCCGCGCCGATGCCCTGGGCGCCGCCCGTGACCACGGCCGTCTGGCCATCGAAGAGAAATTGCGTACGGCTCATCGGAGCTTCCTTTGCGTCATGAAAAAAGGCGGGCGCGTCGCCGCACCCGCCCTGTGCGGTACGGTTCAGCGCTCGACGGTGCGATTCCAGCGCGCGTTGAAGGCCGGTCGGCTGGCGTTGATCACGTCCCAGTTCAGCACCTTGGCGCTTTCCATGTAGCCCTGGAACTGCTTGAGGATGGCCTGGTTGGCGGCGTCGGCCTGCACCTTGCGGTTCGACGGGAAGTGGCCGCCGAACTCGAGCGCCGCGGACTGGGCCTCGGGCGAGAGCAGATACTGGGCCAGCTTCTGCGACAGCGCGGGCTCGGTGTTGTTGGCGATCACGCACTCGCCCACCATCAGGATCACGGAGCCTTCCTTGGGCTGGGCGTATTCCACCGGGATGTCGCGCTTCTTCAGGCGCGCGATGGCGGTCGGCGTGAGCGGGAAGATCGCCGCCTCGCCGCTCTGGATCATCTCGGCCAGCTTGGCCGAGTTCGGAATGTACTCGAGCACGTTGGGGCCGATGGTGTCGCCCCACTTCTTGAAGCCCGGATCGGGATTCTTGTCGTCGCCGCCGACCAGGCGGTTGTACATCAGGAAGGCGTGCAGGCCGAAGGTGCTGCCGGCGGCCGACTGGAACACGACCTTGCCCTTGTACTTGGGATCGGCGAGGTCCATCCACGAGGTCGGCGGGGCCCAGCCGCGCTCGGCGAAGATTTTGGTGTTGTAGCCCAGGCCGGTCATGCCGATGTCGATGCCGGCGGCCATGCGATCCTTCATGATGGCGGTCGGATACAGGTCCTGGAACACCGGCGCGTCGTCCATCTTCTGGCACAGGCCCATCGAGATCGCGCGCGCCATCACGCCGTCATCGAGGAACATCAGGTGCATCTGCGGCCGGTCCTTGTAGGCCTGCGCCTTGGCCAGCACGTCGGTGGATGTGCCGGGCACCACCACGATCTTCACGTCGTTGGCACGCTCGAACGCCGGGAACACATGCTGCGTGAACGCGCGCTCCATGTCGCCGCCGTTCATGCCCACGTAGAGCGTCTTCTGCGCCATGGCGCCCGCCGACGCCGCCAGCACCAGCGCGCCGGCGACCCACTTCCCCATTGTCTTGAAGCGCCGTCGGGCGCCGCGATTGCGATCGATCATGTTGACTCCAGCGTTTGCTCACGGGACGACTCGGTTCGACATGCGGCGTCATGAGCGCTCGCCGCGTATCGCTCGATGCGGAAGGCATCGATAGGAATGGCCGACGCGCCGTCGACCACCAGTTCGGAAAGCACCTCGCCGATGGCCGGGCCCACCTGGAATCCCGCGCCCGACAGGCCGAATGCATGGAACAGCCCGGGCACGCGCGCGCTGGGGCCGAGCACCGGATTGTGGTCGGGCATGCTGCCCTCCACGCCGGTCCAGAAGCGGATCACCTGCGCGCCGCGCAAGGGCGGCAGCAGCTCGGCGGCGCGGGCCAGCAGGGCGGGCAGGGCGCTGCGGCTCGGGCGGGCGTAGCCGTCGGGCTGCAGCGCGCCGCGGCCGCCGCCGATCACGCAGTTGCCGCGCTCGACCTGGCGCGCGTAGATGCCGCCGCCCTGGATGCCCAGGCTCACGCTCATGAAGTGCGGCAGCGGCTCGGTCACCATCATCAAGGGGTGGATCATCGATTCGGGCACGACCTCGCCGAAGCCCGCCGCGATCTCGCCGGCCCAGGCGCCCGCGCAGTTGAGCAGCACGGCGGCGCGCACGCGCAGACCGTTCTCGCAGGTGATCTCGAAGCGCGCGCCATCGTGCGCGGCGTGGCGCACGCGGGTGTCTTCGAGGATGCGCGCGCCCGCCGCCGCGGCCGCCAGCGCGAAGGCGGGCGAGACGAGGCGGGGGTTGGCGTGGCCGTCGTCGGGGCAGAGCGAGGCGCCCGCCAGCGTGTCGGTGAGCCAGCCGAAGCGGCGCCGCAGCTCGGCGGGCCCCAGCAGTTGCAGGTGCATGCGATGGCCGCGCGTGGCGTCGCGATACTGCTCCAGCGCCTGCATGTCCTCGGCGCTGCGGGCCAGCTTGAGATGGCCGCTGCGCACGTATTCGCCGTCGGTGCCGATCAGTGCGGGGAGTTGCTGCCAGAGCTCGTGGGCACGTGCGGTCAGGGGCATCTGCGACAGCGGCCGGCCCTGGCGCCGCACGCCGCCGTAGTTCACGCCGCTCGCCCTGGCGCCGCACGCGCCCATGTCGAGCAGCGTCACGGCGCGGCCGCGGCGGCGCAGGAACAGCGCCGCGCTGGCGCCGATGATGCCGCCGCCGATGATGGCGACGTCGGTGTCGATGAGGCGGTCCATGGCGGCCTCAGGTCGGCGTGCCCGGCATCGTGCCGGCCGCGTGCAGGGAAATCGGGATCGGCTTGATCGGCGGCTGGTTGCGCAGCCGGCCCACCGCCGCGGGCGACACGCCCAGCGCGCCCGCCAGCACCTCGGCCGCGCCCGCGCCGCACATCCGGCCCTGGCAGCGGCCCATGCCGACCCGGGTCAGGGCCTTGAGCCGGTTCATCTCGCTGGCCGCGCCGGTGGCGACGGTGGCGCGCACCGTGCCGGCCGTGATGTCTTCGCAGCGGCACAGCACCACGTCGTCGGCGATGTCGCGGGCCCAATCCTGCGGAAACGGAAACGCGCGTTCGAGCGCATCGCGCAGCCTGCCGATGCGCCGCAGGTGCCGCTCGAGCGCGGCGGCGCGGCGCGTATCCGCGGGCAGGCCCAGATCCTCGAGCAGTGCCAGCGCGGCGCGTTCGCCGGCCAGCTCGGCCGCATCCGCGCCCGCAATGCCGGCGGCGTCGCCCGCGAGGTAGACGCCGGGCGCGGAGGCGCGGCCGGCGGGGTCGCGGCGCGGCAGCCAGTTGCGGTCGCGCGCATCGAAGTCGAAGGCACAGCCAGCCAGCGCCGCGAGCTGAGTCTCGGCGCGCAACGCCAGGCCGAAGCCGAGCGCGTCGCAGGCCAGCTCGTGCTCGGCGCCGCCCGCGTCACGCCAGCGCAGGCCCGCCACGCGCTGGCCGCCCAGCACGCGCACCGGCCGCACGCCCGCGTGCAGCGGCACGCCGTGGGCGCGCAGCCAGGCCATGTAGTACAGGCCGCGGCCAAGCAGGGCCGGTGCCGCGAGCATGCCGGGCAGGGCGCGCAGGCGGTCGGCGGTCGCGGCCGTGTCCAGCACCGCGGCCACGCGCGCGCCGGCCTTGGCATATTGGTACGCCACCAGATAGAGCAGCGGTCCGGTGCCGAGGAACGCCACGCGTTCGCCGATCGCGCAGCCCTGGAACTTGAGCGCCACCTGCGCGCCACCCAGCGTATAGACGCCCGGCGTCAGCCAGCCGGGAAAGGGCAGGACGCGGTCGGTGGCGCCGGTGGCGATGACGAGCTGGCGGAACGGCACGGCGTCGGCCTCGCCCTGGCACATCAGGTCGAGCACGCCGTCCTCGCAGTTCCACACCAGCGTGTCGGGCCGGTAATCGACGTGCGGCAGCAGCGCGTCCATCGCGCGGTGCAGGGCGTCGGCCTTGCGGTGTTCGGAGCCGTACAGCGCCGGTTTGCCGCGCGTGAATCCGGGCGGCGGCTGACGATAGATCTGGCCGCCCGCGCGCGCCGCCTCGTCGATCACGATCGGCCGCAGGCCGGCGCGCACCAGCGCCTGCGCGGCGCGCACGCCGGCCGGGCCCGCGCCCACGATCACGGGAGCCACGGGCGCGCTCATGACGGCACGCCGGTCTGGGTGCGCACGCGCATGCCTTCTCGCACGAACGTGGAGCAGGCGCGCACGCGGGTGCCGTCTTCCAGCTGCATCCAGCAGTCCTGGCAGGCGCCCATCATGCAGAAGCCGGCGCGCGGGGCGCCACTGAATTCCGAGCGGCGCAGGCGGTCGCCGTGCGTCAGCACCGCCGTGAGCAGCGTGTCGCCGGCCAGCGCGGTGACGGGCGCGCCGTCGAGCATGAAGGTGAGCGCAGGCCGGTCGGTCTCGGCCACGCGTTTGAGCAGGGGCATGATGCTGCCGTTCTCCGGGATGACGTTCACTTCTGGCCGACCAGCACGCGGTCCAGGCCGTAGACCCGGTCGAGCAGCAGCATGGTGACGGCGGTCAGGGCGATGACCAGCGCGGAAATCGCGGCCATCATGGGATCGATCGATTCGGTCGCATACATGTACATGCGCACCGGCAGGGTGACGGTGCTGGGCGCGGTGATGAACACCGACATCGTCAGCTCGTCGAAACTGTTGATGAAGGCCAGCAGCCAGCCGCCCGACACGCCGGGCAGGATCATCGGCAGCGTGACCTTGAAGAACACCGTGGCGCGGCTCGCGCCCAGCGACAGGGCGGCGTGCTCGATCGTGCGGTCGAAGCCCACCAGGGCGCCGATCACCAGCCGCATCACATAGGGCGTGATGACGACCACATGCGCCAGCACCAGCCAGCCGAACGTGCCGGTCGTGCCCATCAGTGCAAAGAAACGCAGCAGCGCCACGCCCAGCACGAGGTGGGGAATCATCAGCGGCGACAGGAACAGGCCGTTGAGAGCGTCGCGGCCGGGGAAGCGATAGCGCGTGATCGCGATGGCCGCCGGCACCGCCAGGCACGAGGCGATGCTGGCCGAACAGAACGCCAGCCACAGGCTGTTGCGAAACGCCTGCATGAAGTCGGCGTGGGCGAACACCGCTTTGAACCAGCGCAGCGAGAATTCGGTGGTGGGGATCGACAGCGTCGATCCCGGGGTGAACGCCACCAGGCACACGATGACCAGCGGCGCGAGCACGAAAGTCACCACGAGGGCATTGAAGGCAAGCGCCACGGCGCCGTTTTTCTGCATGGGATTCTCCTGCTCAGCCCAGGCTGCGGCGGTAGCTGCGCTCGACGATGCGGTTGTAGCTCAGCATGATGATGAGGTTGGCCACCAGCAGCAGCACCGCGATGGCGGCGCCGAGCGGCCAGTTCAGTTCGGTGAGGAACTCGTCGTAGACGATGGTCGCCACCATCTTCAGGCGCCGGCCGCCCAGCAGCGCCGGGATCGCGAACGAGCTCGCGGCCAGCCCGAACACGATCAGGCTGCCCGACAGCAGGCCCGGCGTGGCCTGCGGCAGGATCACGCGCAGAAAGGTCTGCGTGCGCGAGGCGTTGAGCGAGTAGGCGGCCTGTTCGACCGTCGGATCGAGCTTCTGCAGCGAGGTCCAGACCGGGATCACCATGAACGGCAGCATCACGTGCACCAGGCCGATGATGACGGCGGTGGGGGTGTAGAGCAGCGCGCCCAGGCCGAGCGCGGCGGAGGCGGCGCCGATGGGGCCGTTCGGGCCCAGCAGCAGGCTCCAGCCGAACGCGCGCACCACCAGCGAGATCAGGAGCGGCGACAGCACCACCAGCAGGAACACCGAGCGCCAGGGCTTGCGCATGCGGCTCAGGATGTAGGCCTCCGGCAGGCCGATCGCGGCGCAGATCAGCGTGGTGAGCGCCGAGATCCAGAAGGTGCGCCAGAAGATCTCGAGGAAGTACGAGTCGGTGAGCACCTGCCCGTATTGCGACAGCGTGTAGCCGGGCTGGATGCCGGTGTTGTAGTCGAACTGCGCGAACGACAGCAGCAGGGTGAGGCCGAGCGGCGTCAGCACCATGGTCAGGAACAGCAGGGCCAGCGGCAGCGAGCCCAGGATGGCCGGCAGGCCTTCGGTGCGCGGCTTGGCCGGGGCGGTCAGGGCGGGGGAGGCGGCGCTCATGTCAGGCCTCGCGCGCGCCGGCGGGCAAGACCCGCACGATGTCCGCCGACCAGTCCAGCCCGATGGTCGCGCCGTCGTCGTGCGGCGTGCGGCCGTCGTTGGGCGCCAGTACCAGCAAGGGCCCCGCGGCGGTGTCCAGCTCGTATTGCCACTGGCTGCCGAGGAAGTAGCGCGTGGTGACGCGGCCGTCGAGCTTGCCGGCGCCGGCGGCCACCGGCAGCACCTTCTCGGGCCGCAGCGATATCGTCACGCGGTCGCCCGCGCGCATGTCGGTGCCGTCGACGCGCACGCTGAGCGGACCGGCCTGGATCTCGGCGCCCACCGTGTCGACCCGGGCCACGGTGCCGTCCAGCATGTTGGTCTTGCCCACGAAGCGCGAGATGAAGTGGGTGCTGGGGTGTTCGTACATGCGATAGGGCGCGTCCACCTGCGTCGCGCGCCCCTCCTGCATCACCACCACGCGATCGCTGATCGACAGCGCCTCGGCCTGGTCGTGCGTGACCATGATGGTGGTGGTGCCGATCTGGCGCTGGATGCGGCGCAGCTCGAACTGCATTTCCTCGCGCAGCTGCGCGTCCAGGTTCGACGGCGGTTCGTCGAGCAGCAGCACCGGCGGGCGGATCACGAGCGCGCGCGCCAGCGCCACGCGCTGGCGCTGGCCGCCGGAGAGCTCGCGCGGGTAGCGGTCGCCGAGCTTGTCGAGCCTGACCATGGCGAGCGCCCCGCGCGTGAGCCGGTCGCGTTCGCTGCGCTCGACCCGGCGCATTGCGAGGCCGAAGGCCACGTTGTCGCGCACGGTCATGTGCGGGAACAGCGCATAGCTCTGGAACACGATGCCCAGGCCACGGGTGTTGGGCTTGGCGTGCGTGATGTCGCGCCCGTCGAGCGTGATGCGGCCGCGCGTGACGTCGGCAAAGCCCGCGATCATTTGCAGCGTGGTGGTCTTGCCGCAGCCCGACGGGCCCAGCAGCGACACGAATTCCCCTTGCTCGACGCTCAGGTTCATGTCGGAGACGACGCACAGATCGCCGTAGTACTTGGAGACCTGCTCCAGCCTGAGAAATGCCATTTTCCGCCCCTTCGGCCGTGGATCCGGCCTTGTACTGCCGGCCTTGCGGCCGGGACCGGCCGCAAGGCCGGTGCTGCGATGTCGTTGCTGGGCAGTCTAGGTTTGCGCCAAATCGCGGGTCAAGCAGGGTTTTCCGTATATCTGAATTTTTCTTTTATTTATTCTGAATGTTGGAAATCCAAGCGTAGAATTTATGAAAATATTCCGTTAAAGGAGATTGGGTATGGCCGAAAAGAAAGAGGAAGGCGGCGCGTCGGGCTCGCTGCAGCGCGCCTTCGGGGTGTTGCGCGTGCTTGCCGAAGCGCAAGGCGAGCGGCTGCGCCTGACCGAGATCGCGTCCCGCACCGGCCAGGCTCCCGCCACCGCGCACCGCGTGCTGCAGGCCCTGATCCAGGAAGACATGGTCGAGCAGCCGCCGCAGAGCAAGACCTACCAGCTCAGCGTGGCCTTCTTCGCGCTGGCCGCCTCGGCCGGCAACCGCCATTCGACGCTGCGCGACGTGTGCCGTCCCGCGCTGCTGCGCCTGTCGGGCATGCTCAACGACACCCTGTTTCTGCTCGTGCGCCACGGCTTCGATGCCGTGTGCCTCGATCGCATCGATGGCCCGTTCCCGGTGCGTTCGCACACCGGCGACATCGGCGGCAAGATGCCGCTGGGCCTGGGCCAGGCCGGCCTGATCCTGCTGGCACGACTGCCCGAAGCGGAGCGCGAGGAGATCATCCGCTTCAACATTCCGCGCCTGCGCCACCTGGGTTTCATGGACGAAATCTCGGTGCGCGTGCTGCTCAAGGAGTGCCTCGAGAAAGACTACGCGCTCAGCACGGGGCAGGCGCTGTATCCGGGCACGATGGGGCTGGCGGTGCCGATCACGGACCGCAACGGCACGGTAGTGGCCGCGCTCAGCGTGGCCGCCCCGTCCGAGCGCATGACGCCCGAGCGCGTGCCGATGATCGTGGAGATGCTGCGCCGCGAGGCCGTGCAGATCGGGGCGCGCATCAACCCCTTCGACCCGGCGCTGCGCCGGCCGAATCAATTCCTGGGGGGCGGGGGCAGCGTCGACGCGACCTGAATCACCCCTGGCCGGCGCGGCGGGCGCGGGCCGGGCCGGCCGCGCCGTGGCGCGTCGCCGCCGGCTGCGCCGCGCTTCGGCCGGCGCGCATCGGCGTATCGGCGCCGCGCGGCGTCACTGTTCGGTGCTGAATTGCACGTTGCTGTTGGGCGCGACCGCCAGCAGAAAGCCTTCGGAATAGATGTTCTTGATGTTGAAGGGCGAGTCGGCGATCTGGCCGAGCTTCTTGCGCACGCGGTAGATCAGCGTGTCGATGCGGTGCGGATCGAATTCGTATTCGGGGATGCCCAGCGCCTGGAACAGCGCCAGGTGCGACACCGGAAACGCCGGGCTCTGCAGCAGCAGCGAGAACACGATGCTCTCGCGGTCGGTGAAGCGCACCCCCTCGTTGCCCGGCCGGCGCGTGAGCTCGCCGGTGGGGCGGTCGAACACCCATTGCACCTGGTCAGGCGGCGCGCTGCGCTCCAGCGCGGCGAGGCGGCGCGACAGCGTGGCCAGCGTGGCGGTGAGGGTGGGCAGCTTGATCGGCTTGA
>Ga0160496_1000686_pt1 | contig 12319 bp, 5 predicted proteins | sample DIDPMG_2_FD_108231 | JGI IMG/M metagenome (GOLD analysis project Ga0160496, IMG submission 108231) | Enriched soil microbial communities from UW Madison campus, WI, USA - DID2937_E24_FP MG | ecosystem: Environmental > Terrestrial > Soil > Grasslands | place: USA: Madison, Wisconsin | collected...
CACGCCACTCCCACCATTCTGAAAGACGACGATCATGTTTGAACGCATCATTCGCTTCGCCATCGAGCATCGATGGCTGGTCCTGCTGGCGGTGCTGGGCATGGCGGCCTATGGGGTCTACAACTACCAGAAGCTGCCCATCGACGCCGTGCCCGACATTACCAACGTGCAGGTGCAGATCAACACCGCCGCCCCCGGCTATTCACCGCTGGAAACCGAGCAGCGCATCAGCTACCCCATCGAGACCGCCATGTCGGGCCTGCCGCAACTGGAACAGGTGCGCTCGCTGTCGCGCTACGGCCTGTCGCAGGTAACGGTCATCTTCAAGGACGGCACCGACATCTACTTTGCGCGGCAACTGGTCAACGAGCGCATCCAGCAGGCCAGGAGCCAGCTGCCCAACGGCATTGATCCGGCCATGGGGCCGATCTCCACCGGCCTCGGTGAAATCTATCTGTGGACCGTGGAAGCCCGCGAGGACGCCCGCAAACCCGATGGCACGCCGTATGGCGCAGCCGACCTGCGCGAGATCCAGGACTGGGTCATCAAGCCGCAGCTGCGGCTGGTGCCCGGCGTGACCGAGATCAACACCATCGGCGGCTACGCCCGCGAATACCACGTCGCCCCCTCGGCCGAACGCCTGGCCTCCTATGGCATGACCATGGACAGCATCATCAAGGCCCTGGAAAAGAACAACAGCAATGTCGGCGCCGGCTACATCGAACGGCGCGGCGAGCAGTACCTGATCCGCGCACCGGGCCAGGTGGCCTCGCTGGAAGACATCGGCAATATCATCCTGGCCAATGTGCGCGGCGTGCCCATTCGCATCCGTGATGTGGCCGAGGTCGGCATGGGACGTGAACTGCGCACCGGTGCGGCCACCGAGAACGGGCGCGAAGTGGTCCTGGGCACGGTCTTCATGCTGATCGGCGAGAACAGCCGTACGGTCTCGCAGGCGGTGGACAAGAAACTGCGCGAAATCAACCGCAACCTGCCGGCCGGGGTCGAGGCCATCACCGTCTATGACCGCACCGTGCTGGTGGACAAGGCCATCGCCACGGTCAAGAAGAACCTGATCGAAGGCGCGCTGCTGGTGATTGCGGTGCTGTTCGTCTTCCTCGGCAACATCCGCGCCGCCATCATCACGGCCATGGTGATTCCACTGGCCATGCTCTTCACCTTCACCGGCATGGTCTCCAACAAGGTCAGCGCCAACCTGCTGAGCCTGGGTGCGCTGGACTTCGGCATCATCATCGATGGCGCGGTGGTGATCGTGGAAAACTGCGTACGCCGCCTGGCCCATGCGCAGCAACACCACGGCCGCCCGCTCACGCGCAGCGAGCGCTTCCATGAGGTCTTCGCCGCCGCCCGGGAGGCGCGCCGGCCGCTGCTGTTCGGCCAACTGATCATCATGATCGTGTACCTGCCCATGTTTGCGCTGACCGGAGTGGAAGGCAAGATGTTCACGCCGATGGCCTTCACCGTGGTGGCGGCACTGCTGGGCGCGATGATCCTGTCGGTGACCTTCATCCCGGCCGCCATTGCCCTGTTCATCGGCGAACGCGTCTCGGAGAGGGAGAACATCCTGATGCAATGGGCCAAGCGGCTCTACGCGCCGCTGCTGGTACGCGTCATGGACAACAAGCCGGTGGTGCTCAGTTTTGCCGGTGCGCTGATCGTGGTGTGCGCGGTGCTGGCCACGCGCCTGGGGACCGAGTTCGTGCCCAGTCTCAACGAAGGTGACATGGCGATCCAGGCCTTGCGCATCCCCGGCACCAGCCTGTCGCAATCGCTGGAGATGCAGCAGCAGATCGAGAAGACGCTGATGCGGCAATTCCCCGAGATCGAACGCGTCTTCGCCCGCACCGGCACCGCCGAGGTGGCCTCGGACCCGATGCCGCCCAATATCTCCGATGGCTACATCATGTTGAAGCCCGAGTCGCAATGGCCGCAGCCACGCAAGACGCATGAACAACTGCGCGAGGCGATCCAGCAGGCTGTAGCCCGCATCCCCGGCAACAGCTACGAGTTCTCGCAGCCCATCCAGCTGCGCTTCAACGAACTGATCTCGGGCGTGCGTAGCGATGTCGCGGTCAAGATCTTCGGCGACGACATGGCCGTGCTCAACGACACCGCCACCAAGGTCGCCGCCGTGCTGCAGAAGACCCGCGGCGCCACCGAAGTGAAGGTGGAGCAGACCACCGGCCTGCCGATGCTGAGCGTGGACATCGACCGTCAGAAACTGGCGCGCTACGGCCTGAACGTGTCCGACCTGCAGGACACGATTGCCACCGCCATCGGCGGCAGCCAGGCCGGTACGCTGTTCCAGGGCGACCGCCGCTTCGCCATTGTGGTGCGCCTGCCCGAAGCCGCCCGCGCCGATCTGGATGCCCTGCGCCGCCTGCCCATCGCGCTGCCGCTGCAGGAGGGCGCCAGCCGCACCAGCTATGTCCCGCTGGCCGAGGTGGCGACGCTCAACATCGCCCCCGGTCCCAACCAGGTCAGCCGCGAAGACGGCAAGCGCCGCATCGTGGTCAGCGCCAACGTACGGGGCCGCGATCTGGGCTCCTTCGTGGCCGATGCGGAACAGGCCCTGCAGGCGCAGGTACGCATCCCCACCGGTTACTGGACCACCTGGGGCGGCCAGTTCGAGAACCTGCAATCGGCCACGCAACGTCTGCAGATCGTCATCCCGGTGGCGCTGCTGATGGTGTTCGTGCTGCTGTTTGCGATGTTCAACAACGTCAAGGATGGCTTGCTGGTCTTCACCGGCATTCCCTTCGCGCTGACCGGCGGCATCCTGGCGCTGGCCGCACGCGGCATTCCGATGTCGATCTCGGCAGCGGTGGGCTTCATCGCGCTGTCGGGCGTGGCGGTGCTCAACGGGCTGGTGATGATCTCCTTCATCCGCAGCCTGCGCGAGGAAGGTCGCAGCCTGGATGCGGCCATCCACGAGGGCGCCATGACGCGGCTGCGCCCGGTGCTGATGACGGCGCTGGTGGCGTCACTGGGCTTCGTGCCGATGGCACTGGCCACCGGCACCGGCGCGGAAGTGCAGCGCCCGCTGGCCACGGTAGTGATCGGTGGCATCCTGTCCTCCACCGCGTTGACGCTGCTGGTGTTGCCGCTGCTGTATCGGATGGCGCATAGGGAGGACGAGGAGGACGAGGAGGACGAGGGGGGCGAGGAGGTCCAGGAGGGCGAAGCTGAGCACCCGGGCGCAACGAAGCGCCGGCCGCGCTGGATGAAGTGGTTGCCTGGCTATCGGACCACCCGGCGCTGATGTCCAGCGGCAGCCCTGCCAGGCGGATCAGCGGAAGCGATCCGGCGTCGTCAGCAGTTCGACGAATTGCTCGCCCGGCATGGGCTTGCCGTACCAGTAGCCCTGGTACAGCGAACAGCCTTGCGCATGCAGCAGGTCACGCTGCTGCTGCGTCTCCACCCCTTCGGCGAGGATGGACAGGTTCAGGCTCTGGCCCAGCATGATGATGCTGCGCACGATGCTGGCCATGGCCGCATCCTTCTCCATCTCGCGCACGAAGCTCTGGTCGATCTTGATCTGGTCGATGGGGAAGCGCCCCAGATAGGACAACGACGAGTAACCGGTCCCGAAATCATCCAGCGAGATCGAGATATCGCTGGACCTCAGCATCTGCATCTTGGCGATCACGTCTTCGACGTGGTCCACCATCATGCTCTCGGTCAGCTCCACCTTCAGTGCATGGCTGTGGAGGCGATACTTGCCGATGATCTCGCGGAAGTGGCCCACGAAATTGTCCACCTTGAATTCCTGCGCCGACACATTCACCGCCACCACCAGCTCATGCGCCAGCCCCTGGCGCTGCCAGGCCTGCAGATCGGCACAGATGGCGTGCAATGCCTGCTGACCGATCTGCTCCATCAGGCCCATGTCCTCGGCCACCGAGATAAAGCCACCCGGCGCGACGATGCCCTTTTCCGGATGCTTCCAGCGCAGCAAGGCCTCGGCACCCACCACTTCACCCTCATAGGTCACCTGCGGCTGGTAATACACGATGAACTGGCGCTGCGCGACCGCCTGGCGCAGTTCGGCTTCCAGCAGGCTGCGCTGGTTGGCCAGCGCCTGCATGGCAGGGTCGAAGAAGCGGAAGGTATTGCGGCCGGCCAGGCGCGACTGCACCATCGCCAGCTCGGCCTGCATCAGCAGTTCGGCCGCGCCGTGGTGATCGTCATGGACGATATTGATACCCAGGTTGACCGCGCAAGGGAAGCGCGCAGCGGCGAGGGCATGGGGATCGGTGAAGGTGGCGATGATGCGATGGGCCAGCGTCTCGCAGAAGCGGAGGCATTCGGCCAGGTCCTGGGTCCGGATCTCGCTGCCCAGCGCGAACTTCGCGCCCTCCAGGCGTGCCACGGTCTGCTCGGGCGTGACACACCCGGAGAAGCGGCGCGCACATTCGACCAGCAGCTGCTCGATCTCCTCCGAACTGGCGCCGCCATAGGAGAGATCGGCACGACTGATCTCCATCACAAAGACCGCCCCGGCCGTACCGTTGCTGCGACGCCGCGCCAGACCGCGTCGCAGGCGGTCCATGAACAGGGTCTTGTTGGGCAGCTGGGTGACCGGGTCATAGAAGGCCAGGCGGTCGATACGGTTCTCCGCATCCAGCCGTGCACTGACATCGATGACCACCCAGATCTGGTCCGCCGGCCGAGCCGGATCGATCAGCGAGGTATGCAATTCGGCCGGGAAGCTGCCGCCATCACCCCGGCGCAACAGCACGATCTCGCCGGCCGCCCCACTGGAACGGGCCACCGCCTGCGCCACGTAGGCCGCCTGCTGGGCTGGTTCGACAAAGACATCTTCGGCGGGCTGGCCGACGAGATTCCTGTCCGCACTGCCGAGCAACGCCTGCGCGGCCTCGTTGACGAAGACGATGCTGCCGTCGCGCACAAACAGCACCCCCGCCGGGATGTTACCGAGAATGGCCGCCTGTTCATCGAAGAGCGCCTTCAGGCTACTTTGCATCGATTCCATATGGCGCGCCAGCTGACCGATTTCATCCTGCTGCGGGATGGCGATGCGTTCATCGAAGCTGCCGCGCTCGATGCGCTCGGTGGCTGCGGTCAGCATGCCGATGGGCCGGAGGATGCGACGATAGACCAGCAGCCCGATGATGATCAGCGAGGCCACCGCCTGCGCCAGCAGCACCAGGGTGTGGAAGCTCTTGTCAGCGGCCAGCTTGCGTTGCAGCTGGTAGTCCGACACGATCAGCTGCAGGCTGCCCAGGCTCACGTTTTGATGGTTCTGCTGCATCACCAAAGGCACGCTGCGCGAGATGATATTGCCCAGGCGCCGCTGGCCGTCTTCCACGCGGGCAATGATCTTTTCATCGGGATCGGCGATCTCGGCCGATACCACCTGCGGATCGAGCATGGCCCCTTGCAGCACGGCATTGATGTCGGACTTGTCCAGGCTCCACACCGGCAACACCAGGCTGTGCTGCATGGTCTGCGCCTTTTCGTTGACCAGTGCCTGCATCTCGATACCGATCTGCTTTTCGCGCACGCCGTTGAGCACGGTCAGCGCCAGCACCACCGGCAGGCACAGCGCCACCAGCATGGCAATGGCGATATAGACGCCGAGGCTATTGAGTTTCTTATTCATGGTCGTGCAGAGAACGTGACGAGGGCGAAGCCCGCTTATTTGAACCAGTCCAGGCGATAGGTCTCGATGGCCTCGCGCTCCAGGGGCGTGAGGCGATCATTGTTGAGGACGATGACGCGCGGGTGGGTCGACTTCAGCAACTGCCGCGCCTGGCGCGTGGAGCGATGCTGGCGGATCAGCTCGGCCAGCTCCCCGCTGCGATGGATCTTGCGCAGGCCTTCCAGCAGGGCGTCGCGGATATCGTCGCGCCCCGGCGTGGTGTAGAAGAACAGGTCCACCGGGTAGTACAGCACCAGGTCCGGCACGATGGCCAGCTGGTGGTCGCGGTCGTAGGTCTCCAGCTCGCCGCTTGCTTCGAAGACCGAGCGGTTATAGAAGTCGAAGCGCCGGGCCTTGAGCATCTCGAAGAGATTGAGATAGTTGCCCTGCACGACGTCCAAGCCATTGGCCTGCATGATGCTGGTGTCGGTCCAGCCGATACCGGAGCCGATGCGGAACCTGCGCAGGTCGTCGAGGGCACGGATATCCCGCGCGCGCTGCAGGCTGGCGGTGTTGGCCATCAGCACGCGGTAGCCACCGCCGCCGAGGTAGATCGGAAAGGGAATGCCTTCCAGCCCGCGGGTCATGGAACTGCCGGCGGAGGTGGTCATCAGGTTGCAGTACTGGCCGGCCTGGATCAGCTGGACGTAACGCTGGTCGGAGGTGGCCACATCGGCCACCTGGCAACCCTTGATGGAGAAGCGCTTGCCGGTCGCCCGCATCGCCAGTTTGAGGACGGCCTTGCGGTAATCGATGAGGGGGTTGTCATCGTTGAGATCGGCCAGCTTGATCTCGATGACGTGATGGGCGGGGTCGGGGCTGGCGTTGGATTGGGCGCGGGCAATATTGGCGCAGAACGCACCCATCACCAGGACGAGCAAGACTGCGGCAACTGTTCGGGCGCTCGTCTTGATGTTACTCATACAGGGCGGTGTGATCGAATTGAGATTCGATGGTATGCAAGCATCAGGGGATGTGCAAGATTTTGTGGGGCTGGGAGGGGGTGGGGTGTGGCGGGATGGCACAGCTGTGCGCAATGGGTGGGAAATCGGCGATGTAATCGGTGTTTTGCGTGAGGAAGTGAGATTTTGTGTGAAGAGAGGGCGCGCTGATTTTTGCTCCGACTGACTATTTGTTTCTGGCCATCAGCGAGGGAGGTCCGAGCTCGATCTGACTGCGGCCATCCAAGATCTTGCTTCATCAAAAGGAAGCAAACTCATATTCCTTGCTGCGGTAGGAGAAAGCAACGTTGAATTGCGTCCATATCTGCCGCCCCCCCCACTTTTCCAGGAAATTTGCGTCCTAAGTTGACCCATGTTTAGACCAAAATCCTGCTCGCTTCATAAGCACCCTACATCTTGCAGGGCAGTTGAAATCACGGAATTCTGGTCTTCGACTGGAACATCTGCTTCATTTACTTTAGGTAGCGCGCTGACCGTCCTTGATGCAGCTGATGAATTGCTCAATATTCATTAGCGCCTCTTGTTGCTCGGGCAAGTAAGTAGGATGGATGGCTGATGGCACAACTAATTGAAGCCTATTGGACTTCATTTCATCAAACTGCACTCTGCTGATAGCCGCTTCCAATGTGACCAGATGTTTGGCCTCGATGCGCTTAGCTTCCGAGAGTACTTGTCGCCAGCGGTCTTTGCATGTGGTTTTTGCTCCCAGCATTTTCAGGCGGGCTATAGGAAAGCTGGCGTCGTGATATGCCTTAAATGATGGAAAAATGAAGTCAGGCTTAGAGTTGTTTTCTGTGACTTTACCTTTGCCTCGCCCCTGCTCAAACTGCAATCCGTGGTGCTGGAATAGGCAATCTAGATGTCCTTCGAAAGCATGGCCTGCTCGTGATTTCCGTCGATTTTGGACACTAAGTGAAAAGTCGATGAAAGCCTCCACATCTTCGCCAAAACCAGTCGCGAGCCTCTCTTTCACAATGTGCTTCTCGTAAATTTTGAATAAACTCTCTTCGCGGTTCATCCAGGCCATCAATGTTTCGTCCGGGGCTTCAAAAGGAGAAACCTCTTTTTCAAGAGTTTTTCGAGCGAAGGAGGAAAAGACGGCAGTTTTTGGAAAAGATGTACCACCAAATTTATCAATAAGTGCTTCAAGCCAGCTATCCTCTTGTGACAACCCCGCGCTAAGCTCAATACCTATATCTTCCAACATAGAGCGGATTGGCAGAAGCAACGCAACAGCATCGAGAAGTCCCGCTTTAAGTCTATCTCCGACATTGTCCAGGCCGAAAATTGTTCGCAACTGGAATTCAGCATTGCTGCCTGCTGGCGCAATGACCATCAGAAATGACCCCGGGTGGAAATCCCCAGCGTCTACTTGCGGGTCGAGTGCAACATTCGGAAGTTCATGCTTCAATTTCGCTATCAAAAAGAAGTCGCCCTCACACATTAGCTCCGTCACGGGACTATCGTAATAGTAGAGCCGGTATTCTGGGTCACGCTTTGGGTCATCTCTGCGGGCGTCATACCAAGTGACGTTTCCATCGCAGATTGTCGGGTCTTCATCGTTGTCTCCAACATAGATTTGTCGAACGCGATAACGAAAGTTCTCACGGCCTTTTCCTAGATACTTTTCAAAACCGGCTTTGATAAGCCCACCAATCTCGTGTTGGTTAGATGTCGACGAATCTGCATCAACCGCTCGCAAATATTTTGCAGCAACCCCTTCGACGTAGTCGCTAATCTTATCGTTGAACATGTATTCCATCCGAATCAAGAACGGCGGATTTGCTCTCCTGCCGTAACCAGTTTGCTATGCATTCCACCGCCCTATCCATCGGCATAGATGCAAATCTTTTAGTGGCGCACTCCCATATAACAAGCGTACGCCACCCCCGCGCGTGTAATTCAATTAATTGTTTTTGGTCTCGTTCCCGATTTCCATTGAGCTTCTCAATCCAGAACCTTGGCCGAGTCGATGGGAGCTTAAATAACCTGCAATTGTGTGCGTGCCAAAAGCAACCATGAACAAAAATCACAGCCTGAAACTTAGGAAAAACCATGTCAGGAGTCCCCGGCAATGTCCGGTCATGCAAGCGATATCGGAAGCCGAGCTTATGCAACGACTGTCGAATCAATATTTCTGGCTTCGTGTTTTTTCCACGTATGCCAGACATCATTTTGCTTCGGGTCGCTTCATCGACGATATCGGCCATCGGCTATGCCTTAGTCATAAGGGCAATTGGGGTTGCGTATCTTCGACCAAGAACTGGCACATTAAGCGAGCGGTATGTGCCATTACATCCACTACAACTGAGTTACCGAATTGTTTATAGGCTCGTGTATCAGATACAGGAATTCTAAAATCATCGCTAAAGCCCATTAACCGTGCGCACTCACGGGGTGTCAGTCGACGGGGATTTTTTTCCTCTCCTTGATACACCAAAATCTCAGACCCATCCTTGTAGTAGCGTGCCGATAAGGTTCTGGTCACGCTATTAGGGCCGACCAACCCAAAACCAAAGCCATTTCCCTTAGCCTTATGTTTGGCGGCATAGCCTTGCAAGTACTCCCAAAGTTTTGGGGTCAGCGTGTATTTGTCTTGTACCTTGCGCTTAGCATGGTCAAAAAAGCGGTCCTCATCCCATGGTAGATATGGTTCGCTGCCATCCGTTTTATGCAAGATTTCCTTTAAGAGTCTGGAGCCCTTTTCGGGCAGCGGAATCGCATCCCAGTCGAAAGCTACTGGGTCACGGAATCCAACAATCAAAATGCGTTCACGATGCTGAGGTGTGAAATGAGCCCCATCAATTACGCGGTAATGAATGTGATACCCCAGTACATCTCTAAGAGTCCGACAAATAACCTCAAATGTACGTCCCTTATCATGAGAGACTAGGTTCTTAACATTTTCCAATAGAAAGGCCCTTGGGCGCTTTTCTTCAATGATGCGTGCGACATCAAAAAACAAGGTTCCTTGGGTTTCGTCTTGGAATCCATGAGCACGGCCAAGCGCATTTTTCTTGGAAACACCCGCAATGGAAAAAGGCTGGCAAGGAAAGCCGGCCAGTAATACATCGTGGTCTGGTACTTCATCTGCGGCGACCTTGGTGATGTCTCCATTGAGTTCGTGTTGGTCGTTAGAGTAGTTTTCTCTATATGACTTTTGAGCGTAACTATCCCATTCACTGGTGAATACACATTGCCCGCCAATTTGTTGAAAGGCTTGTCGGATACCTCCGATGCCTGCAAACAAGTCAATAAACTTAAACTCACCGGTTTTCCCATCAAATGGCAAGGTCGGTGGCAAAAGTTGTTTGATTGCAAGAGCTACGTATGCAGGCGGCTCACTTCCTCCGCGTTCCCATCTGCGGACGGTGCGGACATCAACGCTTAATTCTTTGGCAACTTCTGCTTGTGATTTGACACGCCGAAGCTCAGTTAGCATCGCAAGAAAATTTAGGCTATCAGGGGCATTCATGCTTTATCTCTGGGAATAATTGCGGACATATTGTCCTCATTTTATTCCATTTTGGCATTCCAAATTTGAAGAATGATGCTTTTGTTACCTTCAGTCATTGGGCTGGCGAACTCTAACGAGCTTTCTTTTGGAAATGCACGAATAAATTTGAGTTGCGACGATGCATTGGGCAAAGCTGCCCAATGCACCCGGAATCGCACCCGACCCCAGTCGGGTTGATGGAGGGGGAGGGAGCCGGTCGGTGCTGGTGGCCCAAGCCAGCCAGAGGTCCGCCCACGGACCGCTAACCGACTGGGAGAACTGTAGCCGTCGCGCCCCACGCTACGCGCGGGTAACCTAGTCAAGTCGAAAATCGGGCGACCCAGCGTAGCAAAGGCCGGACGAGCGTCCAGCGCTGCCGGTTGAGCGGGTTATCCGCGCGCAGCGTGGGGGCGCCGATGTCGGGGCATGGGGGACGTGCAGACGCCCAAACCGCCGGTCTCGACGTCCAGTCGAGCGAAGAGACGGTGGTGCATCTGCCGCATAGCGGCATCTCCCCCTGTTCGCCTACAGGCGAACAGGGGGACAGTGGGGGCAGTTAGTATGACTTACCGAGCTTAGCCAATTTCGTTATTAGCCAGCGACGCCATGGAGCAAACTTTTCGAAGGAAGCCAGTGAGAGTGTGCAAGATACAGAAGCGGACATTGCCGCAGGTGTCGCAGACGAGATTACCGCGAACGCTCCCCCGAATATTTGGGAGTCGTTTCAAGTCGATACGAGTTACCGCTACGGTATTGGGTTATCAATCGTCGTTGACAGCCCCACCATTGACAAAGAGGTGACCGAAAAGTCCATCGACCGTTTTCTACTTCTAGGGTCGGGGAATTGGAAGGCAGCCTCACCTGTCGCTATTAACAATCTGCTTCCCAAGCCCACATACTAGCGATCCAAACTCCAAATACAAAAGCCAACCTAGAGGTTGGCTTTTGTCATTTATCACGGCACAGATTTTCTCTTAACTGGCACTCTGGTCATTATCTGTGTCACCCGGACACCCGATTACACATCAATATTCCCCGCCTGCAACGCATTAGATTCAATAAAAGCCCGACGCGGCTCCACATCATCGCCCATCAACGTCATGAAGATCTGATCGGCCGCAATGGCATCCTCGATCTGCACCTTCAACAAACGGCGCACGGTCGGGTCCATGGTGGTTTCCCACAACTGCTCGGGGTTCATCTCGCCCAGGCCTTTGTAGCGCTGCTTGTTGACGCCGCGTTCGGCTTCGTCGCGCAGCCAGCCCATGGCCTGGCGGAAGTCGGTGATGGCGGATTCCTTGCGCTTTTCACCCTGGCCTCGCGCCACCGTGGCGCCCTTGCGGATGAGGCCCTTGAAGGTCTCTGCGGCGGTGGAGAGCACCTGGTAGTCGGGGCCGCTGACGAAGTCGGCATCGATCACGGTGGCCTTGATGTTGCCGTGCTGGCGACGGTGGATGTGCAGGGCAACCTTTTCGCTGAGCTCGTCCACGCGGGCTTGCACGTCGATGTTGCTGTCGTTGATGGCCTTCTTCAGTTCGGCCGCGGTGGCGGTGGCCTGTTCGATGTTCTCCATCTTCAGCACCACGCCGCCGGTCATGATGGCGCTCAAGGCGGCGTCATCGATGGCGCGCGACAGGCGCATGATGATGGCGTTGGCGGTGTTGTACTGGCGGGCCAGTTCGATCAGGGCATCGCCGCTGATGGCGGGGGCGTCTTCGGCGGGCTTGATCTCGGCGTCGTTCAGGGCGATCTGCATCATGTATTGCGCTTCCTCGATGTCGTCCTTGAGGTAGCGCTCGTCCTTGCCGGCCTTGACCTTGTACAGAGGCGGCTGGGCGATGTAGATGTGGCCGCGTTCGACCAGGGCCGGCATCTGGCGATAGAACAGGGTCAGCAGCAGGGTGCGGATGTGGGCGCCGTCGACGTCGGCATCGGTCATGATGATGATGCGGTGGTAGCGCAGCTTGTCCGGGTTGAACTCGTCAGCGCCGATGCTGGTGCCCAGGGTGGCGATGAGGGTGGTGATCTGCTCGGAGGAGAGCATCTTCTCGAAGCGTGCCTTCTCCACGTTCAGCACCTTGCCGCGCAGCGGCAGGATGGCCTGGAACTTGCGGTCGCGACCTTGCTTGGCGGAGCCGCCTGCGGAGTCACCCTCGACGATGTAGAGCTCGCACA
>Ga0160496_1000688_pt1 | contig 12307 bp, 14 predicted proteins | sample DIDPMG_2_FD_108231 | JGI IMG/M metagenome (GOLD analysis project Ga0160496, IMG submission 108231) | Enriched soil microbial communities from UW Madison campus, WI, USA - DID2937_E24_FP MG | ecosystem: Environmental > Terrestrial > Soil > Grasslands | place: USA: Madison, Wisconsin | collected...
CGACTGGCGCCGCCCCCTTCATCCCGGATCTGCGAGGGAGCCCCACCAGAGCAGATCAGGGTCCCGGCAAAGCCGGCAGGTGCAAACCTGCCGGCTTGCTTTTTTTGGGCGCCTGCAGGGGCGCTTGCAAGGGGCGATTGCACGCGGCGCCCGCAAGGAGGCACCCGCAGGAGCCGCCCGCACGAGGCGCCCGCAGGAGGCGCAGGCAATAGGCGCCCCGCAGTGACCGCAAGCCGCAGTGCCGCAATCAAGAGGCGCCCCCGCGCGCCGCGCCCCGCAGACGCCAAGAAAAAAGCCAGACCCCGCGAGGGATCTGGCTTTCTGCTGCCTGGGCGGCAAGGCCGCCCGGACGGGGGTATTACATCTTGTCCTTCAGCACGCTCAGCATGCGCTGGGCGGTGGCGCTGCTGTCGCGCTGGCCGTTGGCGTCGAGCACCGTGACCTGCGTGGCATCGCCCGCCGCCGCAACGTGGATGCGGTACTGGGTGGCGGACGCCTTCTTGTCGCCACCGAACAGACGGCTGAAGAAGCCCGGCTCTTCGTTCTTGGCGCCGGTGTCGGAGTCGACGTAGCGGACGTAGTAGTCGCCGGCCGAGCGGTCGCGATCATCCACCGCGAAGCCGCCGGAATCCAGCGCCACGCCGACACGACGCCAGGCGCGGTCGTAGGACTCGCTCACGACCAGCATGGCGCCTTCGGCGCGCACGGACTGTTGCACCGCCGGACGCTGCGGCTGGTTCTCGGCCTGCTGCACGAGCTTGCGGGCGGCGTCCACATCGGTGCCGAGGTAGACCATCAGGCGCGCGAGCATGGCGGCGTTCAGACCGGGGTCTTCCTTGCCGTTTTCCCATTGCACCTGGCCGTTGTCCGGACCCGTGCGCTTCTCGAGCATCTGGTTGTGGCTGATGTAGATCTCGGTGTGGCCGTTCACGCGCTCGACGCGGGTGCGGAATTTCTCGCGCTCGCCGCTATCCCAGGCCGTTTCCAGCACCGAGCCCAGCACCTGGCGCAGCCAGCTTTCGGGGATCTTGGCGCGGTTTTCGGCCCAGTCGGTCTCGATCAGGCCCGCCTGCGGCGAGTTGGTCTTGACGGTGAAGCCGGTGTCGGTCCAGAAGTCGACGACCTTGGGGAAGATTTCCTCGGGCGGACGCTGCACCACCAGCCAGCGCAGGTTGCCGTCGCGCTCGACCTTCATGTCGGCGCGCTCGGGCAGCACGTTGGTGTTTTGCGGCTGGGCCACGGCTTGCGCGCCCTGCTGCTGGTATTGCGAATACGTGGTCGTGCCGGAGGCCGGCGCGCGGTAGCGCGGATCGGCGTTGGCCTGGGTCAGGTCGGGAGGAATGCTCAGCGGCTCACCGCGACGCGTGCTCTTGTAATCGACCGATTCTTCATTGCCCAGCAGCTGGTTGACGTCGGAACAACCAGACAGCAAAGCCAGGGCCATCAATGCCGAAACACCGGCATGACGAGTTTTCATACGCGTCCTCATAATCAAAGCAGACCCGTCTCGGTCAGGGCGCGGCGCACGGTGTCGTGGTGAGCCTCGCTGAGTTCGACGAGCGGCAGGCGGTAGCCCAGCGCGGTACGCCCCATCTGGGCAAGCGCCCATTTGACGGGGATGGGATTGGCTTCGACAAACAAAGCCTTGTTCAGACGCGCGAGCTTGGCGTTAAGTTCACGCACGCGGGGCACATCGCCCGCGTACGCGGCGGCACAGAGGTCCGCCATCAGGCGGGGCGCCACGTTGGCGGTGACCGAGATATTGCCGCGCGCACCCAGCAGGATGAGGGCCGCGGCGGTGGGGTCGTCACCGCTGAACACCTGGAACGACTCGGGGGCCTCGCGCAGCAGCAGCGCGCCGCGACCGATGTCGCCGGTGGCATCCTTGATGCCGATGATGCCGGGCACCTGCGCCAGGCGCAGCACCGTCTCGTTGCTCATGTCGGCAACCGTGCGGCCGGGCACGTTGTAGAGCACGGTGGGCAGGTCGACCGCTTCCTGGACGGCGCGGAAATGGCGGTAGATGCCTTCCTGGGAGGGCTTGTTGTAGTAGGGCACGACCGACAGGCCGGCCTGCGCGCCGACCGCCTTGGCGTGGCGCGCGAGATGGATGCACTCGTCGGTGGAGTTGGCGCCCACGCCGGCGATCACCGGAATGCGGCCCGCGGCGTGCTCGACGGCGACACGGATCAGCTCCGCGTGCTCCTCCATCGAGACGGTGGGCGACTCGCCGGTGGTGCCGACCACCACGAGCGCGCCCGTACCCTGCTCCACATGCCAATCGATCAGGCCGCGGTAGGCCGCGTAATCGAGGCTGCCATCGGGCTGCATCGGGGTGACCAATGCCACCATGCTGCCCTGAAAAGTGATGTCTGCGGTCGGTGCAGAGGATGCCATAGTAAGTGGAGGCTCCAGGGCCCGCCGCACCATTGCAGCGGACCAGATTCGATCAAACGAGCGAGTTTAACGGATATTGCCGGAATTCCTAGAGGAACCAGCTCACGATTTGCGCCCCCAGCGCCAGGAAAGGCTGCATGAAAAATTGCAGGGTGCCCGTCACCAATAAGACGATGACGATCACCATCCCATAAGGCTCCATTTTCGAGTACTGCCAAGCCAGGCGCTGGGGCAGCAGGGAAAACAGGACACGCCCGCCGTCGAGCGGCAGCAGCGGCAGCAGATTCAGTGCCATCAGGACCAGGTTCACCATCACGCCGGCCTGGGCCATTTCGTACCAGAAGCCCTCCTGGACGCCGGTGGCGAAGTAGATCCGGATCGCCAGCACCCAGAGGATGGCCATCAGCAGGTTCGACATCGGGCCGGCCAGGGCCACCCAGAGCATGTCGCGCTTGGGACGGCGCAGCCGGCCGAAATCCACCGGCACCGGCTTGGCCCAGCCGAACAGCAGGCCGGCGCCGCCGGTCAGCTTGGAGATCAGCAGGATGGCCGCGGGCACCAGCAGCGTGCCGACCGGATCGATGTGGCTGATCGGGTTGAGCGTGACGCGGCCGGCCTGCCAGGCGGTGGGGTCGCCGAACATGCGCGCGACGAAGCCGTGGGCCGCCTCGTGCAGGGTGATGGCGAAGATGACGGGTATCGCGTAGACCGCGATCGTCTGGATCAGATCATTCATGGCGAGGCATTGTAGCGGCTGACACAGGTGGGACCGCGACGCGGCGCACAGGTTCGGCGCCGCCCGCCTCCCAGGCGCGGGCGCGGCCTACGACAGCCCGAGCCGGGCGGGGTCGCCGCTGCCGAGCCGCAGGACCTCGGGCGTGCCGCCGGTGAGGTCGATCACGGTGGTGGGCGCCAGCGGGCAGGCGCCCGCGTCAATCACCGCGGCGAGGTCGTGGGCGTAGCGCGCCACGATCTCCTCGGGATCGTTGAGGGCCTCGTCTTCGTCTTTCGGGATCAGCGTGGTGGACAGCAGCGGCGCGCCGAACTGCTCGAGCAGGGCCAGCGTGACGCCGTGGTCGGGCACGCGGATCCCGATGGTCTTGCGCGACGGGTGCGAGACCCGGCGCGGCACCTCGCGGGTGGCCTCCAGGATGAACGTGTACGGTCCCGGCGTGGCCAGCTTGAGCAGCCGGTACTGCTGGTTGTCGACCCGGGCGAAGTGGCCGATCTCGGCCAGGTCGCGGCACAGCAGGGTCAGGTGATGCCGCTCGTCGAGGCCGCGCAGCCGCCGCAGGTGCTCGGCGGCGCCCTTGTCGTCGAGGCGCGCCACCACGGCGTAGCTCGAATCGGTGGGAATGGCGAGCAGCCCGCCGTCGGCCAGCCACTGGGCGGCCTGCTTGAGCAGGCGCGGCTGCGGATTGGCGGGATGGATGGAGAGAAGAAGAGCCATGGGATTATCCTAGCATTAGTATCAGGAACAACGCGCCAACCCCGGCGCCAGGAGATCCGCCATGCGCATGAACGACTCGCGCGAAAGCAGCAATATCGAAGACCGTCGCAGCCAGGGCCCGCGCCTGGGGCGCGGCTCCATCGGCCTGGGCACCATCGTGCTGGCGCTGGTGGCCATGTACTTCGGCGTCGATCCCTCGGTCGTGCTGCAGATGGCCGAGGGCCCCGCGCCGCAGTCGCAGCAGGCGCCGTCGCAGCCGCCCGTGCACGACGAGCAGTCGCGCTTCGTGGCCAAGGTGCTCGGGGAAACCGAAGACACCTGGGGCCCCATCTTCAAGCAGCAGCTCAACCGTTCGTACCAGGCGCCCACGCTGGTGCTGTTCCGCGGGGCCACGCCCACCGCGTGCGGCACCGGCCAGTCGGCCATGGGGCCGTTTTACTGCCCCGCCGACCAGAAGGTCTACCTGGACATGAGCTTTTTCGACGAAATGGAGCGCAAATTGAACGCGCCCGGCGATTTCGCCCGGGCCTACGTCATCGCCCATGAGGTCGGCCACCACGTGCAGAATCTCCTGGGCGTGGCCGACCAGGTCGACGCCGCGCGGCGCCGCAATCCCGGCCAGGCCAACGCCCTGTCGGTGCGCATGGAGCTGCAGGCCGACTGCTTTGCCGGCCTGTGGGCGCGCAACGCGGACCAGGCGCGCAACATCCTCGAGGCGGGCGACATCGAGGAAGGCCTGAACGCTGCAAGCGCCATCGGCGACGACACGCTGCAGCGCAAGTCGCAGGGCTATGTGGTGCCCGACGCCTTCACGCACGGCAGCTCGGCGCAGCGGGTGCGCTGGTTCAAGCGCGGCTTCGATTCCGGCGAGCTGCGCCAGTGCGACACCTTCTCGGCATCGAGCCTCTGAGCCCGGCAGCGTGCGCGGCGGCCTCCCCTGACGCACGCCGCGCCGCCGCCCGCCCGGCGATCTTGTAAACTTATGCCCCTTCGCGGCCTGTACGCCGCCTCGCGCGCCCGACGCCTGCCGGCCGGCGCGCCGCTTTCGTTTTCGCTTGCTTCCCCCATGGCCAACAAAGTCGAGCCCTTAATCACACCGGATGAGGTCCAGGAAATCCTGGCCGCGCCCAAAGAAACCGTGAAAGCCATTGCCTGGTCGGGCAGACCGGTGGGCGGCCCGGCGCAGTGGATGGAGTTCTCCTGTGCCTGCAAGGTCGCGGGCGAAGTGCGCGAAGACGTGACCTTCCGCGTGATCTTCCGCGCCGCGCGCACCGACGTCTACGGCCAGGCGGCCGTGATGGTGGCCGAGGCCTTCTCGGCCAGCCTGTTCGTGGGCCCGCACCGGGTGCTGGGCGTGGACACCGACGATTCGTTCCACACCAGCGTGGTGGGCAGCCACCTGCCGCACTTCCGCAAGCCGCTCACCGAGCGCTCGCACCGCCACGTCTGGGTCGAGGAAGGCGAAGGCTATGCCGAACCCGTGACCCCCGCGCTCGACACCATCGGCGCGTTGATGGAGGACTTCCTGCCGCGCGCCAACCTGACGCTGACCGGCGGGTTCGCCCATCCGTACAAGGGCCGCCAAATCGAGCTGATCCTATGACCCAATTCCTGGAAGCCTCGGGCTGGACCGTGCGCGCCGCCGGCGAGGGCGCGATCCGCGCCATCGCCCCCATGACGCTGGGCCTCGACGGCCAGCACGCCGCCTTCTACATCGCCTATCCCGGCGACGCGACGTTCCACCTGACCGACGCGGCCGAGACCGCGATGCACGCCGCCACCTATGGCATCGAACTGCCGGCCAAGCGCATCGAACTGTTGAACCAGACGCCCGGCGTGAGCCTGGCGCACTTCGACGAGAGCGGCGCGATCGTGGCCAGCGGCCCGATCGATCAGCTGCAGGAAGCGCTCTGGGATGCGGTCAAGCTGGCGATGGCGCTGTCGTTCTCGTGCGCCAAGTGGATGCCGAAATTCAGCCGCCTGCGTTTTCGCGCGCAGGTGGGCCGCACCCTGGTCGAGGCGCTCGGCATGCCGCGCATCGTCAAGGGCGCCCGCACCCGCGGCAGCAGCGGCCATGCGGCCGACTTCGCCTTCGGCGTGCGCGCCGAGCAGTCGAACGCGCTCACGTTCATCGAACCGATCGCGCTGAAGGCGGGCAAGAAGGTCGACTGGACGCAGGTCTACCAGACCCACGGCAAGATGTCGGATGTGAAGATGGCCGACGCGCGCAATGCGCGTCTGGTGATACTCGAAGACGGCGCCTCGGCCGAGGAGTTCAAGAAGGCGGTCGCGATCCTGGAGCAATCGGCCACGGTGCGCACGCTCAACAAGACGCGCGACTGGCCGGCGCTGTTCGCGGGCTGAACGCCCGGCGCGTGCGCGGCGCCGACGGCGCAGCCGCCACGGCGCGGTGGCAACTGCTGCGGGCCCTGCCGTCAGCCGTCAGGCCGACGCGCCCTGCAATCCATCGACGATCTCCCTGCCATGCGTAATGGCGGCATGCACCGCCTCGCGTGGACTGAAGACATGGCCGCCGTGCGCGAAGCACGGCACCGGATATTCGTCGCCTGTATCGTGAATGGTATCTGCCTGCACAACCACGACGGTGGCCGTGAACTGCGGCCCGGAGGCCGCGGCCAGCGCCACGCTGGCACTTGCCCGCGCGACTTTGGCTGTGAGGCGATATCCCTTGTAAACGGTGTTGTTTTGAAGCACTGGGACGCCCTCTCTGCGAATCAGCATACCCCGCTGATATGACAGTCACGCGAGATATTTTGTAACGCCCCCGACGAAATAGACACAGGTCGCCGGCCGACAGGCGCCTGAATGCGTGCGCGGTGCGGCCGGCGTCAGAGGGGAATTACGGGTTAGCCCGGAGGGCGACGCGCTGTTGCACTTGAGCATGGCGGATACGCAACACTCGCCCCAAAGCGGTGCGCGGCGCGCGCATCCTCCGCCTCGCCGCCAGGGCCTGCCGGCATGCCCACCGCGCGGCACAGCGCGTCCATGGTCCAGCCGCTGCCCGCCATCATCAGGCGCGTGTGCAGGTCGGCGCGCAGCGTCTCGTCGACCTGGCTGCCGAGCAGCGTGAGCGTCTTGCGGCGCAGCGCGACGTAGGTGCAGGGATAGTCGCGCGCCAGCGCGCCCCACAGCGCATGCGCGCCCGGCGACTGGCGCGCGCCGCTCAGCAGGCACAGGCCGCCGTCGAGCGCCCAGCGATACACGAGGCTGGCGATGCCGCGGCGCTGATAGGCCGGCGCATAGCGCGAATGCGGTGCGCGCAGATGGCGATCCGCCTGGCGCGACACCTCGATCAGGCGATTGAACACCGTGTAGCCCGCGAGGCAGCCGCGGGCCCGGTCTTCGACATAGACATAGTATTCGCCGTCCGCGCTGCGCCAGCGCAGCACCAGCCCAGGGTGGGCGGTACGGACCTCCGGCATCTCGAACAGGCGATCGGCGGGATCGCGCATGCGTCCGTACAGGACATCCAGTTCATCGCCCGGCTTCCAGATGCCGGGGTCTACATCGATGCGCAGCTCCATCGTGGGAAAACGAAATGGCATGACTGCGACTTGCGCCAACGCGGGCACGGCAAACCTCCAGGGGTCAAGGGTCGTCGAAGACGGCGATCCGGTTGATCCGGCCGCCGCGAAAGAAATCGTGTCTGTGCGTCATGGACGCTCCAATGGACAGACGCCGCACGGGCCGGGATCGGCCACGCGCGGCGTGGGAATGAGCAGTGATCGCGCGGCTTCGCGGGCCGCGTCCAGCCCGAACCATAGCACCGAACGCGAAGCCCTGCCGCGCGCATCCGGTGAGGGCGCGGATCGCTGCGGACGTGACGGCGCGCCACGATGAGGCGGCGGCGCTTGGAAGAAAAGACGCGGCGGTAATAAGGACACGCGGTAATAACGCGCCGACCAACAAATCGTAGGGATCGGGTAGGCCGCTCCCTAGAATCGCCTCACCGATTCCCATCCCAACGAGGCGCTGCATGAAGATTTCCCGTTATCTCTCCCGTGTCCTGGTCCTGACGCTCGGCGCAGCCGCCGTGGCCGCCAGCGGCGCGGCCTTCGCCGCCGACAAACCCTTGAAGGTGGGCGTGCGCGGCGGCGTCGACGAGCAGATCTGGGAGGTGGTGACGAAGGTCGCGCAGAAGGACGGCCTGGCCGTCGAGCCCGTGGTCATCACCGGCACCGCCAGCCCGAACGAAGCGCTCAACAACGGCGACCTCGACGCCAATTCGTTCCAGCACATCCCGTTTCTGCGCGACCAGATCAAACAGCGCGGCTACAAGATCGTGTCGGTGGGCAACACCCTGATCTCGCCGATCGCCTTCTACTCGAAGAAGTACAAGTCGCTCGCCGCGCTGCCCAAGGGCGCGAAGGTCGGCATTCCGAACGACCCGAGCAACCAGACCCGCGCGCTGGTGATCCTGCGCGACGCCGGCCTCATCACGCTGAAGGCGGGCTTCGATCCCTACACCGGCACCGCCACGCTGGCCGACGTCACCGCCAATCCGAACCAGCTCGAATTCGTCGAGAGCACCTCGGTCGTGCTGGCGCGCTCGCTGCCCGACGTGGATACCGCGGCCATCGTGAACAGCTTCGCCTACCAGGCCGGCCTGATCGCCACGCGCGACGGCATCGCGGTGGAGAAGAAGGAAAACAATCCCTACGTGAACATCATCGCGGTGCGTGAGCAGGACAAGGACAAGCCCTGGGTGCCGCGCCTCGTGAAGGCCTACCATTCCGAGGAAGTGCGCAAGTTCATCGAGACCAAGTTCGAGGGCTCGGTCATCCCGGTCTTCTGACGCGCACGGTGTCCATGCAATACGAAGCGCCCTTCGAGGCGGCCGCCCGCGAGGGCGCGGCCGCCTCGCCGCACATCGTCTTCTCCGGCGTCGGCAAGCGGTACGACGGCGCGCCCGCCGCCGCGCCCGCGCTGGCGGACATCTCGTTCTCGATCGGCCGCGGCGAAGTGTTCGGCATCATCGGCCGCAGCGGCGCGGGCAAGTCCACGCTGCTGCGCTCGATCAACATGCTGGAGCGGCCCACGGCGGGCCAGGTCCTGATCGATGGCGCCGACGCCGGCACGCTCGACGAAGACGGCCTGGTGCGGCTGCGCCGCCGCATCGGCATGATTTTCCAGCACTTCAATCTGCTGTCGTCCAAGACGGTGGCCGGCAACGTCGCGCTGCCGTTGCGGGTGGCCGGGGTGCAGCCCGCCGAGGCCCGCCGGCGCGTGCAGGAGCTGCTCGAACTGGTGGGCCTCGCCGACAAGGCCGACGTGTATCCGGCCAAGCTCTCGGGCGGGCAGAAGCAGCGCGTCGGCATCGCCCGCGCGCTGGTGCACGAGCCCGAGATCCTGCTGTGCGACGAGGCCACCTCGGCGCTCGATCCCGAAACCACGCAATCGATCCTGGAGCTGCTGCAGGACATCAACCGCAAGCTGGGCCTGACCGTGGTGCTGATCACGCACGACATGGCGGTGATCCGCGCCGTGTGCCAGCGCCTGGTGGTGCTGGACCAGGGCCGCGCCGTCGAACAGGGCGAGGTCTGGCGCGTGTTCGGCGATCCGCGGGCCGACGCCACGCGCGCCCTGCTCAAGCCGCTGCAGCACGACCTGCCGCCCGACATCGCCCGCGCGTTGCGCGCGCAACCGGTCGAGGGCGGCGACGTGGTGCTGGCCCTGCACTACGCCGGCCGGCGCGATGCCGCCGGCCTGCCGCTGGCCACGCTGGCCGCGCTCGGCCCCGAAGCCCGCCTGCTGCACGGCGGGCTGGACCGCATCGGCGGCCACGCCCAGGGGCGTCTGCTGGTGGCGCTGCCGCTGGCGGCGGATTTCCATCACGGCCGCGACGCGCTGGGCGCCACGCTGTCGGCCGAACGCATCGAGGTATTGGGCTATGTCGCCAAGCACGCTTGACCGCTATCTGCGCGCGTTCCTGGAAACGCTGACCATGGTCAGCATCTCGGCGCTCATCGCCATCCTGAGCGGGCTGGCGCTGGCGCTGGTGCTCACCGTGACCGCGCCCAGCAGCCTGTATCCGCGGCCGCGCCTGAACAAGGCGCTGTCGATCACGGTGAACACCTTCCGCGCCATCCCCTTCATCATCCTGCTGGTGGCGATGCTGCCGGTCACGCGCTGGATCGTGGGCACCACGCTCGGCACCTGGGCCGCCATCGTGCCGCTGTCGGCCAACCTGATCCCCTTCTTTGCCCGCATCGCGCAGGTCAGCCTCAACGACGTGGACCCCGGCCTCATCGAAGCCGCGCGCGCCATGGGCTGCCGGCGCCGCCACATCGTGCGCCACGTGCTGCTGCCCGAGGCCCTGCCCGGCATCATCGGCGGCATGACGGTGAGCGTGATCGCGATGATCAACGCCTCGGCCATGGCCGGCGCTGTGGGCGCGGGCGGCCTGGGCGACCTGGCGATCCGCTATGGCTACGAGCGCTACGAGACGCGCGTGATGTTCGAGGTGATCGTGATCCTGATCGCGCTGGTGTCGGTGGTGCAGTTCACCGGCGAGTGGCTGGCGCGCCGCGCCGACCACAAGCGCTGAGGGCGCAGGCTGCGATAGCATGGGGCCCCCGCGCCTCATGCCGTCTGCCACCAGCCGCACCCGCTCGACGAGAAAGCCAGGACCATTCTCTTCGATACCTACTGGAAGGGCGGGTGGATCCCGGCGCCGCAGACCGATCCCGCCGATCTGGCCTACGCTCAGGCGCAGGGCATGATGTTCGCGCCGGTCACGCGCTCGCACGATGAATGCCTGTCGCAGCGGCTCGAATGCCGCGACCGCCTGCCCGCACGCACGGCCGGCCGCGCCTTCGTCGCCAGCCTGGCGTGCGCAGGCGTGCTGCGCGCCGCCGACCTCGACCGCCCCGCGCGGGGCAAGAGCGACTGGCGCTACGCCAGCGACTGGCGCGGCGAAGACGGCTACTGCGCCGAGACGGCGGCCGCCTGGTTCGGCCCCTGGCTCGCCTGACCGCTGCGTGGACGCGGCGCGGCTACCGCGCCGGGGCGGCCCCACCGGTTGAGGGCGCAACCAATATGCTTTTGCCAGAAAGGGGCTCGAATCCCGACCGACTTGGGGGTACAGTAGCCCCGCAGGCAAGGCGCCCGGCTCTCGGGCCACGCGCATTGCGGAAGGTTGCCGGATCGTGATTCGCGGGGCAGCACGTCCCATCGCATGACCTGCTTTCGTTCCCGATGCCAGGGCGCTCCCGCTTGCGGATTGCAAGCCACAGAACAGAGCCAACCCCATTCGGAGACACACTGGCCATGACCCGCAGCCCGACGCACGACCCGCAAGACCGCGACATTCCCGTTTGCCTGGGGCCCCTGCCCCACCTCGATCCCCCCTCCTTCGACATTCCGCACGGCGCCTGCGACACGCACGCGCACGTGGTGGCCGACGGCCCCGGCTATCCGCTGGTCCCGACCCGCACCTACACGCCCCCGCCCGCCCCCGAATCCGCCTATCTGGCCATGCTCGATGCGCAGGGCATGACGCGCGGCGTGCTGGTGCAGATCAGCGTCTACGGCACCGACAACCGCTACATGCTGGAGGTGCTCCGGCGCAATCCGCAGCGGCTGCGCGGCGTCGGCGTGGTGGATCCCTCCGTGAGCGACGCCGAGCTGGAGGCCATGCACGCGGCCGGCGTGCGCGGCCTGCGCATCAACGTGCTGTTCGGCGGCGGCGTGGGCTTCGACGCGATGGAGACGCTGGCCAGCCGCATCGCCGGGCTGGGCTGGCACATGCAGTTTTTGATGGACGCGCGCCAGTTGCCGGAACTGCTGCCGCGCATGCGCAAGCTGCCCGTGCCCGGCGTGATCGACCACATGGGCCATACGCCCGTATCGCAGGGCACGCACAGCGAAGGCTTCAAGGCCATGACCCACCTGCTGCAGGACCACGGCTGGTGGGCCAAGCTGTCGGGCGCCTACCGCATCTCGGATCGCTTCGACGACTACGCCGACGTGACGCCGTGGGCGCGGGCGCTGATCGACGCCGCCCCCGACCGGCTGGTGTGGGGCAGCGACTGGCCGCACGTGCACATCACGCAGATGCCCAACACCGGCAAGCTGCGCAATCAGCTGGCCGACTGGGCGCCCGACGCGCAGGTGCGGCGCCGCATCCTGGTCGACAACCCGCAACGCCTGTACGACTTCCCCGCCCTCTGAGCGGGCTCGGGCATCCCTGAACGGCGCCCCGGCACGGCCGGCGCGCTTCGTTTCATCCATGACAGAGACAAACCATGCAATGGTATAGAGAACTGAGTACCACCGAACGCCGCACCTTCATCGGCGCCTTCGGTGGCTGGGCCATCGACGCCCTGGATTTCATGGTGTTCACCTTCGTCATCTCCACGCTCATCACGCTGTGGGGGATCGACAAGGGCCAGGCCGGCATGCTGGGCACCGTCACGCTGCTGTTCTCGGCGGTGGGCG
>Ga0160496_1000690_pt1 | contig 12292 bp, 11 predicted proteins | sample DIDPMG_2_FD_108231 | JGI IMG/M metagenome (GOLD analysis project Ga0160496, IMG submission 108231) | Enriched soil microbial communities from UW Madison campus, WI, USA - DID2937_E24_FP MG | ecosystem: Environmental > Terrestrial > Soil > Grasslands | place: USA: Madison, Wisconsin | collected...
CGTGACATCGCCCTGTCGTACGCCAGCGCCAACGGCGGCGGCCGTGCCGGCATCATCGAAACCAACTTCCGCGAAGAAACCGAAACCGACCTGTTCGGCGAACAGGCCGTGCTGTGCGGCGGTGCCGTCGAGCTGATCAAGGCCGGTTTCGACACGCTGGTGGAAGCCGGCTACGCGCCCGAAATGGCCTACTTCGAGTGCCTGCACGAGCTCAAGCTGATCGTCGACCTGATCTATGAAGGCGGTATCGCCAACATGAACTACTCGATCTCGAACAACGCCGAATTCGGCGAGTACGAGACCGGCCCCAAGATCGTGACCGACGAGACCCGCAAGGCCATGCGCCAGGCGCTGCTCGACATCCAGACCGGCGAATACGCCAAGAAGTTCATCCTGGAAAACGCCGCCGGCGCTCCGACGCTGACCTCGCGTCGCCGCATCAACGCGGAATCGCAGATCGAAGTCGTGGGCTCGAAGCTGCGCGCCATGATGCCCTGGATCGCCGCCAACAAGCTGGTCGACAAGTCGAAGAACTGATGCGTGGCCGCGCCGGGTCCGCCCGGCGCGCCCGCCTCACGGGCGCAGGCCCGGATCACGGCATCTCCGCGTGTGCGGAGATGCCGTTTTTGCTTGTGTGCCCAGGAATGGCGCTTGCTGCCAACGCAAGCGGGGCCATATGAGTTAACCTTTCGACATACGCCGCTCGCGGGACATACCTATACCTATGCCGAATTTCTCCATGCGCGATTCCGAGAATCGCCATCGCAGCATCTACCTGCTGCCCAATGCCTTCACCACCGCCGCGCTGTTCGCGGGCTTCTACGCCGTGGTGCAGGCGATGAACGACCGTTTCGAGACGGCCGCCATCGCCATCTTCGTGGCCATGGTGCTCGATGGCATGGATGGCCGCGTCGCGCGCCTCACCAACACCCAGTCGGCCTTCGGCGAGCAATACGATTCGCTGTCCGACATGACCTCGTTCGGCGTGGCGCCGGCGCTGGTTGCCTATGAATGGATCCTGCAGGACCTGGGGCGCTGGGGCTGGCTGGCGGCCTTCGTCTACGTGGCCGGCGCGGCCCTGCGCCTGGCGCGGTTCAACACCAACATCGGCGTGGTCGACAAGCGCTTCTTCCAGGGGCTGCCCAGTCCGGCCGCGGCCGCGCTGGTGGCGGGCTTCGTCTGGCTCGCGATCGACAACAAACTGCCGATCCACGACAGCGTGATGGCGTGGGTGGCGTTCGTGCTCACGATGTACGCCGGCATCTCGATGGTGAGCAACGCGCCGTTCTTCAGCGGCAAGAGCTTTGCGCTGGGCCGCAGCGTGCCGTTCTGGGGCATCCTGGTCGTGGTCGCGGTGTTCGTCTTCGTCTCCAGCGATCCCCCGGTGGTGCTGTTCGGCCTGTTCGTGCTGTACGGCCTGTCGGGCTGGTTCGTGTGGGCCTGGCGCTGGAACCGCGCGCGCCGCTTCCTGCAGCGCCGCGCCGGTGGCCATCACGAGTGATGGCGCCACGCTCCTGAACGCAGAACGGGCCGCTCGCGCGGCCCGTTTCTTTTGCTGGCTCAGCGATTGAAGCGGAAGTCTTCGTCGTACATCGGGTCGGGGCCCGGGTGAAAGCGCGTGACCTGGCGGCCATCGGCGCCCAGGTACACATACATCAGCGAATTCCAGGCGTCGGCCTCGCGGTAGCGGTAGGCCCACACCACCTGGCGCGCGCTGCCCCAGCCGGCTTCGGAAATCTCGGCGGGCGGGCCGAACTCGCAGCGCACCTGCTCGGCGCTCCACGTGCCCTCGGCGAGCAGGCGGAAGTGTTCGTCGCGCAGGATCGACACCACCGGGCCGACGCGGCCGTCGGGTGTGACGTTGGTGCCCCAGGCATACTGGCCCATCGGCTGCTGCGTCCAGATCACGCGGCGGCCGCCGTCGGGGCGGTCACAGAAGAAATTCGGGCGGCCCCACTTGGCCTCGACGTCGGCCAGCGGGGTGCCGGGGGCGGTCTGGCTCAGGTTGGCGCAGGCCGCGAGCGCGCCGGCCACGCTCAGGGCGGCGGCGGTGCGCATCAGAATGCGTGAAATTGGGGACACGACGATCTCCTTACGACGGGTGTAGCGGATGGCATTGGGGGCCGGAAGAGCCGGGGGCCGGCCGCCGGCAGGGCGGGGCAGCGCACGGAGTCGGTCCGACAGAAGACGCCCGGCCAGTTTACCGAATCGGCTATAATTGCTGACGCTTTGCATGAAGAGCCGGGTGAGTGCCCGGCTTTATTTGTGTGGAGACGGTTGTACCGAAACCCCCGCGCAGCCTGGAGCTGCCAGCAATATCAAGGGGTTACGGGCAGTCGTGCATGCCGCCAGCCGGGTTGTCGTAATGCCCGGCACGGGCCGGAGAGCATCCCGGCAGGCAAGCCAAGAACACCATTTTTCAAACCCACGTCCGGGCGCCTCGGCCCTGACGCATGTCCGTAGAGGTCATCAAATGTCTGTAGCTGACATCAAGAAATCCGAAATCGTCGCGCAATTCCAACGCGCTCAAGGCGATACCGGCTCCCCCGAAGTTCAGGTGGCTCTGCTCACCGCCCGCATCAACGAACTGACCGGTCACTTCAAGGCCCACATGAAGGACCACCACTCGCGCCGCGGTCTGCTGCGCATGGTCAGCCGTCGTCGCAAACTGCTCGACTACCTCAAGGGCCGCAATCCCGATTCGTACCGCGCTCTGATCGAAAAACTCGGTCTGCGCAAGTGATCGACGGGGCTGGCTCCCCATGACGCAACCGTGGCCGCTGCGACTTCGTCGCGACGGCCACGGTTTTTTCATTTGTAAGGAACAATCGTCATGTTCAATAAAGTGACCAAGACTTTCCAATACGGCCAACACACGGTCGTGCTGGAAACCGGCGAGATCGCTCGCCAGGCTTCAGGTGCGGTTGTCGTGTCCGTTGAGGACACCGTCGTGCTGGCCACGGTCGTGGCTGCCAAGAAGCCCAAGGCTGGCCAGGACTTCTTCCCCCTGACCGTCGACTACATCGAAAAGACGTACGCCGCCGGCCGCATCCCGGGTGGCTTCTTCAAGCGCGAAGGCAAGCCCTCCGAGAAGGAAACGCTGACGTCGCGCCTGATCGACCGTCCGCTGCGTCCGCTGTTCCCGGAAGGTTTCTACAACGACGTGCAAGTGGTCATCCACACGCTGTCGGTGAACCCCGAAATCGATCCCGACATCCCCGCCATGATCGGCGCCTCGGCCGCGCTGGCCATCTCGGGCATCCCGTTCAACGGCCCGATCGGCGCCGCGCGCGTGGGCTACATCAACGGCCAATACGTCCTGAACCCGGTCGCCTCCGACCTGAAGGGTTCGGAAATGGACCTGGTCGTCGCCGGTACCGAAAACGCCGTGCTGATGGTCGAATCCGAAGCCAAGCAGCTGTCGGAAGAAGTGATGCTGGGCGGCGTGGTGTTCGGCCACGAGCAGATGCAAGCCGCGATCAACGCCATCCACGAACTGGTGCGCGATGCCGGCAAGCCCGACTGGGACTGGGCGCCCGCCCCGAAGAACGAATCGCTGATCGCCGCGGTCACCGCCGCTGCACAAGACGGCCTGCAAGCCGCCTACCAGATCCGCGAAAAGCAATCGCGCACCACCAAGCTGCGTGAAGTCTATTCCGACGTGAAGGCCAAGCTTGCCGAGCAAGCCGCCGCCGCCGGCACCGACACGCCCGACAACGTCACCGTCGAAAACATCCTCTTCGATCTGGAAGCCCGCATCGTGCGCGGCCAGATCCTGAGCGGCGAGCCCCGTATCGACGGCCGCGACACCCGCACCGTGCGCCCGATCAGCGTGCGCCTGGGCGTGCTGCCGCGCGCCCACGGCAGCGCCCTGTTCACCCGCGGTGAGACGCAGGCCCTGGTGGTTGCCACGCTCGGCACCAAGCAGGACGAGCAGATCATCGACGCCCTGATGGGCGAGTACCGTGACCGCTTCATGCTGCACTACAACATGCCTCCGTTCGCCACCGGCGAAACGGGCCGCATCGGTGTGCCGAAGCGCCGCGAAATCGGCCACGGCCGCCTGGCCAAGCGCTCGCTGATCTCGCAGCTGCCCGCGCCCGAAGACTTCCAGTACACGATCCGCCTGGTTTCGGAAATCACCGAATCCAACGGTTCGTCGTCGATGGCTTCGGTCTGCGGCGGCTCGCTCGCCATGATGGACGCCGGCGTGCCGATCAAGGAACACGTGGCCGGCGTGGCCATGGGCCTGATCCTGGACGGCGGCAAGTTCGCCGTCCTGACCGACATCCTGGGCGACGAAGATCACCTGGGCGACATGGACTTCAAGGTTGCGGGTACCGACAACGGCATCACCGCGCTGCAGATGGACATCAAGATCCAGGGCATCACCAAGGAAATCATGCAGGTCGCACTGGCCCAGGCCCGCGAAGGCCGCCTGCACATCCTCGGCAAGATGCGTGATGCGCTCGATGGTTCGCGCACCGAACTGTCGGCCTTCGCCCCGCGCATGCTGACCATCAAGATCAACCCCGAGAAGATCCGTGACGTGATCGGCAAGGGCGGCGCCACCATCCGCGCCCTCACCGAAGAAACCGGCACCCAGATCGACATCTCCGACGACGGCACGATCGTGATCGCCAGCGTCGACGAGTCGCAGGCCAAGGAAGCCCAGCGTCGCATCGTCGAGCTGACCGCCGACGTCGAAGTGGGCCAGGTCTATGACGGCTCCGTGCTGCGTCTGCTGGATTTCGGCGCCATCGTGCAAGTGCTGCCGGGCCGTGACGGCCTGCTGCACATCTCCGAGATCGCCAACTACCGCATCGCCAACATCAACGACGTCCTGAAGGTGGGCCAGCAGGTCCGCGTGAAGGTCATCGAAGCCGACGACAAGGGCCGTCTGCGCCTGTCGATCAAGGCGATCGGCGGCATCGAGCAGCAACAGGCTGGCGCCGAGGCGCCCGCTGCCGAACAGCCCCAGGCTGAATAAGGCACGAGCGGCGCGCGAGCGCCGCTTGCTGGCAGTACCCGAAACGCCGCGGCCCCGTGCCGCGGCGTTTTGCTTTTCGGGCGGTCGCCGGCGCCGCAATAGGCCACGAGCTCACGCAAGTAGGGTAAATTCGTGCCAAATCAAATCCGTCCGGCCGGGCGGACCGGGCAGCGCGACGTCCCGGATGCCCCGGTGTCCGGAACCGCACGTCACAGGGGATGGATATCGCATGATGGGCAGGGCGCGCGCCGCGTGGGCGGCATGTGTGGCCGCAGTCTGGCTGGCCGGGTGCATCGCGCCGGCCGCCACGCCCTCGTCGGCGCGGGCGCCGGGCCCCAAGGGCGAGGCCATGTCGGCCGACCAGCTGGCCCAGACCGATTTCAATCGCACCGTCACGATCGAGATCCGCGACAATCTCAACAGCCTCTACACGCTGCTCGACAAGCTCTACCGCCGCAACCCGCGCGAGTGGCGCAAGACCGGCGTGAGCAGCCAGGAAGACGCGGTGGCGCGGGTCAAGCGCCTGATCGAGGCCCGCACGCCGCCGCAGGGCCTCTCGGGGCTGCGCGACATCCAGGTGCTGGCCGTGGCGCTCGATCCGAATTATGGCGGCGACCGCGTCGCGGCCTTCATCTACGGCCTGGCCGATACCATGATCGCGGCCCACAACGACAAGACCCGCATCTACGTGTCCGACGTGCTGGACGGCCAGCGGCTCTACAATGCCGCGCGCAACGTCGAGGCGGCGGCCTGGCTGCTGGCGTCGCGCCGCAACGCCCAGGGCGAGCCGCTGCTGCTAGCCAATGAAATGTCCGCCACCGCCACCAATCTCAGTTTCGAACGGGAGTTCGGCGCTATCATCGGCCGGCTGGACCTGATCGCCAACCTGCTGGGCGAGAATTCGCGCCGCATCGGCATCAACTATGCGCAGGGCCTGCTTTTCTTCAATTTCCTGCCTGTCCGCTAGCGCCGTTTTAGTGTGACCAGGGCCCAGACCCGGAATCCATCGTGATCGACCTCGCCGCCATCCAGACCGCCCGCGACCATCTGCGCGGGCAGGTGCAAAAGACGCCCTTTACCTTTTCCCGCACGCTCTCCGACATCCTCGGCGCGCAGATCTGGCTCAAGTTCGAGAACCTGCAGTTCACGGCCTCGTTCAAGGAGCGCGGCGCGCTCAACCGCATGCTCACGCTCACGCCCGAAGAGCGGGCCAAGGGCGTGATCGCGGTGTCGGCCGGCAACCACGCGCAGGGCGTGGCCTATCACGCGCAGCGCATGGGCATCCCGGCCGTGATCGTGATGCCGCGCTTCACGCCCACGGTCAAGGTGGCCAACACGCGCCGTTTCGGCGTCGAGGTGGTGCTGGCGGGCGACACCTTCGACGACGCCAAGGCGCACGGCGAGGTGCTGGCGCGCGAGCGCGGCCTCATCATGATCCACCCCTACGACGACGAAGCCGTGATCGCGGGGCAGGGCACCATCGGCCTGGAAATGCTCGAAGACCAGCCCGACCTCGACGCCGTGGTGATCGCCATCGGCGGCGGCGGCCTGATCTCCGGCATCGCCACCGCGGTCAAGGCGCTCAAGCCCGGGATCGAGGTGATCGGCGTGCAGACCGAGCGCTTCCCGTCGATGTACGCGGCGGTGAGCGGCCAGGAGCTCGCTTCGGGCCACTACACGATCGCCGAGGGCATCGCGGTGAAGTCGCCCGGCACCCTGACCCAGGAAATCTGCCGCCGGCTGGTCGACCGCATCGAGCTGGTGAGCGAGGCCGACATCGAGCACGCCATCGTGGTGCTGCTCGAGATCGAAAAGACGGTCGTGGAAGGCGCCGGCGCGGCCGGCCTGGCGGCCTTGCTGCTGGAGCAGCAGCGCGGCGCCTCGCGCTTCGCCGGCAAGCGGGTGGGCCTGGTGCTCACCGGCGGCAACATCGATCCGCTCATGCTGGGCGAGCTCATCGAGCGCGGCATGGTGCGCGCCGGCCGCCTGGCGCGCATCCGCGTCGACCTGCGCGATCTGCCGGGCGCGCTCGCGCACGCCACCAAGCTGATCGCCGACGCGCACGCCAACATCACCGAGGTGCATCACCAGCGCGCCTTCACCACGCTGCCGGTGCGCAACGTCGAAGTCGATTTCGTGCTGCAGACGCGCGGCCCCGAGCACATCGAGGAAGTGATCGACGTGCTCAACCGCGCCGGCTTCGCGGCCAGCAATCACGATCATTGAGGTGGCGGGCGCGGCGGCCGGCGGGGTTGCGGGCGGCGCGCGCTGAGCGCCAAAGGCGTGCGCCAGCGGCGTACGCCAGCGGCGTGTGGTCAGCGGCGTGCGCTAGCGGCGTGCGCCAGCCGCGTGCGCTTGCGGCGCGTGGCTCAGGTGGCCGCGCCGTGGCGCTCGGCGAGGCGGCGCACCCGGTACAGCCGTTCGCGTTGCAGCAGCGCCGACAGCGTCTCGGGCTCGCGTCCCAGCGCCAGCCAGTCGGGCTGCACGCCGGCCAGCGCGGCCAGTAGCGCCTCGGGCTGCGCCTCGAACCAGCGCGCGATCAGGTGGTCCGGATTGAACACGTCCAGGCCCTGGCGGCGCAGCTCCGAGCGATTGAAGTCCTTCAGGTTCCAGGTCATCACCTGCACCGTGGGCGGCCGCTGCGCGCCGCAGCGCGCGCGCCGGGCCAGGCCGGCGGCGATCACGTGGAAGTCCTTCGGGTCGCTGTAGCGCAGGCCGGCCTCGTACACGCCCACGTCGACCTCGAGCGCGCCCGGAAAGCGCGCGTTCATCTCATCCCACTGTTCGGTCATCACCTCGGGCGGGATCGACCACAGGCGCGCGGCGTTGCGGCGCCACTCCTCGCCGATGCGCTCGGTCCAGACCGGCGCGAACACGCCGGCCTCGGCCAGGCGCAGCACCAGGCGGCGCACGATGCCCGACATCAACACGCAGGCGTCCAGGACGATCCAGGGGGCGGGGGAGGGCGGGGTCGGGTTCAAGGTGCGAGAGGCCAGTGGCGGCGCGGTGGATGCGGAGGATGTCGCGGAATGCGGCGCGACGCAAGCGCGGCGTCGCGCGATCGGAGTCGCATATCCCGTTGATTTCCGGGTGGTGCACCCACCCGGGCTCGAACCGGGACGCCTTGCGGCGAGGGATTTTAAGTCCCTTGCGTCTACCAATTTCGCCATGGGTGCATTGGCGGAAGCGGTGGGATTCGAACCCACGAAGGGTATAAGCCCTTGCCGGTTTTCAAGACCGGTGCCTTCAACCACTCGGCCACGCTTCCGCGAGACACGGCTGGCGCCGCGTCCGGGTAACCCTGCTGCCGGAACCGGCAAACGCATGAATTCCCGTAAAGGGCAGCATAATAATCTATTTGCCAGATTCAGGACGGAGGCGTTTCATGAGAGCAGTTGAAATCACCCAGCCCGGCGCACCGGACGTGCTCGTGGCCTGCGACCGGCCGATGCCCGAACCGGCGGCCGGCGAAGTGCTCATCAAGGTCAGCGCGGCGGGCATCAACCGCCCCGACGTGTTCCAGCGCAAGGGCAACTACGCGCCGCCTCCCGGGGCCTCGGATCTGCCGGGGCTGGAAGTGGCCGGCGAGATCGTGGGCGGCGACGCGGCCGCCGGCGGCTTCGCCATCGGCGACAAGGTCTGCGCGCTGGTCGCGGGCGGCGGCTACGCCGAGTACTGTGTGGCGCCCGCGCTGCAGTGCCTGCCCATTCCGAAGGGCCTCACCGAGATCGAGGCGGCCGGCCTGCCCGAGACCTACTTCACCGTCTGGAGCAATGTGTTCGACCGCGGCGCGCTGAGCTCGGGCGAGGCGCTGCTGGTGCACGGCGGCGCGAGCGGCATCGGCACCACGGCGATCCAGATCGCCCGCGCGCTGGGCCACACGGTCTACGCCACGGTCGGCAGCGACGACCGCGTGGCCGCGGTCGAGAAGCTCGGCGCCATCGGCATCAACTACAAGACCCAGGATTACGTCGAAGAGATCAAGCGTCTCACCGAAGGCCGGGGCGTGGACGTCATCCTCGACATGGTGGCGGGCGACTACATCAATCGCGACCTGAAGGCGCTCGCCGACGACGGCCGCATCGTGATCATCGCGTTGCTGGGCGGCGCCAAGGCCACCATCGACTGCAATGAAGTGATGCGCCGCCGCCTCACCGTCACCGGCTCGACGCTGCGTCCGCGTCCGGTCGCGTTCAAGGGCGAGATCGCGCGCAAGCTGCGCGAGCGCGTCTGGCCGCTGCTGGAAGCGGGCAAGATCAAGCCCATCATCCATGCCACGCTGCCGCTCGACCAGGCCGCCGCGGGCCATGCCATGATGGAGGCAGGGGAACAAGTCGGGAAAATCATCCTGACGGTGTGATCGCATCCCTCGGCGCATTTCGCGCTGACAGGATACAATCATGGGTTTGGCTCGGGGGCTCCCTGGGCCAGTCGTCCCCTGTCCGGCCCTGATGTCCCCCAGGCCCCCAGGATGCGCCGTCCACGGCGCCCGGGGTCTGGCGCGATCGGGCCGCGCCGGGCTTACGCTCACCCTTTATCGCCCACTATTGCGCATGACCCAAACTGCGAATCGCGCCCGCCTCGTGCTGGGCAATTGGAAAATGCACGGCAGCCTGGCCGAAAACGCCGCGCTGCTCGATGCGCTGCGCGCGGCCGACGCCGCCAGCCACTGCCAGATCGGCGTGTGCGTGCCTTTCCCGTATCTCGCCCAGGCCGCGCAGGCCCTGGCGGGCAGCGCCATCACCTGGGGCGCGCAGGACGTCAGCGCGCAGGCCAAGGGCGCCTTCACCGGTGAAGTCTCCGCCGGCATGCTGAAAGAATTCGGCTGCCGCTGGGCGCTGGCCGGCCATTCCGAGCGCCGCACGCTGCATGGCGAGTCGGACCAGCTGGTGGCCGACAAGGCCCGCGCCGCGCTCGAGCAGGGCCTGGTGCCCGTGGTCTGCGTGGGCGAATCCCTCGAACAACGCGAAAGCGGCCAGACGCTGGCCGTGATCGAACGCCAGCTCGCACCCGTGCTGGCGCTGGGCCGCGAGGCCGTGGCCGGCATGGTGCTGGCCTACGAGCCCGTGTGGGCCATCGGCACCGGCCGCACCGCCACGCCCGAGCAGGCGCAGGAAGTGCACGCCGCGATCCGCGCCGCGCTCACCACGCTCGGCGCCCCGCAGGTCCAGGTGCTGTACGGCGGCAGCGTCAAGGCCGCCAACGCCGCCACCCTGTTTGCCATGGCCGACATCGATGGCGCCCTCGTGGGCGGCGCCTCGCTGGTGGCTGAAGAATTCCTGCGCATCGCCGCAAACTAAGTTTCCGTTCGGAGTCTGTAATGTTGAATGTTCTTCCCATCCTGATGATCGTGCAGGTCATTTCCGCGCTGGCGATCATCGTGCTGGTGCTGCTGCAGCAAGGCAAGGGCGCCGATATGGGCTCGTCCTTCGGCAGCGGTTCGGCCGGCAGCCTGTTCGGTGCCTCCGGCGCCGCCAACTTCCTGTCGCGCACCACCAAGTGGGCCGCCGTGGTCTTCTTCGTCACGACCGCCGGCCTGGCCTACGTCACGCACAGCCGCACCGGCGCCACCGGCGTGGACAGCGGCGTGATGCAGCAATACCAGGACCGCTCGATCCCGCAGGCCCCGGGCGCCGCCACCAGCGTGCCGGGCACCCCGGCTCCCAACAGCGTGCCCAGCGCGCCGGCCCAGCCCGACGCCTCGGTGCCGCAGGCCCCGGCGCAGCAGGCCCCGGCCCCCGCCGCCGGCGTGCCCGCCGCCCCGGCCCCGGCGCCGGCCGAAGCGCCCAAGCCCGCGCAGTAAGTCGTTTCCACCGGACGCCCGTTCTTGCGAAGGGCGTCCGGCTTGAAACGCAGACGAGATTTCCCCGATCAGTTTGCGCTTTCAAAAAATAGTGCTAGAATGCTCGACTTTCCAGGGCAGTGCGAAACAGGCACCGCCAGCAGCAGACAGGGAAACCTTCCGCCGCACTGGGAAAACCTGGTGAATGCCGACGTGGTGAAATTGGTAGACACGCTATCTTGAGGGGGTAGTGGCGAAAGCTGTGCGAGTTCGAGTCTCGCCGTCGGCACCAAAAAATTCCTCGCAGGTTGTGCCTGCAAAAACAGAAAACCCGCATCTCGTGAGAGTGCGGGTTTTTTGTCGTCCGACGCCGGCGGGCCGACGTCGGAAACGCATGCAATCAGGCGAAGGCCGTGAGGAAGAACAGCACGATCCAGACCCAGAAGTACGACGGGCTCTGGTTCAGGTGCTTGGCGCGCATCCAGAGATAGACCGGCACCAGGAAGACCACCGATCGACCCGGAGTGTCGGTGAAAATGACGCAAAGTAAACGAGTGAAAAGGCCCGGGATTGCTGTCGATCTTTTGGTTGCGGGCGCAACTGTCTGCTTCGGGCGCGCTGGCGCGGCAGCGTCAGCGCAGCGCGGCCCAGGCCAGCGACAGCGAGAATGCGCCCAGCACCAGCGAAGCGCCGCGCTGCACGCGCACCGGTTCGAGCCAGTGCAGGCGACCGGTGCCGAGCTGGGCGCCGAACGCGACCCACAGCGTGCCGATCGGCAGCAGCAGGATGCCGAACAGGACCATCGCAGTGGCATAGGCCGTGGCGTCGTGGAAGGCGGCCTGGGGAAAGATCGTGCCGGCGAACAGGATGGCCTTGGGATTGAGCGAGGTGGCCACGAACAGGGTGCGCATGTCGATCTGGCGGCCCTGCGCGCTTGCCATGACCGGCGCGCTGCGCCACAGGCGGATCGCGAGCCAGGCCACGTAGACGCCGGAGACCGCGCGCATCGCGCTCGGCATCCAGGCGTGCATCTGCACGGCCTGGCCGAGGAAGAAGCCCCATACCGTGATTGCCAGGTAGTAGCCGGCCAGCTCGGCCAGCGTGAGCCGCGAGGCCCGGCGCAGCCCCTGCTTCAGGCCGGCCGCCGCCAGCAGGGTGTTGGTGGGGCCGGGCATGATCAGGACGAGTGCCACGCCGGTGGCAAACAGCAGGGCGTCGGTAAGGGAGTACATCTGGCTGCGGGGGGGAAGTGGCGAGCCGCGGATCAGACCACAGACCCGTGACGGATGGCAATGCGCCGGCGCGGGCCGTTCACCCACCGGGTTGCGGGCGCGACCCGTTGCGCGTCAGGCGCGATTGTCGAGGAACTGCGCCAGGCTCGGGCTCGAGTCCTGCGGCACGGTGTCGGGCGTCGGCGGCACGGCGGGCGTGCTGGCCTGCCAACCCCACAACGCGCCGACCGTGGTCTGGCTCACGCCCAGCGGGGCCAGGTGGTCGCGCTTGAGCGCCTGCACGTAGGC
>Ga0160496_1000693_pt1 | contig 12243 bp, 13 predicted proteins | sample DIDPMG_2_FD_108231 | JGI IMG/M metagenome (GOLD analysis project Ga0160496, IMG submission 108231) | Enriched soil microbial communities from UW Madison campus, WI, USA - DID2937_E24_FP MG | ecosystem: Environmental > Terrestrial > Soil > Grasslands | place: USA: Madison, Wisconsin | collected...
AAGAGCGCCGGCACCGGCTGGCCGGGCGCGAACTGCAGCCAGATCTCGGCGCCGTCGCCGAACATCTGCACCGGCCCGGCGTCGGCGTCGCCGGAGAGCCGCCAGTCGAAATCATAGGCCGCGGGCGGCGCCTGCCAGGCGTTGCGCGCGGCATCGCCGGCATCGGCCCAGCCGTGTTCGCGCAGGGTGAGGCCGCAACCGGGCAAGAGCACGCACGACGCCATCGATGCGATGAATGCGAGCTGCCGGCCCGGCCTGCTGCGCTGCCTTGGGGGTGCTGCGACTGCGCTCATGGCGCCTCCGTGGAGGATGGGATTCGGCACGCCAGGGCCTCCGTGGCCGCGGCGCCGTCATGCCTGATGCATGACACGAGCCCTCATCCTGCGCCGATCGGCGGGACGGCAAAACCTCGTCATGTACGGTGCGGCGCGAAGATCGCAGCCGCTCGGATCGCGGCCGCGCCGCCATGCCTCGAAGACGAGCGAGCTGGTGCCCCATCGGGCCCGCGGGCAGCCCCGGAGCGGAAGCGCTCATTGCGCCGCCCGTGAAAAACGCAGCCGCAATGAAAAAGGCCACCCCGAAGGGTGGCCTCGATCGCAGGAATCCCGATCAGCGTTGCGTCGAGATGCTGCGGGCCTGCGCGGCGGCGTTGTTGAGCGCGGCCACCGGCGGCGTCTTGCCGTCGAAGGCATCCTGCAGCTGTGCATTGAACACGGGCTCGATGCGCTCGTAGTTGGCAATGCGGAAGCCGCGGCCGTTGGGCGCCGGCTGGCCGCGCATCGACGCGATCAGTTGGTGCGCGCCGGGCACCTTGTCGTAGAACGAGACGTCGGACGCGCGGAACGCGGCTTCGGTCAGCGGCAGGAAACCGGTCTGCTGGTGCCACTCGGTGGCCACCACCGGCTTGGACAGCCAGGCCAGGAAGTTGGCGGTGGCCTTTTCCTGGGCCTGCGGATGGCCTTCGACCGCCCACAGGGCCGCACCGCTCACGAACGGACGGCCGGCGGTCTTGGTGACCTGGTCGTAGTACGGCAGCGGCGCCACGCCGAACGACAGCGAGCGGGTGTTGAGGAACTGGCCGAACGAACCCGAGGTGGAGGTGAGCACGCCGCACTCGCCCTTGGCGAAGAGCTGATCGCTCTTCTTGTCGCCCGAGTAGGCCGTGAACAGCAGCGAACGCTTCCAGCTCACCATCAGCGAGATGTGACGCATGTAGAGCGTGTCGAACTGCATCGTGGGCGTGCCCTTAGCCTTGCCCAGACCGTTTTCGTTGGTCGCGTACAGCTGGTTGTTGATCGGGGCCAGGTTTTCGAGGTGGACGGAGACCTGTTCGCTCGAGGCGTAGGGGCAGTCGATGTCGGCCACGTCACGCAGCTTGAGCAGCTCGGCCTGGAGGTCGGTCCAGGTGCGGGCGGGCTGGCTGGGGTTCAGGCCGGCCTTCTTGTAGAGCGTGGTGTTGTAGAACATCACCGGCACTTCGGCCATCCAGGGGAACGCCAGCAGGCGGCCCTTGTTGTCGCGCACGAAGTCGCTGGTGGCCGGCAGGAACCAGTTCAGGTCTTTGATCGGGTATTTGGCGAGTAGCTGATACAGCGGCAGGATGGCCTTGTGCTCGGCCACCACTTCGGGCGAGTGGTTGTCGCTCAGCTGGATCAGGTTGGGGGCCTTCTTTGCCTTGACGGCGGAGGCCGCCTCTTGCTGCAGGGCCGCTTCGTTGGGGAAGTCGCGAAGCTTGACCTCCACGTCTTTCTGTTCTTTGTTGTACTGCTTGATGAGTTTGTCGAACTCGGCCTTGTTGGCGCCGTTGAGCACGTGCCAGACCTGGATCTCGACCGCGTCGGCATGCGCGACGCCAGAGGCGAGCGCCAGACCGAACAGCGCGTACCGGCTGGCACGCAAGGCTTGGGCAAGGCCCTTCAGTTGCAGTTTCTTCATAGGTTCACAGACCAAGAAAAGGAAATTCCGGTTCAGGCCGCCGCCCGCTGAGCAGGTCGGCCAAAGCCCGGCCCGAACCCACTCCCATCGTCCAGCCCAGCGTACCATGACCCGTATTGAGATACAGGTTGGCGACGCGGGTGCGGCCGATCAGGGGCACGTTCGAAGGGGTGGACGGGCGCAACCCCGACCAATAGCTGACGCCCTCGTAGTCGAGGGCATCGGAAAACAGTTCGCGCGCCAGGCGCGTGAGGGCCTCACAGCGGCCGGTGTTCAGGCTGCGCGAATATCCCGAGAGCTCCGCGGTGCCCGCCATGCGCAGGCGATTGCCCAGCCGCGAAAACACCACCTTGTGGCTCGAATCGGTGAGGCTCACCGAGGGCGCGCGCGCGCCGTCCAGGATCGGGAACGTGGCCGAGTAGCCCTTGGCGGGATAGACGTTGCACGCGACGCCGAGGGGGCGCACCAGCTCGGGCGTGTAGCTGCCCATGGCCGCCACGTAGGCGTCGGCCTCGATGCGCCCGTAGCGGCCGTCGGGCTCGATCAGCTCCACGCCGCGCACCTGGCCGCCCTCGGAAAGCAGGCGCGTGATGCGGGTGTTGAAACGGAACTCGACGCCCGCCTGCTCGCAACGCGCGGCCAGCGCGGTGGCAAACAGGTGCACGTCGCCGCTTTCGTCTTCGGGGGTGTAGTCGCCGCCCACGATGGTGCCGCGATGCGGCGCCAGGGCGGGTTCGATCGCGATCACTTCGTCGGTGTTGATCACGCGACGCTCCACGCCGAAGTCGCGCATCAGCCCGGCGGCGCGCTGCGAGTTCTCGAATTCGTGGGGGTCGCGGTAGAAATTGAGGATGCCGCGCTCGAGGTGGTCGTACTGGATGCCGAGCTCGGCGCGCATGCCCTGCAGCGTGGCGCGGCTGTATTCGGCCATGCGCACCATGGCGCGGATGTTGGGCGCGAGGCGCGAGGGCAGGCACTCACGCAGAAAGGCCAGGCCCCACATCCATTGACGCCAGTCGAGCTGCGGCCGAAACAGCAGCGGCGCGTCGTCCTGGAACATCCATCTGAGCAGCTTGAACGGCGCCTGCGGATTGGCCCAGGGCTCGGCATACGACACGGAGATCTGCGAGCCGTTGGCCAGGCTGGTTTCCTGGGCGGCGCCCGTGCAGCGATCAACGACGACGACGTCATGGCCGGCCTGCTTGAGCCACCAGGCGGTGGAGACCCCGATGATGCCGCTGCCCAAAACCGCTACTTTCATGCGCTCAATACTCCCTGCCCGAGGCGCCGGGCCAACTGGTAGGACGCGCGTGCCGGATTGCCCGCCCCGAACTTGGTGCGGCAGTGTACTCCGGGCGCGACGCGAAGATCGCTAAAAAAAAGGGGAGACATCCTCGCCGTGCCGATGCCCGGCGGGACGTCTTTGATTGTCGCATGACCCGCCCCCCGCCCCCAAACCGGGCGCCCACGAAAACGCCCGCCGAAAGGCGGGCGTCGAGGACCGCACCGCTGCCCTGCGCGGCGCATGCCCCGCAGCGGGGGCACGCCACCGGAGAACGGCGGCAGGCGGGGCGAGGCGCGCCCCGCTCAGCCCTTGGCCAGGTCGGCCTCGGAGGTGAACGCGTCGGCGTAGAACTCCTCGGCCGGCAGGCCGCACTGGGCGCTGAGCTGGCGGCGCGCGGCGTCGACCATCGGGGGCGCGCCACAGGCATAGACCTGATAGGCGGCCATGTCGGGCAGGTCGGCCATCACGGCCTCGTGGACGAAGCCGGTACGGCCGGTCCAGCCATCCTCTTCGAGGGCGTTGGAGATCACGGGCACGAAGCGGAAATCCGGCAGCGTGTCGGCCCACGATTGCGCCAGCGCGCTCATGTAGAGATCGGCCGGGCGGCGGCCGCCCCAGTACAGCGTGACCGGGCGGCGGATCTCCTTGTGGATCATGTGCTCGACGATGGCTTTGACCGGTGCGAAACCGGTGCCGCTGGCGAGCAGGATGATGGGCTTGTCGGAATCTTCGCGCAGGAAGAACGAGCCGAACGGGCCTTCGAGGCGCAGGATCTCGCGCTCTTTCATCTGGGTGGCGCCGGCGCCGAACACGTGGTCGGTGAACAGGCCGCCGGGCATGTGGCGGATGTGCAGCTCGAGCGGGCTGCCCGTGTGCGGCGCGCCGGCCATGGAATAGCTGCGGCGCTTGTTGTCCTTGAGGATGATCTCGACGTACTGGCCGGCGTAGTAGCGGAACTGCTCCGAGGCGGGCAGCTGCAGCTTGAGCACGGTGACGTCGTTGCCGATGCGCTCGAGCGTCTGCACGCGCGAGGGCATCTTGCGGATCTGGATGTCGGAGGCCAGGCGCACCTCGGTGGACTCGACCACCAGGTCGGTCTGGGGCTTGGCCTGACAGAACAGCGTGTAGCCGGCGGCGAGCTCCTCGGGCGACAGGATCTGCGCCGGGTAGGTGCCGGCGTCGACCTCGCCGGACACCACCTTGCCCTTGCAGGTGGAGCAGGCGCCGGTGCGGCAGCTGTACGGCAGCACGATGCCGGCGGCGAGCGCCGCGTCGAGGACGGTCTGGCCGGACTCGACCTTGAACTGATGCTGGCTGGGTTGGATGGTGACCGAGAAGCTCATGATGTTACGGATAGGGAGGCGCGGGGCGCGCGCTGCGCCCCGCCGGCCCGGATCACTCCGGGAACTTGCGGATTTCCTTGACGCGATTGTCGTCGGTGACCAGCACGACCTGCGGCTTGTGGCGCGCCGAATCCTCTTCGGACATCGGGCCGTAGGTGCAGATGATCAGCAGGTCGCCGACCTGCGCCTTGCGTGCGGCCGCGCCGTTGAGCGAGATCGCGCCGCTGCCGCGAGCGGCCTTGATGATGTAGGTGTCGAAGCGCTCGCCATTGGTGACGTTGTAGAGTTCGATGCGTTCGAACTCGCGCATGCCGGCGGCGTCGAGCAGGTCTTCGTCGATACCGCACGAACCTTCGTAGTGCAGATCAGCTTCGGTGACCGTGACGCGGTGCAGCTTCGCCCGCAGCATAATGCGTTGCATATGAATCAAATTCCTGGGTTTGCGGGCCGGAACCGCAAGATGGCCCGGGCGGCGGACGCGGAACGCGCCGCCACGCGCGCCCATGAGGCAGGGGGACACCCGGCTTTGTCCCCGGCAGACCGTTATTCTATAATCTTTGGCTCCGGGACGACCCGGAAGTGACTTTGACGCCGGGCCAGGCGCCGGGTGGCAGCACTGCGTGGCAACCACGGAGTGGGAACTAAGACGTGCCAACCACCAAGGCCCGCCCCCAGCGTCATCGCGCCCATCATCCCGGGGACGGCCCCTCTCGCAGGCAGTTCGCATCGGAGCGGCTGCCGCGTCTACAGGAGCTGTTTCCATGACCTGGGTCATCCTCGTTCTCGCCGGCCTCTTCGAAGTCGTCTGGGCCATCGGCCTCAAATACACCCACGGCTTCACCCGCCTCATGCCCTCGGTCGTCACCGTTGCCGGCATGATCGTGAGCTTCTGGCTGCTCGCCACCGCCATGAAAACCCTGCCGCTCGGCACGGCCTACGCCGTGTGGGTGGGCATCGGCACGCTCGGGGCCTTCATCGCCGGCATCGTCTTGTTTGGCGAGTCGGCCAGCCCGATGCGCATCGCCAGCGTGATGCTGATCGTGGCCGGCCTGGTCGGCCTGAAGCTCGCCACCCCCTGAGGCCGTCGGCGCTCAGGCGCCGGCCTGCTTCAGAAATCCAGCTCGATCTCGGCCGGGTCGCCCACGCGCAGCGTGGCGCCGGCCGGCGCCGCCACGATGGCGTTCTGGCCGAACACGACCCCGATCTCGAGATTGCGATAGCCGGCCAGCGTGCGGCCGGGTTCGGCATGCATTTCGGCCGTGCGCTGGTCGATGTCGGGGATCGAGCAGCGCGTGCAGGGCTTGACGAAGGCCAGCGTCACCTCGCCCACCCGCAGCACGGCGGTCTGGTCTTCCTCGAAGGCGGGCCAGTCGTCGCTCTCGACCACGATGTTGGGCCGGAAACGGTCCATCGGCACCGGTGCCACGCCACGCGCGGCCAGTCGCTGGTTCAAGTCGTCGAGCGAGGCCTGGTTGGCCACCAGCAGCGGAAAGCCGTCGGCGAATCCGAAGAAATGGTCGCCATCAAAGGCGTCGGCCAGGTCGGGATGGCGCTCGCGCCAGCCGTCGACCCACTCGGGCTTGGCCGGACGGCGCGCGTCGGCGTCGACCTTGAGCAGCCGGCACGGCGTGCCCAGGAAGGTGCTGAGCCAGTCGGCCGCCGCCGGGGTGTCCTGGCGGGCGGCGACGGTGTCGCGCCAGACGCCCACCTGCTCCACCGTGTCCGACAGGCCGCTCTCGTCGAGCGCCACCCGCAGCGGCGCCTGGCCCGGCGCGCTCAGCGTGAGCGCGGACGCGTCGAGCGCGGTGCCGATCAGGGCCATGCGCGGCCATTGGCGCTGCGTCATGAACTGCCCCTCGGCCGACACGATCATCCAGCGCCGATCATGGCGCAGCCCGGCGCGATCGACCGGCGCGGCGGCCAGGTCGATACCGGCACAGGATTTGACGGGGTAGATGTGCAGACTGCGGATCCGGGCGGACATGGCGGCAGGAAAGGGTCACATGGAAGCGCGTCAGCATAGCAGCCTCGAGACCGCCGTCTTAGAGCCAGCCCTGCCCCTCCTCACGGAGCCACGCCGGGACCGGACGAAAAAAACCCCGGAGGATCACCCCGGGGAATGGGTCTGCCACGGCGGATCGCCGCGAGCATTGGGAGGTCAGCCGACCAGCTTGAGCGTGTCCAGCGGGGTCACCGCCTTGAACGCCTTGCGCGTGGCGATGTGCTCGGGACGCGGATCCAGGCCGTACTTCGGCGGATTCAGCGTGTTCTCCATGCTGTTGTAGACCATGAAGACGTTCGAGCGCGGCCACGGCGAGATGTTGCTGTTCGAGCCGTGCATGGTGTTGCAATCGAAGAAGATCACGGACCCGGCCTTGGCCATCATGGTCTTGATCCCGCCCTGCTCGGCGAGCAGCTGCAGGCTGACCTGGTCGGGCACGCCGTATTCCTGCTTCTTCAGCGACTGCTTGTAGTGGTCGCGCGGGGTTTCGCCCACGCACGAGATGAACTGGCGGTGCGAACCGGGCACCAGCATGAGCGGGCCGTTGGTCTCGTTGTTGTCCGAGAGCAGCACCGAGCAACTGAGCGCGCGCATCGACGGCATGCCGTCTTCCACGTGCCAGGTTTCAAAGTCGGAGTGCCAATAGAACTCCTTGCCGTGAAAGCCGGGCTTCATGTTGGCGCGCGACTGGTGCAGGTAGACCTCGGAACCCAGGATCTGGCGAGCCACGTTGGCCACGCGCGGATCGCGCGACAGACGCGCCAGGATCGGGCTGAGCACGTGCACCATGAAGATCGACCGCACCACATTGGTGTTGCGCTCGGTGATGGCCTCTTCGCGGCGGATGATCGCCGGGTCGCGCGTCATGCGCTCGACTTCGCCGAGCAGGTGCGCGACTTCGTCGGCGGAAAACACGTCTTCGAGCAGCAGGAAACCATCGCGCTCATACGACTGGACCTGGTCGGTGCTCAGCGCGTCGGCATACTTGCCGTCGCCGTAGACCACCGGGTCCTGGCGCGCAATGATGGCGGAACCGCGATCCGTACGCGAGGCGTACGGATCCTTCGCAGGTGAAATCATAAGACTCTCCTATTCGTGAGTACCTCAGGCGGCGACCTTGGCGTCGGCGGGCAGCGCATAGACGCCGTCGGCGTCGTGCACTTCCTGGCCGGTCAGGGGCGGATTGAAGACGCAGATCACCCGCAGCGGCTCCTTGCCGCCACACAGCCAGTGCTCGTCGTTTTCGTTCAGGGCGTAGACCACGCCCGGGCCCAGGTCGTACTTCTTGCCATCGGCAATGGTTTCGATCGAACCGTCGCCCTCGATGCACCAGACGGCCTCGAGGTGGTTCTTGTAGTGGATGTGCGTGCGCGTGCCGGGGAAGATCGTGGTTTCATGGAACGAGAAACCCATGTTGTCCTTCTTCAGCAGCACGCGGCGGCTGACCCAGGTATCGGTACGCACCTCGTCCTTGGTGCCAATCACATCTTTCACATTACGCACGATCATCGACGCTTACCTCCAAATTTGAGTACACGGGCGGACTTCTCGTCTTCGCCCAGGGCATCGGCCACGCTGGCCTCGATCACGTCCAGGCCACGGGTCAACAGTTCATCCTCGATCGTCAGCGCGGGCAGCAGCTTGAGCACTTCGTCGTGCGCGCCCGAGGTTTCGATCACCACGCCACGCTCGAACGCCTTGTGCGCGATGCGGTTGGCCAGGCCATGGTCCGTCGTCGCCACCAGGCCCTGGATCAGGCCGCGGCCGCGCACGGCCAGCCCGGCATTCGGGTAGCTGTGGGCGAGGTTTTCGAGCCAGTCGCGCACCAGGCGCTCCTTGCGCTGCACTTCGGTCGAGAACGCGTCGCTGGCCCAGTAGGTGTCCAGCGCCTGCGCCGCCGTGACGAACGCGAGGTTGTTGCCGCGGAAAGTGCCGCTGTGGGCGCCCGGCTTCCAGATGTCGAGTTCGGGCTTCATCAGCACGAGCGACATGGGCAGGCCGAAGCCCGAGAGCGACTTCGACAGCGTGATGATGTCGGGGCGGATGCCGGCCGACTCGAAGCTGAAGAAGCTGCCGGTGCGTCCGCAGCCCACTTGGATGTCGTCCACGATCAGCAGCATGTCGTGGCGACGGCAGAGCTTCTCGAGCTCCTTGAGCCAGCGCAGGGTGGCCACGTTCACGCCGCCCTCGCCCTGCACGGTCTCGACGATCACGCCGGCCGGCTTGTCCAGGCCGCTGCTCGGGTCATCGAGCATGCGCTCCAGGAAGGCGATGGTGTCGACGTCGGGGCCGAAGTAACCGTCGTACGGCATGAAGGTCGTGTTGCCCAGCGCGTAGCCGGCGGCATCGCGGAACTTCATGTTCGCGGTGGCGGACAGCGAGCCGCCGCTCACGCCGTGGAAGCCGTGGGTGAACGAGATGATGTTGGAGCGGCCCTTGACCTGACGGGCGATCTTGAGTGCGGCTTCGACCGCGTTGGTGCCGGTGGGACCGGTGAACTGCAGGGTGTATTGCCAGTTGCGCGGCTTGAGCAGCACGCGGTCGACCGTCTCGAGGAAGCGCTTCTTGGCGCTGGTGGCCATGTCCAGGCCGTGCACCACGCCGTCGGACTCGAGGTATTCGAGCAGCTTTTCCTTGAAGACCGGGTTGTTGTGGCCGTAGTTCAAGGTACCGGCGCCGCTGAAGAAATCGATGTACTCGGTGCCTTCCTCGTCGATCAGCAGAGACCCGCGGGCCTGGCTGAATATCACTGGAAACGACCGAATGTAGCCCCTGACTTCCGACTCCATCCGGTCAAAAATTTTCAAATCCATGTGATCCTCCCATTATCAAATTTACGGACGACAAAGCCCCGCCGGGTGCGTTGAGCGCGCCCGGAAACTGGACTGCAGTCGGCGGTACTGAAAAGGCCGCTTACGGCCGCCGCATCAATACGGCGGGTCGAACGGGCCTATCTTCAACAACATCTCGTCGTCGTGATCCGCGCCACCAAAATGCTGCCGATCGAAATACGGCTGCTCGGAGACGTGGGCGCCGAGTTCGCCGGCCAGGCCGATGAAGGTGCGGCGCGAAGCCTGGTTGTCAGGCCCCACCGTGGTTTCAAGATGGCGAACCTGCTGCAACGCGTCGCGCGACAGCAGTTCGTTGAGCATGGCGCGGGCCAGACGCTGGCCCCGCGCACGGGAATGCACGGCCACCTGCCAGACGAAGAGCGTGTCGGGCTGGTTCGGCGGAATGTAGGCGGAGATGAACCCGTCGATATCGCCACCCAGGCTTTCGGCGACCACGCAGGTCTCGCTGTGGTGTTCGCACAGCAGCAGGTAGGCATAGAGGGAATTGACATCCAGCGGCGGGCATTCGGACACCAGCCGGTGGATCGCGGCGCCGTCGGCCAGGCGGGCTGGCCGGAAGATGTGCCGCGGAAGGCGGGCCGGCGCGGGGCGCGCGGCCGAATTCGGTAGGGAAGAAGTGTTGTTCAGTTCAATGTTTCTCATACGACCAATCCCGATTCTGGCGGTGCGCCACCCGTGGGCACGTCGAGAATGGGCGAAGAGGGGTCATGCACTTCAGCGGCATGTCCTTCCTGTTCCATCAGGTCGACGATCCGCTCGAGCGAGAGCGTGATCGTGGCCTGCTCGAGCTCGGGCAGCGCGTTGAGCGCGTCAGCCAGATGCTTTTGCAACGGCGACGGCGCGTCGGATGCCAGCGCGCGGCCGGCATCGGTGGCGGTAACGAACACGATCCGGCGGTCTTCGCGGCCGCGTTCGCGGCGGATCAAACCCTTGTCTTCCAGGCGGTCGAGAATGCCCACGACCGTGCTGGGGCTGACATGGATCTCGCGGCTGATCGCCGTGGCCGTGAGCGGGCCCAGCGCGATCACCGTGCGCAGGCACATCAGCTGGGGCGCGGTGATGTGACTCACCGCAGCCAGCTGGCGCGAGTGCAATGCGATCGATCGCGTGATGCGGCGCAGGGCCCGAAGGATGCGCAGATCGTATTGCTGCGAAGGTTCCGTCGTTTTGACGTTGTTCATGAGTGAAAAGAGTTCAACAAAATTGATTTCTACACAAATGATATGCGGACCAACCGAATGAGTCAAACCTAAATTGCAAGCACGATGTAATTAAATGAAGGTGAATTTGCAGAAGATGAATTCACTTGCCATTTCTCCCCTGGGGCACCCGATTAAATAGGGACGGCTTATTGGGGCATACCCTGGCATAAAAACAGATGTTTTATTTTCTCCTGTAGACATATCATTTGTTTTTTATCGGACACCTTCATGCCGGATACGCCCCTCCCCGCCGACCTGGTGCGCACGCTCCAGGCCCGTCTCGAAAGCCTGCCGCCCGAGCTGCAACGGGCCGCGCATTGGGTGGTGGCCCACCCCGCCGAAGTGGGGTTGTGGTCGATGCGGCGCCAGGCGCAGGCGGTGGGCGTGGCGCCGGCCACGATGCTGCGGCTGGCGCGCGCCACCGGCCACGACAGCTACGAGGACTTCCGCCGGCCGTTCCAGCTGGCCCTGGCCGCCCCGCGCGAGGCGGGGCTGCGCGAGCGCGCCGCGGCCTTGCAGGCCGCCGACGGCGCGGCCGATCCGCAGGGGCAGCGCGGGCACGACGTGCTGACCCAGACCCAGACGCAGGCGCTCAATTCGGTGTGCGCGCTGAACACGCCCGCCGAGTTCGATGCCGCCGCCGGCACCCTGCTGGCCGCGCGCCAGGTCGGGTTCCTGGGCACGCGCTCGGCCTTCGGCATTGCCTTCCAGATGCGCTACGCCTACCAGCTGGTGCGCCGTAACAGCGTGCTCATCGACGGCCTGGGCGGCGCGCCCGCCGAGCAGACCGACAATCTCCAGCGCGGCGACGCGCTGGTGGTGATCTCGCAGGCCCCCTACCCCACCGTCACCGTGGAACTGGCGCGCCAGGCGGCGCAGCGTGGCGTCGACATCGTCGCCCTCACCGACGATCCGCTGTCGCCGTTGGCCGTCGACGCGCGCCACACCCTGCGCTTCGCCCCGCCCGATCGTGACGGCGTGCGCGAGCGCCCGGTGGTGGCGGGTCCCGGCTCCTTTTTCCACACCACGGCGGGCCTGCTGGCCCTGGCCGAACACCTGGTGGCGCGCGTCACCGCACGCGGCGGCGACGCCGTGCTGACCCGCCTGACCGAAGTCGAAAACCGCCTGCGCGCCGATGGCGTGTACTGGACCGGCCCGCGCCGCGCCCCCTGACCTCTTACCTCGACACCGCCATGACCTCGACCCACGTACTGCATCGCTCCCTGCGCCAGACTCCGCCCGTCGCCGTCCGCGGCGAAGGCGTCTGGCTCTACGACAGCGCCGGCCGCGCCTATCTCGACGGGTCGGGCGGCGCGGCGGTGTCCTGCCTCGGCCACAACCATCCGGACGTGCGGGCGGCGATGCACGCGCAGATCGATGCGCTGGCCTACGCCCACACCGGCTTCTTCACCACCGACGTGGCCGAACGGCTGGCCGAGCGGCTGGTGGCCGACGCGCCGGCCGGCACCTCGCACGCCTACTTCGTGTCGGGCGGCTCCGAGGCAATCGAGGCGGCGCTCAAGATGGCGCGCCAGTACTTCGTCGAGCTCGGGCAGCCGCAGCGCAGCAAGGTGGTGGCGCGGCGGCAGAGCTATCACGGCAACACGCTGGGCGCGCTGGCGGT
>Ga0160496_1000694_pt1 | contig 12212 bp, 7 predicted proteins | sample DIDPMG_2_FD_108231 | JGI IMG/M metagenome (GOLD analysis project Ga0160496, IMG submission 108231) | Enriched soil microbial communities from UW Madison campus, WI, USA - DID2937_E24_FP MG | ecosystem: Environmental > Terrestrial > Soil > Grasslands | place: USA: Madison, Wisconsin | collected...
CAAGCTGCATCAGTGCGGCCTGCCCAAGCTGATGGCCCTGGAACTGTTCAAGCCGTTCATCTTCAATCGTCTGGAGATGATGGGCCTGGCCACGACCATCAAGGCTGCCAAGAAGCTGGTGGAGAGCCAGGAACCGGTGGTGTGGGACATCCTCGAAGAGGTGATCCGCGAACACCCGGTGATGCTCAACCGCGCACCGACGCTGCACCGTCTGGGCATCCAGGCATTCGAGCCCGTGCTGATCGAAGGCAAGGCCATCCAGCTGCACCCGCTGGTCTGCGCGGCGTTCAACGCCGACTTCGACGGTGACCAGATGGCCGTTCACGTGCCGCTGTCGCTCGAAGCCCAGCTCGAAGCCCGCACCCTGATGCTGGCCTCGAACAACGTGCTGTTCCCGGCCAACGGCGAACCGTCGATCGTGCCGTCGCAGGATATCGTGCTGGGTCTGTATTACACGACCCGCGAGCGCGTCAACGGCCGCGGCGAAGGCATCTTCTTCGCCGACGTGGCTGAAGTCCAGCGCGCCTACGACAACAACGAAGTCGAGCTGCAGACCCGCATCACCGTGCGCCTCAAGGAGCACGAGCGTGATGAGAACGGCGAATGGCAGCCGGTGATCCGTCGTCACGAGACGACGGTCGGCCGTGCGCTGCTGTCGGAGATCCTGCCGAAGGGCCTGCCGTTCACGGTGCTGAACAAGGCGCTGAAGAAGAAGGAAATCTCGCGCCTGATCAACCAGTCGTTCCGCCGTTGCGGCCTGCGCGACACGGTGATCTTTGCCGACAAGCTGATGCAGTCGGGCTTCCGCCTGGCCACGCGCGGCGGCATCTCGATCGCCATGGAAGACATGCTGATCCCCAAGGCCAAGGAAGTCATCCTGGCCGAGGCGAGCCGCGAAGTGAAGGAAATCGACAAGCAGTACTCGTCGGGTCTGGTCACGTCGCAAGAGCGCTACAACAACGTCGTTGACATCTGGGGCAAGGCTGGCGACAAGGTCGGCAAGGCGATGATGGAACAACTGGCGACCGAGCCCGTGACCAACCGTCACGGCGAGGAAGTGCGCCAGGAGTCGTTCAACTCGATCTACATGATGGCCGACTCGGGCGCGCGGGGTTCCGCCGCCCAGATCCGCCAGCTCGCCGGCATGCGCGGCCTGATGGCCAAGCCGGACGGCTCGATCATCGAAACGCCGATTACCGCGAACTTCCGTGAAGGCCTGAACGTGCTTCAGTACTTCATCTCGACTCACGGTGCGCGTAAGGGTCTGGCCGACACGGCACTGAAGACGGCAAACTCGGGTTACCTGACCCGTCGTCTGGTCGACGTGACGCAGGATCTGGTGATCACCGAAGACGATTGCGGCACCTCGCACGGCTACTCGATGAAGGCGCTGGTCGAAGGTGGTGAAGTCATCGAACCGCTGCGCGACCGTATCCTCGGCCGCGTGGCTGCGATCGACATCGTCAACCCCGACACGCAGGAAACCGCGATCACCGCCGGCTCGCTGCTCGACGAAGATCTGGTCGACATGATCGATCGCATCGGCGTCGACGAAGTGAAGGTCCGCACGCCGCTGACCTGCGAAACCCGTCATGGTCTGTGCGCGCACTGCTATGGCCGCGACCTGGGCCGCGGTTCGCACGTGAACGTCGGTGAGGCCGTCGGCGTCATCGCCGCTCAGTCGATCGGTGAACCGGGCACGCAGCTGACGATGCGTACGTTCCACATCGGTGGTGCGGCGTCGCGTTCGGCACTGGCCAGCGCCGTGGAAACCAAGTCCAACGGTACGGTCGGCTTCACGAGCACGATGCGTTACGTGACCAACGCCAAGGGCGAGCGCGTGGCGATCTCGCGTTCGGGTGAACTCGCGATCTTCGACGACAACGGTCGTGAGCGCGAACGTCACAAGATCCCGTACGGCGCGACCGTGCTGGTCGGCGACGGCGAAGCCGTCAAGGCCGGTACCCGTCTGGCCACGTGGGATCCGCTGACCCGTCCGATCGTGTCGGAATACGCCGGTGCCGTGCGCTTCGAGAACATCGAAGAAGGCGTCACCGTCGCCAAGCAGGTCGACGAAGTCACCGGCCTGTCCACGCTGGTCGTGATCACGCCCAAGACGCGCGGCGGCAAGGTCGTCATGCGTCCGCAGATCAAGCTGGTCAACGAAGCGGGCGACGACGTCCGCATCGCCGGCACCGATCACGCCGTGAACATCTCGTTCCCGGTGGGCGCGCTGATCACCGTGCGTGACTCGCAGCAAGTGGCCGTGGGTGAAGTGCTGGCGCGTATTCCGCAGGAATCGCAGAAGACCCGCGACATTACCGGCGGTCTGCCGCGCGTGGCCGAACTGTTCGAAGCCCGTTCGCCCAAGGATGCCGGCATGCTCGCCGAAGTCACTGGCACGGTCTCGTTCGGCAAGGACACCAAGGGCAAGCAGCGTCTGGTGATCACCGACCTCGAAGGCGTGAGCCACGAGTTCCTGATTCCGAAGGAAAAGCAGGTTCTGGTGCACGACGGCCAGGTGGTGAACAAGGGCGAAATGATCGTCGACGGCCCGGCCGACCCGCACGACATCCTGCGCCTGCAGGGTATCGAGAAGCTGGCGACCTACATCGTCGACGAAGTCCAGGACGTGTACCGTCTGCAGGGCGTGAAGATCAACGACAAGCACATCGAAGTGATTGTTCGTCAGATGCTGCGCCGTGTGAACATCACCGATCCGGGCGACGCCGAGTTCATCCCCGGCGAGCAGGTCGAGCGTTCGGAGCTGCTCAACGAGAACGATCGCGTTCTCGCCGAGAACAAGCGTCCGGCCATCTACGACAACGTGCTGCTCGGTATCACGAAGGCCTCGCTGTCGACCGATTCGTTCATCTCCGCTGCGTCGTTCCAGGAAACGACCCGCGTGCTGACCGAAGCGGCGATCATGGGCAAGCGTGATGATCTGCGCGGTCTGAAGGAAAACGTGATCGTGGGTCGTCTGATCCCGGCAGGTACCGGTCTGGCGTATCACCTTGCCCGCAAGGACAAGGAAGCGCTGGAAGCCGCCGAGCGCGAAGCCGCTCGTCAGCTCGCCAACCCGTTCGAAGACGCACCTGTCACGGTGGGTTCCGAGCCGGAAGGCGACGCGCCCCAGGCCGACGCCGAAGGTTCGAACGAGTAATCGTCATCGCCCCTCGGGGCGGGCTTCGTGCCCGCCCCAAAAAGAAAACGCCGGCAGCGATGCCGGCGTTTTCTTTTGTGCGTCAGGTAAGCTCGGCTCGCCGCTCGCGGCCGGGCCGGGGAGCGGTGTCAGCGCACGCGCTGCTGGGCGGTGCGGAACACCGGGCCCCAGTTGGGGTGGCCGGCCTCGTTGGGCGCCAGCGCGAAGTCCGGTTGCAGCGCCAGGATGCGCACGAAGGCGTCCTCGCAGAGCTGGCGATAGTTGCTCACGCAATAGCTGAACGCCTGCAGCTTGAAGGCCTCGACGCGCAGTGCGCGCGGGGCCAGCGCGATGTCGTCGGAGGTGGCGACCAGGCGGATGACCTCGCCGTAGCGTCCGGCGGCGTAGCTCTCGCGGGCCTGTTCCACGGCGGCCACCGCTTCGGTGGTGGCCGGCGCTTCGGGCGCCTCGCCACGGGTCACGGCGCAGCCCGCCAGGGCGGCGAAAAGCAGCGGGGAAAGGCAGCGTGCGGCAATGGTTGGGAGGGTCTTTACAGACATGGTGACGGGCAATCCTGTGGCTGTGGTTTATGCTTGCGCCGCCGGGATGTCGCAACGAGGCTACCGGCGGTGCAAATGATATCGTCAAGGCGGGCTTCCTGGTGTACGGTTTTACCTGGGCCGCCCTGGCGATTCCGATTGTTTTTCGTGCTGATGCGCCGTGGTGCCGTGTCGGATCCGCCGAGGCAGGATCCCGACGGGGCCCGGCGGCGCGTACTGAGTGATATGTCCTTTCCCGCCGGCTCCTCGACTCCGCGCGGCCCGTTCGACGGCGCCGCCCCCCTGGCCCACCGCCCGTTGTCCGCCATCGCGGCCACGATCGGCGGTGGCGTTCCCCAATCGCGCATCAAGCGCGTGCTGGCGGAGCTGCTCGCGCCCCTGTCTTCCATCCACGAACGCGGCCGGATCTGCGCCGACATCAGCACCCATTCGGTCGGCCTGGATGAAAACGGCCGGGCCCACCTGCTGGCCGCGCAGGCCCAGCCGCGCCAGCACGACGGGCACCTGCCCGCGCCCACGCCCGGTTTCGCGCCCTTCGAGTTCTACGCCCAGACGCCGGACTGGCCGCGCGGCCCCTGGAGCGACATCTATTCGCTCTGTGCGATGGCGCATTCGCTCGTCACCGGCAGCGTGCCGCCGCCGGCGCCCGAGCGCGTCGTGAACGACACCTACGTGCCGCTCGCCGAGCGCGAGCTGCCGCGCTACGACCGCGAGTTTCTGGCCGCCATCGATGCCGGCCTGGCCGTGCGTCCCGCCGACCGGCCCCAAAGCATCGAGGCGCTGGCCGCGCTGCTCGCGTTCGCCCCCGTGCAGGACGACACCGAGCTCGCCACCATCGCGCCCATTTCCGTCAGCGTGGATGCGCCGCGGGCCGAGCAGGTCCAGCCCCAGCAGCCGCGGCCCTCGGTCGGCGCGGTGCTGTTCGTGCTGTTGCTGATCGCCATCGCCGCCGGTGTCGGCTTTTATTGGTGGAACCGGCTCGCCGCCGTGCCCAAGGGCGTGATCACCGCGTCCGAATCCATGGTCCCGCCGATCGGCTCGGCGGGCCAGCAGGCCGGCCCAGCCGCGTCGCCGCCTGCCTTGCCGCCCGAGCCGCCGCCGCTCGGCGGCCTGCCGGCCGCCACGACGCCGGCGAACGGCGCCGCCGCGAAGCCCGAGACCCGCAGCGCGGCCACGCCGCCGGCCACCGGCAACGGCACGACGAATCCGGCCGGCACCGCCGCGGCGCCCGGCGCGGCCACGGCGGGAGACACCGGCGAACGGCCGCAGACAGGCACCGGCCCGAACGCCGCCCCGGCCGAGACGCCGGGCGAAACCGCGGCACCCGCCAACGAGCCCGCGCCCGCGCGCGTGCTGGTGCGCATCAACGTGATGCCATGGGGCGAGATCTGGATCAACGGCGCCAAGCGCGGCATCAGCCCGCCGCTCAAAGAGCTGCGCCTGTTGCCCGGCAAATACAGCGTCACCGTGCGCAATGCCGAGCTGCCGCCCTACCAGACCACGATCGAGGTCAAGCCGGGCCGCACCAGCACCATCACCCACACGTTCCGCTAGGGCGTCTCGCGCGGTTCGGCCGTCTGGATCGCGCGCGGTAGGCGCAACAGAAAGGTCGAGCCGCGGCCGGGCATGCTGATGACGTCGGCGCTGCCATGATGGCGTTCGGCCACGGCCCGCACGAACGCCAGGCCCAGGCCCGCGCCGCCCGCGTCGGCGCGTTCCGCCGCGCCCACGCGCGTGAACGGCTGGAACACGGTCGGCAGATCGGCGGCGGCGATGCCGGGCCCCTCGTCGTGTATCGACACCACCCACGTCGTGCCCTGTGCCGCGACGCTGCAGGTCACGTTGCTGCCCAAGGGGCTGTACTTGATGGCGTTGTCGAGCAGATTGCCCAACGCGCGGCGCAACAACGCCTGATCGCCCGCCACGTCGGCGGCGGGCAGCGGCTCGGTCAGCGTCACGGTGATCTCGCGCGCACGCGCGGCCGCCCAGAAGTCGTCGGCCACTTCGCGCAGCAGCTCCGCCAGATCGAAAGGCACCACGGCCATCTTCACCGACTCCGCGCGCGTGAGCTGCACGAAGCCATCGACCAGGTGCAAGGTGCGATGCGAGAGCTGGGCGATGCGCGTCAGCGTTTCGTCGGGCGCGTCGAGTTCGCGCGCGCGCATGTCGATCAGCGCGAGGATCGAGTTCTGCGGCGCCCGCATGTCGTGCGAAATGAAGCGCAGCGTTTCCTCGCGGTGCCGCTCCGCCTGCCGGATCGTCGTGATGTCGCTGAGCGTGAGTATGGTCCCCACGAACTGGCCGTCGGTGTTGTGGATGGGGGCGCACTTCACGATCAGGTCGCGCGCCGCGCCGTCCCGCACCTCGACCTCCGCGCTCCAGCCCGCGCGCGCATCGGACTCGGCGGCCCGGTCCATCGCCAGCCGGATCTGCGCGCGTGAGGCATCTCCGGGCACGGCCCGCGCCAGCAGGTCCGCCGCCTGCTGTCCCACGTGCGGCGAACGTGCGCTGAGCCTGCGGAAGAAGGTCACGGCCGCGCGGTTGCGGAATTGCAGGCGCTGCGTCACGTCGAACACCAGCGTCGGGTCGGGCATGCCCTCGAGCCCGTCGGTGAGGAAGCGCCGCAGGTTGCGCACCAGCGCCAGCGCGTCGCGCAACTGGCCCAGCCGGTCTTCGAGCGAGCGCTGGCCCAGCAGCGAGGGCTGGCGTGGCAGGTTCAGCACCGGCGCGTAGTCACGCCGCAAGCGGCGCAGCTCGGTGTCCATGTAGCGCAGCACCGTCTCCTGGCTGCGCCAGCTCCAGATCGGATAGCAGATCGCCACGCCCAGGAGCGCCGCGGCGGGCGGAAACCAGATGCCGCCGTAGCGCAGCATCAGCAACGCGCCCGGGAGGATGATCCACGGCAGCAACACGGTCAGCAGCAGCGAGGTCTTGGGCGATGCGTGGCGCAGCACCAGGCACAGCAGCAGCACCGGCAGGGCGGCGGCGAGCGCGTTCTCCCACGGAGTTGCGGCGCGCAACGAAATCTCCTGGCGCGCGGCCTGCAGCAGATTGCCGAGGATCTCGACCCCGGCCATGCCGCTGGCGCGATGCGAGACCGGCGTGGGGAAGGCATCGCTCAGACCCGTGGCCCAGGCCCCCACCAGCACATACTTGTCGCGAAACCATTCGGGCGGCACCTGGCCCTGCAGAACGCTCAGATACGACACGGTGCGCAGATGGCCCGGGGGCCCGGCGAACGGAATCAGCGACTGGTCTTCCGCGCCGAAACGCTGGCCGAAGGCGCGCGCCGCGGCGGCTTCGCCGCCCGTCGCCATGAGCGACAGCACGAAGTGCGGCACGGGCACGCCGCCCACCTTGCGATTCCACGCGGTCTCGCGCACCACGCCGTCGGGATCGAGCGGAATGTTGATGAAGCCCAGGCCGGCCGCCGCGTTGGCGAGCGTGGGGATGGGCGGTTGATAGGTCTGCGCGCGCGCGAGGTCGTCGAGCACGATGGGCAGCACCACATGCCCGTGGCGCCGGATGGCATCGGCCAGGACGGCGTCGGCCTGCGGGTCGTTGCTGTCGGCCTCGGAAAAGATCAGGTCCAGCCCGACCGCGCGCGCCTCGCGCAGCTGGTCGAGCAGGGCGGCATGTGTACGGCGGGTCCAGGGCCAGCGCCCGAGCGCCGCGATGCTTTCGTCGTCGACCGTGACGAGCACCAGGTCGGTGGGCGCGGGCCGGCTGATGAGCGAGATGGCGCGGTCGTACAGGGTCTGGTCGATGCGCCCGAGTCCTGCCAGCGCGCCCATCAGCGCGGCGAACGCCACCAGCAGGCAGGTGAGCGCGATGCTGGAGCGTTGCGTCAGTTGCCGGCGATCATGGGGCAGGACAGGGGGCACGATGCGATGGGCAGGCTCAGTAGTCGCTCAGGATGATGATGCCACCGGTGCCGCTCTGGACCGGCAGGCCGCCGGCCGAGACCAGCGCATTGGCGCCTTCGAACGGACGGCGCGTCTCGAAGCCTGCCAGGCCCTCCGCGTCGATGGCGCTGACGCCGACATGATAGGTGCCGGCGCCCGGCGCCGTAAAGCGCAGCACCGGGCCCGGCGCGCGTTGTTCGGAGACCAGCAGCATGCCTTGCGCATCGCGCGACACGCGCACCCGATAGGCGACCGCGCCCGGCACCGGCACGACCTCGACGCTGGCGGCGCCGCCGCGCGTGGGCTCGCCCAGGGTCGGCGCCGGCAGCAGCGCACGCACGCCGGCAAACGAGCCGTCGGCGCGCACCTGCGCCCCCTGGCCGGCCTGCACGTTGATCGGCCTGGTCGTCGTGGCCGGGGCCGCGGCCGTGTCGGGGGCGTGCGGCTGCAGGCGCACGCTGCCCTCGAGCACCGTCTGGTTCGCGCCCTGCGCCGAGCTGTCGACGCGAAAGCGCGTGCCGCGCACGCCCGTGACCGCCACCGGCGTGCGGATCTCGAAGCGGCCCACGCCCTGGCCCGCCGGCGCCACGCGCGATTCGACGCTGCCGGCGTTCACGCGCATGACCGAATCCGTGAGCGGCACGCGTGCAAACTGCCGCACGCGTTCGAGCGTGATCGAGGTCGAGGGCGGGATCGTCACTTCGGTGGCGTCCGACAGGCGCAGTGTCACGAAGCCGTCGGGGGCGGTGGTGATGGTGCCGCCTTCGGGCACCGTCATGCCGGCGCGCAGCGACGCGGTCGCCATGCTGGCGCTGCCCGCGACGTGCACGACCTGCGCGGCGCTGGTCACCATCGGAATCATGGACAGCGGGATGTGCAGCTCCATGCCGACCGGCAGCGCATACGGATTCGAGATGGCATTGTGCGACTGCAGCCGGCTCCAGTTTGCCTCCGAACCCGTGTAGGCCGCCGCAAGCGCGATCAGGGTATCGCCCGAGCGGATGCGGAAGATGAAGTCGTCGCCGAGTGCGCCGGCCGGTTGGGCGATGGCGAGGGGGGCGAGGGCGCATGCGATCCATGCACAGACGTACCGGGCGATCCGGTTCATTGACATACTCCTTGTGCTGCGCAAATCAGGCGGCGGGCGAATCGGCCACCAGGTCGAGGCGATAGCCCAGCGCATATGACGAGGTGAGGCGCACGCCGTTTTCGGGGCGCAGCTGCAGCTTCTGGCGCACGTTGGACAGGTGCGTGTCGAGCGTGCGCGAGGTGGCGGGAATCTCGCGGTTCCACACGCTTTCGGCGAGCAGATCGCGCGACATCAGCCGGCCCACGTTGCGAAAGAAGATCAGCGCCAGCTCGTATTCCTTGGGCGGCAGCGAAATGGCTTCGCCGTGCAGGGTGATCGTGCGCTCGGCGGGATCGATGCGGTACTGCGCCACGCTGAACGCCGTGAGGTCGGGCCGCGAGGGCTGCGTGCGGCGCAGGAGCGCGCCGGCGCGTGCCAGCAGCTCGGCGGGGCGCAGCGGCTTGACGATGTAATCGTCGGCGCCCGCGCGCAGGCCTTCGACCAGGTCTTCCTCCTGGTTGCGGCTGGTCAGGAAAATGATGGCGGCGCTGTTGCCGTAGCGCGCCCGCAGGCGCCGCACGACTTCGTCGCCGTCGATGTCCGGCAGCTGCCAGTCGACCAGGATCAGATCGAATGCGTCCGTGCGCAGGGCCGCCAGCAGGTCCTGGCTCTTCTGGAAACTGCGGCATTCATACCCGGCATCCACCAACACCTGTTGGATCTGCCGCGCCTGGTCCAGGTCGTCTTCGAGCGATGCGATTTTCATGGCCATGGAGGAGAGCGTCGCGCCGCTCGGGCGCCACGCGCATAAAACGCTTCGGGGCGAAGCGCATCATAAACATGCGTGACGTATTGTGATACAGATTGACCGGATTTCGAGGGTTAAACACTGCAAACTTGACGAATATTGACTGGGGATTGACGCAATAAAGCGCCACACTGGGTGCATTCGCATCGAGGTCCCTGTCGCAGTGGGTTCCAACGGGTGCGACGCCACGGCACGGTGCCGCGGCGAGACAAGGTCTGGTCATGAAGCAATTGAGCACACTCCTCATGGTGCCCGATGCAGCCAGCCGCACTCAAACCATCTCTGTGCTGCTGCAAGCGGGTATCTCCGCGCGGGGCTGTTCGACCCCGCTTGAACTCTTCGGCCTGATGGCCGAGGAAAACTACGACGCCGTGATCCTGGATATCTCCGATCTGGGAGAACTCGGCTACGCCCTGATCGCACGTCTGCGCGGCTCCGCCGGGCTGGGCGTGATCGTGACGGGCGCCGACCTGCCCACCGAGGCGCGCCTGCGCTGCCTGCAGAGCGGGGCGGACGCCTGCCTGCCCGCGCCGCTCGACGATCGCGAGCTCGCCGGCGTGCTGCTCGCGCTGGCGCGGCGCCTGCCGGTCTGGCTCAACGAGCCCGCGCCCACGGACCTGATCGCGCTCGACCCTGCGGACACCAGCCGCTGGGAGCTGCGCGACCAGGACTGGACGCTGGGGGCGCCGAACGGCGTGCTGTTGTCGCTGTCGGCCAACGAGCGCCAGATCCTGCGGGTGTTGCTGGAATCGCCGGGCCGCGCGGTGACGCGCGAGCAGCTCGCCGAGGAGCTGGCCGCGGATGGCGTCGCCACCCGCGTGACCGGGGCGCGCAGCATCGACGTGGTGGTCAGCCGGCTGCGCCGTAAGGCCGAGCAGGCGGGCGTGATCCTGCCGATCCGCACGGTCTACGGCAGCGGCTACCTGTTCGCCAACCCCTGACGGCGGTCGCGCGCCGCCATTGCCTGCGCGGCGTTCTCCCGTGTGGCCGCGGCGCGGCGCGCGATCGCACGCCCGCGCCCTGTGGATAAGTGAACGCTTGCACTCGTGCAAACACCGTCAGCGCCCGTGTGCACAGGGCTGTGGATAACAGGGTCACATGATCCGGCGCGGGCGCTGCCGAGGGCAGGCGTGGCCCGGGGAAGGGCGCCACGTCCAGGCGCTGCTGGGGGGCGAACGCGGCTCCCGCGTTTGCCCCGAAGGGGCGTCGATGCGACACTGTGGCCGCCCTCCCGGCCTCGTCGTGCAAAAAATGAGCACCCCGCTTTGACAGCGGTGGATAACTAAGCTAAGCTGAAGGGCTTACTGCTTTATGCGCGCGCAAAGCCACTTCCGGTCACTGATCGTGGGGTTGCGGTGCCGGGATAAAGAGGAGTTGCTGGTGGTCTTGTCGCGCGGGGTTTACTCCCATGGCAGGCCGGCAGCGCAGATCCGGGCTACCCGGGTCCGGCCAGGGTGGGTGCGTCACGAATCCGCCAGGCCGCAAGCCAGTCTTTGTGGCGTTTCCGATACGGTGTATTTGGGGCGTCATACTGCCGAATTCTTCGCCCGCTACTGTCCCAGTCCAATATCCGGTTTCCAAGCCGCCCCGAGGCGATGTCTGCCCCGGTTCGACACGGACGACTCTGCGCGTTTTTGCCCGCAAGACCCGCTCTTTTACGTAGATGACACGTCAGGGGCGGTTTTGCGTGAACTGCCTCTCCAGGCCCCGCAGTAAGGCGCCCGGAGGACACGAGTACGAAAGTACTTACCAGTGGTACGTAAAAGGGATTTCAAAGGTCATGCCTACCATTAGCCAACTCGTGCGCAAGCCGCGCGAAGTCAGCATCATCAAGAGCAAGAGCCCCGCGCTGGAAAATTGCCCCCAGCGTCGCGGCGTTTGCACCCGTGTCTACACCACCACCCCCAAGAAGCCGAACTCCGCTCTGCGTAAGGTTGCCAAGGTGCGTCTGACCAACGGTTACGAAGTCATTTCGTACATCGGCGGCGAAGGCCACAACCTGCAGGAGCACTCGGTCGTTCTGGTGCGTGGCGGTCGTGTGAAGGACTTGCCCGGTGTGCGTTACCACATCGTGCGCGGCTCCCTCGACCTGCAAGGCGTCAAGGACCGTAAGCAAGCCCGCTCGAAGTACGGCGCCAAGCGCCCGAAGAAGGCTTAATCGCAGTATCCGGAAGTACCCCAGGGACGCAATGGCGTCACCCGGGATGTGTGCAGCTGCGCCAGTAGCAATGCTGGAATGGTGTGCAGCACGTAAGGGGTCGTCTCTCTAGGCGGCCATGGCCGTGTGAAAACAACACGGTTCAACTGAACAGACACAAGGAAGCAAAATGCCCCGTCGTCGCGAAGTACCCAAGCGCGAGATCCTGCCCGATCCCAAGTTCGGCAGCGTCGAGCTCGCCAAGTTCATGAACGTTGTGATGCTGGACGGCAAGAAGGCCGTCGCCGAGCGCATCATCTATGGTGCCCTCGAGCAAGTCCAGGCCAAGACCGGCAAAGAGCCGATCGAAGTCTTCTCCCTGGCCATCAACAACATCAAGCCGATCGTCGAAGTGAAGTCCCGCCGCGTTGGCGGTGCCAACTACCAAGTGCCGGTTGAAGTGCGCCCCGTGCGCCGCCTGGCCCTGGCTATGCGTTGGCTCCGTGAAGCCGCCAAGAAGCGTGGCGAGAAGTCGATGGATCTGCGTCTGGCTGGCGAACTGATCGACGCCTCCGAAGGTCGTGGCGCCGC
>Ga0160496_1000699_pt1 | contig 12146 bp, 12 predicted proteins | sample DIDPMG_2_FD_108231 | JGI IMG/M metagenome (GOLD analysis project Ga0160496, IMG submission 108231) | Enriched soil microbial communities from UW Madison campus, WI, USA - DID2937_E24_FP MG | ecosystem: Environmental > Terrestrial > Soil > Grasslands | place: USA: Madison, Wisconsin | collected...
CTTCGTCACCCCGGACTTGATCCGGGGTCCCGCTTTTCGACGTCGCTGAGCGGGACCCCGGATCAAGTCCGGGGTGACGAGTAGAAGCAAGCGGATGCCTATTCGCTCTGAAATGGCTCTGCGGTTTTGAACCGCGCCCAGATCGGCAGATGGTCCGACGCGCGGGCGGCGAGGGGGCTGAGGTGGACGCCGGCCTCGACCGGTTCGAGGTCGGGCGAGGCGAAGATGCGGTCGAGCCGCGCCACGGGGCGGCGGCTGTGGAAGCTGTGACCGGTGTCGACGAGGCGGTGGCCGGCGCCGAAATCGGCGAGGCAGCCGCCGCGGCTGCGCCATTCGTTGCAGTCGCCCATCAGGATCGTCGGCAGCGCCTCGCCCTCGGCGACATGATCGAGAATCGCGCGCGCCTGCTGGCGGCGGCGCAGCCCCGAAATATCGAGGTGCATGCCGACCACGAGCAGACGCGTGCCGCCGACGCGCACCGTCGCCGCGACCGCGCCGCGCGGCTCGAGCGTCGGCAGGTGGAGGACATGGCTTTCCTCGACCTCGGCGCCCTTGCGGACGAGCAGCGCGTTGCCGTGCCAGCCGATCGCGTGCGGACGACCGTCGAGCAGGTCGACCGGGACATAGTCGCTATGCTCCAGGAACATATGCGGCGGGATCGCGCTCTCGCGGGTGCCGAAGCGGCGGTCGGCCTCCTGCAGCGCGACGATATCGGCGTCGAGCTCGCCGAGCACCGAGAGCACGCGCCCGGGATCGCGGCGGCGGTCGAGCCCGATGCCCTTGCGCATATTGTAGGAAGCGACCTTGATCATGGCGGGAGAGCGATTGTCCTTTTCCATCCTGCGGTCAGGACGAGCGAAGGGGTGGCGGGGTTCCGCCTATGACACGCCGAATTCGGTCATCAGCGCCCGCGCCTCGGCCAGCTCCTCGTCGAGCACCATCACCCGCACCGGGATCATCAGCCCGACGCTGTCGGCGATGTTCATCCCCGCGTCGAAGCAGACCGCATGGACGCCGGCCGATTCGAGCCGGCCGCGCAGCAGCTCGGCCTCGACGCCGCTGGGCAGGCGGACGAGTTCGACGAGCGGCATCAGGCGTCGCCCGCGATATAGCGATCGGTCGGGCGCGTCGGCAGGCCGTCGATGCTGCGAGTGCGGCCTTCGAATTTTTCCAGCCATTCGGCGGGGTCGGCCTGGCGGTGATATTTCTGCAGCGTGTCGCGCTCGTGCTGCAGTTCCATCATCGGCACGCCCCAGCCGCAGCTCGTCTGCACGCTGTCGACGTCGATATCGAAAATCTGGCGGGTGCCGGGAAGCAGGGTGAAATGCGCGGCGATCGCGCCCCACCCGGCGTCCTGCGGCAATATAGCGCGTCCGCGGCCATAGATGCGCAATATCCACGCCGGGCGGTCGAAGGCGCAGAACATCAGGGTGATGCGGCCCCGGTCCTTCTGATCCGCGGCGAGATGCGCGTGGGTCTCGTTGCCCGATCCGCCGAGGTCGAGCCAGGCGACCCGCGATTCGGAGAGGATGCGGAAGCTGTCGGCATAGCCCTTGGGCGACAGGTTGATCCGTCCGTCCGCCGCCGCGGTCGCGGTGAAGAACATCGGTTGGCGCTCGATGAAGGCGATATGCTTGTCGGTCAGCGCGTCGGTGAAATCGGCCATGGGGCAAATCTAGCGGGCGTTGGGCGGGCTTGTCACGCGCCGAAGCGGATCGAGGGGCCGAGGATGAGGGCGAAGGCGAGGGTGGCGAAGGCACCGGTGGCGAACAGCGGCCAGTTGCGCCCGACCGCGAAGCCGGTTTCCGTCGTGCCCCTGGGCACCGCGAAGCCGATCGAGATGAAGCCCGCCAACCCGCCGAAGGAGGAAGCGGCGGCCGACATCAGGAGGATGAAGAGGCCCACGGGGTTGAGCAGGCCGGTGAGTACCGCGGCGACGCCGGCGACGAGATAATAGCCGTGCGCGATCGTGCTGCGGGTCGCCTTCGTCGCCGGCGAATCGCCGAGCATCGCGGTGAGGCCGCGGATCGCGCTGCGAACGAGCCAGATATAGACGAGCAGGCCGAAGAGGAATTCGCCGGCGCGCCACAGGTCGGGGTGAGCGAGCGGTCCGATGCCGCCGTCTGCGCCGGGGCCGAGGTCGCCGACCCCGCTCGCGCCCGAGAAGAGGAAATAGCCCGCGGCGACGAAGCCCTGGCTGACCCAGACCAGCCAGAGCAGCAGCCGCGCGAAATCGCCGCGCGCGCGCCGCCACAGGGCATAAGCGGCGAGCGCGAGCAGCGTGTTCATGCCGACGCCGGCGAGCGCGACGATCCGGCGCGGCAGACCGGCGAGCCCGTCGCAATCGGCATAGAAGGCACCGATCTCGGTCACCCGGCCGCCCTGCAGCGCGCAGGCAGCGGCGTGGCCGCCGACCTCGTGCCACAGGGTGAGCAGCGGCATCAGCAGCAGGCCGAGCCCGGCGACGGTGACGATATCGACGCGGCTTGCCTTCACCACTGGCTGCCTTCGGCGATCGCGGCCGTTTCCTCCGGGCGCGTCGCGCGGCCGAGCGCGGCGTTGCGGTGCGGGAAGCGGCCGAAGCGATCGATCATGTCGAAATGCTTCTGCGCATAATCGTGGAAGGCGGGGTCGGCGAGCTGGTGGAACAGCCGCAGCGATTCGCGTTGGTCGTCCCTGTCCTCGCTGTGCTGGAACGGCAGATAGGCGAACTGGCGCCGCGCGTCGGGCCAGTCCCGGTCCCACCCCTTTTCGACGATGCCGCGGGCGATCGCGCGGGCGAGGCTGTCGGTCGCGAAGGCCTCGGCACTGCCGCGATATATGTTGCGCGGCACCTGGTCGAACAGGATCGCCGCGGCGAGCGCGGTGTCGGGATCGGTCAGGAAGGCCTCGGGCGGCTGCGCGCGCAGCGCCTCGCGCCAGTCGGCGGCAAGATCGCGCACCGCGGCGTCGAAATCGGGGCGACCGCCATACCAGTCGCCCATGCCGCGGCCGTCGAACCAGAAGGCGACGAGCCGCGCCGCCCAGTCGGACGGCGGCGCGGTTCCGCTGTCGCCCACGTCCCCGTTATTTCGCAGCGGTATCGACCTTGCGATAGGGGACGAACTCGCCGAGCGAGACGAAGCCCGCATACATATGGCTGCTGCGGTCATGGAGCTGGATCGTGTCGATCGAGCAGAGCTGCGAGCCGGTCAGCTTGGTGACGAGGATATCGTCATCGCCATCGAGCGATTCGGCGCCGCCGCGCGGACGGTTGACCCACAGGGTGCTGCCGATGCGATAGACAATCGCGGTCTTGTCGACGACCTGCGAACTGGTGGCCGACGACAGGGTGATGCAGTCGCGCGGCTCGCCGGCGACGCGGCCTTCGAGCATCTTGGCGAGCTTTTCCTCGCCGGTCGGCTTGTCCTTGGCGACGGCGGCCGGCGCGGCCGCGAGCATCGCGGCGGAAAGGATGGTGGCAATCAGCGGTCGCATGGTTCGACTCCTGCTTTCATAGGTCTCACCCTGAGTGCGATCATAGCAGGAACAGGGTGAACGGTCGCTGACTGATTTTCACCGGAGCCGGGTGAGGCCTGTGAAGCTCTCCTCCTCGGAGGCGATTGCATGGTTTGCAAACAGGTCTGTCTTTGAGATGATCCAGCGCTCTCATCTCTCGTCACCCTGAACTTGTTTCAGGGTCCATGGTCCGTCCTCGAATGTGGCGCGGCGTTAGCCGGGAGAACAGGCCGTGGATGCTGAAACAAGTTCAGCATGACGAAGAGAACAGGGCGCTGGAGGGATCGGCTTCAGCAGGCGCCCGGCGGCAGGGGGATGCCGAGCGGGCCCTTGCATTTCTTTTTCTTCTTCTCGCGCGGCGCGCTGGCCGCGTTGCCGCTGCCCCCGCCGAAATCGGCGCCGATCAGCAGCGAGCTGTGCGAGCGGAAGCGGGCCTTCGCGGTCCAGTCGATGTTCCACGTCGCCTTGCCCGCGGGCTTGGGCGGATAGGCGAAATCGACCTCCGGCCCGAAGGCGTTGAGGTTGCCGAACAGCATCTCGCCCGACGCCTTCTTGACCGCGGCCGGGATCTGGCAGCTCGTCTGGCTGGGCGGCATCACGACCTTTTGCGTCACCAGCCGCGCGACCGTCGCGGGGGGCAGCCAGTCCCACAGGCCGCCGCCGAACTGGCGCGCGCTGCTGCTCGTCCACCAGACGATGTCGCCGCCCTCTCCGCCACGATCCATGCCGCCGAAGGTCCAGGCGACATAGCCGGTCGCCGCCTGCACCGCGTCCCAGCGCAGCATCACCGACCCGTCGGCCTGCTGCGTCGCCGACGCGTTCAGCGCGGGCATATAGTCCTGCGCGAGGGTGAAGCTGATGTCGGAGCCGACATTACTGGCGATGCGGTGCGCGCCGAGCAGCGAGCTGTCCTTCGGCGGCTGCTTCGACGATTTGGCGTTCGGCCAGGCGGCGTAGGAGGCGCTGTTCGACGCCGTCACCTGGCGAATGCGCGGGATGGTGGTGGTGAAGAGGTCGGGCGGCATCTGCCCAGCCGCGAGCTTCGAGAAATCGATGACGACCGGCTGGCCCGGCCCCGGCGTCGCGCCGCAGCCCCAATAGAGGAGCATCCGCCCCTTGGGCCGCTCGAACCCGCTGCCGCCCATGTCGCCGCCGTCGTTCTGCGTTTCGCGCTTGCCGGGCTCGGGGCCGAGCAGCGGCACCGATTTGCCGAGTTTCGCCTGCGGCTCGAACATATGGTCGCCGCGCACCGGCGGGCTGGACGGCCCCTGGTTCGACCCGAGGCGCAGTTCGAGCGTATGGGCGATTTTCCCGTCGGGGCCGCCGCCGAACATCATGCTCATCGCGCTGCCCAGCCCCGGCTTGCCGCCCGCGGCCATCGCCGCGAAGCCCGAGGCGGTCGCGACGTCCATCTCGTAGCGTTCCTTCGGTCCCGTGGTCTTCTGTGCCGAGCCGGGAACCGCGGCGAGCGCGGCGGCGAGAGTCGTGACGGAAACCAGACGCAGTATCGAACGCATGCTTGTCCTCCCTGTTGCCGGCAAATCCGGCGGACGGCGCGACCCGAATCTTTATCTTGTGTTCAGGCGTCTATAGGCTGGCCGGCGGAGGGCGCCAAGTGATGGAGGTCACAAAGAGAGCGGCAAAGGCGTTCGGTCGGCGCGCTAGGCCGTGCCGCCCACCGTCAAGGCGCCGACCAGCAGGGTCGGCTGGCCGACGCCGGCGGGGACGCTCTGGCCGCCCTTGCCGCAGACGCCGATGCCTTCGTCGAGCGCCATGTCGTTGCCGATCCCCATGACCCTGGTCAGCACGCTCGGCCCGTCGCCGATCAGCGTCGCGCCCTTGATCGGCGTGCCGAGCCGGCCGTTCTCGATCTTGTAGGCCTCTGTGCAACTGAAGACGAACTTGCCCGAGACGATGTCGACCTGCCCGCCGCCGAAGCTCTTGGCGAAGATGCCGTTCTTGACGCGCGACAGCAGCTCGGCGGGATCGTCGTTGCCGGCGCGCATGAAGGTATTGGTCATCCGCGGCATCGGCGCGTGGGCGAAGCTTTCGCGGCGGCCGTTGCCGGTCGGCGCGACGCCCATCAGCCGGGCGTTGAGCCGGTCCTGCATATAGGCCTTGAGGATGCCGTCCTCGATCAGGATATTCTCCTGCGTCGGGGTGCCCTCGTCGTCGATCGAGAGCGAGCCGCGGCGCCCGCCGTCCACCGGGCTTTCGAGGCTGCCGTCGTCGATCACGGTGACGCCGGGGGCGGCGACGCGCTGCCCGATGCGGCCCGAAAAGGCGCTGGTGCCCTTGCGGTTGAAATCGCCTTCGAGCCCGTGGCCGACCGCTTCGTGGAGCAGCACCCCGGGCCAGCCGGGGCCGAGCAGCACGGTCATCTCGCCCGCCGGGGCGTCGACCGCGCGCAGATTGACGAGCGCCTGGTTCAGCGCCTCGTCGATCGCGCGGTTCCACTGCGCCTCTTCGAACAGATGATCGTACATGTAACGGCCGCCGAGGCCGAAATAGCCCGATTCGCGGCGGCCATTCTCCTCGACCACGATCGAGACGTTGAGCCGGACGAGCGGGCGGATATCGGTCGCGAGGAAGCCGTCGGCGCGGACGATCTCGACCACCGACCAGCTTCCGGCGAGCGCGACCGACACCTGCGCGACGCGCGGGTCGCGGGCGCGGGCGGCGGCGTCGATCCGCTGGCAGAGGTCGACCTTCTTCGCGAAGGGGATCAGATCGAGCGGGTTCGCCTCGTCATAGAGGTGACGGTTGGTGCGCGCGGGCGGCGGCGCGGGCGGCGCCTTGGCGGGGTCGAGCAGCGCCAGCGTCTCGGCGGCGCGGCGGATCGCGCCGGCGCTGATGTCGCTCGCATGGGCAAAGCCCGTCATCTCGCCCGACACGGCGCGCAGACCGAAGCCGGCGTCGGTCGAATAGTCGGCGGTCTTGAGCCGGCCGTCGTCGAATCCGAAGCTTTCGGTTGCGCGATATTGCAGGTAAAGCTCGCCGTCGTCGGCTCGGGCGAGGGCCTCGCGCGCGAGGCCCTGCGCCAGATCGGGATCGAGCGCGTCGGCGCGGTAGAGGAAGCGGCGAGGGTCGGTGGGGCTTGTCATGCCGCCGATATAGGCGCGCGGGGCGGCGAGCGCAAAGGCCGTTCGTCCGGGAGCCCTTTCGGGCCGCATCCCCCACCTTCGTCATTCCCGCTTTCGCGGGAATGACAAGGTTGTGAGACGCTGAATATCGTGATCCGGTTGTTTCCGGACCGCCGATTTACGCCTTGTCGGCGATCCCGCCGACGAGGATGAAGCGGCGGTCGCAATAGCCGCAGTCGACATAGCCTTCGCCGGGGTCGATCTCGAGCCACACGCGCGGGTGGCCGAGCGCCGCGTCGGCGAGGCCGTCGCCGGTGCCGTCGCAGGCGATGCGCGTTTTCTGGACGCGGAGCGTTTCGGGGGCGGAGGCTGCTGGCTGTGTCATCGGGTGCGGCCATAGCAAGGGCGCGGGGGGGCTGCAATCCGGCCTGGCTTGAGAATGCTGTCCGTTAAATCCGACCTACCCTCGGTTCCGCTCGTGCTGAGCTTGTCGAAGCACTGTTCTTTTCTTTGACGCCGCAAAAAGAAAGAACGGCCCTTCGACAATCTCAGGGCGAACGGCGGAGATTTAATGGATAGCCCAATAAGGCCGTCGCTGCCCACCCCCGACCCCTCCCGCAAGCGGGAGGGGAGATTTGTGCCCCTTTCGCTGGCACGGTGACGCCGCTATGGCGGCGGCATGACCGAAGCCGCCATCCGCATCGACGCCGTCTCCAAAATCTATGCCGGCGGCAAGCAGGCCCTCGACACCGTCAGTTTCGACGTGCCGCGCGGGGAGATTTTCGGGCTGCTCGGGCCGAACGGCGCGGGCAAGTCGACGCTCATCAATATCCTGGCGGGACTCGTCAACAAGACGAGCGGGTCGGCGAGCATCTGGGGCTTCGACATCGACGCCGATCCGCGCAATGCCAAATATTCGATCGGCATCGTGCCGCAGGAGATCGTCTTCGACCCCTTCTTCACCCCCTATGAGACGCTGGAGAATCAGGCGGGACTCTATGGCGTGCCGAAGGAACGGCGGATTTCGGACGAACTGCTTGCGGCGGTGCATCTGTCGGACAAGCGCGACGCCTATGCGCGGACGCTGTCGGGGGGCATGAAGCGCCGGCTGCTCGTCGCCAAGGCGATGGTCCATTCGCCGCCGATCATCGTCCTCGACGAGCCGACCGCGGGGGTCGACATCGAGCTGCGCCAGCAGCTCTGGACCTATGTGCAGAGCCTCAACGATCGCGGCGTCACGGTGGTGCTGACGACGCATTATCTGGAAGAGGCCGAGGAGCTGTGCGACCGCATCGCGATCATCAACCATGGCCGGCTGATCGCGAACAAGCCGACGCGCGAGCTGGTCGACATGGCGCGCGAGAAGATCGTCGTCGTGACGCTGGATGAGGATGTCACCGTACTGCCGACGCACCCCGCCTTCGACAAGGTCGAGCGCGAGGGCGAGCGGGGCCTGGCGATCAGTTACAACAAGGACCGGATGAACGCGGGCGAGGTGCTCGCGGCGGTGAATGCGATGGGGCACGGCATCGTCGACGTGTCGACGCGCGAGGCCGATCTGGAGGATGTGTTCCTCAATTTGACGCGGGCGGCGAATGGGTGAGGGCGAGCGCCCTTCTCCCCTCCCGCAGGCGGGAGGGGCCGGGGGTGGGCCCGTCCGTAAATTCCGGTCGCGCGAGACGCTGAAGGCGCAAAGACTGCGCCGCGAAGCGACGCCGCCTGAACGCAGGCTCTGGCAAGCGATTTCCAAACGTCAGCTCGAAGGCTGGAAATTCAGCCATCAGATGCCGATCGGTCCTTATGTGGCCGATTTCCTGTGCCGCGAAGCAAAGCTTGTCGTTGAACTTGACGGCATCTCGCACGATGTGCGGCAGGACGAAGATCGTCGCAGGGATGGCTATATGCGCGCGCAAGGCTATCAGACGCTGCGCTTCGCCAATGCCGATGTCATGTCGAATCTGGAAGGTGTATTGATGACGATTCTTGCGGCGCTGAATTCATACCCGCCCCCCGGCCCCTCCCGCAGGCGGGAGGGGAGAAGCATGACCGAAACTACTCCCCACGACGTTATCATTGTCGGCTCAGGCGCGGCCGGGCTTACCGCCGCCATCGCGCTGGCCGATCATTGCCGCGTGCTGGTGCTCGCGAAGGGCGAACTCACCGGCGGGTCGACCGCCTGGGCGCAGGGCGGGATCGCCGCGGTGCTCGATGCCGGCGACACGTTCGAGAATCACATCGACGACACGATGGTCGCGGGCGCGGGGCTGAACCGGCGCGAGACGGTCGAGTTCGTGGTCGAGAACGCCCCGCACGCGATCGAGCGGTTGATCGAAATGGGGGTGTCCTTCAACAAGGAGGAAGGCGCGCTCCACCTGACGCGCGAGGGCGGGCACTCGCACCGCCGCATCGTCCATGTCGACGACGCGACCGGCTGGGCGGTTCAGGCGGCGCTATTGAAGACCGCCCAGGCGCATCCGAACATCACGCTGCTGCCGGGGCAGGCGTGCATCGACCTGATCACCGGGCGGCACGAGGAACGCTATTCGGGATCGGGGCGCGTGTGGGGCGTCTATGCGCTCGACGAGGCGACGGGCGAGGTCCACGCGCATGTCGGGCGCGCGACGATCCTCGCCAGCGGCGGGGCGGGGCGAGTCTATCAATTCTCGACCGCCCCCAGGGGCGCGACCGGCGACGGCATCGCAATGGCGTGGCGCGCGGGCTGCCGCGTCTCCAACATGGAGATGATGCAGTTTCACCCGACCTGCCTCTATAATCTGGAGGTCAAGAATTTCCTGATCACCGAGGCGGTGCGCGGCGAGGGCGGGATTTTGAAGCATCCGGTCACCGGGCATCGCTACATGCCCGACTACGATCCGCGCGCCGAACTGGCGCCGCGCGACATCGTGGCGCGCGCGAACGACGATCAGATCAAGCGTTTCGGGCTCGATTACGTCCACCTCGACATCAGCGACAAGGACCCCGATTTCGTCGCCGGGCATTTCCCGAACATCTACGAGAAGCTGCTGACGCTCGGCATCGACATGACGAAGCAGCCGATCCCGGTGGTGCCGGCGCAGCATTATACGTGCGGCGGGGTGCTGATCGACCTTGACGGGCGCACCGACCTGCCCGGGCTCTACGCGGCGGGCGAGGTGACCGAGAGCGGGCTGCACGGCGCGAACCGCCTCGCGTCCAACTCGCTGCTCGAATGTTTCGTTTTCGGCGAGGCGGCGGCGAAGCATATCGCCCGCCACTGGGACGAACTGGGCGCGCCGCCCGCGATCCGGCCGTGGGACGAAAGCCGCGTCACCGACTCCGACGAAGAGGTCGTCATCAAGCAGAACTGGACCGAAATCCGCCGTTTCATGTGGAACTATGTCGGCATCGTCCGCACCACCAAGCGGCTCGAACGCGCGCAGCACCGCATCAACATGCTGTCGGGCGAGGTCGGCGAATATTACGGCCATTTCCGCGTGACGACCGACCTGATCGAGCTGCGCAACCTGCTCCAATGCGCCGAACTGATCGTGAAAAGCGCGCTCCACCGCAAGGAAAGCCGCGGGCTCCACTATACGCTCGACTATCCCGAACTGGCGGCGGAGGCGGTCGATACGGTGCTGGTGCCGTGAGGCTGGTGAGAATTTGATTCACGCGAAGACGCGAAGGCGCGAAGAGGTTGCGCTTACCGCGAAGCGGCTTTTTCCAGAAACATCGAGGCAACCACGCGGTTGTATGAAAATGGGGCCATCCGGCCCAAGCAGACCTCTTCGCGCCTTCGCGTCTTCGCGTGAATCCTAACCAAACCCTTCGTTCAAAAACCGCTCCGCCAGCGCCGCGTGCAGTGCCGCGCCGCGTGCCATGACGCTTTCGTCAAGGACCATGCGGTTGGAGTGCAGGCCGCAGCAGGCGCGCCAGTCGCTGCCCTGTTCGCTCGCGCCGAGCCAGAACATCGCGCCGGGGACTTTTTCGAGGACGTAGGAGAAATCCTCGGCGCCCATCACGGGATTGTCCATCGTCAACCACGCCGCTTCACCGAACGTCGCCTCGACCACCGACTGGCCGAAGGCGACGGCGCGGCTGTCGCAGATGGTGACGGGGAAGCCTTCCTCGATCGTCACCTCGGCGGTGCAGCCGTGCGCTTCGGCGATCGCCGGGGCGAGGCGCTTCAATTCCTCGGCGACCATCGCGCGGCGGTGCGGCGACAGGGTGCGGATCGTGCCGAGCATCTCGGCGGTCTCGGGGATGATGTTGTTCGTCGTCCCCGCCGCGATCTTCGCGATGGTGATCACCGCGGGGTCGAAGACGGAAATCTTGCGCGTCACCATCGTCTGGATCGCCGAGACGATGGCGCAGGCGACCGGAATCGGGTCGATCGCATCTTGCGGCATCGAGGCATGGCCGCCCGCGCCCTTGACCGTGATCGAGAGGACATCGGACGAGGCGAGCAGCGGCCCGGCGCGCCCGGCGAAGACGCCGTGCGGCGCGTTGGGCATGATGTGGAGCGCGAAGGCCGCGTCGGGCAGCGGGTCGATCAGCCCGTCGTCGAGCATGAAGCGCGCGCCGTGATGCCCCTCCTCGCCCGGCTGGAACATGAACAGCACCGTGCCCGCGAGCCGGTCGCGCGTCGCACAGAGCAGCTTCGCCGCGCCGACGAGCATCGCGACATGGGTGTCGTGCCCGCAGGCGTGCATCGCGCCGCTGGTCTCCGAGGTGAAGTCGAGCCCCGTATCCTCGACCAGCGGCAGCGCGTCCATATCGCCGCGCAGCAGCACCGTTCGCCCGTTCGCCGGCCCGCGCAGGATCGCGATCAGCCCGGTGGTCGACGGCCCCTCGCGAAATTCGAGCGGCAGCCCGGCGAGCGCATCCTTGATCTTGGCGAGCGTCTTCGGGTTCTGGAGACCGAGTTCGGGTTCGCGGTGAATGGCGCGGCGAAGGTCGACGAGATCGTCGAGGATGGTTTCGGCCTCAGTGGGCCAGCTGTGCGAGAGAGTTTCCATGCGGTGATACTGCCGCGCCGCCCGGCTTCTGTCGAGCCGCCTTTGCCCGGTGCTCGGCATCGCGGCGAACGTCGGTGAGCACGCGGGTGACATTCTGCCTGATCGCCCAGCGCGCGATCGGTTCCCAATAGGGCGCGGGATCGATGCGCAGCACATGGTTGGCGCACGCGGTCAGCCGGGTGCCTCCGCCCACCAGTGGTTCGAGGTCGAAGCGCGTCTCGCCGGTGTCGAAATAGCCGATCAGGTGCGGAGTATGCAGCTTTCGATACGGGCTCATCTCTTCCATTGCGGGCGGTTGCCGGACAACGCGAAACGCCAGTGTGCGGCCAGGGTCCCAGACGGTGATGCGTTCGTCGGCGGTGCCGGTGGAAAAGGTGCCGACGCGATGCGCGCCGACGCCTTCGCCGACGATCTGGCTTGCAACCGGATAGGCGAGCCCGGCGAGGCCGACGAGGCCCGGTGCTGCGGCGACCGGGCGGTCGGCGGTCAGGCTGGCCCAAACCGCTTCGGGCGGCGCAGCGATGGCGATGCTGGTACGTGTGACAATCGGTAGTTCGGGCGGCATCGC
>Ga0160496_1000700_pt1 | contig 12093 bp, 9 predicted proteins | sample DIDPMG_2_FD_108231 | JGI IMG/M metagenome (GOLD analysis project Ga0160496, IMG submission 108231) | Enriched soil microbial communities from UW Madison campus, WI, USA - DID2937_E24_FP MG | ecosystem: Environmental > Terrestrial > Soil > Grasslands | place: USA: Madison, Wisconsin | collected...
ACAGATGTTCCTGGAGTTAAGGGGGCTTGGTTATGAGGGGTCGTATGACCGTGTGGCGGCCTTTAGCAGGCAGTGGAAGGCGGGTCAGTTAGAGAGGGTTAAATCGGCGAGCAAATCAACAGCGGATCAGCTCCCATGGAAAGACCACCAGCACGGTGGTCTTTCCACTATTGGAGCACGATAACCGCCACTGTCCACCGTCGAGTAGTCGCGCACTTAGTGCATCGCCTGAACTTTTCAGCCAGTGATTGCGGGTATATGTCGTCGCACAACCGCCAGCGCCAACAACACCAACGTCATCGCGCCAGCCAGCAACACCAGGTAGGAAAACGCGCCACCGCTGGTGATCACTGATGCGCCGGCGAACGCGCTCAAAATGGAGCCCAGGCGGCCGAATGAAAATGCCGAGGCAGTGCCTGTGGCACGCACGCTGGTTGGGTATACATGGGCACACAAGGCAACCATGGTCACCTGCACGGCGTTGACGAACATACCGTGTGCGAACAGACCACTCATGGTCGCGGCGACGTTGCTGCTCAGGTCTAGCCTTGTCAGCAACAATACACTCAGCGTCGCACCCAGGCAGCAGAGCAGCAACGGCACACGTGATCCGAAGCGGGTGATCATCAGGGCACAGAGCAGCGCACCCAGCGCCCCTCCCATGTTGTACAGCGTCAATCCGAAACCGGCGCTGGTGATCGAAAAGCCTTCGCTACTCAGCATCGTCGGCAGCCAACTGAATGCGGTGTATACCGACAGCAGGCACATAAAGAAGGCGCACCAGATCGCAATGGTATCGAGTGCAAGGCCACCTTTGAATAAGGCCGAGAATCCCGCGTGCTGTTCCGCATTCTGTTCGCGACGGTCGACGAACTGGACATCACCAGCCTCTGCAGAGAGCGGACGGGACATGCGCGCCAGCAGGACTTTCAGTTCGGGCCAGCGCGCGGGACGTCGCGACAGGAAGCGCGGCGACTCCGGCAAGGCCATGATCATCACCACGACCAGCCCCATCGGTAGCACGCCTCCGACCAGGAACAGTGCACGCCATCCAAACATCGGCAACACGAAACTTGCCAGCAAGCCAGCCACCATCCCGCCCAAGGGAATGCAGAGGATAGTGATGGTGATGGCCAGGGTGCGAAAACGTGCTGGAGAAAACTCCGCCGTGAGGGTCGATGCAGTTGGCACTGCGCCGCCTATGCCTAAGCCCGCGATGAAGCGCAGCAGCATGATGGTCGTGGTGTCCGGTGCCATACTGATTGCGGCCGTGGCGACAGAAAACACCACGACACTGACGATGACTGCCCGGCGACGCCCGAATCGGTCCGCCATCAGTCCTGCCGTGGCGGCGCCAATGGCCATGCCGACCAGACCGGCTGCTACGACCGGGGCAAAGGCGGCGCGGGTAAGTCCCCATTCCTTGATAAGGATGGGCATGGCAAAGCCGATCAGTTGGGTATCGCAGCCATCGAAGATGACCGCCAGTGCCGTCAGCAGCACGATGAGTTTCTGAAAGCGAGTGAAGGGACCATCGTCGAGCACCTTGCCGATGTCGATGGTCGTGGTGGGGCTGGTCATGCGTGTCTCCTCATGTGCGGCTTTTTGCCGCTTGTTTTGAGTGCGGTGTGGGAACGACTAGAAGGGGTAGTGCCTGGGAGTTGTTTGCAGGGTGATCCAGCGCAGATCGGTGAATTCAGCAATCCCGGCCTTGCCACCGAAACGGCCGATGCCACTGCCCTTGACGCCACCAAAGGGCATCTGTGCTTCGTCATGCACGGTGGGGCCGTTGATGTGACAGATGCCCGATTCGATGCGACGCGCCAATTGCATCGCCCTGGCAGCATCGCGACTGAAGATGGCGGACGACAATCCGTACTGGTTATCATTGGCCAGCGCAATCGCGTGTTCGTCATCACTGGCGCGGATGATCGGCTTGACAGGTCCGAACGACTCCTCATGGAAGATGTGCATCTCCGGCGTCACATGGTCAAGCAGGGTAGCCGGCATCAGCGTGGTATCGGCGCGCCCACCGCATACCAGGGTCGCCCCCTTGACGAGTGCATCCTCGATCAATGCATTACAGCGCTGCACCGTAGCCATATCGCACACCGAACCCAGCACCACGGGCCCACGCCGCGGATCTCCCACGGGCAGCGCCATCGCCTTGAGACGCAGGCGCGCAACGAAGTCGTCGGCGATACGCGCATCAACGATGATGCGCTCGGTCGACATGCAGACTTGACCTGAGTTGATGAACGCGCCGAATGCAGCGCCATCGACGGCGGCATCAAGATCGGCATCATGCAGCACCAGCAGCGGTGCCTTGCCGCCCAGTTCAAGTACGGCCGGCGTCAGGTATTCTGCGCAGCGCCGGGCAATCAGTTTGCCAACCCGAGTCGATCCGGTGAAGTTGACACGGCGTACAGCCGGTGCGGCGATGATGGCGTCGACGATGGCCGGTGCATCTTGCGGCGCATTGCTCAGGTAATTCAGTACGCCTGGCGGCAGGCCCGCATCGGCGAAGGCCTCCACAATGAGCCCATGGGTGGCCGGGCAGATCTCCGATCCTTTGAAGATCACCGTATTGCCGCAGGCCAGTGGCGTGGCCACGGCGCGCACCCCCAGAATCACTGGTGCATTCCATGGTGCGATGCCCAGCACCACGCCGGCGGCCTGGCGCACACCCAATGCCAACGAGCCAGGAATATCGGACGGGATGACTTCACCCGCTATCTGGGTGGTCATGGCTGCGGCTTCGCGCAGGGTTTCCACACCCAGGTGCACATTGAAACGTGCCCAGACTTCGGAGGCGCCGGTCTCGGCCATCATCGCCGCAACCAGGGCATCGGACTTGTCATGCAGTGCACGAGCCGCGTTCTCAAGCATGTTGCGGCGGACGCCGGGGCCGGTCTGGGACCAGGCCGGGAAGGCGCGTGCCGCACTGTGGACGGCAGCGAGCGCATCCTCGGTAGTGGCTGCGGCTGCCTCAGTGGCAACGGCGTTGTCGAGAGGATTGCGGCGCTCAAAGCTGGCGCCGGCGGTGGATGGTACACGGGCGCCGTCGATAAACAGTTGAGTCTGGTTCATGTCATGAATCTCCTTTTATGGCGAATGAGCAGGATCAGTCCACCACGATCTCGACCAGGTTCGGCCGGTTCTCGGCCAATGCACGGCGCAGGGTGTCCGCCAGCGTAGCGGCGTCCTCGACGCGCGTGGCAGGGCAGCCCATGGAACCGGCGAGGGCGACGAAATCGATGTCAGGCAGTTGCGTCCCTTGCACCGCCTCGTCCTTGCCGAAGCCGAAGTGAAGTGCGAAATCGCATAGCGCTTCATATCGCCGATTGTTGAGGATGATGAAGGTCACCGGCAAACCCAATTGGCTGGCGCTCCACAAGGACTGGATCGAATACATGCTGGAGCCATCTCCAATGAGGCCGATGACCTTGCGCGCAGGCTCGGCCAAGGCCACGCCAACGGCGGCGGGCATGCCGTAGCCCAGGCCGCCGCTGGCCATCGTAAAGAAGGTGTGCGGCTGCGTGAACGGCAGATAGTGCTGCATGGTGCGACGTGAACTGGGTGACTCTTCCACCACGATATGGCTGGCATCGCGCACCTCGGACAATGTCTGCAGGACGAAGGCAGCCGTCATCAGGGGCGATGGCTCGGCACGCGGCACCGGCGCGCGAGGTGCGGGCGTCGGCCGCTGCGGATCGTCCGTACGCGCCAGCAGATCGGCCAGGCCCAGCTTGATGTTGCCCAGCACAGAGATACCCGCTGGTGCTGACGCGGCGACCGAGATGTCGTCGACCAGTTGGCACAATGTAGCGTCAGGTGGGAGATGCGGACCGCTGCCCTCGACATGGTAGGTGAAGGCAGGCGCGCCGACCACGAAGACCAGATCGTGTCCGCCCAGCGCTTGTACGATGCGCTCGCGCATCGGCGGCAGAAAGCCCGCGAACAAGGCATGGTTTTCAGGGAAGCTGCAGCGTGCCGACATCGGCGCGACAAACACACGCGCCCGGTGACGTTCGGCCAACGCGACGATCTCATCCCAGGCATTGGCCTGATCGATGGCAGCACCGACCACGAAGGCAGGCCGCCGGCACTGCGCCAGCGCCGCAGCAAGCGGCTCGATGGAGTCCGGCGCCGGACGTACCTGGGTCAATACTTGCAGGGGCTGCAGCGGTGTGGTGGAACGATCCCAGTCATCCACCGGGATCGACACGAACACCGGGCCGCGCGGCTCTTGCATGGCCACATGATAAGCGCGCACCAGGGCCAGTGGGACGTCTTCGGCGCGAGCCGGTTCGATGCTCCACTTCACATAGGGCTTGGGTAGTTCGGCCGCGTCACGCGAGCCCAGATAGGGATCGAACGGCAGGATGGAGCGGGCTTGCTGACCGGCGGTGACGATCATGGGCGTGCGGTTCTTGAAGGCGGTGAAGAGGTTGCCCATCGCATTGCCGACACCAGCGGCCGAATGCAGGTTGACGAAGCTGGCCTTACCGGTGGCCTGTGCATAACCGTCCGCCATACCGATCACGACCGCCTCGTGCAAGCCGAGTACATAACGGAAGTCGGAAGGGAAGTCGCGAAGCAGGGGCAACTCGGTCGAACCAGGATTACCGAATATCTTGTCGATGCCGACCTGACGCAGGAAGTCAAATACGGCATCACGTACAGTGAAGGAAGCGGTGGAACTCATCGTGGGTGTCTCCTTGTCGTTATCACTTATGGGATTGGCCGGACGTCAGCCTGGCAGCACATGGCACAGCAGCCGATCGATGATCCGTTCGGCATCATTGCAATCGGCGAGACTGCCGCGCCAGGCGACGATCTGATCCGGGCGGATCAGGACCAGCGGTACCTCATAGCCGGCGATGACATCGGGGTCATCGAGGTGCAGCACCGTCAGGCTGCCGCGATAGCGCTGCATGGCATGGCTGAACGGTGTGGTGTCGGCATCCGGCTGGCCCAGGCACAGCAAGGTCCAACCGAAACCAAAGTGGTCATAAAGTGAACTGCCGTCCTGCAGCCAGAAATGCGGGGGGCGTCCGCCAGGGCTGGCCGTCGGCGTATAGGTATTGGCCGCATCCGCAGGAGCCGGGCTGCCGTCGGCGATGATCGCCGGAGATCCATCGTAGCGACCACCGAAGGTGATACCGGGGATATTGAATTCGGCTCGACCATGTTGTTCCAGGTAGAGGCCTGCTGCGGCACGCGCGGCGGCGCCCTCTGCGCTGTCCTGCTCCAGTTCGGCTACAGGGGTGAACAGCCCCAACGAGTCGGCGAACTTGCGCGCGTAGCTGGTATTGCGCAGCGCCAACGGTCGGCGTTCGGCCTCATAGGTGTCCAGCAACGCCGGACTGGCCTGGCCGTGCAGTACGGCCGCCAGCTTCCAGCCGAGATTGACCGCGTCCTCGACAGCGGTGTTGTAGCCCAGACCGCCGGTGGGGGTGAACAGATGCACCGCATCGCCGCCAAGGAATACACGTCCACGCCGGAAATGATCAGCGACCAGCGAATGCCCTGCAGTCCAGCCGCCCTTGGACAGTATCTCCACCGGCAAGTCACGTCCTACCGCCGCGCAGAACAGTCCGCGCGCATCCGCCTCCGTGATGGCGTCTTCCTTCTCATGAGGCCGCAGCTGCGTATGGAAAGCAAACTCTCCCTTGCCGTCGACAGCAGCCATGAAGGCACGCCGGTCACCGTTGAAGGTGACATTCATCCATGCTGGCGCATGTGGCATCTGTTCGTAGAAAGTCGGACAGCGTAGGTAGACAGCGAACATTCGGCCGCCCATGAAATCGCGCTGCACGCCGGTTTCGCCCGTGTAACTCAATCCCAGCCGCTCTCGCACCGCACTGCGGGGACCGTCGGCGCCCATCAGGTAATGGCTGCGGACCTCAAAGCGTTCACCGGTATGGCGATGCTCGACGGTCGTGATGACGTGGTCTGAATGCTCGGTGAAATCCAGTATCCGATGCGCATAGCACACGTCTACGCCATCAAGCCGTTCAGCCTGGCGGCGCAGCTCGGCTTCGACATACTTTTGCGACACCCGGTGCGGCAGCTCCGCCGCACTCCACGAGCCCCGCAACTCGCGTGCACGGGTCTTTGCCTGCTGTGCCGACGGTAGCCGAAAGCGCGCCAGTTCATGCCCGGCATAGCGCGTGAAATAGGCAATGTCGGTGGGGAAATCCGCCGGTAGCCCCTGGCCACGGATCTCATCGGCAAAACCCAGCCGCCGGAAATGTTCCATCGTCCGTGCCTGGGTGGCATTGGCCTGCGGGTTGAATGCCGTGCTGTCCTTTTCATCGGCCAGCAGCACACTCACACCGCGTCTTCCCAGTTCGTTGGCCAGCATGAGGCCGCACGGCCCTCCGCCGCAAATCATTACGTCTACCGCCTTCATCTGCTTTCCTTTGTCTCTTGTTATAGGCGGACTTATAGTAAGGATGCCTTACTATATTCGTCAAGCTGGATTTTGTAAAAGCAAGGGAAAACCGAAGGTGCCGGTATACTTCGCGTAATCTGCCTCATTGACACCACGCCCACCCGGCGGCCAGACGCATGGATGTGACACCCAAGAAGACCCGAAAGCCGGCCAGGCCGGCAATTCCCGCCAGCAATGATGCCTGGCGTGCAACCAACCTCGGCCGCCTGCTCAACCAGGCCGTGCAGCGTTTTGAAGAGAGTGTGCTGGCCAAGATGATCGCGGCCGGCCATGGGCAATTCACCCTGAGCCACATCAGCGTTACACGCAACCTCGACGTCCAAGGCACCCGCGCCACCGAGATCGCCAAGCGCGCCTCCATCACCAAGCAGTCCCTGGGAGAACTGGTACTACAGTTGGAGAAGCTGGGCATCGTCATGCGCGAACCCGATCCCAGCGACGGCCGGGCCAAGATCGTGCGCTTTACGCCGCAAGGCATGTTGTGGCTGGAACAGTTCCACCAGGCGGTAGAAGAGACGGAAGCAGAGATCGCGGCAGCCCTTGGACCTACGCTTTACCTGGCCCTCAAGGAAGGGCTACTCGGTTACACCGGACGACATCAGACTTGATATCCACGCCCGACGGCTATCCAGCAATTCGGCAACACGCTTGCTCAGCCTGATGTGTTGATTGCGATGTATCGATAGTGAAGTCGCGCGCCTGGTCGGCAACTTGCGCGATATGAGAGCGTGCATTGAACAGCGCCAGCGCTACCAGGCGGATCTACCAGCCCCGCAAGACGGTACAGCGACACGCTCGCGACGTTGCGCTTATACGATGGCGCGACCAGACGTATGGCCAGGCCCACCCAGAACAGGGTGGAGGCAAAGAACACCGGTATCCCTGCACAGAGACCAAGGGGTGGCTCTTTGGAGTGCTTTGACAGGACTCGCGGCGCGCATAAGCTTGAAAAGTAGCTGTCTTTGCTACAGGCCGCTGGTTGGGCAACAGCGGCAATACGCAAGGCTGCGTGGCTTGCGCGTCACCGATTCCATCGCAGGCGCCGTCCTCCGCCCAGAAGCGAGAGACAGCGCCGAACAGGACCGTTCAAGCGTGCGCCGGCTCACGAATGGTCAGGATGGTGATAAAGCACAGCACCGAGCACACCGCCAGAAACACCCAGACATAACTCCAGCTGTAGTTGTCCAGCAAGAGACCGGCGATCAGCGGCGCACACGCCCCCCCCAGTTGCCCGAGTGTATTGACCATCGCACTGGCCATCGGATAGACCTTGCGGGAGGTCATGCCCATCGGATAGACCATGTACGTGGAATAGCCGATGTTGAGCAGAATCCCCGTCAGCAGCAGCAGCGCGCCATACAGGAAGGGATCGGCCGGCGAGTTGATGAGGATGACCATCATGATGGTGGTGAAGAACGCCGAAATCAGCATGGCCGGCTTGCGACGCTTGTCGAGCAGGCGATCGGTCATCATGCCGCCCAGAAGATTGCCGATCACCGCGCCCACCCAGGGGGCGGCAGCGACCATGCCCATGTTGGTCACGGAGTAGCCCTTCACGCTGATCAGGTAGGTCGGAATCCAGGCGAGCAGAACGTTCACGATCGCGGTCATGAAGAAATAGCCCAGCGCCGCACCCATGATGTTCCATGAACGGAAGATGCCCTTGGTCGTGTCGACCGTGGCGACCTTGCTGGTGCGGATCAGGCGATCCAGCAGGGCGAAATTGCGCTTGCTGCTCGGGGCCTGGGCGGTACCGCTGGCGGCCCGATCGTCATTGATGTGCTGCAGCTCCTCCTCGGACACATGACGGCTTTCCGAGGGCCGGTTTTTCACCACCAGCAGCCACACCACCGACAGGACGATGCCGGGCAGCGCGAAGATGTAGAAGATATAGCGCCAGCCCCAGTAATGGATGATGACCGCACAGACCGGCGGCACCAGCACCGGGCCGAACTTGGCGGCGGCCAGGAAGATCCCCGTCATGGTGCCTTTTTCGCGCGCCGGAAACCAGTTGTTGATGGTCGAGGTGATCCCGATGGGCAGCGGGCCTTCCGCCAATCCCAGGCCGAAGCGGTAGATCTTCAGCATCAGCAGCGATGAGGCCGTGCCGATCAATCCGGTGAACAGGGAGGTCGCCAACATGGCGAGCGAAAACACGCGGGGAATGCCAAAGCGCGTGTAGGCCAGGCCGGACGGCAGCTGCGCGAGGCTATAGGCGAACAGGAAAATGCTGGCCAGTGCACCGGCTTCGGTGTTGGACATCACGAATTCCTTGCGCAGGAACGGCAAGGCGACGCCCAGGTTGGCACGGTCGGCGGCAGCCACCGTGTACACAATGAAAATCAGTGCGCCGATGACCCATCTGAAATGGCTCTTCGACTTCGTACGTTCCATGGCTACCGCTTCCATTCAAGTCTCCTTCAGCGATTGAAGCATTTTCTGTTTTTCGTCTGCGCCGCCCGGCGCCAACAGGCCAGGGGCAGGCAGGAAGATGGAGTCCGGTCTTGCGCCGGCTCTCCCTTTCGGCGGCTTACACCAGACCGTAATTCTTGAGGATGTCCTGCAACTTCATGAGCTCGACGGTGGAGGCGCCGTCCTCGATGGCGCGACGCATCTTTTCTTCCTTTTCTTCGCGCGCGATGCTGCTGGCGATGGTCGCTTCGACTTCGTCTTTTGCCACCACTGCCAGACCGTCGCGGTCGCCCACGATGATGTCACCGGGATGGATGACGACATCGCCAATGACCACCGGAACGTTGACCCGGCCCGGCTGGTGCTTGCCGGTGCCCTTGATGGACAGGCCGCGGCAGAAGACCGGGAATCCCAGATCGATGATGGTGTTCGCATCGCGTACGCAGCCATTGACCACCAGCCCGGCGATGCCGCGCTTCATTGCCAGCACGGTCAGCACGTCACCCCAGGGACCGGCTTCCATGAAGGCCTTGGCATCGACCACCAGCACATCGCCCGGTTTGGCCTGCAGGACCGCGTAGTGCAGCACCAGGTTGTCGCCCGGACGGGCATCCACGGTCAGGGCCGGACCGGCCAGGCGAGAGGTGGGATCGATCGGTTTCATGCCGTGGTCCAGGGCGCCCTTGGCACCCTGTGCTTCGTAGACCGTGGCCGAACCGAGCTCACGCAACTGGGTAATCTGTTCTTTGGTGGTCATGATGGATATGTCCTGGGTTGGAAGTTGAAGTCAGGTTGCGTCGCCAGCGGCGAGCAACCAGGTAAGAGCCTGTCCGACGTCGGGGTTGTCCACGTCCAGTGGGCGTCGCTCCAGCAGCGCCGCGGTGGCATTGAAACGCTCCTCCACGCCCGGCAGCACCAGCGATGGCAGTCCCTGGCCGTCGAGTTCCCGGCGCGCATCGTGGACTTCATGGGCACGGCGTTTTGCATGGATCACGTGGGTGCGCACCAGCATGTCGATGAAGCTGCGCAGTGGGGTCTCGTCGATATCCTTCAGCTGGTGATACAGCTCTTCGCGTACGCCCTGCTTTTCGGCGCTCATCAACAGCTCGACCGCCAGCGCTTCCATGCCTTTGGTAAAAATGCTGCGCAGGATCTTCAGCGAAATCGCAGCACCCGGACTGGCGCCCTCGATGACCTGCACCCGGCCGTTGGCAGTGAGCAGCACCTCCCTGAAATCGGCAGCCTTGCGCCCGGCCGCCAGCAGCGGGGTCTTTTCCCAGTTGAGCGAAATGGCGCCCATGATGGCCACATCCACGTATTCGAATCCAGCCGCACGTGCGGTGGCAAAGGCTTGCTTCTTGGTCTCCGGGCTGGCGGTGGTCAGATCGGCAAATCCGGTCCCCGCGTCCAGGAACGCTGCCACCTGTTCGACCACGGCCAGGGCCTGTGCTCCGGTCACGCAGGAAAACACCCAATGTACATTTTCGAAGCAAACGCCTGGCTGCTGGTGTAGCTCCAGGCTCCATTGGCTGGCCAGCTCCCGGGCCGCCGGGGAAGGAAAGGCTTCGCAGAGGATCAGTTCATGCCCTGCTGCATAGAGGGCTTTGGCATAGCAGCGACCAACTTCGCCCATGCCGACGATTGCAATGCGCATCGGTGTCTCCGGTTTGAATATTTTTACGAAGAATACAAATAAAGTACAATTAAGGCAAATAAGTTTCTTACCCAGCTTAAAAAAACCACAAAAAGAACAATATTGGGACATTCAAGCCGAATGAACCGCCCTGTTGGACGAGGTCGGGATGGCGCATATAGAATCCGCCATCGGCAATGGAAACGGGAGCATCGAAGGTGGAACGCGGCAAGGACAAGGTCTACGAAGTACTCCGTCAGCGGGTTGTCGGAGGACGATACAAGCCAGGCACCCAGCTCAAGGAAGAACCGCTTGCGCGTGAATTGGGAGTCAGCCGTACGCCTGTGCGGACCGCCCTGAGACGTCTTGTCGAGGAGGGCCTGGCCACTGCCGACGCCGGCCAGGGTATCCACGTGGCGGCCTGGAGCGAGTGGGATATCGAAGAAACCTTCCAGCTGCGCATGTTGCTGGAGCCCTATGCAGCCAGCCTGGCTGCCGAGCGTGGCGACGAGGAAATGCTGAAGATCCTGAAGGACAGCAATGAAAGGATGGCCTCCGCCATCCGTGATGGCGGACCCAATTCAGTCGAAAAGATCCAGGCCGCCAACAGCACCTTCCACCGGACCATCCTGGATTATTCCGCTTCGCCGCGCTTGCGTGCGATGCTGGAGACCATCATTGACATGCCTATCATCGTCCGTTCCTTCCACCTCTATGAACGTGCGCAACTGGAGCAGAGCCTGCATCATCATCAGGACCTGGTCCTGGCAATGGAAGCCAAAGATGGCGAACTGGCACGCCAGGTCATGCGCCTGCACCTGCGAATGTCCTACCACCGCTTCATGAAGCGGCGCAGCGAGTATCAGGGGCTAGGCGCGCCCGGATGATTGCGCGCAGACAGGTCCGTGGCATGACACCCGGAAGGGCTTCCGCACGGATTGAGGAGGGAGTCCGGGCGATGCAGGTAGGGGGGCTACGAGAAGGCGCCGGCCCGCAGACGGCCGGCCGCCCTGTTGTTCTTACATCGACGTCGCCGACCGCGCCGCCTGCTCGTACAAGCCAGACAGCACGCGCAGGAACCGGGCCAGCTCTTCCAGTTCGTAGCTCTCGGTGTTGTCGCCGGTGAGGCTGGAGACCAGCAGCTGCTCCCTGATCTCGTAGTACCGCTTGCAAAGATCCTGCCCGGCCTCATTGGTCGAATACAGCACTTCCTTGCCGCGCCGCTCGGTGCTCACCAGGCCCAGGGCGTGCAGCTTCTTGAGCGAGTAGTTGACCACGTGCGTATCCTCGATATTGAGGATGAAGGCGATATCGGCCAGCTTCTTCTCGCGTGCGCGGTGGTTGATATGGTGCAATACCAGGACGTCGGTGGCCGTCATGTCCTTCATGCCGGCTGCCGAGATGCAGCGGATCATCCATCGGTTGAAGGCATTGCTGGCGATGATCATGCCGAACTCGAATTCGCTCAACTCCTTGCTCCTTCCTGAAGCCAGATGCAGTGACGATACGATCGGCACCTTGCCTGGGGTGTTGGGCTGGGCGAAATTGGCTTTCGGGGTTTTCTTTTCGGTTGGCATAAAGGTCTTTG
>Ga0160496_1000704_pt1 | contig 12033 bp, 10 predicted proteins | sample DIDPMG_2_FD_108231 | JGI IMG/M metagenome (GOLD analysis project Ga0160496, IMG submission 108231) | Enriched soil microbial communities from UW Madison campus, WI, USA - DID2937_E24_FP MG | ecosystem: Environmental > Terrestrial > Soil > Grasslands | place: USA: Madison, Wisconsin | collected...
CGGACCGTGGGTGACTTCGTCAACGACGTAAGCGAAATGGGCTGGTCTGCTGCGATGGCCGATCGCAAGATGTGGGCCGAGATGAAGATGAGCCCCACTGATCTCGCGGATGTGAGCGGGTATACCTACACCTACCTCATGAACGGCCAGGCTCCGGATGGAAATTGGACGGGTGTTTTCAAGCCTGGCGAGAAAATCCGGCTTCGGTTCATCAACGGCTCCGCCATGACGTATTTCGATGTACGCATTCCTGGCCTGAAAATGACAGTGGTTGCAGCGGATGGGCAGTATGTCCATCCGGTCTCGGTCGACGAGTTCCGTATCGCAGTAGCCGAAACCTACGATGTCATTGTTGAGCCAGAAGACGAACAGGCATACACCATCTTCGCTCAATCCATGGACCGTACGGGCTTTTCCAGGGGCACCCTGGCCATCCGTGAAGGCTTGCAAGCTGCTGTTCCAACCGTTGACCCACGCCCCCTCATTTCCATGAATGATATGGGCATGGACCACAGCAGCATGGCCGGCATGGATCACAGCAAAATGGCTGGCACGGACCACGGCAGCATGGCCGGCATGGATCACAGCAAGATGGCTGGCATGGACCACGGCAGCATGGCCGGCATGAGTAAGGAAATGCAGAGTCATCCAGACTCAGAGCTCAACAACCCATTGGTCGACATGCAGACGATGACCCCGACGGCAAAATTGGATGACCCGGGCATCGGGCTACGTAACAACGGCCGCCGCGTCCTGACCTATGCAGACCTGCGGAGCACCTTCATCGACCCAGATGGACGAGAGCCTAGCCGGAATATCGAGCTGCACCTGACGGGTCACATGGAGAAATTCGCCTGGTCCTTCGACGGCATCAAGTTTTCCGATGCCGCCCCCCTGCGCCTCAAGTACGGAGAGCGCCTTCGTATCACCTTGATTAACGACACCATGATGACTCACCCCATCCACCTTCATGGCATGTGGAGCGACCTGGAGGATGAGAACGGCAACTTCATGGTTCGAAAACACACCATCGACATGCCACCAGGCTCAAAACGAAGCTATCGCGTAACTGCGGATGCTTTGGGGCGTTGGGCCTATCACTGTCACCTCATGTTCCATATGGAAACGGGCATGTTCCGAGAAGTCCGTGTGGACGAATGAACGGGAGATCCGAGATGAGCAAACCAATGAAACGAAGCACGTTTTTCCTCTCCGCTGCGATGGCTGGCCTGTTTGCTATTTATGCCCCGTTGTCGTGGTCCAGCGATGACCATGAGCAGCACGCCCAGAAAACTGCCGATACTGCGAAAGGCAAAGGTTCCCAGGGCATGGATCATGGATCCATGATGGGTATGGATCATGACTCGATGAAGGGCATGGATCATGAATCCATGATGGGTATGGACCATAACTCGATGAAGGGCATGGACCACAAAAAAATGATGGAATCACATGGCAGCGACAAAGCTAAGGCAGGGAAAGATGGCCAATAGCCTGGCGCGACCATCGCTGCTGGCCTTGACCCTTTCAGCCGGCATGCTAGGCGCTGTGCCCAGCTTTGCCGCTGACGAAATGGACCATTCGGCAATGGGGCACGGGCCCATGAAAATGAGCAGGGCCCCGTCGCATGACTCGATGGCAGGCATGGACCATGGGGCGATGGATCACTCTACGATGAACCATGGCTCTGGCGAGCCTGCGACCAGCAGCCGTACCCCGATTCCCGAACTAACGGACGCGGACCGCCAAGCGGCCTTCCCCCCACTGGGCGGGCATCAGATGCACGACAGCGCGATCAACAGCTTCTTCTTGCTGGATCAACTGGAGTATCAGGACGCAGACGACGGCAGCGCGCTGTCGTGGGACGCTTCTGGCTGGATAGGCGGCGATATCAACCGGCTCTGGCTCCGCTCCGAAGGTGAACGCACTAACGGCGTCACTGAGGATGCCGAGCTGCAAGTCCTCTATGGCCGTTCTATAAGCCCCTGGTGGGATGTGGTTGCCGGGGTGCGCCAGGACTTCAAACCCGAATCCCCCCAGACCTGGGCGGCGTTCGGTATTCAGGGTATGGCACTTTACGACTTCGAAGCCGAAGCCACTGCATTCATCGGTGAAAACGGTCAGACCGCCGCTCGCCTGGAAGGCGACTACGACATTCTCCTGACTAATCGCCTCGTCCTGCAGCCAACAGTTGAAGCCAATTTCTATGGCAAGAACGATCCCGCGCGCGACGTAGGTTCCGGCCTCGCGAATACCGAAGTCGGACTGCGGCTACGGTATGAAATCGTCCGTCAGTTCGCACCCTACATAGGCGTCACCTGGAGCCGCTCCTACGGCAAGACCGCAGACTTCATCCGCGATGAGGGTGGGGATGTGGATGAAGCGCGTTTCGTTGCCGGTATTCGCATGTGGTTTTGAGAGCCTTACATGAAAAGAACAATTACAACGCTCGTAGTAGCGGGTGCCGCGGCCAGTGCAGGGGTATTGGGTGCAGCTTACCTTGGCCTGGTCAACGTCGGCGCTGACGATCCGCATTTCCCTGCAGTGCATGCATTTCTGGTCATGGTGCGGGATCGCTCCATTGAGGTACGCGCACGAAACATCGAGGTACCGAACCTCAAGGATGAAAACCTGATTCGTGTCGGCGCCGGCAACTACAACGCCATGTGCATCGGTTGCCATCTTGCCCCTGGCGTCGAGAAAACAGAGCTCAGCCAGGCGCTTTATCCGTCTCCTCCCAACCTTGGCAAGCTTGGGGTCGGTGGTAAACCCGCCGTAGCATTCTGGACCATCAAGCACGGCATCAAAGCCTCTGGCATGCCTGCCTGGGGCAAGAGCATGGGCGATGAGTACATCTGGGGACTCGTTGCATTTCTGGATCAACTACCCCAGATGAACGCCCAACAGTACAACGCGATGGTAGCGATCAGTGGCGGTCACCAGCATGGTGGAGGTGAAAGTGAAATGCACAGCCATGAAGGCCAACACGGCGACAACGTGCCCAATCACCCTGCAGAGGCAGTCTCGGGGAGAGATCATCATGACAGGGGACATGCACAGGCACACCATCCCAAATCACCATCACCAGAGCCCGCACCTGAACACCACGGCCATGACGAAACTGGCAGTGATCACCACTCAAAGCCGGCTCAGAAGAAGCATATTCACCGTGATGGTGCGGAACATACCCATGAAGGCTAATTACGATCCGCCCATGAGTCAGCCGTCATAAGTCGCGGAAAAAGCCGGTCAAAAACGACCCAAAAGTGGCGGATTTCAACGCTTTAAAAAGGTTAAAACCAATACTAATCATATGGATAGTCTTTAAAAACCAACCATAAGCCGGCTTTTTAATTTAACAAGCCTTTAAAAACAGCAGTCACAATCCCCGGGTATCCAACCCCCACCTACCTGCATAGCCCGCAGCCCCTTGCACCTCCCGCTGTGCTCAGCCCCCCCCCCCCGCTTTTCAAGGACAGCACGCTAGCGATCCTGGTGTGTCTGCGTCTTCTTGCAATGCATATAGACATCAAATTGATATTTCGAAATCTTCCAAGGGGGCGGTTTTTTTGAAGGTGAGCGTTTCGCACTAAACTATAGTTAAAGGATTAGATGTAGGCCGACACGTGCAGCTATCCTTGGAGATTGCTTAATAATAATATTTAATCTGTAACGGCTTGGTGTAGTGATGAGGACTTAGCATGAACGCCTTGTTGAAAGAGCTGCGCGCCTATCATCATGAGGTGGCTACCAAAATTACTCAGATCAAAGAATTACTGGAGAGGATAAGGCACGGATCCGCGGGTGCCGGTGACTGCAAGCTGTTGTTTAAGCAGCTGGAAGCCTTGCATGGTGATGCAGAGCGACACCACCATGAAAATGAAGAGCTTATTCGGCTGGCCTTGCTGGCAACCGACGCACCGATTCACCAACGGGTCATGGCTATCGAGCAAGATCATAAAGCCTTCAAGCGAATTGCCGGACAGCTCAAGATGTTGGAGCAGTCAACGCAAGAGGCGAGAGTAATCGCCGACACGATCGAAGACTTCATCAAGAAATATTATGACCATATGGATGCCGAGGAGAATATTTTCTTTCCGGTGGCAGACAAGTGGTTGTCAGACACCCAATGGCAGGAAATAAAGCATCAATGGCACCCCTCGTAGATTTAATTTTCTTGAATTAAAAGCACGCTACTTATTAACACGCGGCCTCACAACTTTATGGCCCTGATACCCGAGGGTGCAGATACGCTCCCACGTTTCTCATCATTCAGCCTCAAGGCCGCGCCCTTTGCAGGCGCGGCCTTGTTTTACGGCGCACCTAGCAGCCACAGACTTCGTCAGAAGTCATACCGCGCCCCAACCATCATGCTGCGCGACGGCCCGTAGAAGTTGAACGTCGAGGTAGACCCCACCCGCGACAGGTAGTCCCGGTCGAACAGGTTGTTGACGTTGAGGGTGGCCGTCAGCTTCGAAGTCACCGGGTAAGACAGCATCGCATCCACCGTGGCATAGCCCGGTGCATCGATACGCACGCCGCCAGTCTCGGAGTGGAAGTTGCTCATCGCCGATATACCGCCACCCACGGCCAAGCCGGTCAGCGGCCCTTGGCTGATGGTGTACTTGCTCCAAAGCGAAGCCTGGTTGCGCGGCATGATGAAGAACGTGGTTTCGGCGTCCCCCTTGACGGTTTCGGTCTCCATCCACGTGTAGCCAGCCAACAGTTCCCAGTTTGGCGTCAGCTTGCCGCTCACTTCCACTTCCGCGCCCTTCACGCGGGTCTTGCCGGATGCAACGGAGTCGGTGGTGGCCACACCATCAGCATCGTACACGGTGGTAGCGCGGTTCTTGTCGGTCAGGCGGAATACCGAGAAGCGCGTATTCAAGTCGCCGCCAAAGTAGCTGCTCTTGAGGCCGAACTCGTACTGCTCGCCTTCACGCGGTTTCAGCACCCGACCATTGCTGTCAGTGTCGGACTGCGGCTTGAACACCTGCGAATAACTGGCGTACAGCGCGTGGTTGTCGGTCAGGTCATAGACCAGGCCACCATAAGGGGTGAAGTGGCCGTCGACGCGTTTGCTGTCATTGGTGGTGGCGCCGCTGCTAAGGGTGGTGGTGTAGAAATCACCGCGATACCAGCTGAAGCGGCCACCGGCAATCAGCGCCAGGCGTTCCACCGGGCGGAAGGTCACTTTGGAGTACAGGCCGTACTCCTCTTCCTGCATGCCGGTCTCGGTGCTGTAGTTGGGCGACGGCTTGGCGAACTGCTTCGGCGAGTAAGTATTCACGTTGATCGCGCCGAGATTGGTGGTGCCGTTGAGGTACTCGGTGTCGTAGTTCTTGTAGTCACTCCCGACCACAAACTCGCTTACCTGCCCGAAGGTCTCGAACGGCTGGCTGTAGCTGGCGTCCAGCGAATAAGTGTCTTGCGTGAAATCACGGGCGCTGGCGCGCTCGGAGTTGGCGCCTGTGGTGGCATTGGTTGCAGTGAAGGCGTACAGATAGTTGGTGTCGCGGTGCGAGCCACGGGCCGCGACACGGCCGTAACCGCCATTGTCGAAGCGGTGGGTCAGCTCGGCGACCAAGTCGGTGGTCTTGCCGTCGAAGTAGTTCCAGTCGGCCCCCAGGAAACGCGAATGGCTGAAGTCGGGCACCTCGCCGGACAACGTGGCCGGGTAGCCGTTGTGCGGGGTGATGTTCTTCACTTCATGCATCAGGCCGAACGACAGGGTGGTGGCGTCGTCCAGGTCGATGTCCAGCGCACCGTAGTAGGTGTTGCTGGTGTTGGCGTTGTAGTCCACTTCACCATTGGTGTCGTCACGGGATGCGATGAAGCGCCCGCGCACGCGACCGGCCTCGTCCAGCGGCCCGCTCAGGTCGATTTCCTCATGATTGGTGTCCCAGGTGCCGTAGCTGCCTTCGATATGCCCCTGAAACTCGGCGGTCGGGCGCTTGCGCACCATGTTGACGATGCCACCCAGCTCGCTGGTACTGCTGAACAGCCCGGCCGGCCCGCGCATGATTTCGACGCGGTCGAACGCCGCCAACGACGGGACAGTACCGAAGATGCTGGCCATGGGCGCCGGCAGGCCGTCGATATTGAACTCGCTGTACTCGTAGCCACGGGCGTAGATCGACGAGCGGCCGCTGTCATTGGTCAGGGTGCGCAGGCCAGCGGTGTACTTGGCCAGGTCATCCAGGTGCACGAACTGGCGATCCTTGACGTAGTCCTGGGTGTAGACGGTGATCGACTGCGGGATGTCCTTGAGCGCTGCCGGCGTCTTGGTGCCCACGGTAGCGGCATCGACGCTGTAACCGCCGGTTTCTTCCGAAGGCAGCATGTCGTACAGGCGGTTGCCTTCGATGGTCAATGCAGGCAGATCAAGCGAGTTGTCTTCGGCCGCCTGGGCCGCTACCGTTTCGGCCACTGCCGATAAAGAAAACGGCGCCAGCAACCCCAGCGCCAGCCATCCCCGAACCCGCTGTAAGCTGCCCACACTTTTGAAACCGGTCATGACACACCCTTCGCCCAAATGATATTGAATCGCAAACGAAACAAGTTGCTTTTTGCGAACGATACCGGAGCGAAAACCAGGGTGCAGCAGGATTAACCTTCTTAACACATCAAGGCGTTGCCCTTTCCCTGCAGCCAGTGGGATGATTCGCAACTGATAAAAGTTCTCATCAAGGCTCGCCGTGCCCACCTCACTTCTCCTTGCCGAAGACGACCCACGCCTGCTTCAGGACCTGGACCGTCATTTCCGCAACCGCGGTTTCCAGGTGCACGCCTGCGCCAGCGGCACCCAGGCCCTGAATGCCATACAGCAATCGCAGTTTGAACTGGTGCTGCTGGACATCATGCTGCCAGGCATCGACGGCCTCAGCCTGCTCGACGCCCTGCGCCGCCAGCAGGCCGTGCCGGTCATGCTGATGTCGGCACTAGGGGCCGAGCAGGATCGCATCAGCGGCTTCACCCGTGGTGCAGACGACTACCTGCCCAAGCCCTTCAGCCTGGCAGAGCTGGACGCACGGGTAGATGCCTTGCTGCGTCGCGTGGCATTCGATCGTGGTACGGCGCTGCGTGCCGACGTGGGGGAGGTGATGCTGGACCACGACCGCCAGGACGTTATCCACAACGGCAACGCCGCTGGCCTTACCGCTTCCGAATTCCGTTTGCTGGTCACGCTGCTGGCACACTCCGACGAAGCGTTGAGCAAGCCCTTCCTGTACCAGACCGTGCTGCACAGGGCCTATACCCGACTGGACCGAGGCCTGGATGTGCATGTGTGCAACCTGCGCCGCAAACTGGCCGACATCAACGCCCAGCACCTGCAGATCCAGGCCGTGCGTGGCCAAGGGTACATCCTGGTCGACACGGAGCAGACCTGATGCGTCGCCACCCGTTGCTGTGGAAACTGGCCTTGCTGCAAGTCAGCTTCTGCCTGTTGCTGATCTGGCTCATCTGGACCTGGGGCCTTTCGGTGGAACGCAGTACCTATTTTCTGTCCCAGGCCGACCAGGACTACCTGGCGCGTTATGCTCAAGAGGCCGAACAGGCGTGGGAGCAGGACGGCGCAGCCGGCACCGAAGCCTGGCGCAAGCAGGTGGCACTGGCCGAGGACACCTGGGTGGCCGTGATAGGCCCACACCTTCAGAGCCTTGGCACCACCCCGCTGAGCGCCGAGGAAGCCAGCCACCTGACATTCATGCGCAAGCTCGACTGGCCGATGAGCCGGCGCCTGCAGGATGAATTGCCATACGTCAGCATCGAATTTCCGCAACACCCCGAGCATGGCCGCCTGGTGCTGCAACTGCCCGAACGGCTGCTACCCACAGGCCTGACACCCTGGACCCATGTGGTGACTCATGGCGTTGCCCCCGCGCTGCTGGCCCTGCTGCTGGGCCTTGCGCTATACCGGCACCTTGTCGTGCCGCTGAACCGCCTGCGCGACCGCGCCGACGCCCTGCGGGCCGATGACCTGGACAGCCCCGCCCTGCCCCTGCAGCAACGCCGCGATGAGCTGGGTGAGCTGGCTCAGGCCTTCGAGCACATGGCCGGGCGCCTGCGCCAGAGCCTTGAGCAACAGCGCCTGCTGTTGCGCACGCTGTCTCACGAACTGCGCACGCCGCTGGCGCGGCTGCGCATCGCCCATGACAGCGACTTGCCACCGCCGCAGCTGCGCGAGCGCCTGGACCGTGAGGTGGCCGACATGCAGAAGCTGCTGGAAAACACCCTCGACCTGGCGTGGTTGGACACCGAACAACCCAGCCTGTCGACCGAGCCGGTATTGGTGCTTTCCGTGTGGGAAGCCTTGTGCGAGGACGTCTGTTTCGAAAGCGGCTGGGACCGTGCGCGCCTGCCGTGCTCACTTGGCACCGACTGCCTGGTGCAGGCCCATCTGGACAGTCTGGCCCAGGCCCTGGAAAACCTGTTGCGCAATGCCATTCGCCACTCGCCGACCGAAGGCCGGGTCAGCCTTGATGGCTGGCGCGAGGGCGCATGCTGGCACCTGCGCCTGAGCGACCAAGGGCCAGGCGTACCGGATACCGACCTTGAGCGCATTTTCAAGCCCTACCAGCGCCTGGCCGACAGTGGCGCAGGCTTCGGTCTGGGCCTGGCTATCGCCCGCCGCGCCATCGAACTGCAAGGCGGGCGGTTGTGGGCCAGCAATGGGCACCCGGGCCTGTGCCTGCACATGACCTTGCCTGCGGCCTGAGACTGTTTAGAAAGTTAATGCGCTTTACGCTCGATCGGGACTGGTTATCATCTGGGCGCTCAAGCCTTGCGCTCCTTGCAAAGCCCTGACGAGACGCCCGATGAGCAAGAAGACCCTGATGCTGGCCTTGGCACTTGCCCTGGCGGCCCCTCTTGTCCTGGCCCAGCCCGAGCATGACCAGAAGATGGACACGTCGGTGTTACAGCGCCAGGACCTGGCCTATCACTTCAGCCAGCTTGATCTGGACTCGGCCGATGGCCTGCGTCACTACCGCCTGTGGGTTGGCAAGCCGAATCGTCCAGCGCCAGCATCGGGGTACCCGGTGCTGTGGATGCTCGATGGGAATGCTGCGCTGGGGACGCTGGATCAGCAACAACTGGACAGGCTCGCCGCGGGCCAGGCGCCCCTGCTGGTGGCGGTGGGTTACCGGACCGAACTGCGCATCGACAGGGCCGGCCGCACGCTGGACTACACCCCGGCGCTGCCGGAGCAGGTGCAGCAGCGTGATCCGCTGACCGGCCAGCCCAGCGGCGGGGTCGATGCGTTCCTGAAGCTTCTGACCGGGCGCATGCGCACGATGGTGTCGGCTGTGGCGCCGATCGATCCGCAACGACAGACGCTGTGGGGGCACTCCTATGGTGGCCTGGCTGTGCTTCACGCACTGTTTACCTGCCCCGGCGAATTCAGCCTTTACGCTGCTGCCAGCCCGTCACTGTGGTGGCGCGATGGTGTGATTGTCCGGGAGGCGCAAGGACTTTCCTCACGCCTGGGGGAGGCGCGCCCGCACCTGTTGCTGATGCGCGGCGGGCAGGAGCCCGCCAGCCCGCATGGTTCGCCGCACGAGAACGACGAGTTGCCTGCGCGCCAACTGGCGGCAGATCTGGCCGCGATCAAAGGCCTTGACGTGCGCTATGAGCGCTTCGAGGGTCTGGGGCATGGGCCCATGCTGGCCGCCTCCCTGCGCAGGGTGATCGAAGGCATGTCTGGCCAGTGACCAGCCCTGCGCCTGTCCGACTCAAGATTGCGCGTACTTGAGCACGTACAGGCACAGCTCGCGGTAGACATCCACAGGCAGCTGCGACATCAGCTTCTGAGCCTGGCCGAGGGTTTTGCAATTGAGTTCGGCCATCGTCCGACGGTGTTTCGAACCCAGCAGGCCGGCATGCACCACCTGCGCATACTGAATATAGGAACAGGGGAAATCGGCCTGGGGACTGCGCTGGACCTTGAAGTCGATCTTCAGGTCTGCCCCGCGGAAGAATTCCCTGCCCTGGTAGGTCTGCTGGGGCACGAGGAGCCCTTTTTCAGGACAGGTGCTGTGACAGACCGGCAGGCTATTCCTGTCCGTCTCCAGGCCACGTCGATAGATCACGATTTCGGAACCCGGTACTTCGATACAGGCGTTTTCGAAAGCATCGATGATGGACCTGCCATTGATTTGCGCCTCTTCGATCTGCGTCAGGCTGACCACACGCTCGAGCTCATGATTGCCAACACTGTTGACCACACGGTCCAGGGTCGACCAGTGGCTGAATTCTTTCTGACACGCAATCAGATGGACCTCGCTCTGATAGCCTTTCCGGGCGGCATCAAGTGGAAAATCAGCGAAATGAGGGCTGTCGAGCGCGGTCTCCATGATGATGTTGTATTTGTTTTCCATCGCATACGTGCAAATCATGGCCCCCAGCCGCCAGATGAACGACTCGGTATGCTCATAGACATGCAGCACGCCTTTGTCTTCCATCGCCCGATAATGAGGGTGCAGTTCACGAAAATGGGTTTCGTAAAGGCGAACATAATTGTCGTAGCGCCCGCTCTTCAACAGCGTTTTTTCCAACAGGTACGTCTTACCCGAGCCCTGTGCACCGGCAATGATGAGCATTTTGGGCTTGAGCACGCCGTCGACGTAGTCGCGTTTCTTGTCGAACAATGTGTCGACGACCTTTCTGAATGCGAGATGGAGATCGGTATCGGTAAAAGGATAGAGAGAGGACATGACGGTTCGTTTCCTTGGTTTGCCAATGTGACCGTCACGAAGGTAAGCGCTGCGGCAGGTGCAAAGGGGTAGATGGTTACTGCTGCAAGTCTCGTCGAAGGTAGTAGAACCGCGGGTTGCCACTGGGGTGGCCCTGTGCTGTATGCTTGGTCGGTCTTCAGGGCGGGGTGTAAGTCCCCACCGGCGGTAAATCGAAAGATGAGCCCGCGAGCGCCCCGACCATGTCGGGGGTCAGCAGATCTGGTGCAACTCCAGAGCCGACGGTCATAGTCCGGATGAAAGAAGGCGTCATGCAGGGGCCATCCGGGCGCCCTTGCGCGCGCATTTTGTTCGCCCCGAGACGTTCATCGATCATTCACGAGGAGCGTTTCATGTTCACCCAGCACCACACGCAATTTCCCACTGTTTCCGCCGCCATCGCCGCCTTCCAGGCCGGGCGCCCTGTACTGTTGCTCGACGATGACGACCGCGAGGACGAAGCGGACATCATTGCCGCCGCCGAGAACATTACGCTGCAGACCATGGCCATGATGATTCGCGATTGCAGCGGCATCGTCTGCCTGTGCCTGGACGAAGCCACCGTCGACGAACTGCAACTGGCGCCCATGGTGCAGAACAACCAGGCCCGCCACGGCACCGGTTTCACCGTCACCATCGAGGCGGCCGAAGGTATCACCACCGGGGTTAGCGCCCAGGACCGCATCACCACCATTGACGCAGCACTGCGTTCCAGCGCCGAACAGCGCCATATCGTCAGCCCGGGGCATGTTTTTCCGCTGCGCGCCCGCAATGGCGGTGTGCTGACCCGCCGTGGGCACACCGAAGGTTCGGTAGACCTGGCGCGCCTGGCCGGCCTGCGCCCGGCGGCGGTGCTGTGCGAGTTGATGAACCCCGATGGCAGCATGGCCCGTGGTGAGCAGGTGGCAGTGTATGCGCGGCAGTACAACCTGCCAGTGCTGACCATCGAGGAACTGGCGCGGTACCGTGAAGCCATGATGGAACGGGAAGCTGCTACGGCTTGATGGTTTCCTGCGCCTGACTTGAGGTAGATGGCGGCGCTGAAATCGAGCGCCGCCCGCGCGGCGCATCGCGAGCAAGCCCGCTCCTACATTTTTCTCGGGTAAGTAACACCTTTGCCTGCGCGTGCGATCGCCTTGTTTGTTCCATACCGTATCGAGGTTCGCGCCAGAGGCGTGCTCCACACAAGTTTGCTCCCCCCGCCCCGCTCTGCTAGTGTCGCGCCGTTCTGAATGCGACCGAGACAGTCGCCATGGCCCGCAAAAAAGCCTCCCTCGATTTCGAGCAATCCCTCGCAGAC
>Ga0160496_1000709_pt1 | contig 11965 bp, 17 predicted proteins | sample DIDPMG_2_FD_108231 | JGI IMG/M metagenome (GOLD analysis project Ga0160496, IMG submission 108231) | Enriched soil microbial communities from UW Madison campus, WI, USA - DID2937_E24_FP MG | ecosystem: Environmental > Terrestrial > Soil > Grasslands | place: USA: Madison, Wisconsin | collected...
ACGGACTTTTCCGCCGAGGTGTACATTCTGTCCAAGGAGGAGGGTGGTCGTCACACGCCGTTCTTCAAGGGTTATCGTCCGCAGTTTTACTTCCGCACGACGGACGTGACGGGGACGATCGAGCTGCCCGAGGACAAGGAGATGGTGCTGCCGGGCGACAACGTGTCGATGAAGGTGAGCCTGATTGCGCCGATCGCCATGGAGGAGGGCTTGCGCTTTGCCATCCGCGAGGGTGGCCGCACCGTGGGCGCCGGCGTCGTCGCCAAAATCATCAAGTAATTTTGATGGCCTGGCGGGGGCGCGGCCCCCGCCCGAATTCGTTCTTTAGGGATTCCCATGAAAAACCAGAAAATCCGCATCCGCCTCAAGGCGTTTGACTACAAGCTGATCGACCAGTCGGCTGCCGAGATCGTCGACACCGCCAAGCGCACGGGCGCCGTGGTGCGGGGCCCGGTGCCGCTGCCCACGCGCATTCGCCGCTACGACGTGCTGCGCTCGCCGCACGTCAACAAGACCTCGCGCGATCAGTTTGAAATGCGCACGCACCAGCGCCTGATGGACATCGTCGATCCCACCGACAAGACCGTGGACGCCCTGATGCGCCTCGATCTGCCCGCCGGCGTGGATGTCGAGATCGCGCTGCAGTAAATACCGCGATCTTCACACGAGAATGCCCTGCATCGCAGGGCATTTTTGTTGCCGGCCTGGGGATATCCCTAATTTCCCCGTGTTTCGCCCATTTTGTGCCAATATCCCTTTGTTTTCTCACATATTCAGGACGTACACATGACGACTATTCAGCGCATCGAACCCGGCGCACGCATGAGCCAGGCCGTGGTCCATGGGCAAACGGTTTATCTGGCGGGCCAGACCGGCAATCTCGGCGAGGGCCTTCAGGACCAGGTCCGCAGCGCCCTGGCCGAAGTCGAGCGATTGCTGGCGGCGACGGGCAGCAGCAAGTCGCGGATTCTGGCCGCCACGATCTGGCTGGCCGACATGGCCGACTTTGCCGCGATGAATGCCGTCTGGGAGGCCTGGATCGATCCCGCCAATCCGCCGGCCCGCGCGACGGGCCAGGCTGCCTTGGCCGATCCGGGCTACAAGTTCGAAGTCATCATCACTGCAGCGGTGTGAGCCAGCAGGGCATCGCACCACTCAAAGGGCCGACTGCCCGGCGTCAGCGGTACGCTGGGCACTATTGATCCCCGCAGGTTCGGTCGGTTGATCCCCGCAGGTTCGGTCGGCGCAAACCATTGCTTGCCTGTTCCTCCTATGTTATGATCAAGAGCTTTCCCGTATATTTCGGCGAAAAGCGCGCAGTATCGTAGTATTCCTAGCCCCGGCCAATCGTAGTCGGGAATGAAAACTGTGGGGAAACACCCCCCGGAGAAAACAATGTCGAATCCGACACCTACGCCCGCGGCCTGGCGCCTTGGGCTCGTGGGACGCAAGGTTGGCATGACCCGCATCTTTACCGAGGAAGGCGAGTCCATCCCGGTCACTGTGCTGGATGTGTCCAACAATCGCGTCGCCCAGGTCAAGACGCCCGAAATCGACGGCTATGCGGCGATTCAACTCGCCTATGGCGAGCGTCGTGCATCGCGCGTGACCAAGGCCGAGGCCGGGCATTACGCCAAGGCCGGCATCGAGGCCGGCAGCACCCTCAAGGAATTCCGTCTGGACCCCGCCCGCGCGGCCGAGTTCACCGCCGGTTCGGTGGTGGCCGTGGAATCCGTGTTCGAGGTCGGCCAGCTGGTCGACGTCACCGGCACCACGATCGGCAAGGGCTTCGCCGGCACGATCAAGCGCCACCACTTCGGCGCCCAGCGCGCCACGCACGGCAACTCGCGTTCGCACCGCGTGCCGGGCTCCATCGGCCAGGCGCAGGATCCGGGCCGCATCTTCCCCGGCAAGAAAATGTCGGGCCACCTCGGTGACGTGACCCGCACCGTCCAGAACCTGGACGTGGTGCGCGTGGACGCCGAACGCGGCCTGCTGCTGGTCCGCGGCGCCGTGCCCGGCCACAAGAACGCCGACATCGTCGTGCGTCCCGCCGTCAAGGCCACGCCCAAGAAAGGAGCCTAATCATGGAACTCAAGCTCCTGAATGATCAGGGTCAGTCGGCGGCGACCGTCGCCGTCCCGGAGACGGTGTTCGGCCGCGACTTCAACGAGGCGCTGGTCCACCAGGTCGTCGTGGCCTTCCAGGCCAACGCCCGCATGGGCAACCGCGCCCAGAAGGACCGCGGCACCGTCAAGCACTCCACCAAAAAGCCCTGGCGCCAGAAAGGCACCGGGCGTGCCCGTTCGGGCATGACGTCCTCGCCGATCTGGCGTGGGGGCGGCCGCGCCTTCCCGAACTCGCCCGACGAGAACTTCAGCCACAAGGTCAACAAGAAAATGTACCGCGCCGGCTTGCGCGCCATTTTCTCGCAACTCGCCCGCGAGGACCGTATCGCCGTGGTCGAGGCCTTCGCGCTCGAGGCGCCCAAGACCAAGCTGGCCGCGGCCAAGCTCAAGGACCTGGGCGTCAGCGATTCCGTCCTGATCATCACCGATGCCCTGGACGAGAACGTCTATCTCGCCACGCGCAACCTGCCCAATGTGGCGGTCATCGAGACGCGCTACGCCGATCCGCTGTCCCTGATCCACTACAAGAACGTGCTGATCACCAAGCCGGCGATGGCCCAACTCGAGGAGATGCTGGGATGAATGCCGAACGTCTGATGCAAGTCATTCTGGCGCCCGTGGTCACCGAAAAGTCCACGCTGGTCGCCGAAAAGAACAACCAGGTCGCTTTCCGCGTCGTCGCGGACGCCACCAAGCCCGAGATCAAGGCCGCCGTTGAACTGTTGTTCAAGGTCGAGGTCGATTCCGTGCAGGTGGCCAACCGCAAGGGCAAGGAAAAGCGCTTCGGCCGTTATATGGGCCGTCGCCGCAATGAACGTAAAGCCTATGTCAGCCTCAAGGCCGGCCAGGAAATCGACTTTACGGAGGTGAACTAAATGGCACTCGTCAAAGTCAAACCGACGTCCGCCGGCCGCCGGGGCATGATCAAGGTCGTGCACCCCGAGCTGCACAAGGGTCCGGGCTATGCCCCCCTGCTGGAAAGGCAATCGCGCGTCTCCGGCCGCAACAACAACGGCCACATCACGGTCCGCCATCGCGGCGGCGGTCACAAGCAGCACTACCGCGTCATTGATTTCCGCCGCAACAAGGACGGGATCGTAGCCAAGGTCGAGCGCCTGGAATACGACCCCAACCGCACGGCGCACATCGCCTTGCTGTGCTACGCCGATGGCGAGCGCCGCTACATCATCGCCCCGCGCGGCCTCGAGGTCGGCGCCAAGGTGGTGTCGGGCCTCGAAGCCCCCATCCGCACCGGCAATACCCTGCCGATCCGTGCGATCCCGGTTGGTGCCACGATCCACTGCATCGAGATGCTGCCCGGCAAGGGCGCCCAACTGGCCCGTTCGGCCGGCGCTTCCGCCGTGCTGCTGGCCCGTGAAGGCACCTACGCCCAGGTCCGGCTGCGCTCCGGCGAAGTCCGCCGCGTCCACATCGACTGCCGCGCCACGATTGGCGAGGTCGGCAACGGCGACCACAGCCTGCGCCAGATCGGCAAGGCCGGCGCGGTGCGCTGGCGCGGTGTGCGTCCGACGGTTCGTGGCGTGGCCATGAACCCGGTGGATCACCCGCATGGCGGCGGCGAAGGCCGCACCGGCGAAGGCCGCGAACCCGTCAGCCCGTGGGGCACTCCCACCAAGGGCTATCGGACCCGTCGTAACAAGCGCACGGACAATATGATTGTCTCGCGTCGCAAGCGCAAGTAAGGGGCGAACACTATGTCACGTTCGATCAAGAAAGGCCCGTTCGTCGATGCGCATCTGATCGCGAAGGTCGATGCCGCCGTCGGGGGCAAAGAGAAAAAGCCGATCAAGACCTGGTCGCGCCGTTCCACCATCCTGCCCGAGTTCATTGGGCTGACGATTGCCGTGCACAACGGCCGCCAGCACGTTCCCGTCTATATCAACGAGAACATGGTCGGCCACAAGCTCGGCGAGTTCGCCCTGACCCGCACGTTCAAGGGTCACGCGGCCGACAAAAAGTCCAAGAGGTAAGTGATGGAAACTACAGCAGTCATCCGTGGCGTCCACATTTCCGCGCAAAAGACCCGCCTGGTGGCGGACCTGATCCGCGGAAAGTCGGTCGCGCAGGCGCTGAACATCCTGACGTTCAGCCCCAAGAAGGCGGCGGGCATCCTCAAGAAAGCCCTTGAGTCGGCCATCGCCAACGCCGAGCACAACGACGGCGCCGACATCGACGAGCTCAAGGTCACCACGATCTATGTGGACAAGGCCCAGTCGATGAAGCGCTTTTCCGCCCGGGCCAAGGGCCGCGGCAACCGCATCGAAAAGCAGACCTGCCACATCGTGGTCAAGGTCGGGGCGTAAGGAGTCACAATGGGACAGAAAATTCACCCGATTGGGTTCCGCCTCGCGGTCAACCATAACTGGACCTCGCGCTGGTACGCCAACGACAAGACCTACGGCAGCATGCTGGCCGAGGACATCCGCGTGCGCGAGTACCTGAAAAAGAAGCTCAAGAACGCCTCGGTGGGCAAGGTCATCATCGAGCGTCCCGCCAAGAACGCCCGCATCACCGTGTACTCGGCCCGTCCGGGTGTGGTGATCGGCAAGCGCGGCGAGGACATCGAGAACCTCAAGGGCGACCTGCAGCGCCTGATGGGCGTGCCGGTGCACGTCAACATCGAGGAAATCCGCAAGCCCGAGACCGACGCGCAGCTGATCGCCGACTCGATCGCCCAGCAGCTCGAAAAGCGCATCATGTTCCGCCGCGCGATGAAACGCGCCATGCAGAACGCCATGCGCCTGGGCGCCCAGGGCATCAAGATCATGAGCTCCGGCCGCCTGAACGGCATCGAGATCGCCCGTACCGAGTGGTATCGCGAAGGCCGTGTGCCCCTGCACACCCTGCGCGCCAACATTGACTACGGCACGTCCGAGGCGCAGACGACCTACGGGATCATCGGGATCAAGGTCTGGGTCTACAAGGGCGACATGCTGCCCAACGGCGAGATGCCGCCCGAGACGGCCGCCCCGCGCGACGAGGAACGTCGTCCGCGCCGCGCGCCGCGCAGCGATCGTCCCGGCCGCCCCGGTGGCCGTGGGCGCGGCCCGCGCAAGGATGCCGCCTCGGCGGCACCCGCGCCTGAAGGAGAATAAACATGTTGTCACCCTCTCGCAGGAAATACCGCAAAGAGCAGAAAGGCCGCAATACCGGCCTGGCTACGCGCGGCGTTCAGGTCTCCTTCGGCGAGTTCGGTCTGAAGGCCACCGGTCGTGGCCGTCTGACCGCCCGCCAGATCGAGGCCGCGCGTCGTGCCATCAACCGCCACATCAAGCGCGGCGGCCGTATCTGGATCCGCATCTTCCCGGACAAGCCCATTTCGCAGAAACCTGCCGAAGTCCGTATGGGCAAGGGCAAGGGCAATCCGGAGTACTGGGTCGCCGAGATCCAGCCCGGCAAGGTGCTCTACGAGATGGAGGGCGTCAGCGAGGAACTCGCGCGCGAGGCCTTCCGCCTGGCCGCCGCCAAGCTGCCGATCTCCACGACCTTCGTGTCGCGTCGCGTCGGCGCCTAAGGAAACCACCATGAAAGCCAGTGAACTTCGTACCAAGGACGCCGCCGGGCTGCAGGCTGAACTCGAAAGCCTGCTGAAGGCGCAGTTCAATCTGCGCATGCAGCGCGCCACCCAGCAGCTTTCCAATACCAGCCAATTGGGCAAGGTGCGCCGCGACATCGCGCGCATCCGCACCATCATGGCCCAGAACGCAGGAAAGTAAAATGACCGAAACTCAAAAAGACACGAGCAAGCGTCAGCGCACGCTGGTCGGCAAGGTCGTCAGCAACAAGATGGACAAGACCGTCGTGGTCAGCGTCCAGACCCGCGTCAAGCACCCCGTGCTGGGCAAGTTCGTCAACCGTTCCGCCAAGTACAAGGCGCATGACGAAACCAACCAGTACAACGAGGGCGACACCGTGGAAATCGCCGAAGGCCGCCCCATCAGCAAGTCCAAATCCTGGACCGTGGTGCGCCTGCTGGAGGCCGCGCGCGTCATCTGACGTTCCACGCCCCAGCACACGACCCCGCCGGCTTTGCCCGCGGGGTTGTTTTTTGCCGCCGGGCCGTCCCAAGGCAAAAACGGCCTCCTTGGGGGGCAGCAAGCCGAAGGCGCAGCGTGGGGGTTGTTTTTTGCCTGATACACTGTCCCCATCCCCCGCGGCATCGAGGACGACAGGATGGACATCACTTGCTTTGACGACTTGCTGGCGGCTGCACGCCGGCAGCCCACCCCCCAGCGGCTGCTGTTCGTATTCGTGGCCAGTGCCGTGTCCGGCGACTCGACGGCCGCCCAGAAGGCGGCGCATGCACGCGGCGAGGGCGGCGAGCTCGCGCCGGTGCTGTGCGTCGACAAACGCCCGGACGAGCTGGACGGTTTTGCCGTGCTGACGGCGGAATCCGTCCATACCGGCCAGGACTGGCATCTGGTCTTCGTGGCCGCCATGGACGAGGTCGAGGCGCCCGGATCGGCCCAGGGGCGGCAGCGCGTGGACGCCGCCCTGCAGCGCATGGTCCAGATGGTCAAGTTCGGGGCCATCGGCGGCCTGCTGGCGTTCGACCGCGAGGGCGAGCCGGTGACGCTCACGGCCGCCTGACGATCGCCGCGCCGGCCATGACGGCGCGTGCCGCCAGCCAGGCTAGAACTGGTAGCTGATACCGATCCGGAACATGTCCACCTTGGGCCGGTAGCTGCCGGTGTGATAGTTCACGTCGCCGTCGTCCTCGACGTAGGTGAAGTCGAAGTTCTTGGTCTTGAAGCCCACGTGCAGGTATTCCCCGCGCAGGTGCCAGTTCCGGCTCATGGCGTATTCGAAACCCGCACCGGCCACCCAGCCCTTCAGCGTGTCCGAACGGCTATGAAAAGGCATGTCGGGTCTCCTGGATGAATCGGGGCCGAGGACATGATAGGTGGGATGCGCGCCGGCGCCTCGTGCGGGCGTCTCGGGACATGCGTGAGTCCGTGTCAGGGGGACTTGCCGGCGACGACCTGCGCCCGATAATCGCGGGGGCTGCAGCCGTAGCGCCGGCGAAGCAGCGCACCGAGGTTCGAGGGATCGTAGAGGCCGCAGCCCTGCGCCATGGCCCAGATGGGGCGGCGGTCATCGGGATCGGCAAGCAGGCGCCGGAAGCGCTCGAGGCGCAGTTCCCGGATATAGGCCGCCACGCTGAGGCCGCGGCTGCGCAACAGGGCGGTCAGCGGGCTGTTGCGCAGGGCGTCGTACAGAATCCACGGTGCGGGCGGCCTTACTGCGATGGGGAACGCGAGTGCATCGTACCGATTTGCTGGAATACCAGGTCCGAGGGGCGCCCCCGCGAAAATGCATGCGGCCGCGCGCCGGGGTCCTCAGGATTCATGAGTGTCCTCCTTGAGCGCGCGCCGCAGGATCTTGCCCACGTTGCTGCGGGGCAGGCTGTCGCGGAACTCGACGTGCCGGGGCACCTTGTAGCCGGTCAACAGGCGGTGGCAGTGGGCGATGACCTCGGCCTCGGTCAGTGCGGGGTCCTTGCGCACGACGTAGAGCTTGACCGCCTCGCCGGACGTGGCGCTGGGCACGCCGATGGCGGCCGCCTCGAGGATGCCGGGATGCTCCATGGCGGCGGCTTCGATCTCGTTGGGATATACGTTGAAGCCGGACACCAGGATCATGTCCTTTTTGCGATCGAGGATGAACACGTAGCCCTGCGCGTCCATGGAACCGATGTCGCCCGTCATGAGGAAGCCGTCGGCGTCGAAGGCCGCGGCGGTTTCCTCGGGCCGGTTCCAGTATCCCGCGGTGACTTGGGGACCCTTGACGCAGATCTCGCCCGCCTGGCCGATGGGCATGTCGCGGCCGTTCTCGCGTATCCTCAGGTCGGTCGACGGGATGGGCAGGCCGATCGATCCATTGAAGTCGATCCGATCCAGCGGGTTGATCGTCACCGCCGGCGAGGTTTCGGTCAGGCCGTAGGCCTGGGCGATGGGCTGTCCGGTGACCTCGAGCCAGCGCCGCGCGACGGCCTCCTGGACCGCCATGCCGCCGCCCAGCGAAATGTGCAGGCCGCTGAAGTCCAGGCGCGCGAAATCCGGGTGATTGACCAGGGCATTGAACAGGGTGTTGACCCCGGTGATGGCGGTAAAGCGCAGCGTGCCCATGGCCTTGATCAGCGCCCGGATGTCGCGCGCATCGACGATCAGCAGGTTGCTGGCGCCCAGCTTGAAGAACGTCAGGCAGTTCGCGGTCAGCGCAAAGATATGGTAGAGGGGGAGCGCCGTGACGATGCACTCGCGTTCCCCATCGCAGTAAGGCCGCACCCAGGCGTGCGCCTGGCAGACGTTGGAGACCAGGTTGCCGTGGCTGAGCATGGCGCCCTTGGCCACCCCGGTGGTCCCGCCGGTGTATTGCAGCGCCGCCAGGTCCTCGTGACCCAGCTGCGGGCGGGTGTATTCAGCGCGCGCGCCGTCGGCGAGCACCTCGGGCAGGCGCCGGGCGCCCGGGATGTCCCAGGCCGGCACCAGGCGCTTGACGTGGCGGGTGACGATGTTGGCGATCGGGCCTCGCAACCAGCCCAGCATGTCGCCCACGGCGGTGACCACCACGCGCCGGACCGCCGTGCCCGCCATGGCGGCCTGCAGCGTATGGGCGAAATTCTCGGCCACCACGACGGTCTGTGCCCCGGAATCGACCAACTGGTGGTTCAGCTCGCGCGCCGTGTACATCGGATTGGTGTTGACGACCGCCGCGCCCGCCATCAGGGTGCCGAACAGGCAAACGGGATACTGCAGCAGGTTGGGCATCATGAGGGCGACGCGCTCGCCCTTGCCCACCCCCTCCGATTGCAGCCAGGCGGCAAAGCGCCGCGCGAGCTCGTGCGTCTGGGCGTAGCTCAGCGAGGCGCCCAGGCTGAGGTAGGCCGTGTTGCCGGCAAAGCGCTGGCAGCAGTCCTCGAACAGATGCGCCAGCGATTCATGGGCCTGGGCCTGGTCCGTGATGTCGGCCGGGACGCCCTCGGGATATTGCGGCAGCCAGATGTGGTCCATGCGGTCCTCGTCAGTGTGCAGGGCCCCGCAGGTCCCCGGGGAAGTCGTCGACGGCGATGACCCGGTCGCGCAGCGCGTTGCGATCCGTGATGCGGCGGTGGTCTTCGTCGGAAATCCCCCCGGCCGCATGGACCGCGTCGGCGATGTCGCGCACGTTGGCGCGTGGATCGGCCGGGTCGATGCGGCCGGATTTTTCGAATTCGCGGATGCGCTTGTCGATCTCCAGTGTATCCCGCGTGGCGAGGAAGGCCGCCTCGAGCACGCCCAGGGGTTCGTCGAGGTCGCGGGGCGCATAGACGCCGCCGGTCAGGCGGTCCCGCGCGCCGCCGGGCACCGTGAGCACGTCGGCCGCGGCCCGCGCCAGCGCGTCGGAGGGCGCCCGGCAGGGCCGGCCCCAGGGAAAGAGGGCGATGCGCAGCGCGCAGCCGAGGATGCGATTGGGGAAATTGTCGAGCAGGGCGAAGCAGGCTTCCTGCATGCGGTGGAAGGCATCCTCGATCGCCCAGTGCGCAAGCGGCGCGTCGGCCGCCTGGCGCCCCTCGTCCTGGTAGCGCTTGAGCGTGGCCGAGACCAGAACCATCTGGGACAGGACGTCGCCCAGCCGCGCCGACAGGCTTTCGCGGCGCTTGAGCGCGCCGCCCAGCGTCAGCATGGCGACGTCGGCCAGGGTGGCGAAGGCCGCCGAGAACCGCATCAGCTGCCGGTAGTGACGCGCCATCTCGGGGGCCACCGAGGTGTCCGGCCGCGCCAGCCATGCCCCCGTGAGGCCGTGGCCGACGGCGCGCAGCGCATTGAACACCGCATGGCGCACATGCGCCCAGAACGCAATGTCGAAGTCACGCAGGCCTTGTTCGGCGTCCTCGGCCTGTGCGGCGCGCATTTCGGCCAGCACGTAGGGGTGGCAGCGGATCGCGCCCTGGCCGAAGATGATCAGGCTGCGCGTCAGGATATTGGCGCCCTCGACCGTGATGCCCACCGGCAATTGCTGGTAGGCGCGTCCGAGGAAATTCGACGGCCCGAGGCAGATGCCCTTGCCGCCGATCACATCCATGCCGTCGTTGACCACGAGTCGGCCGCGCTCGGTCACGTGGTATTTGACGATGGCCGACAGGACGGCGGGCCGCTCGCCCAGATCGACCGCGCCGGCGGTCATGACGCGCGCCGCATCCATCATGTAGGCGTGGCCGCCGATGCGCGCCAGCGCCTCGGTCACCCCTTCGAAATGATGGATGCGCGTGCGGAACTGGTCGCGCACCACGCTGTAGGCGCCCACCGCGCGGGCGGTGAGCTGGGCCATGCCGGCATAGGACGAGGGCAGCGAGATCGAGCGTCCGGCGGCCAGGCATTCCATCAGCATGCGCCAGCCCTGGCCGGCCATGGCCGGGCCGCCGATGATGAAATCCAGCGGCATGAAGACGTCGCGTCCGCGCGTCGGGCCGTTCATGAACATCGCGTCCAGCGGAAAATGCCGGCGGCCGGTCTCGACCCCCGGATGGTCGGCGGGCACCAGCGCGCAGGTGATGCCGATGTCGCGGGCCTCGCCCAGCAGGCCGTCCGGGTCCGTCAGGCGGAAGGCCAGGCCCAGGATCGTGCAGACCGGGCCGAGCGTGATGTAGCGCTTGTCCCAGGTGACGCGCATGCCGATGACTTCGCGGCCTTGCCATTCGCCCTTGCAGACGACGCCGTGATCCGGGATGGCGGCGGCGTCCGAGCCCGCCCACGGGCTGGTCAGCGCAAAGGCCGGGACCTCGTCGCCGGCGGCCAGGCGCGGCAGATAGTGGTTCTTTTGCTCGTCGGTGCCGTAGCGCAGCAGGAGCTCCGCCGGGCCCAGGGAATTGGGCACCATCACGCTGACCGACAGCGCCGAGCTGCGCGTCGACAGCTTCATCACCACCGCCGAGTGCGCCAGGGCCGAGAACTCCAGGCCGCCGTAGGCCTTGGGGATGATCATGCCGAGGAAGCCATGGCGCTTGATGTAGTCCCAGGCGGCGGGCGGCAGATCGTGATCCTCGCGGCTGACGCGCCAATCGTCCACCATGGCGCACAGCGTCTCGACCTCCTGGTCCAGGAAGGATTGTTCCGCGTCGCTCAGCCGCGGGGCGGGAATGGCGTGCAGCGCCCGCGCGCTGGGGCGGCCGCGAAACAGTTCGCCCTCCCACCACACCGTCCCCGCCTCCAGCGCCTCGCGTTCCGTGTCCGACATGCGCGGCAGGATCTTGCGAAAGACGCGATAGAGGGGGCGGCTGAGGTGGCGGATGCGCAAGTCCTCGCGGCCGATGAGGAACGCGGCCGCGACCAGGACCAGCAGCAACAGGATCAGCAAGGTGGTCATGATCGTGTCTCCTTGGCGTCATGGGGGCCGCGACGCCCCCTGGATTGCGGGGCCGGCCTCAAGTCTGCGTGACGAACTTGGTGACCAGGTAGCCGTCGAAGGTCTCGGTGCCGCCCTCGCTGCCGATGCCGCTGTCCTTGACGCCGCCGAAGGGGGTCTCGGGCAGGGCGCTGCCGAAATGGTTGATGTTCACCAGGCCCGATTCCAGCGCCTGCGAAGCATGGTGCGCCGTCTGCAGGCTGCGGGTGAATACGTAGGCCGACAGGCCGAAGGGCAGGGAATTGGCGCGGCGCAGGGCGTCCTCGGGATCGCTGAAGCGGCTGATGGGAGCGATCGGGCCGAAGGGCTCCTCGGTCATCAGCAGCGCATCGTCGGGCAGCCCGCCGACCACCGTGGGCTCGAAGAAGAATCCCGGCCGATCCAGGCGCCCGCCGCCCAGCAGCACCTCGCCGCCGCGCGCCCGCGCATCC
>Ga0160496_1000714_pt1 | contig 11849 bp, 10 predicted proteins | sample DIDPMG_2_FD_108231 | JGI IMG/M metagenome (GOLD analysis project Ga0160496, IMG submission 108231) | Enriched soil microbial communities from UW Madison campus, WI, USA - DID2937_E24_FP MG | ecosystem: Environmental > Terrestrial > Soil > Grasslands | place: USA: Madison, Wisconsin | collected...
ACGGCTGCACGCCCACCACGGCGCCCACGATGTTGCGGTTCACATAGACGTTGCCCGCGTGCGCGCTGCCGACCACGCGCTCGATGGTCTCGTCGATGCGGGTGTGCAGGCCCATCGTCAGGCCGTAACCGGTCGCCTTGATCTGGTCGAGCAGCTGGCCGAGCTCGGCGCGGCGGTAGCGCACAACGTGCAGCACCGGCCCGAAGACCTCGCGCTGCAACTCGGAGATGTCGTTGAGCTCGATCAGCGTGGGGGGAATGAAGGTGCCCTGCGCCGCGCTGGCGTCGCGCTGGCACAGCTGGTGCACCGGGCGGCCCTTGGCGCGCAGCCCGTCGATGTGACGCTGGATGCCGGCCTGGGCCTCGGCGTCGATCACGGGCCCGATGTCGTTGGCGATCTGCTCGGGATTGCCCAGCCGCAGCTCGCCCATCGCCCCCTTGAGCATCGTGATCAGGCGCTCCGCGGCCTCCTCCTGCACGCACAGCACGCGCAGTGCCGAGCAGCGCTGGCCGGCGCTGTCGAAGGCCGAGCTCAGCACGTCCACCACCACCTGCTCGGTGAGCGCGGACGAGTCCACGATCATCGCGTTCTGGCCGCCGGTCTCGGCGATCAGCGGCACCGGCGCGCCGGCCGGCGTGAGGCGCTGCGCCAGGGTCTTCTGCAAGATACGGGCCACTTCGGTCGAGCCGGTGAACATCGCGCCCATCACGCGCGCGTCGCCGATCAGTTGCGCACCCACGGTTTCGCCGCGGCCCGGCAGCAGCTGCACGGCCGCCCGCGGCACGCCGGCCAGCCACAGCAGGCGCACGGCCTGTGCCGCGATCAGCGGCGTCTGCTCGGCGGGCTTGGCCAGCACGGTGTTGCCGGCCGCCAGCGCGGCCGCGACCTGACCGGTGAAGATCGCCAGCGGGAAGTTCCACGGGCTGATGCAGGTGACCGGACCGAGCGGGGCATGCGAGGCGTTGTCGAAGCCGGTGCCGGCCTGCGACGCGTAGTAGCGCAGGAAGTCCACCGCCTCGCGCACCTCGGCGATGGCGTTGGCGTAGGTCTTGCCGGCCTCGCGCACCAGAATGCCCATCAGCGGCGCGATCTCCGCCTCCATCGCGTCGGCGGCGCGCAGCAGCGTGGCCGCGCGTTCGCTGGCGGGGGCGGCGGCCCAGGCGGGCGCGAAGTCGTGCGCGGCCTGCAAGGCGGCGTCGACCTCGGCAGCGCTGGCTTCGCGCACCGTGCCCACCAGATCGGTGTGGGCGGAGGGATTGAGCACCGGCGCACTGGTGCGCAGCTCGCCCGCGATGGTGCCGGGCAGCGTCTGCGCCAGCATCGGCGCGGCTTCGCACGCGGTGCGCGAGGCGACCCGCAGCGTTTCGCTCAGCGCGGCCAGCGTCTGGTCGTTGGCCAGGTCCAGGCCACGCGAATTGGGACGGTCGATGCCATAGAGCTCGCGCGGCATCGGAATGCCGGGATGCGGTTCGCCCAGCGCGCGCTCCGCGGCGGCCGTCTGCTCGATCTGCGCGACCGGATCCTGCACCAGCGACGCGATCGGGTAAGTGTGGTCGGCCACCTGGTTGACGAACGAGGTGTTGGCGCCGTTTTCGAGCAGGCGCCGCACCAGGTAGGCGAGCAGCGTCTCATGCGTGCCGACCGGCGCGTAGATGCGGCAGGGCCGGCCCAGCTTGCCGTCCCGCACCGGACCTACCACCTGCTCGTAGAGCGGCTCGCCCATGCCGTGCAGGCACTGGAACTCGTATTGGCCGGCATGGTACATCTCGGGATCGGCCAGCTCGTACACGCTGGCCAGCGTCATCGCGTTGTGCGTGGCGAACTGCGGATACACCGCATCGGGCGCGGCCAGCAGCTTGCGCGCGCAGGCGATGTACGACAGGTCGGTGTGCGGCTTGCGCGTGTAGACCGGATAGTCGTCCATGCCGTCGAGCTGCGCGCGCTTGATCTCGGAATCCCAGTAGGCGCCCTTGACCAGGCGCACCATGAGGCGCTGGCCGCTGCGGCGCGCGAGATCGATCACGAAGTCGATCACGTGGGGGCAGCGCTTCTGATAGGCCTGAATCACGAAGCCGATGCCCTTCCAGCCGCGCAGCGCCGGCTCGAAGCACAGCATCTCGAGCAGGTCGAGCGACAGCTCGAGGCGGTCGGTTTCCTCGGCGTCGATGTTCAGGCCGATGTCGTACTGGCAGGCCAGGCGGGCCAGCTGGTACACGCGCGGATACAGCTCGGTCATGACGCGGTCGACCTGCGCGCGGCTGTAGCGGGGATGCAGCGCCGACAGCTTGATCGAGATGCCCGGGCCTTCATACACGCCGCGGCCGGCCGAGGCCTTGCCGATGGCGTGGATCGCCTGCTCATAGTCGTCGTAGTAGCGCTGCGCGTCGGCGGCCGTCAGCGCGGCCTCGCCCAGCATGTCGTACGAATAGCGGAAACCCTGCGCCTCGAGCGACTGCGCGTGCCTGAGCGCGTCGGCCATGGTCTCGCCGGTCACGAACTGCTCGCCCATCATGCGCATGGCCATGTCCACGCCCTTGCGGATCAGCGGCTCGCCGCCCTTGGCCAGGATGCGGGTGAGCGCGCTGCTCATGCCGCCTTCGCTGTGCGTGGCCACCAGCTTGCCGGTCAGCATCAGGCCCCAGGCCGCCGCGTTGACGAACATCGACGGGCTCTGGCCGACGTGCTCCTTCCAGTTGCCGCGGCTGATCTTGTCGCGGATCAGCAGGTCGCGCGTGGCGCTGTCGGGAATGCGCAGCAGCGCCTCGGCCAGGCACATCAGCGCGATGCCTTCCTGCGACGACAGCGAGAACTCCTGCAGCAGGCCCTGCACCAGGCCCGCCTTGCCGCCGGAGGCCTTGCGGGCGCGCAGCGCGGTGGCGATGCGCGTCGCGAGCGCTTGGCTGCGCGCGGCCAGCTCGGCGGGCAGGCGCGCCTGCTCCAGCAGCCACGCGATGGCGACGGGCTCGGGCCGGCGCCAGGCGGCGGTGACGGCGGCGCGCAGCGGCGTCTGCTCGGCCAGCGGCGTGATGTTCTTGAAGCGTTCGGGTTGCACGGCGGAGGGCGGTACGGTGTTCATGAAAAGCGAGTCGAAAAGCGAGACGCGACGACGCCCCGGGCGGGAAGGCCGGGGCGCGGGTCGCAGAGATGGCGGGAAAATCGGGGGTTCGGGAACGCGGCCGCGCCGGGCCCCTTTTGGCGTCCGGCGCGGCTGCGGGCAGAGAGAATCCTCAGACGCTGTCGAGGCCGGCGCGGTCCACCTTGGCGGCTTCGGCGAGCGCGGCGTCGCGCTCCTGCAGGAACACCGGCGCGCAGACACCGGCGATCACCAGCGCCATGTCGAGGTCGGCGTCGTCGTAGGCGTGGCGCCCGGCGAGCAGATTGAGCGAGCCGATCACGCGGCCCTGGTGGCGCACGGGGATGTTGAGCGCGGATTGCAGTCCGCGCTCGATCAGCATGTCGGCCTCGGAGAACACCGTGCGCACGTCCTGCTCGTCGTGGGCGACGTAGAGCTTGCCCTCGTCGAGCACGTGGCGCGACCACGGGCCGTTGCCGGTGGCCTTGAAGCCGCCCAGCGGGCTGATGGTCTCGTCGGTGGTGTACAGACGGCGCATCAGGCGCAGGTCTTCGAGATAGACGAGCGAGGTGAAGAGCCGGTGGCCGAAGGCCTCTTCCAGCAGCGCGGAGATCGTGTCCCACTGCGACTGGCGGTCGCCCGCCAGGCTCAGCACGCGCGCGTGGTCGGCGAGATGACGCAGCGACAGGGCCATCAGTGGATCTCCTCGAGCACCACGCCGCGGGTGTTCTTGCCGTAGAACAGGATGCCCAGGCCGCCGATCAGCAGGATGGCCGTCATCATGGCGAACACGCCGCCGAAGCCGAGCACCGGGTAGGCCACGCCGACGATGGTGGGCGAGGCGATCGAGCCGATGCGGGCGAAGGCCGAGGCGGCCCCCATGCCGGTAGCACGGATCGCGGTGGGATAGATCTCGGCGGTGTAGGTGTATTGGCCCGCGATCACGCCATTCATGCCGAACGACAGCAGCATGCTCAGCAGGATGATCTGGGTCTCGCCGGTGGCGAATGCCAGGCCGAGCGCGGCCAGGCACGACAGCAGCATGTAGGCGAGGATGGTGTACTTGCGGCCGACCTTGTCGTTGAAATAGGCGGCGGAGAAGTAGCCCGGGATCTGCGCCAGGTAGATCAGGATGGTGTACGAGAAGCTCTTCGTGATGGTGAAGCCGCGCTCCACCAGCAGGCTGGGAATCCACACCAGGAAGGCGTAGTAGCAGAACAGCACCGTGATCCAGAACACCCAGACCAGCACCGTGGTGCCGAGGTAGGTCTTGGAGAACAGCGTGGCCAGCTTGGCCAGGGCGCTTTGCTGCGGACCCGGCTTGACCGGCGTCTTGCGCGTCGACACCGGCGCGGGCAGCGGACGGCCCAGCTGCTGCTGCACCTGCGTTTCGATCGCGGTGCAGATGCGGTTGGCCTCTTCGGTCTGGCCGGTGTGCTCGAGCCAGCGCGGCGACTCGAACAGCGACTTGCGCCACCACAGCAGGAAGATCACCGGCACGGAGGCGATGATCATGATGTAGCGCCAGCCCTGGTCGCTCATCGGCACGATGAAGTAGCCCAGCAGCGCCGACAGCACGAAGCCGAACGAGAAGAAGCCGGCCAGCGCGCCCGTGAACCGGCCACGATACTTGCTGCTCACGAACTCGGCGAGATAGGGCGCGATGATGGCGCCTTCCGCGCCCATGCCGACGCCCGCGATCATGCGCAGGATGTAGAACTCGTGATAGTTGCGCGCGAATGCGTTGATGAAGGTCGCGACGCAGAACAGCATCAGCGCGTACATCATGACCTTCTTGCGGCCGTAGCGGTCACCCAGGATGCCGGAGAACAGCGCGCCGATCAGGAAGCCCACGTAGGTGCTGCTGGCGATCCAGCCGATCTCGCCGGTGGACAGGCCCCACTGCGTGCGCAGCGACGGAATGATGAAAGCGATGATGCCGGCGTCGAGGGCCTCGAAGGCCAGCCCGAGGCCGCCGATCATCAGCAGCTTGAAGTGAAAACGGCTGAACGGCAGCCGTTCCAGGCGTTCCGAAACGGAAAACATGGTGAGGGAGTTCCAGGAAAGAGAGGGGCGACTCAGCAGTCGTTCTTGTGCAGCAGGCCGCGATTGACGATCAGCTTGATCGACTCGGGGCGGGTCAGGAGTTCGATGTCGTCCAGCGGGTCGCCATCGATCAGCAACAGGTCGGCGTGCGCGCCTTCGAGGACTTCGCCCAGCATGCCTTCCTGATTGAGGATCTCGGCGCCGATGAGGGTCGCCTGCTGGATCACCTTGCCATTACCCAGCACGCCGGCGCGCAGGGTCAGCTCGTCCGCCTGCATGTAGTGCGTTTCGCCCAGCAGGTCGCTGCCGTAGCCCATCTTCACCCCGACCTCGTCGAGGATCTCGAGCGCGCGCAGTCCGTGCGTGCGCACGGTGGCGATCTTCTTGACGGAATCCAGCGGCAGGCCGTAGCGCTCGCCGTCGTTGGCCAGGCCTTCGTAGGTGATGAGCGTGGGCACCATGTAGGCGCCGTGTTCCTTCATCACCTGGGCGGCCTCGTGGTCGACCAGGTTGCCGTGCTCGATGGTGCGCACGCCGCAACGCACGGCGCGCGTGATGGCGCGCGGGGTATAGGCGTGGGCCATCACGTAGGTGTTGGCGTTGCTGGCTTCCTCGACGATCGCCACCAGCTCGGCTTCGGAGAAGCCGAGGTTCTGGATCGGATCGTTGGGCGAGGCCACGCCGCCCGAGGCCATCACCTTGATCTGGGTGGCGCCCTTCATGATTTCCTCGCGCACCGCCAGGCGGCAGTTGTCGACGCCATCGACCACGCGGCCGATGTTGCCGATCTTGACCGAGCAGGGGCAGGGGTCGAGTTCGTCGTTGCGCTGGCGGAAGTCGCCATGGCCGCCGGTCTGCGACAGGGCCTTGCCCGAGCAGAACAGGCGCGGGCCGTCGATGGTGCCGTCGAGAACGGCCTCGGCCAGCGCCCAGTCGGCGCCGCCGGCGTCGCGCACCGAGGTGAAGCCGCGGTCGAGCATGCCCTGCATGATGGGCAGCGCGCGCAGCAGCGCCAGCGCATTGGGCAGGGCGGCCACGCGGCCCAGGTTGAACGAAGACGCGACCACGTGGACGTGGCAGTCGATCATGCCCGGCATGAGGGTCATGCCGCGGGCGTCGATCACTTCGGCGTCGGGATGCGCCAGATCGTCAGAGCTGATGCGGGAGATCATCCCGTCTTCGATCAGCACATTGCTCGCGCTCTCGAGGACCAATGATCGGGTATTGAGGATCTTGCAATTCTTGACGATAACCGGCTTCATAAATAATTCACTTGAATGCTTGCCAACGCGTAAAAAAATGGCATGGCGAACTCTACCGGTACAATCAATCGGTCGGATACCGGGTCTCCCCTTATGGTTTCGACACAAAATAGAACAGCCCTATGATTTTTACTCATACCCCGCTATGAGACGCCGCTGCCCCACCATTTCCGAATTGAATGCGTTCGTCGCGGCGGCCCGCCACCTGTCGTTTTCCAAGGCGGCCAAGGAGCTGTTCGTCACCCAGAGCGCCATCAGCCGCCACATCGCCACGCTCGAGACCTATCTCGGCCACGCGCTGTTCCTGCGCACCAATTCCGGCCTGCAGATCACGCGCATGGGCGCGACCTACCTCAGTCTGATCCGTCCCGCGTTGAATACGCTCGAAAGCGCGACCTCCCAGGTGATGACGACGCAGCAGTCGGCCAAGTCGCTCAACCTGTCCGCCGCGCCGACCTTCGCGGCGCAGTGGCTGTTTCCGCGGCTGCGCACCTTCCGCGACGTGCACCCCGACATCTCGATCAATTTCGTGCGCTACAGCGTGGCCGACTACAAGAGCACGGAATTCGATTTCGATGCCTCGATCCAGTATGGCTACGGCGACTGGCCCGACGGTACCGCGCGCTATCTCACCGGGCGCGACATGCGCGTGGTGTGTTCGCCCGATTACCTGCGGCAGCAGAACATCACGCAGCTCGACGACATCAAGCGCTGCACGCTGCTGCAGCACATCGAGATTCCGCTGACCTGGGAGTACTGGTTTTCGACCTACCTCGAAGACTACGACCGCTCGCGCTTCGGCCCGGGCTTCAACCTGTTTTCCATGATCATCCAGGCGGCGTCCTCCGGCTTCGGCGTGGCGCTGATTCCCGATTGCCTGATCGAGAAGGAACTCGAGAGCGGCATCCTGGTGGACGTGTTCGCGCGCAGCTTCGAGAGCCCGCTTGGTTATTACCTGTGCGCGCCCAACTGGCGCAGCAACATGGAGAGCTACGAGCTCCTGAGCGGCTGGCTGGCGCACGAATGCTCGCATCCGCATGCGGCGTCGGCCCCCGCCGACGCGGGCGTGCTCGACTGCCTCTACTGCCAGGCGGGCACGGCACCGCGGGCCTGAGCGCACGGCAAACCCGGGCCGCGCAGGCCACCCATGCGGGTGGCCTTTTCAATGCGCGCGAATAATGTGCCGACGTGCGTCGAGATAATGCGGTGCCACGCTCGCGATAATGCCCTTTCGTCAGTGGCAGTTAATCGGGAGCTACAGGCGCGTGACCCGCAGCACGGCATCTGCGAATGCGCGCGGCGCCTCCTGCGGCAGGTTGTGGCCGATGCCCCCGCCCACGTCCACGTGCAGATACTTGCCGGAAAACTGACCGGCATAGGCGGCGGGCGGCGGATGCGGCGCGCCGTTGGCGTCGCCCTCCATCGTGATGGTGGGGATGCGGATCCGGGGCGCCGCGGCCAGCCGGCGTTCGAGCTCGTCATACTGCGGCTCGCCCTCGGCCAGGCCGAGGCGCCAGCGGTAGTTGTGCACCACCACCGCCACGTGGTCGGGGTTGCGGAACGACTGCGCGCTGCGCGCGAAGGTGGCGTCGTCGAAGCGCCATTGCGGCGAGGCGGTCTGCCAGATCAGCTTGTTGAAGGCGTCGACGTTGGCCGCATAGCCGGCCGCGCCGCGTTCGGTGGCGAAATAGAACTGATACCACCATTGCAGCTCGGCCGCGGGCGGCAGCGGCTTGCGATTGCCCTCCTGGCTGCCGATCAGGTAGCCGCTCACCGACACCAGCGCCTCGCAACGCTCGGGCCACAGCGCCGCCATGATGCAGGCGGTGCGCGCGCCCCAGTCGAAACCGGCGACGACCGCCGTGCGGATGCCGAGCGCGTCCATCAGCGCGATCATGTCCACCGCCACCACGGCCTGTTCGCCGTTGCGCGGCGTGTCGGCCGCCAGGAAGCGCGTCGAGCCGTAGCCGCGCAGATACGGCACGATCACGCGATAGCCGGCGTGGACCAGGCGCGGCACCACGTCGACGAAGGCGTGGATGTCGTAGGGCCAGCCGTGCAGCAGCAGGGCCACCGGCCCATCCGCCGGCCCCGCATCGACGTAGCCCACCTCGAGCGCGCCGGCCCGGATCTGGCGGATCGTTGCGAAGCCCGGCGCCGCCGCGGCGGGCGCGAGCGACGGCGGCTGCGCGAGGGCCTTGCCGCCCAGGGCCAGGCCCAGCAGGCCGGCGCCGGCGAGTGTGGTGGAGGTGCCGAGCAGGCGGCGGCGTTGGACGTTGACGGGATCGGTCATGGCGAAGTTCCTTGAAGTCGTGGTGTCTTGGTGTCGTGGTGTCGGTAAGGCTGGACACGACTCTGAAGGACTTCGCCGGGCGGCGGGTGTTGCAATGTACGGCCCCTGCGGCCGGATACATTGGGACATCAAAAAGGCCCGTGCCGCAGCGGCCGCGCAAGGTGTCTGGCAGAATTCCGGGCGACGTTGTTGCTCTGGAGGCCCCATCCCATGGATTACCTGACGACCGCCGTGGTGACCGACACCGCCACGCTGGTGCTGTTCGATCCCGCGTGCATGCGCCATCGTCTCGCCGACACCGTCGACTGGTGGTCGATCGCGGAGGACGAGCTTGCCGAGGTGAACCTGGGCAACGCCGCCTTCTTCAACGTGCCCGGCGACGGCCGCTACGCGCTGGCGCTGGTGGATGCCGCCACCCTGGGCGCGCCCGCGGTGTCGGTGAACCTGCGCAATCTCAGCGGGCGGTTCTTCCTGGGCGAGGGCGAGATGATGAGCGCGGACGGCCTGGAACCCGAGGCGGTCCATGGCAATGTGTTTTTCGAGGCGGCGCCGGGCGCATACCGGGTGCACGCAAGGCTGGAGGCGCAGACGCTGCTGCTGGCGCTGGAACCGGTTGCGCAGGCAACCGGCAACGCTTTCACCGATCTGGTGCGGCTGGCCTAGGCGGCTTCAGGTGGCGGCCGGCCGGGGCGCCTGCCGCGACTGGCGCAGCAGCAGGGCGTCGAGCTGGTTGGCGAAGGCCTTGCGATCGGCTTGGCTGAAGGCCGAGGGGCCGCCGGTGTCGACGCCGCAGGCACGCAGCTCTTCCATCATGTCGCGCACGGCGAGCCGCTCGCGGATGGTTTCCGGCGAATAGCGCTCGCCGCGCGGATTCAGCGCCATCGCGCCCTTGGCGAGCACGTCGGCCGCGAGCGGGATGTCGCCGGTGATGACCAGGTCGCCGGCCTCGGCATGCTGCGCGATGTGCGCGTCGGCCACGTCGAAGCCGCGCGGCACCTGCACCGCGCGGATCAGCGGCGACGGCGGCGTGCGCAGCATCTGGTTGGCCACCAGCGTGAGCGGCACCTGCCAGCGTTGCGCGGCCCGGAACAGAATGTCCTTGATGACCGCGGGGCAGGCGTCGGCGTCGACCCAGATGTGCATGGACTCAGGCGTCCAGCGCTTTCTGCAGCAGCTCGCCCACCAGCTCATTGGTGGAGATGCCGCGTTCCTGCGCCAGCGCGCGCAGGCGGTCGGCCTGGGTCTGGGCCAGCTTGACGGGGAACGGCACCAGGCCGGCGGCCTGGTCCAGCTTGCGCTGTTCGCGGCGGTCCAGCAGGGCGTCGCCGGCGAAGCGGCCCGGGGTGCCTTCCTGCTTCAACTGGCCGGCCAGCTTGAGGGCCTTGTTCTTCTGAAGATCGAATTTGTTCATGGGGATTCCTGACAGGGTGCGCAATCATAAGCGTAATCCGGGGCCGGCCCGGCGCGCCGCCCATTGTCGCAGCCCCCCCCGCCGGTCGTTCCGCCCCTAAAATGGCCCATCGCCCCGACCGAGCCCCACGTCATGACCCGACTCCGCCTTGCCGCGTTGCTGGCCACCCTCCTGACCGCGGCTGCCGCGCCGGCGGCACAGGCCGCCAATCCCTGCCCGCAGGCCTTCGACATCCTGCGCGCCCTCTACCCCGGCGCCGAAGCCCCCGCGCCCGACGGCCGCGTGCGGCTGGGCGACGGCCACACCGTGGCGCCCATCTCTGCCAGCGCGTCGGACAGCACCCCCGCGGTGGTCTGCAAGGTCTGGCCGGCCGACGAATCGCTGCTGCTCGCGGCCGTGCCGCTGCTGGAGGACGTGCCCGAGAGCAACGACAGCAGGGCCGGCGACCTGGGCGTCTATGTGCTCGACAGCGCCACCCTGAAGGTGCGGCACTCGCTGCGCATGACCGGCCTGCTTTCACAGGATGCGATCCGGCTCAACGCGCTGACGCTCGACACGGCGCGCTACACCGTCGCCGGCAAGCGCGCCTTCGGCGTGCGCATCGCACGCAGCAACACCTCGCAGCCCAACCCCATGCAGCAGACCAGCCTGCGGCTGTTCCTGCCGGAAGGCGACACGCTGCGGCTGGTGCTCGACGGCGTCGCCGTCGCGAGCTTCAGCGGCGAATGGGACACGCAGTGCGAGGGCGAGTTCATCCGCCAGCGCATGACCCTGGCCATGGCCGGCCGCAACATGGAAGGCACGGACACCGTCGAAGAAACCCGCGCCGAGATGCAGGACGGCAAGTGCGTCGAGAGCGTCGTCAAGCGCGAGCGGAACCGCTACACCTTCCCGCTGGAGGACGGCCAGTTCCTGATCCCGATCACCGCGGTCGCGCAGGACAGCCCGCTCGACGGCGGCTGAGCGCCGCTCGGCCGGGCGCGCCCGGGTGCGCAGGGTGGTTGCGTGCGCACCGATCGGCTGCATCGCGGCGGCAACCGCGGGTATCGATGCGTCTCGGCATGGATGCACGCGCATCCATCGGTGTGCGGCGCGAGGGCTTCGTGCGCACGCGCCGGCGTGTGCCGGGATGGTTGCACGCGCAGGCATCGAGGCCAGCGCAGACGTCGGGCGGCCGCGCCTCGATGCGCGCGCTTCGATATACTCGCCCGCACCGAACCCCTGCTCAACCCTGATTACCCGGAGACGCCGTGCGCGACATCCAGATCCGCAAGCTCAGCTTCAAGTCCGTATTCAAGCTCATCGCCATCGGCCAGTACCTGGCCTGGATCCCGTTCGCGATCCTGTGCGCCCTCGGCACCTTCGCCGGCCTGGGCTCGATCCAATGGAACGGCCAGACCCTGCAGGGCTTCAATGCCCTGCTGATGAGCCCCGTGATCGGCTTCATCATCGCCACCGCCGTCACGCTGATCGTGGGCACGAGCACCGCGCTGGGCCTGTGGCTGTGGTCGAAGCTGCGTCCGCTCACCCTGCGCGTCAAGGACATCGATCCGGCCGCCTGAACCGGCGTGGCGGGCCGCGGTGCCGGCCTGCGCACTGGCCTGCGTGCCTGAGTGGCGCTGGGTGCGGGTCTGCCGGCTTTCGACCTGAAGCGGCCCCTCACCACTGCCCGACGCCGCCATACGACAATTGACACATCGCAGCGGCCGGACGCCGTCATACGACAACTGGCACATCGCAGCCGCCGGACGCCGTCATACGACA
>Ga0160496_1000716_pt1 | contig 11828 bp, 9 predicted proteins | sample DIDPMG_2_FD_108231 | JGI IMG/M metagenome (GOLD analysis project Ga0160496, IMG submission 108231) | Enriched soil microbial communities from UW Madison campus, WI, USA - DID2937_E24_FP MG | ecosystem: Environmental > Terrestrial > Soil > Grasslands | place: USA: Madison, Wisconsin | collected...
CGCACGCCGAGCGCATGCTGCAGGTGCGCAGCGACCTGCTGGAGGCGGCGCGGGCACAGAACGTGATGAGCGGCCGGGTCCGCATCGGCGTGGCCGAGACCATCGTCCAGACCTGGCTGCCCGAGCTGCTGGAGGCCGTGCACGCGGCCCATCCGGCGCTGGTGCTGGAGATCGAGGTCGACACCACCCATGTGTTGCGCGCGCAACTGATTGCGCGGCAGATCGACGTGGCCTTCCTGATGGGCCCGATCCTGGAAGAGCGCATGGAGAACCTGCCGCTCTGCACCTATCCGCTGGCCTGGGTCGCAAGCCCGGCGCTCGACCTGGGCCCGGGGCCGCTCACGCTGGAGTGCCTCGGGCGGCACCCCGTCATCACCTACCCCTCGTCGAGCGAGCCCTATCGCATGGTGCGCGACATGCTGGCGCGCGGCGGCGTGAAGGCGCCGCGCATGTATGGCAGCGCCTCGCTTTCGATGGTGGTGCGCATGGCGATCGACGGCATGGGCGTCAGCGTCATCGCGCCGGGCTTCCTCGACAAGGAACTGGCGCGCGGCGAGCTGTGCGTGCTCGACGTGCAGGCCGACCCCTTGCCGGGCCTGTCGTTCACGGCCACCTGGATGCAGGGCCCCGACAGCCATGCGGCACGCGCGGTGGCGGAGCTGGCCCATGCCGTGGCCGGCCGCCACGACTATTCCGGCGTGCCGCGCGCCTAGGGGATTTCCCGCGCACGCGGGCGCGGCCGCGCCCGCCCGACCCCGTCCCCGGCATTCCGCCGATCCCCCGAGACCCGCGCCAGCATTGGCGTTGCGGCCGATGCGGGGGTGCGCCGGCGCGACCCCTAAGCAGAATTTATACCTGCACATCCAAACTAACGATTGGACCCCCGGCACACCGTGCGGTGCAATGGCCGCGCCATGGCGTCCGATCGGGGCGCCAGGCAGGGGAAGCCACAGGGCCGCATGCGGCCCGTCCCTCCAGAACAGGTCATACAGGCGCCACGGGTATCGGGGCCCGGCGCGAATTCAACAATCCCGCCTGCCAGGAGAATTACATGAAGCAAGCTTGGATCGCGGCCGCGCTGGCCGTTGCCATCACGGGCATCGCCCACGCCCAGGATCTGCCCAAGACCCAGCTCAAGGTCGTCGGCGGCCTGTCGAACCTGACCGCCTACAACGACTACGAGCGTCCGTTCTGGACCAAGACCATCCCCGAGCATTCGAAGGGCCAGGTCACCGCCGATATCAAGGGCTTCAACGAAATGGGCCTGAAGGGCCCCGAGCTGCTGCGCCTCATGTCGCAGGGCGTGATCGAGTTCGGCACCGCCACGCTGGCCTACTTCGCCAGCGACAACCCGATCAACGAAGCCATCGACCTGGCCGGCCTCGCGCCGGACGTGAAGACCGCCCGCGAGGTGACCAATGCCTTCGAGCCGGTCTATGCCAAGGTGTACGGCGACGGCGCCAACGTCAAGCTGCTCGGCATCTCCACCTATCCCGCCCAGGTGCTGTTCTGCAACGCGCAGATCAGCGGCCTGGCCGACGTGAAGGGCAAGAAGGTCCGCACCAGCAGCCGCACCACCGCCGAGTTCATCGAAGCGCTGGGCGGCACCAGCGTGACCATGCCGTTCGGCGAGGTCGTGCCGGCGCTGCAGAACAAGGTCGTGGACTGCGCCATCACCGGTTCGCTGTCGGGCTACTCGGCCAAGTGGTACGAGGTCTCGACCCACCTGTACGCGCTGCCGATCAACTGGAACCAGCAGATCCATGCCGTGAACCAGAAGGCCTGGGACAAGCTCGATCCCAAGGTGCGCACGTTCCTGCAGGCCGAGATCAAAACCCTGGTCGACAACATCTGGGAAGCGGCCGCCAAGCAGACCCAGGAAGGCTATGACTGCAACACCGGCGCCGCCGCGTGCACGCAGCCGGTCAAGGGCAAGATGACGCTGGTGCAACCCACCGACGCCGATCGCGCGCTGCTCAAGAAGGTGCTCAACGAGTCCGTCCTGCCGAAGTGGGCCGCGCGCTGCTCGGCCCAGTGCGTGAAGGACTTCAACGCCACCGTCGGCCCCGTCGTCGGCCTGCAGGCCAAGAAGTAAGGATCGACGTATCCGCATAGGGACGCGGGCGGGCCCAGGGCTCGTCCGCCGCACCGCCCGCCACGGGCGGGCGTGCATGCACCCGGGGGAAATCATGAACAAACAAGAGAAATTCGCACTGCTGGGCGCGCTGTTGCGGCGCGCCGAGACGCTGTCGCGCGTGGCGGTCTGGATGGGCGGCGCGCTCACCATCGCCAGCGTGCTGCTGATCGCATTCGACGTGCTGGCACGCAAGTTCGCCGGCTTCACCACCGGCGGCGCCGACGAGCTGTCGAGCTACGCCTTCGCCATCAGCACCTCGTGGGCGCTGGCCTTCGCCACGCTCCAGCGCGCCAACGTGCGCGTCGACGTGGTCTATCAATACCTGCCGGTGCGCGTGTCGGCCGTGCTCGACTGGATCGCGCTGGTGGCGCTGGCCGTCTTCATGGTCGCGCTGTCGTACTACGCCTTCGACGTGGTCAACACCTCGTGGCAGCAGAAGGCCACCGCCAACACGCCGCTGGCCACCCCGCTGTGGGTGCCGCAGGGCCTGTGGCTGCTGGGGCTGTTCTGGATGTGCATCACGGTGGCGCTGATGCTGCTGCGCGCCAGCCTGGCGCTGGTGACGGGCGACATCGAGCTGGTCAAGGAAATCTGCGGCGTGCGTTCCGCCCAGGAAGAGGCGGATGAAGAGGCCGCCGCCGGTGAACGCATGGTCAATGGAGGTCAGGCATGATCGCGACCACTCTGGTTCTTCTGCTGGTGCTGATCGGGATCTCCATCCCGGTGGGCGCCGCGCTCGGTGTGCTGGGCCTGATCCTGGACCCGATGTTTTCGATGCTGCCGCTCACGCGCGCCATGGGCGAGCTGGCCTGGAGCACCAACAACGAATTCCTGCTGGTGGCGATTCCGTTGTTCATCCTGCTGGGCGAGGTCCTGCTGCGCGCAGGCTTCGCCGAGAAGATGTACGGCGCCATGAGCCTGTGGCTGTCGTGGCTGCCGGGCGGCCTGATGCACGCCAACATCGGTGCGTCGACGCTGTTCTCGGCCACCTCGGGCTCCTCGGTGGCGACCGCCGCCACGGTGGGCACGGTGGCGCTGCCGCAGATCAAGCGCTACGGCTACAACGAGCCGCTGTTCCTCGGCAGCCTGGCCGCCGGCGGCACGCTCGGCATCCTGATCCCGCCGTCGATCAACCTCGTGATCTACGGCGTGCTCACCAACTCGTCGGTGCCCAAGCTCTACCTGGCCGGCATCATCCCGGGCTTCCTGATGGCCGGGCTGTTCATGCTGACCGTTATCATCGCCTGCATGGTCAAGCCGGCCTGGGGCGGCAAGAAGATCAGCGCGACCTGGGGCCAGCGCCTGGCCAGCCTGGTGCACCTCGGCCCGCCGCTCGGCATCTTCCTGCTGGTGGTGGGTTCGATCTACGCCGGCCTGGCCACGCCGACCGAGGCCGCCGCGCTGGGCGTGGTGGGCGCGCTGCTGCTCGCCGCCTGGTTCCGCCGCCTGACCTGGACCATGCTGCGCGAGGCCATCGAGGGCACGATGCGCTCGACCGCCATGATCATGCTGATCGTGCTGGCCGCGGGCTTCCTGAACTTCGTGCTGTCGGCCACCGGCGTGACCGACGCGCTGGTGCAGTCGGTCACCGGCCTGGGCCTGTCGCCGGCCATGATGCTGCTCATCATCATCGTGTTCTACCTGGTGCTGGGCTGCTTCATGGAGACGCTGTCGATGATGATCACCACGATCCCCATCGTGGCGCCCATCATGATCGGCCTGGGCTACGACCCGATCTGGCTCGGCATCCTGATCATCGTGCTGGTGGAAGCCGCGCTGATCACGCCGCCGGTGGGCCTGAACCTGTTCGTGGTGCAGAGCCTGCGCAAGAGCGGTTCCATGACCGCGGTGATCAACGGCGCGCTGCCGTTCGTGGCGGCCATGTTCGTGATGCTCGCGCTGCTGTCGTTCTTCCCGGGCCTGGCGCTCTGGCTGCCGCAGGTCTTCAGTTGATGCCTGACGGCGCCGCGCCTGCGGCGCCGTTTCCCCTTTGTCCGGCGCGCCGGGTGGCGCGCCTCCTACGCAGTACAGGTGATGAGATATGAAAGTTAGCTTCCAGGTCCAGGGCGCCGACGCCCGCGTCATCGACGTCGAGATCGATCAACTGGTGGTGGCCGGCTGGGCCGGTCGCGATCGCGATGCCATCGAGCATCACATCGAAGAGCTGGCGGCGCTCGGCGTGCCGCGTCCCAGCACGGTGCCGCTCTACTACCGCATCGCCGAGAACCAGCTCACCCAGGCCGCCACGGTGCAGGCCCTGGGCGAAGACTCGTCCGGCGAAGCCGAGACCTTCGTGTTCAAGTCGGGCGGCGAGCTCTACGTCAGCCTGGCCTCCGACCACACCGACCGCAAGCTGGAGTCGGTGAGCGTGGCCTTCTCCAAGCAGGCCTGCATCAAGCCCGTGGCGCGCGAAGCCTGGCGCCACGCCGAGGTGGCCGGCCACTGGGACGAGCTGGTGCTGCGCGCCTACATCGTCGAGGGCGGCAAGGAAGTGGTGTACCAGGACGGCCCGCTGGCCACGCTGCAGAATCCGCTCGACCTGATCAAGGGCTATGCGGGCGACGCCGGCCTGGCCGAAGGCACCGGCATGACCTGCGGCACGGTCGCGGCGATCGGCGGCATCCGCCCGTCCACGACCTTCATCATGGAGTTGCACGACCCGGTGCTGGGGCGTAGTCTTCGCCATCGATACGACGTGACGACGCTGCCCGTCGTGGCCTGAGCCGTCCTGTCCTCGCCCTGTTTTCCAGGAACACCATGTATCCCACGCTCACCGAATCCCAGCGCGCCCTCCAGGAAGGGCGCACCACCTCCGCCGAACTGACCGACGCCGCGCTGGCGCGCGCCGCCGATCCGGCCGGCGAGGGCGTACGCGTCTACACCCAGGTCTATGCCGAACAGGCGCGCGCCGCCGCGCGGGCCAGCGACACGCTGCGCGCGGCCGGCCTGGCCCGCTCGCCGATCGAAGGCCTGCCGATCTCGATCAAAGACCTCTTCGACGTTGCCGGCGGCACCACGCTGGCCGGCTCGGTGGCGCGCCGCGGCGCGCCGGCCGCCCGCCGCGATGCCGTCGTGATCGAGCGCCTGCGCGCCGCCGGCGCGGTGCTGATGGGCCGCACCAACATGAGCGAGTTCGCGTATTCGGGCCTGGGCCTGAACCCGCACTACGGCACCCCGAAGAACCCCTGGGATCGCGGCGTGGGCCGCATTCCGGGCGGTTCCTCGTCGGGCGCGGCCGTGTCGGTCACCGATGGCATGGCGCTGGCCGGCATCGGCTCCGATACCGGCGGCTCGGTGCGCATTCCCTCGGCGCTGTGCGGCCTCACGGGCTTCAAGCCCAGCGCGCAGCGGGTGTCGATGGAAGGCGTGCTGCCGCTGTCGGTGAACCTGGATTCGATCGGCCCCCTGGCGGCCAGCGTGGCCGACTGCGCGCTGCTCGACGCCATCCTGGCGGGCGAGGATACGGCCGGCCTGCCGCAGGCGGCACGCCTGCGCGGCCTGCGCCTGGCGCTGCCGGTCACGATCGCGCTCGACGGCCTCGATGCGCACGTGAAGGCCACCTTCGATGCCGCCGTCACGCGCCTGGTCGCGGCCGGCGTGCAGATCGACGAGATCGAGGTGCCCGAGTTCGCCCAGCTGGGCGAGATCAACGGCAAGGGCGGCTTCACGGCCTCCGAGGCCTGGGCCTGGCACCGCGAGCTGATCGCCTCGAACGGCGACGCCTACGACCCGCGCGTGCGCACCCGCATCCTGCGCGGCAAGGAGATGTCGGCCGCCGATTTCATCGACCTGCTGGCCGCGCGCAAGCGCTGGATCGCCGGCGTCTCGGCCCGCGTGGCCGGCTACGACGCGATCCTGATGCCCACCGTGCCGGTGGTGGCGCCCGAGATCAAGCCGCTGGTCGAGAGCGACGAGCTGTTCGGCAGCACCAATCTGCTGATCCTGCGCAACCCGACCTTCATCAACTTCCTCGACGGCTGCAGCCTGTCGCTGCCGTGCCATCCGCCCGGCACCGCGCCCGTCGGCCTGATGCTGTCGGGCCTGAACGGCGCCGACCGCCGCGTGCTGGAGATCGGCCTCGCGGTCGAGGCCCTGTTCCAGTCGCAGCGCTGATACGCCGAGGCGCAAGAAAAACGCCCCGCCGGATGAGAATCCGGCGGGGCGTTTCGTTGGGCGGGCGAGGCGGCTCAGAGCGTCATGTGCTTGGGCAGCCAGGTGGCGATGCCCGGGATGAAGTAGAGCAGCAGCACGGCCAGGATCATCAGGAAGAACATCGGCAGCGACGCCTTCGCGATGTAGGGCAGCTCGCGCCCGCTCATGCCGGCCAGCACGAACAGGTTGAAGCCCACGGGCGGCGTGATCTGCGCCATCTCCACCACGAACACGATGAAGATGCCGAACCAGATCAGGTCGATGCCCGCCGCCTGCACCGTGGGCAGCAGCACGCCCATGGTCAGCACCACGATGGAGATGCCATCGAGGAAGCAGCCCAGGATGATGAAGAACACCATCAGCGCCATGATGAGCCCGAACTGCGACAGGCCGAGCGAGCCGATCCATTCGGCCAGCGCGCGCGGCAGGCCGATGTAGCCCATCGCCAGCGTCAGGAATTGCGCGCCCGCCAGGATCAGCGCGATCATGCAGTACAGCCGGGTCGCGCCCAGCAGCGACTGCATGAAGCTCTTGCGCGTGAGCGAGCCCTGCAGGCCCGACAGCAGCAGCGCGCCCACCACGCCCACGCCGGCGGCCTCGGTGGCCGTGGCCACGCCGGTGTAGATCGAGCCCAGCACCGCCCCGATCAGCACCATCACCGGGATCAGGTGACGCGACTGGCGCAGCTTCTGGCCGAAGCTCATGCCGGGGTCGGCGGCCGGCACCTGGTCGGGATTGCGGATGCCCCACCAGGCGATGTAGCCCATGAACAGCAGGGCCAGCACGATGCCCGGCACGATGCCGGCGATGAAGAGCCGCGCGATCGAGACGTCGGCCGCCACCCCGTAGACGATCATGATGATCGACGGCGGGATCAGCAGGCCCAGCGTGCCGGCGCCCGACAGCGTGCCCAGGATCTTGGACTCGGGGTAGCCGCGGCGCGTGAGCTCGGGGATGGTCATCTTGCCGACGGTGGCGCAGGTGGCCGCCGACGAGCCCGAGACCGCCGCGAAGATCGCGCAGCCGATCACGTTGGTGTGCAGCAGCCGGCCGGGCAGTCGGTTGAGCCAGGGCGCCAGACCGCGGAACAGGTCTTCGGACAGGCGGGTGCGGAACAGGATCTCGCCCATCCAGAGGAAGAGCGGCAGGGCGGTGAGGGTCCAGGACGACGAGGCGCCCCAGATCGTGACGGCCATGGCGTCGCCGGCGGGGCGGCTGGAGAACAGCTCCATGCCGATCCAGGCGGTGCCGGCCAGGGTCAGCCCGACCCACACGCCGCAACCGAGCAGCGCGAAGATCGAGACGACCAGCATTGTGATGACGAGGAGTTCACTCATGGGTCTGCTGCGAGGTGGGGGCGTTGTAGCCGCGGATGCGGCGCACCAGTTCGTCGACGATGGCGATGAAGAACAGCAGCGTGCCCGCCGCCATGCTGGCCTGCGGGATCCACAGCGGCGTGGCGTCGTTGGACGTGGAGATGTCGTTGAACGTGTGCGAATCGAGCATCAGCTTGAAGCTGAAGAATGCGAACGCGGCTGCGAGCAGCGCGCCGGCTGCCAGCGCGAAGATGTCGAGCCGGCGGCTGGCCGCCGGCTTGAGCGAGTTCAGCAGCAACGTCACGCGGATGTGTTCGCCATGCTTGAAGGTGCTGGCCAGGGCCAGGAAGCCCGCGGCGGCCATGAAATAGCCGGCGTAGGCGTCCGTGCCCTGGATGTTCCAGTTGAACTGGCGGGCCAGGATGGCCGCCAGCACCGAAACCAGCACCCCGATGGTGCACACACCGGCCAGCAGCCCGGCGGCGCCGTACAGCGTATCGAGGATGCGACGCATGGTTATTGCTTCTTGTAGGCCGCGATGATGGCTTCACCTTCGGGACCGGCCTTCTTGAGCCAGTCGTCGAGCATGCGCTTGCCGACCACGCTCAGGCCTTCCTTGAGCTCGACCGTGGGCTGGATGATTTCCATGCCGTTGGCCTTGAGCTGCTCCTTGTACCACTCGTTTTTCTCGCGCGAGACCTTCCAGCCGCGTTCCTCGGCTTGCGCGCCGGCCTTCTTCAGCGCCGCCTGCGTGTCGGCGTCGAGCGCATCGAAGGCCTTCTTGTTGACCAGGATCGCGTTCTTCGGCAGCCAGGCCTGGGTGTCGTAGAACTTCTTGATGTACTCGTAGGTCTTGGTGTCGTAGCCGGTCGAGCCCGAGGACATGTAGGAGTCGATCACGCCGGTGGCCAGGGCCTGCGCCAGCTCGGCCTGCTGCACGGTGACGGGCTGGGCGCCGACGATCTCGGCGATCTTGGCCGTGACCGGGCTGTAGGCGCGCCACTTCAGGCCCTTCATGTCGGAGATCTGCTTGATGTCCTTGTTGGCGAAGATGCCCTGGGGCGGCCATGCCACCGCGTACAGCATCATCATGCCCTGCGATTCGAACTTCTTCTCGAGGTAGGGCTTCTGTGCCTGGTACAGCTTGAACGAGGCGTCGTAGCCGGTGGCCAGGAAGGGCAGGCCATCGAGCTCGTAGATCGGCGCTTCGTTGGCGAAGTTGGTCAGCAGGATCTCGCCGATCTGGGCCTGGTTGCCCTGCACCGCGCGCTTGATCTCGGGCGCCTTGTAGAGCGAGGCGTTGTTGTGCAGCGTGATCTTGAGCTTGCCGCCCGACAGTTCATCGACTTCCTTGACGAACTGGGTCAGGTTTTCGACGTGGAAGTTGCTGGCCGGATAGGCGCTGGGCAGGTCCCACTTGGTCTGCGCCATGGCGGCGGAGGAGAACGCCAGGCCCAGGCCGGCATAGAGTGCGATGCGTTTGAACATACGGTGGATCCTTCGTGCTGAGACAAGAATGCCCGGGGATGCGCGAGCACACATCGCCCCGGTGTTGTATTGCGAAAAGAACCGGGCGCCATGCTGCGCGCACCGTCAAAGCCGCTGCAATTCTATGTTGCGGCCTCGTGTGCGTGCGGTGGAAAACGGTGTTTTACGGGTAATTCCTAACGGCGCGCGGCCGCAATGCTTCAAGCATCAAGCAACGAGACGCTTGCATGCGCAACGGTTGTGCGCGTGGCGGATCGCGGCTGCGCGCACGCGGTGCATGGCGCACCGGTTGCGTGCAGCGGCGGCGGCCTGCGTCGATGGGCGGACGGCGCTGCTTGGCGCGCCGCCGCGGCCGGCGCCGGGCAACGAAGCGCGGCACGACAGGGCGTTCGGACCCCGCGCTGCGCCCGCGCTGTGCCCGCCTTGCACCCGCGCTGCGCTCGCGCCCGGCGCGTGGCCCGGGTGCGCGGGCAACGTCGACCGGCGCCAGGGAAAACCACTAGCGCAAAACACGGAGTCGAGGCCGATTTTTTGTTGATGAAATGTCGATAAATTATTAGTATTTCGCCACCACGAGGGCGCTCTCCCGGCCGCCCGTGCCTGGAGTCCGCCCGTGAAGAGCAACCTGATCGCGTCGTCCGCGCACCTGGCCAGTGGCCGTGCGCCGGACCTGTCGGAAGTCGAGTTCGGCCTGATGATCGCCAGCCACGCGTTCAACCGCTGGACCGTGCGCTGCATGGCCGCGGCGGGCCTGCCCGATCTCACGCCGACCGACGTGATGGTGTTGCACCACGTCTACCACCGCGAGCGTCCCAAGAAGCTCGCCGACATCTGTTTCACGCTCAACGTCGAAGACACCCACATCGTGAACTACGCCCTGAAGAAGCTCGAGCGCCAGGGCGTAGTGCGCGGCGACCGCAGCGGCAAGGAAGTGTTCTACAGCGTGACCCGCGAGGGCGCCGCCTACATCAAGCGCTACGGCGAGATCCGCGAGCAATGCCTGATCGAGGGCATGGATGCGGGCGCCGGCGGTGGCGCCGAGGTGTCGCGCCAGCTCGCGCACGCGCTGCGCGCGCTCTCGGGGCTCTACGACCAGGCCGCGCGCGCGGCCACCTCGCTCTGAACGCGAACCCGATCGATCCCGCTCGGGCGGGCCGCGCCGAGCCGCCCGCCTGAGCACCCGTCAGTACCCGGCAGTCCCTGCAGCACACACAACGCAATTCCTACATTCCGAGGGCGATATGAAGTGGCAATTCTGGGTGGATCGTGGCGGCACGTTCACCGACATCGTGGGGCGTCGCCCCGACGGCAGCATGACGACGGCCAAGATGCTGTCGGAAAACCCCGAGCAATATCGCGATGCGGCCGTGGCCGGCATCCGCAAGCTGCTGGGCATCGCCCCGGGCCAGCCCGTGCCGGCCGAGCAGGTCGAGTGCGTCAAGATGGGCACCACGGTGGCCACCAACGCGTTGCTCGAGCGCAAGGGCGAGCGCACCGTGCTGGTCACCACGCGCGGGTTCCGCGATGCGCTGCGCATCGCCTACCAGAACCGGCCCCGGCTGTTCGAGCGCAACGTCCAGCTGCCCGAACTGCTGTATGAGCGCGTGGTCGAGGCGAACGAGCGCGTGGCCGCCGACGGCGCCGTGGTCGCCGCGCTCGACGAGGCCGCGCTGCGCACCGACATGCAGGCCGCCTTCGACGCCGGCGTGCGCGCCATGGCGATCGTGTTCATGCACGCCTGGCAGGCGCCCGCGCACGAGCAGGCCGCCGCCGCCATCGCGCGCGAGATCGGCTTCACGCAGATCTCCATGTCGCACGAGGCGAGCCCGCTGATCAAGTTCGTGTCGCGCGGCGACACCACGGTGGTCGATGCCTACCTCTCGCCCATCCTGATGCGCTACGTCGACCAGGTGGCGGGCGAGCTGCCGGGCATCCGCCTGATGTTCATGCAGTCGAACGGCGGCCTGACCGACGCCCATCGCTTCCGCGGCAAGGACGCCATCCTGTCGGGCCCGGCCGGCGGCATCGTCGGCATGGTGCGCACCAGCGAGCTGGCCGGCTTCGACCGCGTGATCGGCTTCGACATGGGCGGCACCTCCACCGACGTGTCGCACTATGCCGGCGAATTCGAGCGCGAGTTCGAGACCCAGGTGGCCGGGGTGCGCATGCGCGCACCCATGATGAGCATCCACACGGTGGCCGCCGGCGGCGGCTCGATCCTGCACTTCGACGGCGCGCGCCTGCGCGTGGGCCCCGACTCGGCCGGCGCCAATCCGGGCCCGGCCTGCTATCGCCGTGGCGGCCCGCTGGCCGTGACCGACTGCAACGTGCTGCTGGGCAAGATCCAGCCCGACTACTTCCCGCGCGTGTTCGGCCCCGCGGCCGACGAGGCGCTCGACCGCGACGCGGTGGCGGCAAAGTTCGCGGCCATGGCGGCCGAGGTGCGCGCGGCCACCGGCCGCGACATGACGCCCGAGCAGCTGGCCGAGGGCTTCCTGGAAATCGCGGTCGGCAACATGGCCGAGGCCATCAAGCGCATCTCCGTGCAGCGCGGCCATGACGTGACCGAATACGCGCTCACCACCTTCGGCGGCGCGGGCGGGCAGCACGCCTGCCTGGTCGCCGACGCGCTCGGCATGACGACCGTGTTCGCCCATCCGCTGGGCGGCGTGCTGTCGGCCTACGGCATGGGCCTGGCCGACCAGACCGACATGCGCCAGAAGACCGTGGAGAAG
>Ga0160496_1000717_pt1 | contig 11821 bp, 10 predicted proteins | sample DIDPMG_2_FD_108231 | JGI IMG/M metagenome (GOLD analysis project Ga0160496, IMG submission 108231) | Enriched soil microbial communities from UW Madison campus, WI, USA - DID2937_E24_FP MG | ecosystem: Environmental > Terrestrial > Soil > Grasslands | place: USA: Madison, Wisconsin | collected...
GGCGCTTTGCAGTACCACCGTGCCGATGATCACGGCGAAGGTCAGCGGCACCAGCAGCAAGGCATCCTGGTGGCCGGCCTGGTGCAGACGGATGGCAAAAATAGCGGAAACGGCCGCAGCAACGATGCCGCGTGGCGCAATCCAGGCCAGCAGCGCGCGCTCCCGCCAGTTGAGTGTCGAGCCCAGTGTGGCCAGCCAAACATTGAGCGGACGTGCCAGCAGCTGGATCACCAGCAACAATGCCAGCACAGCAGGGCCAAGGCCCAGCAGGGCATGCAGGTCAAGGCGTGCAGCCAGCAGGATGAACAGGCCGGAGATCAGCAGCACACTGAGGTTTTCCTTGAAGTGCAGGATTTGGCGCACATCAACCCCGCGCATGTTGGCCAGCCACATGCCCATCACGGTCACCGCCAGCAGCCCGGACTCGTGCACGATCTGGTTGGCGGCGATGAAAATGCCCAGTACCGCCGCCAAAGACGCGAGATTGTGCAGATATTCTGGTAGCCACTGTTCGCGCATGATTTGCCCCAGTACCCAGCCCCCTGCCGCGCCCAGGGCGGTACCGCAGAAGATCACACCGGCAAAAGTGATAAGGCTCTGGCTCAGGCCGTTACCCTCGGCGCTGGCGATGATGAAGCTGTATACCACCACGGCGAGCAGCGCGCCGATGGGGTCGATCATGATCCCTTCCCAGCGCAGGATGTTCGCGATCGTAGACTTTGGCCGCACCACGCGCAGCATCGGCACGATCACCGTGGGGCCGGTCACCAGCGTCAGGGTGCCGAAAAGAATCGCCAGCGGCCAGTCGAACCCGAGCAGCCAGTGGGTTGCCAGTGCAATCACCAGCCAGGTGACCAGTGCACCCACCGTGACCAGGCGATGCACCACGCTGCCGATCTCGCGCCACTGCGACAGGTGCAGGGTCAGGCTGCCTTCGAACAGAATCAGCGCTACCGCCAGCGACACCAGCGGCATCAGCAATGGGCCGAACAGCGCCTCGGGGTCGAGCCATCCCAGCGCTGGGCCGGCAAGGATCCCGGCCAACAACAGAAACAGAATCGCCGGCAGCTTCAGGCGCCAGGCCAGCCACTGGCAGGCGAGCGCTGCTGCGCCGATGCCGCCCACACTCAGAAGGATCTGCTGTTCGCTCATGCGGGCTCCCTATGCCGACGTTGTTATGAAAGACTAAGCGCCATTTCGTCGTTTGCCACCGAGATTTCATGCCCGCCCTCGACCACCCCCTGATCGACCAGTTCCTTGACGCCCTATGGCTGGAAAAAGGCCTGTCCGACAACACCCGCGTGTCCTACCGCAGCGACCTGGCCCTGTTCAATGGCTGGCTGCAGGAGCATTCGGTATCGCTGCCAGACGCCGGCCGCGACCTGATCCTCGATCACCTGGCCTGGCGCCTGGATCAGGGCTACAAGCCACGTTCCACGGCGCGTTTCCTCTCCGGTCTGCGCGGCTTTTTCCGTTACCTGCTGCGGGAAAAGCTGGTGGCCATCGACCCGACCCTGCAGGTCGACATGCCGCAATTGGGCAAGCCGCTACCCAAGTCGCTGTCCGAAGCCGACGTCGAAGCCCTGTTGCAGGCTCCGGACCTGGGCGAAGCCATTGGCCAACGCGACCGTGCCATGCTCGAAGTGCTCTACGCGTGCGGCCTTCGGGTTACCGAACTGGTCAGCCTGACCCTCGACCAGGTCAACCTGCGCCAGGGTGTGCTGCGGGTGATGGGCAAGGGCAGCAAGGAGCGCCTGGTGCCCATGGGTGAAGAGGCGGTGGTGTGGTTGGAGCGCTACCAGCGCGATGGTCGCGCCGAACTGCTCAATGGCCGTCCCAGCGACGTACTGTTCCCCAGTCAGCGCGGCGAGCAGATGACGCGCCAGACCTTCTGGCACCGTATCAAACACCACGCACGGGTTGCCGGCATCGACAAGCCGCTGTCGCCGCACACCCTGCGGCATGCCTTCGCCACCCACCTGCTCAACCACGGTGCCGACTTGCGGGTGGTGCAGATGCTGCTGGGCCACAGTGACCTGTCGACCACGCAGATCTATACCCACGTCGCCAAGGCCCGCCTGCAGCAGTTGCACGCCCAGCACCACCCGCGTGGATGAATGTTTTTCATGTTCCGCCGACCGGTCCTTGCGACCCCCTTCACGGGCAGCGTGATGTGGTAGGCTTGAGCGGTTTGCACCAAGGGCCGCACGGTCACCGCGTATTTTCCGCAGGTGGCGCCCTCCGGCCCCTGTCCGCCTTCAGGAGTTCCCATGCGCGTGACCCAGTTTTTCGCCGCCGCCGCGTTGGCGCTGGCCAGTACCTTTGCCGTTGCCGCGGCAACCGATAGCAACGCCGGTGCCGAGCAGGCCATCCGTAAATCGTTGCAGAACCTCGAGTTGGAAGTGCCCGTGGAAAGCGTGGCCAGCAGCCCGCTCAACGGCCTGTATGAAGTCAAGCTGCAGGGCGGCCGCGTGCTGTACGCCAGCGCTGACGGCCAGTTCGTGATGCAGGGCTACCTGTTCCAGATCCAGGACGGCAAGCCGGTCAACCTCACCGAAAAAACCGAACGCCAAGGTATCGCCAAGCTCATCAACGGCATTCCAGCCGCCGAGATGGTGGTTTATCCTGCCAAAGGCGAGACCAAGTCGCACATCACCGTGTTCACCGACACTACCTGCCCGTACTGCCACAAACTGCACGCCGAAGTGCCTGAGTTGAACCGTCGCGGTATCGAAGTGCGCTATGTCGCCTTCCCGCGTCAGGGCCTCGGTTCGGCGGGTGACCAGCAGTTGCAGGCGGTGTGGTGCTCCAGCGACCGCCGTGGGGCGATGGACAAAATGGTCGAAGGTGAAGAAATCAAGGCCGCCAAGTGCACCAACCCGGTCAGCAAGCAGTTCCAGCTGGGTCAGTCGATCGGTGTCAACGGCACGCCGGCCATTGTTCTTGAAAGCGGCCAAGTCATTCCGGGCTACCAGCCGGCACCGCAGGTCGCCAAGCTGGCACTTGCCAAGTAATCCAGTTCAGTACGCCGTCGTCATGGGGTGACGGCAAGTTTCACGGTCGGCAAACGTGTCGGCCGTTCAATGGGGAGTTCACAGTGAAACCGGTCAAAGTAGGCATCTGTGGGTTGGGGACCGTCGGTGGCGGAACCTTCAATGTACTTCAGCGCAACGCCGAGGAGATTGCCCGCCGTGCCGGGCGCGGTATTGAAGTGGCACAGATCGCCATGCGCTCGCAGAACCCGAACTGCCAGATTACCGGTACCCCCATTACCGCTGACGTGTTCGAAGTTGCAAGCAACCCGGAGATCGACATTGTCATCGAGCTGATCGGTGGCTATACCATCGCCCGCGACCTGGTGCTGAAGGCCATCGAAAACGGCAAGCACGTGGTCACTGCCAACAAGGCGCTGATTGCCGTGCACGGCAACGAAATCTTCGCCAAAGCTCGCGAGAAGGGCGTGATTGTCGCTTTCGAGGCGGCGGTAGCCGGTGGCATCCCGGTGATCAAGGCCATCCGCGAAGGCCTGTCGGCCAACCGCATCAACTGGCTGGCTGGCATCATCAACGGCACTGGCAACTTCATCCTCACCGAAATGCGTGAGAAGGGCCGTGCCTTCCCGGACGTGCTGGCCGAAGCTCAAGCGCTGGGCTACGCCGAAGCCGACCCGACCTTTGACGTAGAAGGCATTGACGCTGCGCACAAGCTGACGATCCTGGCGTCCATCGCGTTCGGTATCCCGCTGCAGTTCGACAAGGCCTACACCGAAGGTATCACCCAGCTGACAACGGCAGACGTGAATTACGCCGAGGCGTTGGGCTACCGCATCAAGCACCTGGGCGTGGCGCGTCGCACCGCCGAAGGTATCGAGCTGCGCGTGCACCCGACGCTGATCCCGGCCGACCGTCTGATCGCCAACGTCAACGGCGTGATGAACGCTGTCATGGTCAACGGTGATGCTGCCGGCTCCACCCTGTACTACGGTGCCGGCGCGGGTATGGAGCCTACCGCTTCGTCAGTGGTCGGCGACCTGGTCGACGTGGTCCGTGCCATGACCTCCGACCCGGAAAACCGTGTGCCGCACCTGGCCTTCCAGCCAGACTCGCTGTCGGCCCACCCGATCCTGCCGATCGAAGCCTGCGAAAGCGCTTACTACCTGCGCATCCAGGCCAAGGATCACCCGGGCGTACTGGCCCAGGTCGCCAGCATCCTCTCGGAGCGCGGTATCAACATCGAGTCGATCATGCAGAAGGAAGCCGAGGAACAGGATGGCCTGGTGCCAATGATCCTGGTGACCCATGGCGTGGTCGAGCAGCGTATCAATGACGCCATCGTCGCCCTGGAAGCCCTGCAGGACGTGGTCGGCAAGGTTGTGCGCATTCGCGTCGAGCAGCTCAACTAACAAATATTGCCGATGGGCCGCCCGCGCGGCCCCGGCCCCAGCATCGAAGGTTTGCACCCATGCGCTATATCAGTACCCGCGGCCAGGCACCGGCCCTGAATTTCGAAGACGTGCTGCTGGCTGGCCTGGCCAGCGACGGCGGCCTCTACGTGCCGGAAAACCTGCCACGCTTCACCCAGGAAGAAATCGCCTCGTGGGCCGGCTTGCCCTACCACGAGCTGGCCTTCCGCGTGATGCGTCCGTTCGTCGAGGGCAGCATCGCCGACGCCGATTTCAAGAAGATCCTCGAAGAAACCTACGGCGAGTTCGCCCACGCTGCGGTCGCCCCGTTGCGTCAGCTGAACAGCAACGAGTGGGTGCTGGAGCTGTTCCACGGCCCGACCCTGGCGTTCAAGGACTTTGCCCTGCAGTTGCTCGGTCGCCTGCTTGACCATGTGCTGGCCAAGCGCAACGAGCGCGTGGTCATCATCGGTGCCACCAGCGGTGATACCGGTTCCGCTGCAATCGAAGGCTGCCGCCGTTGCGACAACGTCGACATCTTCATCCTGCACCCGCACCAGCGTGTATCGGAAGTGCAGCGCCGCCAGATGACTACCATCTTTGGCGACAACATCCACAACATCGCCATCGAAGGCAACTTCGACGACTGCCAGGAAATGGTCAAGGCCAGTTTCGCCGACCAGTCGTTCCTCAAGGGCACCCGCCTGGTCGCCGTCAACTCGATCAACTGGGCGCGGATCATGGCCCAGATCGTCTACTACTTCCATGCAGCCCTGCAGCTGGGTGGCCCGGCGCGCTCGGTGGCGTTCTCGGTACCAACCGGCAACTTCGGCGACATCTTCGCCGGCTACCTGGCGCGCAACATGGGCCTGCCGGTCAGCCAATTGATCGTCGCCACCAACCGCAACGACATCCTGCACCGCTTTATGAGCGGCAACCAGTACGTCAAGGAAACCCTGCACGCGACTCTGTCGCCGTCGATGGACATCATGGTCTCGTCCAACTTCGAGCGCCTGCTGTTCGACCTGCATGGCCGCAACGGTGGTGCGATTGCCGAGCTGATGGCCAACTTCAAGCAAGGTGGCGGCTTCAGCGTCGAGCAAGACCGCTGGACCGAAGCCCGCAAACTGTTCGACTCGCTGGCTGTCAGCGACGAGCAAACCTGCGAGACCATCGCAGAAGTGTTCGCCGCCACCGGTGAAGTGCTCGACCCGCATACCGCAATCGGCGTGAAGGCTGCCCGCGAGTGCCGCCGCAGCCTGGACACGCCAATGGTGGTGCTGGGTACCGCGCACCCGGTCAAGTTCCCGGACGCGGTGGAGAAGGCCGGTGTGGGCAAGGCGCTGGAGCTACCCGCGCACCTCAGCGACCTGTTCAGCCGTGAAGAGCGTTGCACGGTCCTGGCCAATGACCTGAAGGCTGTACAGGGCTTTGTCGGCCAGCACGGCAACCGCGGCAAACCGCTGTAATTGCATGGCGTTTGGGGCTGCAGCGCAGCCCCAACGTCTCAGCCTTTTCCCTCCGGTCTATCAGAAACATCCTATTCGGCCTGCCGGGCGCCAAGCATAAATTAGCCGGTCCTCCCATCAGGAGCGGCTCATGCACCAGCCCTATGTGTTGATTCACCAGGCTCGCCCATCCCACCAGATCCTCTTGCACCAGGCCCTCAATGGCCAAGGCGTTTTCAACGTGCGCATCAGCGAGAGCGTCACTGACCTCGACGCCTGCCTCTGCGCTGAGCGTCGCCCTGACTTGCTGATCCTTGACCACGCCATGCCAGCCCGGGCCGGCCTTGCTTTGCTCGCCCAGCAGCGACGAGTGCGCGCATTGCTGTTCGTCGGCCAGCCTGCCCCAACGCGTCAAAACCTTGCCCAGGAGGCCAGAAAATGTGGCATGTGGGTGCTCGACGAGTTGCCCTGGCCGCTGTCGATGCCACGCCTGCAGCACGCCTTGCAAACACTGCAGGTGCGCCCAGGGTCGCGTATTCAAACTGTCATGCCAGCCCCGCATGCTCACTGAAGCGGGCGCGGTTTGACGAACTTTCTGCGGCGCCTGCTGGTCAGTTACTTTAGGTCCCACCACGCAGCGAGTGATCCGGATGGAAAGAATCTGCAGCCTGCTCAACGAAGCCCTGACGCCCTATCAGACCCACCTCGGCATCGCCGATCCCAGCGGTAATCGTCAACTGACCGTTCACGACCCCCTCTCAGGTATTACCTTGCGGCGCTCGGTCAGCGAGCGCCAATTGCAGGAGCAACGCCTGCTGATCGACCTCGTGGACGGCTTGCATCGAGACTTGCAGATAGCTGAGGGGCGGTTGCAGCCTTGTGTGATCGCGGCATTGCAGCATCGCCAACAACCGCAGGGAACCTTTGCCTGAGTGGCCTATCAGACAGTGTAGGGCAGCCAGCCAGTGCTTTGCTCCGGCGCTGGCAAGGCTGCCACGGGAAGTCCTCAAGGGCTTTCGCTTGGCCCCGGGCGTCTTCCCCAGCGCCTGGGGTTTCTTTTTCTGGGCAGGCACGTATCCCGCGGCTGCTCCTGCAATGACGGTGCAGACCGGTTGGGCTTAATTGTCCTCAAAGAAACGCCGGCTTTCCTCCAGATAGTCCTCCCGCAATGCCAGGTCCAGCCAGCGGGCATACAACCCTGGCAACACATCCCGGCGCAGGGTGGGCAGCAACTGGTCGATGTGGGCAACTGCCGCACGCCCCAATTCGCTGTCTGAACACCCCACATGCAGAAACTGGTAGCGATTCACGCCCTGCACAGTATGAAACTGGTAGTCAGCCAGTGAACCGCCTTGTTGTTGGATCAGGTAGCGCACTTCAGGCCAGTAGCCGAGCACCAGGCGCAGGCGCCCCAACTGCTGCATCTGCAGCAGGTTGGCGGTGGCCTCGTTGCCGTAGTGGCGGCTGAGCGCGCTGTCGGGTAACTGGCGCAAGATGCTGTCAATCTGCGTGCCGTAGCTGCGTTCCGCGACAATCCCAAGCTTTAGCGGGGCCTTGCTCAGCAGGCCATGCAAGTCCACCTGCTGGCCGTCGAGGTAGGGTGCCACCAGCGCCTGGTTTTCCTTGCGCAACACCAGGCCGCCGCTGAGCACGCCCAGCGATGGAACAGAAAAATGCACATATTTGGCCCGTTCCGGTGTCCACAGCAGGGTTGGGTCGCAGGTGAAGGTGTCACGGTCTTGAAGCATCTGCAGGCTGCGGGCGCGGTTGACCCGCACGATGCTGTGTTCGTACTCGGGCATTTGCCTTATCAGCAGCGGTAACAACTGGTCGATGACCCCCCGGCCTTCTTCCGGGCCATCAAAAATGGTGAACGGTGGCAGGTCGCGTACCAGCCAGAAGAGGTGCTCCTTGGCATGTGCGGGCTGCAACAGCAACGCAGGTAGCAGCCCGCAGAGCAGGACCAGGTGGCGTAGGCAGCGGGGCGCGCACATGGAACCGGTCAGCGCCAGGATCAGACCGTGCCCGCTGCGCGCAGGCTGGCGATGGCCGCTGCGTCGTAGCCCAGGCTGCCGAGCAGCGCCTCGGTATGCTCGCCCAAGGCCGGGCCGACCCATTCGCTAGAGCCGGGAGTCTCCGACAGCTTGGGCACGATGCCGGGCATGTGGAATGGCTTGCCATCCGGCAACTTGGCCTGCAGGAACATCTCGCGTGCCAGGTACTGGGGGTCGTTGAACATGTCTTCGGCCGAATAGATACGGCTGGCCGGCACTTCGGCAGTGGTCAGCACCTGCATCAGTTGCTCCAGTGGGAGGCTGTTGGCCCAGCGGTCGATTACCCCATACAACTCGTCACGACGCAGGTCGCGGCCGTCGTTGCTGGCCAGGGTCGGGTCGTCGGCGAGGTCATCGCGACCGATGGCCTGCATGAAGCGCTTGAAGATCGCATCACCGTTGGCGCCGATCTGCACATGCTTGCCGTCGGCGCTTGTGTGGATGGAGGAGGGCGTGATGCCTGGCATGATGTTGCCGGTGCGTTCGCGGATGAAGCCGAACACATCGAATTCCGGGACCATGCTCTCCATCATGGCAAAGATCGCCTCGTACAGGGCCACGTCCACCACCTGCCCCTGGCCGCCATTGACTTCCCGGTGGCGCAGCGCCATCAGCGCGCCGATCACCCCCCACAGGGCGGCAATCGAGTCCCCGATGGAAATCCCCGTGCGCACCGGCGGGCGGTCATCGAAACCGGTGATGTAGCGCAGGCCGCCCATTGACTCGCCTACGGCACCGAAGCCTGGCTGGTCTTTCATCGGCCCGGTCTGGCCAAAGCCCGACAGGCGCACCATCACCAGGCGCGGGTTCAGCGCATGCAGCACATCCCACCCCAAACCAAGTTTTTCCAGCACGCCCGGGCGAAAGTTTTCGATCAGGATGTCGGCCTCGGCGAGCAGGCGTTTGAGGATATCGCGGCCCTCGGGGTGCTTGAGGTTGAGGGTGAGCGACTGCTTGTTGCGGGCCTGCACGAACCACCACAGCGAGGTGCCCTCGTACAGCTTGCGCCACTTGCGCAGCGGGTCGCCGCCATCGGGCGATTCGACCTTGACCACTTCGGCGCCGAATTCGGCACAGATACGCGAGGCGAACGGCCCGGCGATCAGGGTACCGAGTTCGACAACTTTAAGGCCGGCGAGGGGTTTGCTGGGCGTCGACATGGGGTGTCCGTGGCAGTTGGGCAGAGCCGTGGTTTTATCACACGTCGGTTACGCCGGGTACTGCTGCGGGGCATGGAAGGTGCGGATGGGGTAGACTGTGCCACTTTCTTTTGCACGAAGCCCGTCGACCATGGCCCAGCCGTCCACCACCTACAAGTTCGAATTGAATCTCACCGACCTTGATCGCAACGTCTACGAAAGCGTCAAACAGACTATCGCTCGGCACCCTTCGGAAACCGAAGAGCGCATGGCAGTTCGTTTGTTGGCGTACGCGCTCTGGTACAACGAGAACTTGTCGTTTGGCCGCGGCCTGTCGGATGTCGATGAGCCAGCGCTGTGGGAAAAGAGCCTGGACGATCGCGTGCTGCACTGGATTGAAGTTGGCCAGCCTGATGCCGATCGTCTGACCTGGTGCTCGCGTCGTACCGAACGCACCAGCTTGCTGGCTTACGGCAGCCTGCGAGTGTGGGAAGGCAAAGTGGTGAGCGCGGTCAAGAACCTGAAAAACCTGAGCATTGCCGCTGTGCCGCAAGAGGTGCTGGAAACCCTGGCGACCGACATGCCGCGTAGCATCAAGTGGGACGTGATGATCAGTGAAGGTACGGTATTCGTGACTGACGACCGTGGCCAGCATGAAGTACAACTGCAGTGGCTGCTCGGTGAGCGTGGTTGAAGCAACCCATGCGTATCGAACCTCGTCCGCTGCCGCCGACCCTGCCATTTCTGGGTAACCTGCCACCCTTGCTGACCCGCCTTTACGCCGCGCGCGGCGTGCAGAGCGAGGCCGAGCTGGACAAAAGCCTGGCACGCCTGCTGCCGTACCAGCAGCTCAAGGGCATCGAGGCCGGTGTGGACCTGCTGGTCGAAGCCATCGACCAGCGCCAGCGCATCCTCATCGTCGGCGACTTCGATGCCGACGGTGCCACCGCCAGCACTGTCGGGGTGCTGGGCCTGCGCCTGTTGGGGGCGGCCCACGTCGATTACCTGGTGCCCAACCGCTTCGAGTACGGCTACGGCCTGACTCCGGAAATCGTCGAGGTGGCGCTGCAGCGCCAGCCGCAGTTGCTGATTACCGTGGACAACGGCATTTCCAGTGTTGACGGCGTGGCGGCCGCCAAGGCTGCCGGGCTCAAGGTGTTGGTCACCGACCACCACCTGCCGGGCGAGCAGTTGCCCGACGCCGATGCCATCATCAACCCCAACCAGCCGGGCTGCAGCTTTCCGAGCAAGTCCCTGGCCGGGGTAGGGGTGATCTTCTATGTGTTGATGGCACTGCGCGCTCGCTTGCGCAGCCTTGGGCGCTACGAGGCGCAGCCACAGCCGAACATTGGCGAGCTGCTCGATCTGGTGGCGCTGGGCAGTGTTGCTGACGTGGTGCCGCTGGATGCCAACAACCGCATCCTGGTGCACCAAGGCCTCGAGCGCATCCGCGCCGGCCGAGCCCGACCGGGGCTGAAGGCCATTCTCGAAGTGGCCCGCCGTGATCACCGGCGCATCACCTCGACCGACCTCGGTTTCATCCTCGGCCCGCGGTTGAACGCCGCAGGGCGGCTGGACGACATGAGCCTGGGTATCGAATGCCTGCTGTGCGAAGACGCGGCGCTGGCCCAGGACATGGCCCAGCAGCTGGACGACCTGAACCAGGACCGCAAGTCCATCGAGCAGGGCATGCAGCGCGAGGCCCTGGCCCAGCTCAAGGACCTGCCGGTCGAGTCCATGCCCTACGGCTTGTGCCTGTTCGATGCCGATTGGCACCAAGGGGTGATCGGTATTCTGGCGTCGCGTCTGAAGGAACGTTACCACCGGCCGACCATTGCGTTCGCTGATGCTGGCGACGGCATGCTCAAAGGTTCGGCGCGCTCGGTGCCGGGGTTCCATATTCGCGATGCGCTGGATGCCGTGGCCGCGCGCCACCCGCACCTGATCAGCAAGTTCGGCGGCCACGCCATGGCTGCCGGTTTGTCGTTGCCAGAAGGTAACTTCCCGGCATTCGCCGAGGCCTTCGACGAAGAAGTGCGGCGTCAACTGCGCGAAGAAGACCTGACCGGCCGGCTGTTGTCCGACGGCAGCCTGGCGGTAGAGGAGTTCCACCTCGACCTGGCCAAGGCCCTGCGCCATGCCGGCCCATGGGGCCAACACTTCCCTGAGCCATTGTTCCATGGCGTGTTCCAGCTGGTGGAGCAGCGTGTGGTTGGCGAGCGGCACCTGAAGGTGGTGCTCAAGAGCGAGTGTGGCTCGGTACGGCTGGATGGCATTGCCTTCGGCGTCGACCGCGAAGTGTGGCCGAACCCGACCGTGCGTTGGGTCGAGTTGGCGTACAAGCTGGATGTGAACGAGTTTCGCGGCAATGAAAGTGTGCAGTTGATGATTGCCCACATGGAGCCGCGCTGACGGTTTTGCGGGGCTTGCCTTGATTCTTGTGGTGTAGCGGAAATCCAGCGCCGCCCGTGCGGCGCATCGCGACGCAAGGCCGCTCCCACATTTGTTGCAACGTGCCAATCCTGCAAGGCCATGGTTGCGCGCCTTGTCGGTCTGACGATGCCTGTGCGTTGTCGCTGTTATCGCCCTACCAGCGTTCAGTCATGCGCCAAGTCTGACAACCATGGCCTCACAGACATGGCCACGTTGCAACAAATGGACTGCCCCCAAGAAGTTGGACACTAATCCAACCCTTGGGGGATCTATGGGTAAGTACACCGAGCAATTCAAGCTCACAGCGATCACAGCCTACCTGGATGGCAGCAACGGTTTCCGAAA
>Ga0160496_1000718_pt1 | contig 11815 bp, 11 predicted proteins | sample DIDPMG_2_FD_108231 | JGI IMG/M metagenome (GOLD analysis project Ga0160496, IMG submission 108231) | Enriched soil microbial communities from UW Madison campus, WI, USA - DID2937_E24_FP MG | ecosystem: Environmental > Terrestrial > Soil > Grasslands | place: USA: Madison, Wisconsin | collected...
ATCGAATCTCTCCGGCGAGTTCACGGTCGTTAACGATTACCTCGTGCGTGACCTGAAGAAACTCGGTCTCTGGGACGAAGTCATGGTCGCCGACCTCAAGTACTTCGACGGCAGCCTGTCCCGTATCGATCGCGTGCCTTCCGAACTCCGTGAACTCTACGCCACCGCGTTCGAAGTCGAACCGAGCTGGCTGGTCGAGTGCGCGTCGCGCCGTCAGAAGTGGATCGATCAGGCGCAGTCGCTGAACATCTACATGGCGGGCGCGTCGGGCAAGAAGCTCGACGACACCTACAAGCTGGCGTGGCAGCGTGGTCTCAAGACCACCTACTACCTGCGCACCCTGGGTGCCACCAGCGCCGAGAAGTCGACGGGCCGTGGCGGCGAACTGAACGCCGTCAGCACCGGTGGCCACAGCGCCGCCGCAGCCTCCGCAGCAGCACCTGTTTTGCCGGAACCCGAAATCGTCGGGGCGGTTTGCACCATGCGGCCGGGCGATCCCGGCTTCGAAGAGTGCGAGGCCTGCCAGTAACCGCCACCGGAGAATTCGATCATGCTTAATTGGGATAACGACAACCTCGCCACGCAACCCGCGAAATCGCCGGAGCAATCCGGCGCGGGTAACGCTGCGTCCGAGGACAACAACGTGCGCGCCGCCACCGGCGTGTTCGGCGACTCGGCGCTGCCGACGCCGAGCGCACCGGAGCACGCCGCCGCACTGAACACCCTCGGTTCGTCGGGCCGCGTCAAGGCGGCCGACAAGCGCATCATCAACGGCGAAACCGACGTCAACCAGCTGGTGCCGTTCAAGTACAAGTGGGCTTGGGAAAAATACCTGGCCACGTGCGCGAACCACTGGATGCCGCAAGAAATCAACATGTCGCGCGACATCGCCCTCTGGAAGAACCCGAACGGGCTCACCGAGGACGAGCGCCGCATCGTCAAGCGCAACCTGGGTTTCTTCGTGACCGCCGACTCGCTCGCGGCCAACAACATCGTGCTGGGCACCTACCGCCACATCACGGCGCCCGAATGCCGCCAGTTCCTGCTGCGCCAGGCGTTCGAGGAAGCGATCCACACCCACGCTTATCAATACATCGTCGAAAGTCTCGACCTGGACGAGTCGGAGATCTTCAACGCGTACAACGAGGTCCCCTCGATCCGTGCCAAGGACGAGTTCCTGATCCCGTTCATCGACGCGATTGCCGATCCCGACTTCCGCACGGGCACGCCCGAAGCGGACCAGACGCTCCTGAAGTCGCTCATCGTGTTCGCGTGCCTGATGGAAGGCCTGTTCTTCTATGTGGGCTTCACGCAGATCCTGGCGCTGGGCCGCCAGAACAAGATGACCGGCGCGGCCGAACAGTACATGTACATCCTTCGCGATGAATCCATGCACTGCAACTTCGGCATCGACCTGATCAATACCGTCAAACTCGAGAATCCGCATCTCTGGACGCCGGAATTCCGCGAAGAAATTCGAGAACTCTTCCAAAAAGCAGTCGAACTCGAATACGCTTACGCCGAAGACACGATGCCGCGCGGTGTGTTGGGACTGAATGCACCGATGTTCAAGTCCTACCTGCGCTTCATCGCCAACCGTCGTTGCCAGCAGATCGGCATCGAGCCGCTGTTCCCGCAGGAAGAAAATCCCTTCCCGTGGATGGCGGAGATGATCGACCTGAAGAAGGAACGCAACTTTTTCGAGACTCGCGTGATCGAATACCAGACCGGCGGTGCGCTGAGCTGGGAATAAGACCTGCTGACACTCGCCGGCCAATGGAATTGGCCAAGCCCGACACACTGGCCGGCGAGCGCCTGGGATGCCCCCGGTCAGTGTTCGGACACGTAGGACGTAGCGGTAGGCATGTGCCTATCGACGCCATTTGAGATGGCTCGCGCCGGAGCGAGGGCCATATCAAATGGCTGTGCTGAATTCATTAGCGCAAGCTGAAGTGCTGTCGCCTGCAAGGGACAGGAGCATGCGCCGATGAATAGCCCGGGTGTTGCCCGCCTTGTTGGCGGGTGATGACACGGGTTTAAGTTCTGGGACCCCTGAACCTAAGGAGCATGACCATGGCAACTGCCAAGAAAGCCGCCAAGAAGGCGGTTAAGAAACCCGCAGCCAAGAAGGCCGCGGTGAAGAAGGCCGCCCCGGCCAAGAAAGCTGCCGCCAAGAAGGTTGCAGTGAAGAAGGTCGCCGCGAAGAAGCCGGCGGTGAAGAAGGTTGCCGCCAAGAAGCCGGCAGCCAAGAAGGTCGCCGCCAAGAAACCGGCAGCCAAGAAGGCCGTAGCCAAGAAGGCTGTCGCCAAGAAGGCCGTTGCCAAGAAGGCCGTCGCCAAGAAGGCGGTTGCCAAGAAGGCCGTCGCCAAGAAGGCCGTAGCCAAGAAGGCAGTTGCCAAGAAGGCCGTCGCCAAGAAGGCGCCTGCCAAGAAGGCCGTTGCCAAGAAGGCTGTCGCCAAGAAAGCCGTAGCCAAGAAGGCCGTCGCCAAGAAGGCGCCTGCCAAGAAGGCTGCTGCTGCCAAGAAGGCGCCTGCTGCCAAGAAGGCCCCGGCTGCGAAGAAGGCTGCTGCCAAGAAGCCCGCTGCCAAGAAGGCTGCCCCCAAGAAGCCCGCTACGCCGCCCTCCACGGCTGCTGCCCCGGGTGCCAAGTCCGCGCTGAATCCTGCCGCGTCGTGGCCCTTCCCGACGGGTGGCCGTCCGTAATACGGACGCGTCAACGCGCTAGCTGTACTTCAAGCCGCCTGGCCCAGCCAGGCGGCTTTTTGCATTCCAGCCGTGCGAAAATAGCCGCTTGCTCAGCCCGGTAGAGAGTCCATGCTCGCCCAAATCCTGCACTTCCTGATCGACATCCTGTTCACCCTGTTCGGCGCCGCGCTGATCCTGCGCGCCTGGATCCATGCCGTGCGGCTGCACCCGTTCAACCCGCTGGCCCGGACCGTCTACCAGGTCACCAACTGGCTGGTGGTGCCGCTGCGCAAGGTGATTCCGGCGGGCAACTCGATCGACTGGACCAGCCTGGCCGCGGCCTGGCTGGCGGCGCTGGTGTTCCTGGTGCTGTCGCTGCTGGTCACGCTGCCGGTGCAACTGATCGGCGCGCTGTTCCCGATGCTGCTGCTGGTCGCGCTGATCACGGTGGCCAAGTGGGCGCTCAACCTGATCGTGTGGCTCACGCTGATCCAGGCCGTGCTGTCGTGGGTGAATCCGATGTCGCCGCTGATGGCGCTGCTGCAGACGCTCACCGCGCCGCTGCTCGAGCCGGTGCGCCGCATCCTGCCGCGCACCGCCATCGATTTCTCGCCGCTGGTCGTGCTGATCATCGCGCAGGTGGTGCTGATGATGCTGGGCCGCCTCAGCTACAACGCCCTGGCGATCGGCGCGGCCTGAGGCCGCGTCACACCTCGATCGCGGCGTAGATGTCGAGCAGCTTCTTGCGGTCGGTCTTGTGGTTGGCCGACATCGGCAGGCCCGGGCAGGCCACCAGCTCCGACGGCACCATATAAGGCGGCAGGCGCCGCGCCAGCCGCCCCTTCCAGTCTTCCAGCGCGGCAGGCACGTCGAAGCCCGCGCGCGCCACCGCCGCATCCACGAAACCGATCAGCCGCACCGCGGTGCCGTCCGGGCGCCGCAGCACGGCGCAGGCGCCGCCCGCCACGCCCGGCAGATCGGCCAGCACGGCATCGATTTCCGAGAGCTCGATGCGATAGCCATTGAGCTTGATCTGGTCGTCCATGCGGCCGCGGCAGAACAACAGCCCGCCCTCGCCTTCCTCGCCCAGGTCGCCGGTGCGAAAGCCGCGCCGGCCGTCCTCGTGCACGAACATCTTGCTCTGGTTCAGGTCGGCCCGATTCAGATAGCCGCGCATCACGTGATCGCCCACGATGCAGAGCTCGCCGTCGCGCACGAACACCAGGCTGTCGCGCTTGGCGCGGCCGATCGGCAGCGCCTCGTGCGCCGCCAGCACGGCGTCGTCGATCGCGATCGCGGTGGTGGCAACGGTGGCCTCGGTCGGGCCATAGGTGTTGAGGATGACCGCATCGGGGAAGCGCTGGCGCAGCTTGCGCGCCAGGGCCACCGGCAGCGGCTCGCCGCAGAACAGGAAACAGCGCAGCGTCGGCAGCATGGCCGGCGAGAAATCGCGGCTCACCAGTTGCTGGTGCGCGAACGACGGCGTCGAGACCCAGACGTTGATGCCGGCCTGCGCGAGGCCGGCGAGCCACGCCGCCTGCGCGGCGATCTGGTCGCGCGACGACATCACGCAGGTGCCGCCCGTGGCGAGCGTGCCGAACACCTCGTACATCGACAGGTCGAAACTGAACGGCGCCTGGTTCATGAATACCGGCGCCTCGCCCAAACCGAAGTCGCGCGCCATCCATTCGCCCAGCAGCGCCACGCTCTCGCGGCCGATCTGCACGCCCTTCGGATCGCCGGTGCTGCCCGAGGTGAACATCACGTAGGCCAGGCCGGTTTCGTCGAGCACGCGCGGCGCGGCGGCGCCGGCCTCGAAGCGGTCCTGCGCGGCGTCATAGACGGTGGCGGCGCCGACGATCTCGACGATGCGGCGCAGGCGCTCGGGGGGATAGATGGTGTCGACCGGCACGAACGGCGCGCCGAGCAGCAGCGCGCCGGTCATGGCCACGAAGAAGCCGGCCTGCTTGTGGCCGTAGACCACGACGGCGCGGTCGGGGCCAGCACCCGCCGCGCGGGCGCGCTCGGCCCAGGCCCGCGCCTCGGCCGCGAGGGCCTGCCAGCTCAGGCTGCGATCGGGCGCGACCACGGCGGGCGCGTCATCCGCGCGCGCCGCGTCGACGAATTGGAACGTGTGCAGATCGAGTCGCATGGAACACCAGGGTCGGGAGCGTAGCGGCGTGGCCGCCTCAGATGGGACTGCGGCCGCTGAACACATACAGCGCGAGCGCGGCGAGCACGAGGGTCAGCGCGCGGCCCGCCCACTGCACCGGCCGGCGCGCCATGAAGGCCTGCAGCCCCGGGCGCGTACGGCTCGCGTTGACCAGCAGGTTGTGCCCCACCGAATAGGCGCCGAACATCAGGCCGCTGACGATGTAGTGCCAGGCCAGCCCGTTCCATACGCCCATCGCCAGCAGCGTGGCGAAGATGCCGATGTTCTGCGCGGCCAGGCGATGACGGCCGAAGAAGCGCGTCTTGGACAGGGCCTTGTAGATCGGCATGAACACCACGTCGCGCAGCCACTCCGACAGGCTGATGTGCCAGCGGCGCCAGAAGTCCTGCGGGTTGAGCGTGGCGAGCGGATTGCGGAAGTTCACGGGCAGCGTGAAACCGAACAGCATGCCGATCCCGATCGCCATGCTGCTGTAGCCGGCGAAGTCGAAGAACAGGTAGAAGCTGTAGAGCGAGGCGTTGAGCGCGACCCCGGTGAACGAATAATCGTGCGCGTCCAGCGTGGCCAGCCCGTAGCGCCAGATCGCCTCGGCCAGGCCGAACTTCTGGATCACGCCCAGCAGCGTGAGCTCCAGGCCGGTGAGCCAGGTGTCGAGCGTGACGCCTTCGTAGCCGCGCTTCAGGTCGGCCTGGAAGCTGCGCCAGCGATACATGGGCCCGGCCAGCAGCGCCAGCGGGAAGAACAGATAGATGAAGTAGTCGAGCGCGGAGACGCGCTCGTTGCGCTGCGCGAACAGCAGCACGTCGATGGCGCGGAAGGTGGCGAACGACAGGCCCAGCATGCCGGGCAGCGTGGTGACGCCGGTCTTGACCAGCAGCAGCGGCGACATCGTGATGATGACGCTGGCCCAGGTGGGCAACCAGCCGCGGCGGTTGGCATACAGCGCGGCGCCGGAGATCGCGAGCAGGGCCAGCGGCTGCCAGGGCCGCGCGCCGAAGATCGCGAGCCAGATCACCACCGACAGCAGCGCGATCACCTGGCGGTAGCCGATGCGCCACGGCAGCGCGAGCGAGCGGTAGACCAGCAGACCGAGACTGCCGAGCAGCGCGGAGCCGAAGAAATTCAAACTGGCGAACAGTTCCATGGCGAACTCAGAACTGCTGGTATTGGAATTCGACCTTGATCGGTCCGCCGCTGCCGGTAGGCGGCGTCGCCTGCAGCACGAACACGAGGATCAGGCCGATATAAAGGCACAGGTGCCAGAGAAAGCGTTTCATCGCGAGAAGAACTCCGCAATACCCCGGTCGGCCATGGCCCAGCCGACTTCGGCCAGGTGCATGTCGTCGCGCACCATGCCGCGCTGGAAGGGGATGCTGTACATGTCCAGGCAACCCATGCCGTAGCGCTCGCACATCCCCTTGATCGCATCGACCACCGGATCGAAGCGCTCCACGTCGAGGATCAGCTTGGGGTTGAAGGGCTGGATCACGAAGTAGGCGCGCACCTTGCGTTGCTGCAGCAGCGCCATCACGCGCGCCAGGTCGCCGAGCTCGGGGCGCGCCATCGGCGCGAGATCGGGAAATTCGTTGCGCGCGGGCGAGTTCAGCGGCGCGAGATACTGCTGGTAGTAGTCGTCGCGCACGTCGTAGGGATTGTTGCTGCCCAGCTTGTGCTCGACCTCATGCGCCTGCCCCAGCAGCTTGTCCCACTGCGTGCCCGACAGGCGCGCGGCCGAGGGCCAGGTCACGTACTTGTGCGCCGGCACCGACAGCGCGCTGCGCGGCTTGTCGGGCTGCGGCTCGCCGCGCGCCTTCCACCACAGCTGCAGCTTGTCCTTCAGCTCGGCGGCCTGGCCATTGGCGATCAGCCACAGCAGGCCCCAGTTGGCGTTGTTGGTGATCCAGGTCTGCATCTGCTCGCGCGTGGCGGGCCGATCCCAGAGCCTGTCCCAGACCGGGCCGCTCACGTGCTCGGCGAACGCGGAGCGCGGCAACTGTCCGCCCGAGGCGAACCAGGCCGGCGACACCATCACGACCAGGCGCGAGTTGGGCGTGAGCGAATCGGCCACCGACTCCAGCACGCTGACGATGCCATACGACTGGAACATGGCGTGGCCATAGGCCAGCGTCGGCACCTTGAGCTCTTGCGGGAAGAAGCGGTACGGCACGAAACGCAGGTCGTGGCTGGACAGCTCGGACGAGCCCAGCACCACCAGCGTGCCGTCGGACAGGGCATTGCCCAGGCGTGTCAGGTTGACGTTCTGCGTGCCCCAGTCGGGACCGAGGTTGGGCAGGTAGTTGTCGCTGACCGAGGGCAGGCTGGAGCGCGGTTGCACCGCCTGCGTCAGCGCGGTGTCGGCGCCCAGATAGCATCCCAGCGCCAGCGCCGTGGCGGTGGCTGCCGCAGCGATGTGCGACAGCAGGCGGGGATTACGAAGCGTAGGCAGCAACATAGCCGGCGAGAACGCGAACCGACTGCATGTGCTCAGCGATTTCGGGAGCCGGGATGCTGCAACCGTACTCCGCTTCGACCGCGAGAGTGATGTCCACGGCGGCGAGCGAGTCGACCAGGCCGGAGGAGATCAGCGGGGTATCGGGAAAGACTTTCTTCAGGACGATCGACTCGACGATCTCGCCGATCCGGGTGTGGAGTTCTTGCTCGGTATGCATAGGATGAATATGGTCAGGCGCCCTCTACGGGCTTGATCACCCCCGCCCCCGAGAGTTGCGACGCGACTATACAAGCCGATAACTGACGACACGCTGAATCTCATCCATGGGGATGAGGCTTGTGGTACGGAACACACGATGCCGCCGCACCGCCGCGCGGCGCCCAATAAAAAACCCGCGCCCCTGAGGGACGCGGGTTTGCTCGCATGGACCTGGCGGTGAGGCCAGGCCCGGCAGTGGGGCCCATCCTACTGCGCGCGATGCCTGGTAAAACCGGGAATCAGAGCGGCGTGACGCGGGTCGGGCCTGCGCCGCTGACGACCTGCACGCGCTGGCCGACGCTGACGGGCACGTCGGCTTCCTGCGCGACCACGCGGGTCTCGCCGTTGTCGAGGCGCACGGTGATTTCGTAGCCCGAGCTGCGGCCCACCTGGTTTTCGACCGCGTTGCCGGCCAGGGCGCCGAGGATCACACCGCCGACCGTGGCGATGGCGCGGCCGGTGCCGCCGCCGATGGCGTTGCCTGCGACGCCACCGAGGGCGCCGCCGGCGAGCATGCCGCCGCCGCTGGACTTGTCGTTCTGGATGGTGATCGGACGCACGCCCGTCACGGTGCCGGTGCGCACGATCTGTTCACGCTGGGCCTGGCCGTAGGAATACGTGTTGGCCGAGGCGCTGGGATTGGCACAACCCGACAGCACGGCCACGGACGTGACGAGGGCGGCCACAGCCAGCCAGCGGCCGGCACGCGGAACCGACTTGGAGGGGGTAAGAGTAGGGGTCATTGAAACTCCTCGATCGGAACGACGACACTGATGAATTGATGATACTCCGGCCCGTGCCGTTATTTGCGCGAGGCCGAAACAGGGTGAAACCAAGGTAGACGAGCCTGTAACCGCGGGGATCGCCGAAGCGAGGGGCGGGAGGCCGGGAACATCGTTTTGGCCCTGTTTGAGCTTATCCGATGATTAGAGGCGGCGCTTTGGCGGGAGGTTCCCGCCAAAGGCGTGGTGGCAAGCGCAAAGTCTGATTTTGCGCAAAATGGCGGCCACCCCGGCGGGATGGCCGCCCGATCTCAGCCCAGGCGCAGGCCGTAGGCGGCGTGCAGGCGCGCGTCGATGTCGGCGCGCGACGGGGCGTGGTTCTGCGGGCCGCGCGAGGCAATCTTGATCGCGCCCATCAGGTTGCCCAGGCGGCAGCTGTCGGCCCAGCTCCAGCCGGCGGTCAGGCCGTAGAGCAGGCCGCCCCGGTGCGCGTCGCCGCAACCGGTGGGGTCCACCACGGCGTCGGCCGTGATCGGCGCGATCTCGGTGGTCTGGCCTTCGGTGATCAGCGTCGCGCCCTGCGCGCCGCGGGTGATGACCACGGCCTTCAGGGTCTTGGCGATGTCCTGCATGCTGCGGCCGGTACGCTGCTCGACCACGCCGGCTTCGTAATCATTGACGGTCATGGCCTGCGCCAGGCCGATCATGCGCTCCAGGTCGTCGCGATCGAACAGCGGCATGGCCTGGCCGAGGTCGAAGATGAACGGGATGCCGCGGGCATTGAGCGCCTGGGCGTGCGCGAACATGCCTTCCTTGGCGTCGGGCGCGACGATGGCCCATTGCGCCTGCGCCGCGGACAGATCGTTGTCGGCCGAGAAGGCCATGGCGCCCGGGTGGAACGCGGCGATCTGGTTGTCGTCGAGGTCGGTCGTGATGTAGCACTGGGCCGTGAAGGTGCCCGGCACGGTGCGCACGTAGGTGCTGTCGATGCCCAGCTTGGCGAGGTAGTCGAGGTACTCACCCGCGTCTTCGCCCACCGTGGCCACCGGCAGCGGCGTGCCGCCCAGCAGCTTCAGGTTGTAGGCGATGTTGCCCGCGCAACCGCCGTATTCCTTGCGCATCGACGGCACCAGGAACGAAACGCTGAGCGACTGGATGCGCTCGGCCAGGATGTGTTCCTTGAAGCGGCCTTCGAACACGGCGATCGTGTCGAACGCCATGGAACCGCAAATCAAAACAGGGGCCGTCATGCTGGATCCTCAAAGATGAATCAGGGAAAGAATTTGTCGAGCTGATAGCCGTTGACCTGCAGGCCGCTGACCTGGACGGGCACCGAGATGCGCGCTTCGCCGGCCGCGGCGAACGGGCCGGCGGCCTGTTGCGGCGTGAGGTAGTCGCGCGGCATCAGCACCTTGCGCGCCACCACCGTGTCCGACATGTCGGTGAGCTGCAGCACCAGCGCGGGCCAGGGCTGCGGCTTGTCGAAGCGGTTGCGCAAAATCACATTCAGAACCAGCTGGCTGCGCCCTTCTTCCGCCGCGCCGGCGCTGCCGCTGGGCGGCTGCAACGACGAGGAGGCGATGGCGATACGCTCGATGCGGCGCGCATAACCGACGCTGCAACCGAGCGGCTGGCACGCCAGCTCGAGCACCGGGCGCAGCGGCGCAATCGTGGTGGCGATCGGGGTGCGGTAGACGTAGAGCAGCTGCAACAGCAGCGCCACGATGCCCAGCACGCACAGCAGGCTCCAGATCCGGCGGCCGGCACGGCGCGATTCGCTGCGGTCGTCGTCGAGGAATTCGGGCGGCGTGCGGCCGCTGTCGGTGGCGCTGGAGTAGCGGGTGCGGGACTCGCCCTGCACCACCGGCTGCGACTCGTCTTCGTCGTCCTGCGGATCCGCTGCGCGGATGTCGTCGTCTTCGTGGGCGCCGATGCGCGGCTCGGCCTCGAGGGGCGCGCGCCAGCGCGGCGCGTCGTCGTCCGGGTCGGGATCGGGCTGGGGCTGCGCCTCGCCGGCGCCATCGCGCCAGACCGGCTCGCGCGGGCCCGCGCCGAGACGGGGCTCGCCGCGCACCTGGCCGGGGCGGGCCACGCCGCGCATCACGGCCGGCGCGTCGTCAGGCCGCGCGGGCGTGTCGTCCCAGGGGGCCGGCGTGCCGAGGCGCGGCTCGCGCCCGGCCTCGTCGCGCGCGGCGCGCAGGGGCGGGAAGGAAACCTGGGGTTCGGTGCGGCCATACGGCGCGGCTGACGCGAGCGGCGCGGGCGCCGCGTCGGCCCCCTCGTCGAACGCGTCGAACTCGTCGTTATCGTCGTCGGCCGCCTGCTCGGGCACGTCGCGGCGCATGTCGGCGCGGCCGCGCAGCACGGCGGGCGCGACCTCGGGCGCGACAGGCGCGGGCGGGGTGTGCACCTCGGGGATGGCGGGCTCGACCGGCGGCGCCAGATGAGGCGCCGGGGTGGGCGTGGGCACCGGGGTGGGCACCGGCGCGGGCACCGGCGCGGGCGACGTCTCGTCGGCCGGCTGCGTGAGCAGCGGCACGACCGGCGCTTCGGGCTGCACCAGGCAGGCGCGGCCGTCGAACACGGTCTGGCAGGCGCCGCAGCGGACCAGGCCATTGCGCACGCGCAACTGGTCGGCCACCACCTTGAAGGCGGCGCCGCATTGCGGGCAACGGGTCACCAGGGCCATGCCGCCGCCCCCGTCATCAGGCCTTGCGGCCGCTCAGGCAGACCCAGCCGTCGCGCGCACGCCAGACCGACAGATCGATCCACGGCGCGTAGGCGGCGGCCACTTCTTCGGCCTGGCGCTCGAGCACGCCCGACAGCACCAGGGCGCCGCCCGGCGCGACACGGCCGGCCAGCATCGGCGCGAGCACCTTGAGCGGATTGGAAAGAATGTTGGCGACCACGACGTCGAAGGTGCCGTCGGCCAGGCCGTCGGGCAGCATCGCGCTCAGCTCGACCTGGTTGGTGCGGGCGTTGTCGACGCTGGACTGCACCGCCTGCGGGTCGATGTCGACCGCGAGCGTCTTGCCGGCGCCCAGCTTGCGCGCCGCGATGGCCAGGATGCCGGAGCCGCAACCGTAGTCGAGCAGCGTGGCGCCCTGCGGCAGCTCGGCTTCGAGCCAGGCCAGGCACAGGTGCGTGGTGGGGTGGCTGCCGGTGCCGAAGGCCAGGCCCGGATCGAGCTCGATGTGGATGGCGGTGTCGGGCGTGGCGGCGATGGCCTCGGCCACGCCGGGATCGTCGCGATGCCAGCTCGGCACGATCCACAGGCGCTCGGAAATCTGGATGGGACCGAACTGCGCCTGCGTCAGGCGCACCCAGTCGGCATCGGGCACGTCGCGCAGGGTCCAGCCCTCGAACAGCGCCGGATCGAGGCCGGCCTCGGTGGCGGCCTGCGCCAGCAGCTGGGCCGGGTCGGCGCCGTCGGGCAGCAGGGCGACCACGCGATTGTGGTCCCAGGCCTGCACTTCGGGCTCGGTGCCAGGCTCGCCGAACAGCGGCCGCTCTTCCTCGGTGCCG